>Ga0335073_10002569_pt1 | contig 24887 bp, 23 predicted proteins | sample Lox_Sample_22_FD_207093 | JGI IMG/M metagenome (GOLD analysis project Ga0335073, IMG submission 207093) | Soil microbial communities from Loxahatchee National Wildlife Refuge, Florida, United States - Lox_Sample_2.2 | ecosystem: Environmental > Terrestrial > Soil > Wetlands | place: USA... | reverse complement strand
GCCCAGGACGTAGGCGATCTCGCCGGGGGTCAGGAGCGCGTGGACCGGCACGACGACCGCTCCCAGGGCGAGCGCCCCGTAGTAGGCGCGCGGAAAGTCGGGGGTGTTTGGCAAGAGGATCCCGACCCGGTCGCCGAGCCCGACGCCCATGGCGCGCAGGCGCCCGGCGTAGCGGCGGGCCTCTTCCCAGAGCCGGGCATACGAAATGCGCTGCGAATCTGCGATCAGCGCGGTACGATGGGCGTGGCGTTGGGCGCCTTCAGCGAGGATGGTGGCGAGCGATAGTGACATGCGTACCAGGTGTCCTCCCGATCCTTTAGGAACTCTTGTGGCTTTGCGTCCAGAGGAGTTCGCGTGATCACCGGCCCGGGGCTCTTGTTCGTCGTGTCCGGCCCGTCAGGGGCCGGCAAGGATACCCTGGTCGATGCGTTGCGGGCGCGGATGCCGCGTCTGCGCTATTCGGTCTCGGCAACGACGCGGGCGCCGCGTCCAGGTGAGCGTGAAGGCGAGCATTATTTCTTCCTAGAGCGCTCCGCCTTCGAGGCACGCCAAGCGGTGGGCGGTTTCCTCGAGTGGCGCGAGTACAACGGGAATTTGTACGGCACGCCGCGGGACTTCATGGAGGCGACATTAGCACAGGGCTATGACGTCATCATGAAGCCCGAAGTCAACGGCGCGCTCGAGATCAAAGCGGCATATCCGGACGCCGTGCTGATCTTTCTGGTGCCCGATCGCTTCTCTCAACTGCGCGAGCGGCTCCTTGCGCGGCGCACGGAGACGAACGAAGAGATCGCGCGCCGGCTGGAGATCGCGCATCAGGAGATGCGGTTCATTCGAGACTTCGACTATCTCGTCATGAACGAACAAGACAAGCCGGAGCAAGCGACTGACGATCTGCAAACGATTTTGCAGGCGGAACGCTTCCGGATTCATCGCTACAGCGACGACTCGATCAAGAACGTCGAAGAATCGTAACCACAACTGAAAGGGACACAGGACATCCACCATGAGTAAGACCGTTTTCGGAGATCTCGACGCGCTGCTCAAGCACGCGGACTCGAAGTTTAGCCTCGTCAACATCGTCACCAAGCGCGCGCGGCAGCTGAACAACTGGATTCGCATCCAGCAGCTCCCGTTCTCGGACCGGCGCGAGTTCTTCGCAAGCGAGCCGCTGGTCGAGAAAGAAGAGATCAATCCGAACAAGCCCGTCTCGATCGCGCTCGACGAGATCGCCGAGGGGCACATCCAATACCACCGCACCAAAGAAGGCATCAAATAATGCGGCAAACGCCGCGGGTTCGCCGTGGGTGAATTCTGATGTGCGGAATAGTCGGCTATATCGGTGAGCGCGACAGCGTTCCGATCATACTCGATTCGCTCGCGCGGCTCGAGTACCGCGGCTACGACAGTGCGGGTATCGCCGTCATCGACGCCGGCGGCACCCTGACCGGCTCGAAGGCCGAAGGCAAGCTCTCGCGGCTCGCCGATCGGCTGCGCAACGGCAGCGCGCTGCACGGCAGCGTGGGCTTGGGTCATACACGCTGGGCCACGCACGGTCGCCCGAACGATGCAAATGCGCACCCGCACATGGATTGCACCGGACGCATCGCCGTCGTGCACAACGGCATCATCGAGAACTACGCGCCGCTGCGGGCGATGCTGATGGAACAGGGTCACGTCTTTCGCAGCGAGACCGATACCGAAGTCCTCGCCCATCTCATCGAAATGCACAACCGGGGCAACCTCGAGGAAGCGGTGCGGGCGACGCTCGCGCAGGTGCGCGGCGCGTACGCGCTCGGCGTGATCTCGAGCGAAGATCCGGGCCGCTTGATCTTTGCGCGCAACGGCGCGAGCCCGCTGGTCATCGGTATCGGCGAAGGCGAGATGTACGTCGCCTCGGATACGCCGGCGATTTTGCCGTATACGCGGCGCGAAATCATTCTGCAGGAAGGCGAGATGGCGGTCGTCGACCGTGATGGTTACAAGCTCACCGCTTACGACGGGACGCCGATCGCCCGCGACGTGATCGACGTAACCTGGGATGCCGCATCCGCCGAAAAGAGCGGCTACAAGCATTTCATGCTCAAGGAGATCTTCGAGCAACCCAACGTCATCAAGGAGACGCTTTCCGGCCGCATCGATGACGACGCGGAGGTCGATCTGAGCGAGGAGCTCGGCGGCATCACCGACGCGCGCTTGCGCGAGATATCGAAGATCGCGATTACCGGGTGCGGCACCGCGTACCACGCGGGCTTGGTCGGCATGTATCTGCTGCGCTCGCTCGTGAAGCTGCCGGTCGAGATGGAGCTCGCAAGCGAGTTCCGCTACGGCGATCCCGTCATCGATCCGACAGCGCTCGTCATCGCGATGTCGCAGTCGGGTGAAACCGCCGACACGATCGAGGCGGTGAAGATCGCCAAAGAAGCCGGCACCTCGGTCCTAGGGATCTGCAACGTGCTCGGCTCCCATCTCACGCGGTTAGCCGACGGTACGCTCTACACGCGCGGAGGGCCCGAGATCGGCGTCGCCGCGACCAAAACCTACGTCTCGCAGGTCACTGCGATGACGCTCTTTGCGCTCTACCTCGCGGCCGTGCGAGGCACGATCGAGCCGCGCCGTCTCGCGGAGATCGCGGAGAACACGAAGCTGCTGCCGGCGAGCGTCGACGTGGTACTCGACACCTCCAACCGGATTCGCGACGTCGCGCGCAAGATCCGCAAGATGCGCAGCTGCCTTTTCATCGGGCGCTACATTAATTACCCGACCGCACTCGAGGGTGCGCTCAAACTCAAAGAGATCAGCTATATCCACGCCGAGGGTTACGCGGCGGGGGAGATGAAGCACGGCCCCATCGCGCTGCTCGACGCGGAGACGCCGGTGATCGGCGTCATGACCGACGGCCGGGTGCGCGAGAAGATCCTTTCCAACGTCATGGAGTCCAAAGCGCGTGAAGCGCCGGTCATTCTGGTCGCCAATCACGGTGATGAAGAAGCGGCACAGGTCGCAGATCATGTTTTTTGGGTCCCCAAGGTCGACGAACTGCTCTCGCCGATCGTCAACGTCATTCCGCTGCAGCTTCTCGCCTACCACATCGCCGATATCGAAGGAAAGGACGTCGATCAGCCGCGCAACTTGGCCAAAACCGTGACGGTTGAATAGCAGCATGACGCGTGCTGACGGGCGGCGGCCCGACGAATTGCGCCCGGTTACCATCGAGCCGGGCTTTTTGAAGTATGCGGAGGGCAGCGCGCTCATCAGCGTCGGTAATACCCGCGTGCTCTGCGCGGCGACGGTCGAGGATCGCGTGCCGCAATGGCTCAAAGGCAAAGGCTTGGGCTGGGTGAGTGCCGAGTACGCGATGCTCCCGCGCGCGACCCAAGAGCGCACGCAGCGCGAGTCCGCAAAAGGGCGCGTCGGCGGACGTACGCACGAGATCCAGCGCATCATCGGCCGCGCGCTGCGGGCGGTGACCGACACCGCGAAACTGGGCGAACGCACGATTTGGATCGACTGCGACGTGCTCCAGGCCGACGGCGGAACCCGCACGGCGTCGGTGACGGGTGCCTACGTCGCGCTCGCCCTCGCACTGCGGGCGGCGGGCGTATTCGGCGGTTCGAAATGGCCGCTGAGCGGTATGGTCGCTGCTACGAGCGTGGGCATCGTGCACGGCGTACCGATGCTCGACCTCGCCTACGACGAGGATTCGACCGCGCATACGGATATGAATGTCTTTATGACCGACGCCGGAACGTTCGTCGAACTCCAGGGAACCGCCGAGGCCGCACCCTTCGACCGCGCGCAGCTCGACCGGCTGCTCACGCTCGCCGAATCGGGAATTCGCGCGCTCTTTGCGTGCCAGCGCGAGGCTATCGGAGGAGCGGGTGGCTGACGACCGCCTTGCCGCTTTGGTCGCGCACGTAGGAAGCTTCCATATCACCGATCGCGCGATGCGTAAAGCACAAGAGACGGCGCAGCGCGCCCTTGCAGGCGGCCCGCTCGATTCCGGGCAGCGCGCCGCCTATCTCGCGGCCGTGCGCCGGTACTTCAACGACTTCGAACACGAAGCGCGCGAGCATCTGCGCGATGTCGACCGCCGGCTCGAACACTGCAATCAGGTCCATTTCAATTTGACCGCGGAACGCGGCGTGGCCGTCAAACGCGTCGAGGCGACGCAAGCGGTGCTGCACGAACTCGATGCGATCGGGAACGACGCATGAAGGTGCTCGACCGCTTCGGGCGCGCGACGATCGGCTTCTTCGAATACGCGGGCGGGATCGTCGTGCTCGCGGGCGAGTCCGCCGGATTTCTCGGGCGTTTGCGCATTCGCTTCGTCGAGACGATCAGCCAGTGCTATTTCCTCGGGGTGCAATCGCTCTCGATCGTGCTACTGACCTCGCTCTTTACCGGCATGGTGGTCTCGCTCGAGTCGGCCGTCCAGGCGGTGCAGTACGGCGTCGGCAGTCTCGTCGGCGGGGCGGTTGCATACGGCGCCGTGCGCGAGCTCGGTCCGATGCTCACCGCTGTCGTCGTCGCGGGACGCGCCGGCGCTGCAATCGCAGCCGAACTCGGTTCGATGGTCGTAACCGAGCAGATCGAAGCGCTGACCTCGATGGGGCTCGAGGTTCCTCGCTTTCTCGTCCTTCCGCGGCTGCTCGCGCTTTTGGTGATGCTACCGCTGCTCACGATTTTCGCCGACGTCATCGCAATTCTCGGCGGTATGTGGATCGCGCAAGCCTACGCCCACATTTCACCCGATACGTTCATCTCTTCCGCGCGCCAGGCGATCGGCTTCGAAGACGTCGTCAAGGGCTTGATCAAATCGCTCGTCTTCGCAGCGATCATTGCGCTGGTCGGCGCCTATCAGGGATTGAACACGCGCGGCGGCGCGGCCGGCGTCGGAGCCGCGACCACCGGTGCGGTCGTCACTTCGATCATTCTCATTTTCATCTCGAACTTCGTGCTCTCGTTCTTGCTCTTCGGATCGAGTTGATGGCGAGCATCATCGCGCGGCTCGATGACGTCGAGCTAAACTACGGCGAACGCGTCATTCTGAAGAACTGCTCGCTCGACATCGTGGAAGGAAAGATCACCTGCATCATCGGTCTTTCCGGCGCGGGCAAATCGACGATTCTACGCTTGCTCGACGGTCTGCGCAAACCTACGGCCGGTCACGTCTATATTCGCGACCGTGATATCTGTCATATGCCTGAAGCGGAGCTCAACGAGATACGGCGCACCATCAGCCTCTCGTTCCAGTTCGCCGCGCTGCTCGACAGCCTGACGGTCGGCGAGAACGTCGCACTGCCGCTGCGCGAGCACACGCATCGCACCGATCCGGACATTCGCAAGACCGTCGTAGACGCGCTCGACTCGGTGGGGCTTGCGCACACCTACGACACGATGCCGAGCGACCTCTCGGGCGGCATGCTCAAGCGCGCGGGTTTCGCGCGCGCGATCGTCACACGCCCCGAGCTCGTCCTCTACGACGAGCCTACGACCGGCCTGGACCCAATCGTTACGCACCTGATCACCGACACCATCGTCCGGCTGCGCAAAATGCTCAACGGCACGGCGGTCGTCATCTCGCACGACATGCAGTCGATCTACGAGATGGCCGACTTCGTCGCCATGCTCTTCGAAGGTGCGATCATCGCCTACGGTACCGTCGAAGAGATCAAGCGCTCGGACAACCCAATCGTCCAACAATTTCTCACCGGCTCCGAAGTGGGTCCAATACCCCTCTGATGCTCGGGACCCGGACCAGCCCGGCATCGAAGGCTCTCGCGGTTGGGTTGAATAAGAGGATGTGCAATGAGTAAGCAGGCGCAGGTTGGGGCATTCGCGATTTTGGCGTTGCTGCTGTTGTTCGCCGTATTTTACGTGATCACCGATTTCGGAACGCGGCACAGCGGCTATCGCATCGGGATTCACTTCGGCTCCGCGGCCGGGCTGCACTCGGGCGCGCTGGTGTATTTCAGCGGCGTCACCGTCGGCGCCGTCGATTCGATCACGCTCCTGCCCGACAATACCGTCGACGTCATTCTCGCGATCAATCGCGACGTCGACGTTCCCGCGACCTCCCGCTTCTTGATTCAGGCTCCGCTGACCGGAGACCCGAATCTCATCATCGTGCCGCCGCGTGTCGAGCCGGGCCAACCGGTGCCGATGCTCGCGCACGAGGTACTGCCGGTGGAGCAGCAGCCGCAGGGCACCAACACCGCGACCATCGCCGATCTGCTCGAGCAAGGGCAAGGGGAAATCGTCAAGCTCGACGCGCTCTTGAGCGATCTCGAACGGCGCGAGCCCAAACTCATGGACACGCTGCAGGCGACGCTCTCGAATGCCGATCAGTTGACGGCATCGCTGAAGGGCTCGTTTGGTCCGCTGCAGTCGGGTCTTGCCAAGGCCAGCGCCAATATCGTAGCTATGACGGGCACGCTCAACGACACGACGCAGCTCAACGCGAAGCGCGTCGACGACATGCTCGCGCAGTTCCAGCAGACCTCACATGCCCTCAACGCCTCCGTCGCGGTGCTCGAATCGATTGCAACCGATAAGAGCCTCAAAGCCAACGTTCTGGCGACGACCCAAAACATCGCCGATACGACCAAGAACATCGCCGATCTGACGCACGACCTCCGCAGCGTTACGGCCGATCCGCAGACGCAGGCGCAGGTCAAGAACACGATCGCGAACCTCGACGCGACGATGCAGCGGGCGAATTCGTTGTTGGGCTCGCTCGGCGGTACGAGCAGCGTCTACGGCGTCGACGCGAACGCCACGCCGTATCCGGTTACGAACGGGTCACCCGCGCCGTTCCCCGTCTCGGCGCCTTCCTCCAACGCGCCGCCGACGGCGCACACCTTGCACCTGCAGCAGCGCCTCGCCTCGGTCGCGAGCAATCTGATCTCGATTCAACTTCGTCTGAGCGAGCTCTCGGAGCAGCATGCCTGTTGCTTCAATCCGCTCTACACGGCCGATCGCGGGCCGCAAACCGATCTCAACGCGGTGCTCTTGCCGAAATCGGGCACGAGTCTGCTGGTCGGCGCAAACGACATCGGCTACGACACCACCACGAATCTCGCGCTGCTGCACGCCGTCACTCCCGACCTTCACGTCGGCGGCGGCATCCTCTATTCGCAGCCGGGTTTGCTCGGCGCATATGACGCGGGCGTCTTCGGCTTCGATACCAAGGTGTACGATCTGCGCAGGCCGGAGATCGATCTCTACGGCAATCTCCACTTGACGAAGCATCTCGAGCTGTTCTATGGCGAGCGCGCGCTCAACCATCAGGAGCGCCGCTTCTCGTACGGACTGCAGACGCAGTTCCCGTAAGGCGATGACGCAAAGTTCGGAAAACCTCAAGATCGGCATCATCGGCGCGGGCTCGATGGGGACGCTCTTCGGCTTTCATCTCGCGCAGACGTGCGACGTGACGATCCTCGACGCCAACGCGCAGACCAGCGGCGCGATCGCCGCGAGCGGGCTCCACGTCAACGACGAGCCGGCGCGCCGCGTTCGTGTTGCGCAGAGCGCCCGCGAGCTGTTCGGATCGCAGATGCTCTTTCTCTTCGTCAAGGCGGTCGACACGCTGCGTGCGCTTCGCCCCTTCGCGGGCGAGCTGAATCCGGCCACGCCGGTGATCTCATTGCAAAACGGGGTCGGGAACGAAGACGCGATCAAGACGGCACTGGGAGGCGCGGTGCCGGTCGTGCTCGGCGTCACGACCGAATCCTCGATTACGACCGGGCCCGGACACGCGCGCAGCTCGGTGAGCGGCACGACGCTCATCGGCTCCGCATCCGCGGCGCCCGCGACCTCGCGCACGATCGCGGATGTCCTGACGCGCTCGGGGCTGCGCGCATCGGTCGTCTACGACATTCGCCCGCATCTGTGGGGAAAACTCATCGCGAATGCGGCGGTGAACGCGATCTCGGCATTGCTCGACTGCGAAACCGGCAAGATCGTCACGAACGCGAACGCCGCGCATTTAGCCGAATCGCTGGCGGAAGAAGCGGCAGCCGTCGCCGCTGCGCTGAAGATCAACCTTCCCTTCGTCAGCCCGTGGCAATATGTCACGCAAGTGATCGAAATCGGCGCTGATTCGAAGAGCTCGATGGCCTTCGATCTGGAGTCCGGACATCCGAGCGAAATCGATCATATCAACGGCGCCGTCGTCGCCTTCGGCCGGCGCAGCGGTATTCCGACGCCCTACAACGAGGCTATGGTTCGGCTGGTCAAAGCCAAGGAAGCGTTGCGCGCCGAGACGACGGCATGAACGCGGCGCTGCTTGCAGCACTCGAGCAGATCTGCGGCCCGGGCGGCCTGCTCGCGCAGAAAGCCGAGATCGAACCCTATCTCACCGATTGGCGCGGGGTCTTTCATGGAGGCGCGCTCGCCGTCGCACGCCCCGCCGATACGGCATCGGTTGCCGCATGCGTTCGTGCCTGCGCGCAGGCCGGCGCTGCGATCGTGCCGCAGGGCGGAAACACCGGCCTTGCGGCGGGCGCGACGCCGCTTGGATTGCAGCAAGCCGTCGTGCTGAATCTCTCGCGGATGCGCCGCATACGCACGCTCGATGCTCCCGGTTTCACGATCGCGGTCGACGCCGGCTGCGTGCTCGCCGACGTGCAGGACGCGGCCGAGAACGCCGGCCGGTTCTTCCCGCTCTCTCTTGCGGCCGAGGGTTCCGCGCAAATCGGAGGCTTGATTGCGACCAACGCCGGCGGCACCGCCGTTCTTCGCTACGGTTCGATGCGCGCGCTCGTACTCGGCCTCGAAGTCGTGCTCGCCGACGGCAGCCTCGCCGACGGCATGCGCGCGCTCCGTAAAGACAACGCCGGCTACGACTGGAAGCAGCTCTTCATCGGCAGCGAAGGGACGCTCGGCGTCATTACCGGCGCGGTGCTGCGTCTTTTTCCGCGCTCCTCGCATCGCGTCACGGCGCTGCTCGCGCTCGAAAGCGCGCAGGACGCAATCCAAGCTTTCGCCGGCGTGCAGGAAGCGCTCGGCGAAACATTGACCGCCTGCGAACTCTTCGGGGAACCCGCCGTCGCGTTGCGGCTGCGCTACCAACCGCAGCTCACGCGGCCGATCGGCCCGCATCCGTGGTATCTGCTGATCGAAGCCGCATCGAGCTTACCCGGCCTGCATGAAGGCGCCGAAGCCGCGCTCGCGCGCATGCTCGAACGCGGATATGCGGCCGAATGCGTGCTCGCCGGGAGCAGCGCGCAGGCGCAGGCGCTCTGGGAATGGCGCGAGACCATCAGCGAGAACGAGCGGCGCGCGGGGGCGAGCGCGAAGCACGACGTTTCCGTCGCGATCTCGGCCATACCGGCGTTTCTCGAACGCGCTACGCACGCGGTCGAGCGCGAGCACCCGAGTACGGAGGTCATCGCGTTCGGTCACGCCGGCGACGGCAACATTCATTTCAACGTGCTGCTCGGGGAACAGGCGCGAGCGCACGACGTCAGTCGCACCGTGCACGCTATCGTGGGCGAGTTCGGCGGCAGCATCACGGCCGAACACGGCATCGGACGCTACCGGCGCGACGAGTTGCCGGAGCATCGCAGCGCGGCCGAGATGGCGCTGATGCGCGCCGTGAAAGCGGCGCTCGATCCGAACCGGCTGATGAATCCGGGCGCGGTGCTCTAAACCGGCCCCGCGATCGCCGTCACGCTTGCGGAGTGAGCCGCAGGAGCCGCACGGCGCCGCGCTTGCTCTCCAGATCCAAGCCGAAGCGGCTGCCGCCGTTGACCGGAGCATCGATCGTTTCGTTCGAGCCGTGCGAGGTTCCGCGCAGGTTGAAATCAGTGAAGAGCGTGCCGTCGTCGGTGTGCATCCGCGCCTGAAACGCGGCGGTCACCGGAACGTAAACGGTTACGTCGCCGTCGCCGGATGAGAAATGCAGCGTTCCGGGCCAGCTGGTGCTCCCCATCGTCGCGTCGATCGACCCGTGCTGCGTGCTTGCCTGTGCACGCCCTTCGATCATGATTTTCACGTCGCCGTCGGTCGCGGCGACCTGCACGTTGCCGCTGATGTCGGTGACGTTCACGCTGCCGCTGTGCGAACGTACGACGAGATCGACACCTTGCGGAACGCGAACGAGCAGATTCGCGAGCCGCCCGCTTGCATCGACGACGATCCCCTTCCCGTCCGGACGAACCTTGGGTGCCGGCGGCGCGGTCGCCTTTGCATCGGCCTGCGTCGCTGCGATCGTGAAGCGGTCTTCGGGGTCGCCGATCGCGGGTTTGTATGCGTTGAGCACACCGCTTTCGATGTTCACGGTCATCACCGAGCCCGGCTTGAGGGTACCGTACGTCGTAGCGTACGGAGGCGGCTCGTTGGCGCATGCGACAAAAGCAAGAGGAAGAAGCAAGAGGATACAGCGTTTCACGCTAGCGTTCTTCGCTGCGATCGCGCGGGTGCGCCTCCTCATAGCTGCGACGCATGTGTTCGAGCGAGACGTTCGTGTAGATCTGCGTCGTCGAAAGACTTTCGTGGCCGAGCAACTCTTTGATCGTCATCAGGTCCGCGCCGTTCTCGAGCAGATGCGTCGCGAACGAGTGGCGCATGACGTGCGGCGTCACGTGCTTCGTCAAACCCGATAGCTCCGCGAATTGACGAAAGATCACCCACGCCTGCCGATGCGACATGCGCGTCTTGCGCTTCGAAATGAAGAGCGCTTCGTCGGGCGTACGCGGCCGCACCGCGAGATAGTTGCGAATCGCGTCGGCCGAGGCTTGGTTGATGAAGACCATGCGCTGCTTGTTGCCCTTGCCGATGACGCGCATCAAGCGCTTCTCGAGATCCACGTCGCTGACGTTGAGGCCGACCAGCTCCGCGCGACGAATCCCGCTCGCGTAGAGCAGCTCCATCATCGCAAGGTCGCGCAGCCGGGCAAACTCGGTTTTACCCGCGATGCGGGTGCGCAAAAATTTGCCGACCTCGCGTTCGGTCATCACGTGCGGAAGCCGCTTGGGCGCCTTGGGCGGCGGCACGTCCTGCGCGGGATTGTCGCTGCGGCGGCCTTCGCGTTTCTGCAGCGCGAAGTACGAGCGAAGGGCGGCTATCTTGCGCCGCACCGAGCTGGGTGAATACTTGCGCGGCCCCATCAGCTCCATGACGAAGCGCCGCACGTCCGACGTCGTCGTCGCGTCGATCTTCGTGAAGGGCAGCTCTTTGTCGCGCCGCGGCTCAAGAAAGGCGGCAAACAGCTCCACGTCGCGCGCGTACTCCTCGGAGGTCCGGGGCGACTGCCCGCGCTCGAGGCGCAAGTAGGCCGCGAACTCGGCGATGGCGGGGTCGGCGGGAATGTAGGAGCTCACACGATCATTCTACCGCAGCCCGCGGAACCGGTCGCTGCGCGAGCAGCACCAGCGCCGCCATGTCGACTGCGGGGGAGAAGAAGAAGCCCTGCGCTTGGTCGACGCCGAGGCGCGCCAGCAGCTGGAATTGCTCGAGCGTCTCGACGCCCTCCGCCGTCGTCGTCAGCCCGAACGAATGCGCCAGCAAAATGATGCTCCGCACGATTTCGACCGCCTTGGGATCGCTGAGCAGCGGCTCGACGAAGGAGCGGTCGATCTTCAGGCCTGCGATCGGCAGGCGCTGCAGGTAGGAAAGCGAGGAGTAGCCGGTTCCGAAATCGTCGAGAATCAGGTCGAAACCGAAGGCCCGCACGCGTTCGATCGTGCGCCGCACGTTCTCGTTGCTGCTCATCATCGCTGTTTCGGTGATTTCGAGTTTCAAGCGGTTCGCCGGAAGTTCGTAGCGCGTTACGAGCGGCTCCATCATTTCGTGTAGATCGGGTGAGGCCAACTCGACGGTCGAAACGTTCACGGCGATAGAAGCGGAAGGGAAGAGATCGAAGATCGTCTTTGCCTGCGAGCAGACGGTGCGAAAGACCAGCGTGTCGATCGCTTCGACGAACCCGTGTTGCTCGGCGAAGTGCATGAACTCCGCGGCCGCCGTCAGCGAACCATCCGCACGATGCCAGCGCACGAGAGCTTCGAATCCGACGATGCGGTGGGTTACGAGGCTTATGATTGGCTGATAGTACGGCTCGAGCTCGCCGTGTTCGATCGCGCGGCGCAGGCTGTCCTCGAGCTGCGACGCATCCGCGACGCGCCGGCGCATGGCCGCATCGAAGATCGCAAATTGCCCGCGGCCGCGACCTTTTGCTTCATACATCGCGATGTCGGAGTCGCGCAGCAACTCCTCGGGCGTGCTATAGGAGTCGTCGATGGTCAGGACACCCATCGAGGCTTGCGGGTAGATCGTGCGCCCGTGGATGAGCACCGGCTCGCCCAGATGTGCGAGCAGCATGCGAGCGGCCTGCGCCGGCGGATGCTCGAGTGAGGCCATGATCACGAACTCGTCACCGCCGAACCGGGCAACCAGATCGCCGCTCGCGACGAGCGATTGGAGACGCCCGCCGACCGTGCGCAAGAGATCGTCGCCGGCGAGATGGCCGAGGGTCTCGTTGACGATGTTGAAACGATCGAGGTCGATGAAGAAGATACTGACCGAGCCGCGTTCGGTGCCCGCGAGCACCGCATGCGCATGTTCGAGAAAGGCGGAGCGATTGGGAAGCCCGGTGAGCGAGTCGGTGAACGCCGCTTTGCGCAACTCCGTTTCGACGGTTTTCGCGAGTGCGATCTGCGCCTCGAGGCGCCGCTGCTGGACGGTGAGTTCGTGCTCGCGCTCGAGCGCCCGCCAACGTTGAACCAGACCGAAGCCAAAGAGTACTGCGACCAGCCAGATGCCGCCGACCAAACCGGCGCTCGCCGAAATCTCGTTGCTCTGCGATTGCAGCAGCGGTGCGGCATCGGCCGAGAGATGTACGAAGGCGTGCGTGAAGCGCACCGGAAGCCGCCGGTCGAACCGCGTGCCGGGCGGAATCGCCGCAGTACCGACGAGGTGACGCCGCCCGAGCTCGATCCATACGACGTCGCCGCGCGCCAGCGGCCCCGCCAGCAGCGACTTGAACTCGTCACTCAGCGTGTCCACCGTCATCGCGCCCACGACGCGGGAGCCGTCGCTGATCCCCTGGACGACGCTGATGAACGTCCGGCCGTCCTGCGTATAGGGGCCCTCGAAATCCGGCCGTGACGGTCTCGCGACCGCATCTCTGAACCACAACAGCCGCGTGTAATCCGAACCCGCGGGTATCGCGGGCAGCTCCTTGACCGATTCGTCGACTCCGCCGGGCAGCGCGCGGTCAAAGACCCTCACAAACGCGTAGCGCGCGTCGAAAGCGTGCGGTACGTAAAACGCGCCGACGCCGTAGACCGCCGGATTATGCCGCGAGCGCAGCACCGCTCGCACCACCTCCTGCGTGAGCGGCAGATTGCCGCGCATCGGCCCGAGCGTCCGCGCGCCGAACGTCGCGAGCTCGATCGCCTCGCTGAAGTAGTTCTCGATGCGCTGCTCGACCCGTTGGAGCCGCAGCTGCTGGGCCGAATCGAATGCCAGCCGATCCTGCGAAATTCGCGCACGCGCACCGGCAATAACGATGGTCGTGGCAAGAATCGCCGCCACGCCAATAACCGCCAGCCAATACCACGGCCGGCGAAAGCGTGGCGCATCCGGGTCGGCGTGCGCCATGGTGCTGCTATTTCGCGAGGCTGAGTCTCCCTCATCCACAGGCCCTACACATCACCAAATCAGTGTTTGTGGATATTAGACCGGTGCGAGTATCGGCCCTGCCGGAGACTGCCGGTGCAAGCCGGTATCATGCTGCGGTGACTGCGGCTCTCACCCGCGCGGCTGACGTCTGTGCTTTTCTCATCGGGATCATGGCCTTGGCCGAGCTTGCGCGCCATGAAGAGCTCTTCGATTGGCTCGCCGGGCGTGCGCTGCAGGCCGCGCGCGGTTCGCGCCGCCGCCTTTTTACGCTGGTGTACCTGGTGGGCGTTGCCGTCACGGTGCTGCTCTCCAACGACACCGCAGCCGTCGTGCTGACCCCGGCCATCGCCGCGGCGTTGCGCCGAACCGATGCGCCGCCGCTGCCGTACCTCTTTGCCTGCGCGTTCGTCGCCAACGCGGCCTCGTACGTGCTCCCGATCTCCAACCCCGCCAACCTCGTCGTCTTCGGTCGTGCTCTTCCGCCGCTCCACATGTGGCTGAGCGCCTTCGGCATCTCGGCGCTGGCCGCGGTGCTCTGCACTTACGCTGGTCTTCGCATCGCCTTTCGCACCGATTTGCGCGGCAGCTACACCAACGCGCTCACGCTAACGCGGCCGGCACCGGCCGCATCGCTCAGCGCCGCCGCGATCGCGCTCAGCGCACTCGGACTCGTGATCGCGTCGGCGCTGCATCTCGACCTGGGCATCGCAGCCGTGGCCGGCGCGATCTTCTCTCTCGCCGTCGTCACGGTGCGCGAGCGCGGCGCGGCGGCCTTTGTCGCGCGGCATATCGCCTGGCAGGTCGTGCCGCTGGTGGTCGGGCTCTTCGTGCTGGTGGCGCTGCTCGAGAGGAGCGGACTGCTCAACGCCGTTCACGCGCTGCTGCTCCACGGCAACCGGTTCGAAGTCGCGCTGATCGTAACGGCAGCGAGTAACGCCGTCAACAATCTTCCGGTCGCCCTCGTGAGCGGTTTCGCGCTCCAATCGGCCGCGATCGCGCCGGTGATCGCGCACGCGACGCTGGTGGCGGTGAATCTCGGGCCCAATGTCAGCGTGACGGGATCGCTCGCGACGATGCTCTGGTTGGCCGCGCTGCGCCGCGACGGATATCGCGTCGGCTTTTGGACGTTCTTGCGCATCGGCTCGGCGCTGACGATCCCGACGCTCCTCGTGGCCGTTTGGCTCACGCGCTAGCGGTCGAACGGAACCGCTTCGAGCCAGTCGCGCGTCACGTAGAGCCAGAAGGCGAGCCCGGCGTAGGCCCCATAGCGGCGGAATTCGCGCACGATCGTTCTGTCCGATGCGCGCTTCTTACCGCTCATTTTCAGGTATTTCGGCCGCGTCGCCGAGTCGAGCACGAGTTGGTGATGGTAGCCCAAGAGCTGCATGATGTGCGCTGCTGCATACGGACCGACGCCGGGCAGTTCGCGCAACGCCTCCTCCACCGCCCCTTCGCGCCCTTCTTCCTCGCCGCGCAGCGCCTCCAAATCGAGTCTTCCGCCGTGCACGTCGCGCGCGATCGCGCGCACGTACGGGCCGCGATAACCCATGCGCGCCACATCCGCGTACCAGCGCTCCGGCGTCTTCGCTAGGCGTTGCGCGTCCGGAAATGCGCCGTCGCCGCGATCGACGAGCGCAGCGACCATACGGCGCGTGCCGGCCCAAGTCGTGTTCGTCGTACAAATCGTTTTGATCACGTCTTCGAAGACGGTGGGACTCGCGATCAGCCGTCCGGCACCGATAGCCCATGCCAGACGCGGATCGCCGGCGATCATCGCATAGAACGGCGCGAGATTTTGATCGAGGCGAAAAACGCGCCGCGTAATGCGTCGCGCCTCGACGAGATCGGCTTTGCCGGCGCGACCGTCGACTTCAACCGCCAGCTCGCCGCCGCTCGAGCTGAAGCGCAGACGGCGCACGGCTCCCCCGATGCGAACGCTCAGATCGTAGACGTGCTGCACTTCGTCGATCCGTCCGGGCGGCAAGAACGGCAGCCCGTGCGAAAACAAGGTCCGCACGAACGAGATCGGTTCACCGCCGGGCCCAACGAGCGGAACTACGAAACGTATGAGACGTTCACCGCGATGCCGGCGGCCTCTGCCCGCATCAAGACGGCGTACACGGCATCGAGCTCGTCTTCGATTGCCGATATCTCGCGCGCGCTCACGCGAAAGCGCGTCGCGTTGTTCCAGAGCAGCGCGCGCGCCCGTTCCAGGGCCGTGCGCAGACGCTGCGGCGTCGCTTCGAGCACGGGCCAGTCCAGCTCACCCTGCGCGGGCACGATACGCCATCCGGCGCCGGAGAGCGCGGGCACGTCCTCGTCGGCCTCGAACGCGTGGGGAATCGCGGCCAAAACGTCGACCGCTTCCTGATCCGCGAGCGAGAGCGGCAGGCCCATCTCAGCCAAGCGAATGATGTAGCGGAAAAACGAGGAATTGCCTACCGTATAGGCACCGGCGGCGGAGGCGACGCTGACATGGACGAGCTCGAGGTCGGGCTGGCCCTGGGGACCACGCATGGATGCCTTATCGGGCACGGCCAAACGGAATTCCTGGCGGAGGTATTGTGAAAAAGCGACTCAAGGTGGCGGTAACGGGCGCGGCGGGTCAGATCGGGTACCAGCTGATCTTCCGCATCGCCAATGGGGAAATGTTCGGTCCCCACGTGGAGCTGGAACTCCACCTGCTCGAGATCGAGCAGGCGCTGGGCACACTGCGCGGGACGCTGATGGAGCTCGAAGACTGCGCTTTCCCGCTTCTCAAGAGCGTGCAATACGGTTCGAACGCCGACGCCATGATGCGCGACGTCGACTGGGCGATTCTGGTCGGCGCGGTTCCGCGCAAGGGCGATATGCAGCGTTCGGAACTGCTGCGGGTCAACGGCAAGATCTTCACCGAGCAAGGCCGCGCGATCGAGCAGAACGCGGCCGACGACGTGCGCGTCTTCGTGGTCGGCAACCCGTGCAATACAAACTGCCTGATCGCGATGAACAACGCGCCCAGCGTGCCAAGGGACCGCTTCTTTGCGATGACGACCCTCGACGAACTGCGCGCCCGGGCGCAGCTTGCGAAGAAAGCCGGCATCGACGTCTCGGAAATCACGCAGATGATCATCTGGGGAAATCACTCCGCGACGCAATTCCCCGACTTCGCCCACGCGAAGATCGGCGGCCGTCCCGCGCCCGAGGTCATCGACGACCGCGAATGGCTTCAAGGCAAGTTCATTACGACGGTGCAAAACCGCGGAACGCAAGTGATCCAGGCGCGTTTGGCGTCCTCGGCGGCATCGGCCGCGCACGCGACCGTGACCGGCGTTTATCGCCTCACGCATCACACGCCCGACGGCGAACTCTACTCCGTCGCGCGCTATTCCAACGGCGAGTACGGCATCGATCCGGGCCTCATCTTCTCCTACCCTTCACGCACCGAGCACGGCGTCTCGCGCATCGTGGAAGGCATCGAGCACGACGAATTCGGACGCATGATGCTCGAAAAGACGCAAAACGAGTTGCGCAAAGAGCGCGACGCTTGCATCGAGTTGGGACTCATTCCGAGCGACGAGCGGGCCGCCGAAGCCGTCTAGCCTACTTCGGAAGGTTGAAGTCGATATCGAGCTCGCCCGCGAGGCGGTTGAGGCCGTCCCAAACCTTCCCGTGCACCGGAATACCGTATTGCCGGTTGTAGGCGGCTTTGAGAATCTCGGGTTCGCCGGCGGTCATGATGCGCTGCGCTCCACGCGCGACGGCGCTGTCTTTGTAGTAGCGCAGCTCGGCATCCATATCATCTTTGAACGCCTTCACGTCGCGGAATCCATCGACGCGGAACGCGCCGAACCAGTGCGAGATCGCGCCTTCTTTCGTTTCGTCGGCGAAAGGCAGTGACGGACCGAACGCACCACCCGAGAGCACGCCGCACAGAATATCGGCGAGCAAGCCCAGACCGTATCCCTTATGACCGCCGCCCTCGGTACCGAAACCGCCGAGCGGCAAAAGCGCGCCGTGCAGGGCTTCGTCGGGATCTTCGGTCATGTTGCCGTGCGAATCGATCGCCCAACCCGGCTCGAGCTCTTTGTGCTTGCGCTTATAGACTTCGATCTTTCCCTTGGGAACCGTCGTCGTCGCGAAGTCGAGCACGAAGGACGGCTCGCTTCCGGCAGGCACCGCGAATGCAAAGGGATTGGTTCCAAGCGTGACCTCACGCCCGAACGTCGCGGCCGCGTACTTCACCGAGTTCGTCGATGACATGCCGATCATGTCGTGCGGGAGCGCCATCATCGCGTAATAGCCCGCGATACCGTAGTGGTTCGAGTTACGCACGCCGCCGAATGCCGCGCCGTACTCTTGCGCCTTCGCGATGACGGCTTCCATAGCCATCTTCGAAACCGGATGACCCAGGCCGTTGTCGGCATCGTACACGACCGAGGTTTTCGTTTCGCGCACGACGTGATAGTTGGGCTGAGGGTTCAAATGGCCGCTGCGAATGCGTGCGATGTAATACGAGTCCAAGCGCGCGACGCCGTGCGATTCGATGCCGCGCAAATCCGCCTCGACGAGCACGTCGGCTACCACTTCCGCGTGTGCATGCGAGACGCCCGAGCGCTCGAGCGCTTCGATGACGAAGTGCTTGAGCTTCTCTTCGGTCGTCAGAAAATATTTGGAAGTGGCGGTGTCAGCCAAAGAAGGGGCCCCCCATTGTAGCCGGGTTGATTCGCGCAGGAGAACGTACGCCCATGCTTGCCTCCCGGTCTAGCGGAAAGGTCGGAGACGGCGCCGTGCGCAAGGCGTGACGATGCTGTCCCCCGGATACGATGCCTGCGTGCGCTGCGGCCTTTGTCTGCCGTCGTGCCCGACCTATTTGGAAACGTTCGCGGAGACGTCGGGTCCGCGCGGCCGGATCAGTCTGATCAAGGCCGTCGACGAGGGCGCCCTCGATCTGCTGAGTCCCGGCTTCGTGGAGCAGATGTCGCAGTGTTTGGATTGTCGCGCCTGCCAAGCCGTCTGCCCGTCGGCGGTCCCCTACGGCCCCATGCTCGAGGAGATGCGCGCGCGTATCGAGCATGCGAGCGCGCCGTCACGTGCCGCCGGCGCGCGTTGGAAGCGCGCTCTTCTTCTTCGCTGGCTCTTTGCCAAACCGTCGCGGCTGCGTCTGGCCGCTTCGCTGCTGCGCTTCGCGCAGCGCTCCGGGTTGACGGCGCTGGCCGGGCTCACGGGTTTGCGCGACGCGGCGCGCCTCGCCCCGCAGATTCCCGACCGATTTTTCATCGCCGCCGATCAACGCTACGCCGTCTCGCATGCGGCGGGTACCGCGATGCTGCATACCGGCTGCGTCATGCACGTCGCCTTCGCGCGCGTGCACGAGGCGACGATTCGCATGCTCAACCGCGCGCGCCTCGACGTCGTCGTGCCGAGCGCGCAGGGTTGCTGCGGCGCGATCGCCGTTCACGCGGGCGAAGACGGCTTCGCGCGCGATCTGGCGCGCGCGAACATCGAGGCATTCGAACGCAGCGGCGCCGACGTGTACGTCGTGAATGCCGCGGGCTGCGGCAGCGCGCTCAAAGACTATGCGATTCTCCTGGCCGGCGACGACGCTTGGCGCAAGCGCGCTGCCGCATTCGCCGCGCGCGTGCGTGACGTCACCGAGGTGCTCGACGCAATGGAACTGCAGCCGGCGCACGGACGGCTCGACGCGCGCGTAACCTATCAAGAGCCTTGCCATCTCGTCCACGCACAACGTGTCAGCGCCGCGCCGCGCCGCTTGCTCGCAAAGATTCCGGGGCTCGAACTGGTCGAGATGGAGGAGAGCGCGGTCTGCTGCGGCAGCGCGGGAATCTACAACCTCACCGAGCCCGCGATGGCGCGCCGTCTGCAAGCGCGCAAGACCGGCAACATCGAAGCGACCGGCGCCGCGATCGTCGCGACCGCCAATCCGGGCTGCGCGCTACAGGTCGCGGCCGGGCTGCGTGAGGCGGGCGTTCGCGCGGAGGTCAAACACATCGTCGAACTCTTGGACGACGCCTACGCGGCGCCCTGATACTCGCGCCACAGCGTGACGAGCCCATCGCTGCAATGCACGAGCGCGCAGCCCTCGCGCGCACGCCACGTCCCTTCCGTATTGATCTCGAAGCGATAGGCCACCGCGGCACGATCGCCTTCCGCAACGAGCTCGTCGATCGTGAAACGCCAGGCCGGCCCGTCGCGGAAGAAACGCGCGAAATGTGCGTAGATCGCGTCGCGTCCCACGATCGCCTCGCGCCCGGACTCGCGGTAGACCCCTTGCGGTGCAAAGAACGCGGCCGCGCGATGCGCGTCGCCGGCTTGCCACGCGTCGACCAATTCCTCGACCAGCTCGCGCGGCGTCACGTGAGGAAACGCGCGGCGTCGTCGTCCCAGCGAAACGGGCGATCGTTCGTGAGGTGCATGCCGCCGATCCAGCGATCGAGCGGCTGCGCTTGCAGCCAGTCTTCCGCGCCCGCGAGCGCCGAACGGCCCTGCGCGGTCGGCGTGAGCTCGCCGTCGTCACCCTCGATCAGCGGCGCCGGTGCCATTTGCAAATCGCGGAGAATCGCCGCAAACGCCAGGTCGCCGAGAAACGGCGCATCCTCGCGTGCTTGCGCGCGCCGGAAGAGTTCCTCCGCGCGGGCCGGTCCGGCCGCGACGGCTTGCAGCGTGTGGCGCTGCGAACGCGAAAGGCCGTCGCCGCTCCAGGGAAACTCCTGACAGAGCCGCATCAGAGCCGCTCGCAGAAACGGGAGGCCCGGCGCGTCACGCTTGGTTTGCGCAAGCAGCGCGTCTGGTTCGCTTGCCCGTACCGCGCTCCACGCGGCTCGCGCCGAATCCACGACCGTTTGCGTGACCGTTCGCCGTTTCGGAAAGAGCGCGATCAGCTCGTCCGCCGTCATGCTGCCCAGGTACGCGTCGCTCTGCACCAAGCTGACCGTACCCGGCTCGAGCGCCATCGCATCGAGCTCGACGAGAATCTGCAAGAGCTGCAGTTGATCGTAGAGATCGTGTTCGAACCAGAGCACGACTTCGGCAAACTCACGCGCACGCCGCAACGTGGCGTCGCGCGCCGCGAGATCGTGCAACAGTTTGATCGGATTCCCGAATCCGCGCGTCGCAAGATACGCGCCGCGTATGCGGCTGAGCTCTTCGAGCGTCGCTTCGGCCGGCACCGGCCCTTCGTGCAGCACGTCGCGCCATGGAAGGTGGGTACCGACGACGCCGGCCTTCTTGAAAAGGTAGACCACAGCGTCGCCGTTGGTGACGTGCAGCGTGGCGGCTTGCTGCGAACTCATATCGAATGGGCCTTCATGGCGAAACTGAATTTCCATCCTGGCGGCTATCGCGATGACCTCGACCGGCGCGACCACGCCTTTGCGCCGACGATCGCGCGCCTGCCGCGGCGCGCCGACCTCGCCCACTATTGCGGTACGGCCTACCAGCAATACCGAACGGAGAGCTGCAGTGCGAACGCGCTCGCGTCGGCGATGTCGCTCTTTGCCAATCAACACGACCTGCGGCTCGCACCGCCTTCACGCCTCTTCATGTACTACAACGCACGGGCATCGACGCACACCGAGGATAGTGATTCCGGTACGACGATTCGCACCGCGATCAAGGCGCTCGCCCGCCACGGCTCCTGCCCGGAACGCCAGTGGCCCTTTCTCAGGCGCGCAATCACCAAACGCCCGACGCGCGCCTGCTATCGTGACGCCGCGATCTTTCCCGTGCGCTATCACCGCATCGCGCAGCGGATCGATCATCTACGCGCGGCGCTTGCACAGGGGCACGCTTTCATCTTCGGCATTCAGGCCTACATGCAGCCGTTCACCCAAGCTGCCAAGAGCGCGATGCTGCGCCTCCCGCGCCGTTCCGACACGCTGTGCGGAGGTCACGCGCTCATCGCGGTCGGTTACGACAGCGTGCGCAAGACGTTCACCGCTCGCAACTCCTGCGGGCGCGACTTCGCGCGCGACGGGTTCTTCGCGATTCCCGACGCGTACTTTGTCGACCCCGAGCTTACCTACGACTTCTGGATCGTACTCCGATCTCTTCGCGCTTGATTGAGGAACATACCATGCCCATGATCGACGTCACCGCCGCCGCGGGAACATTCAAAAAGAAACACGATCTCGCCCAAGCCCTAGCCGAATGTATGATGCGCTGGGAGAAAGTTCCGCCGATCGCGCTAGCGTTCTTCTTGACCGCTCGGTGGCAATACCGGATGATGATCGGGATAGGGCGGCGGCGCGTAATGCGGGAGCGGATGCTCGCGTAACATCTTCATCGCCGTCGCGACCGCGGCTTCGAGCTGCGGATCGTGCCCTTCGCGAACGAGCTTGGGATCTTGCTGCACCGCGATATCCGGCGAGACGCCGTGCCCTTCGACCTCCCAGTGGCCGCTCAACCCGCCGATCGCGATGCGCGGCGCCATCACGCGTCCGCCGTCCATCAGCACCGGGTAGCCGCCGATACCGACGAGGCCGCCCCACGTGCGTTCGCCCACCAGCGGCCCGAGGCCGGCCTTTTTGAAGAGCCACGGCATCGCGTCTCCGCCTGAACCGGCGTATTGATTGATGATCATGACCTTCGGCCCGTAGATGGCGAGCGGCGGATCGAGATACGGCGCGCCTTCACGCCCGACGATGATCGCTCGCGGTTTGCGGCTGAGCACGTCGATCACGTAATCCGCGATTTGGCCGCCGTGGTTGTAGCGCTCGTCCAGGATCACGCCCTCTTTGTTTATCTGCGCAAAGAAGTAGCGGTTGAAGTTCGTGAACCCGCCGTACGCCGTGTCCGGCATGTAGACGTACCCGAGCTTGCCGCCGGAGAGGCGATCGACTTCTTCGCGATTGCGTTCGATCCAGGCGAGATTGCGCAGCGCGAATTCGCTTGCCAGCGGTACGACGCTCACGTCGCGCGAGCCGCTGCCGTCGGGATTCGGACCAACGGTGATGGTCGTTTGCTTTCCGGCAGTCTCCTGGAAGTACGCAGAGACCTCGCGGTCGGCGTGAATCGGCTTTCCGTTCACGGCCAACAAGTATTCACCGGCCTTGACGTTCACGCCGGGCTGCGTCAGCGGTGCTTTCAGCGTCGGATTCCAGTTCTCGCCACTGTAGATCTTCGCGAAACGGAATCGTCCGTGGTCGACCGTGTAATCCGCGCCGAGGAGCCCGACCGAAACGTGATCGGTGCTGGGAGGGGTCGCGCCGTTATAGACCCAGAGATGCCCGACGGAAAGATAGCTCAGCATCTCGTGCGTGAGGTAGGTAAAGTCCGAACGCGACGCGAGGCCCGGGAGAAACGCCGCAAAGCGCTTTTCCGCCGCCGCGATGTCGAGTCCGTGGTAGTGCGGGTCGTAGAACCAATCGCGCTCGATGCGCCACGTCTCGTGGTACATCTGCGCCCACTCTTCGCGTGGGACGGAGTAGACCTCGAGCGCGCTCGTCGCGAGTGTGCCGGCGCCGGGCGGCGAGGGCACAAGCGTCGAGACGATCGCCCACGACGTCCCGATATATCCGCGCGCGAGCAGCATCTTCTTTCCGTCGAACGAAACGACCGCACCGCTCACGCCTTGCGCGAACGGCATGAGCTTGCGCGACTCGTTATCGTATTTGAGAATCGTGAGCGACGGCGGCATCGGCTCGACGCTGGTGAGCGGGGCGCGCAACAAGAAGATGGTGCCGGGCGTGGCCGATAGCAGCCCGGCGTAGTTCGCGTCGGGAATCGGCAGCGAGACGATACGCTGATCGATCTGATCGAAATCGATCGGTGCGATTGCAGGCGGCTTTGCCTCCGCTTTCGGCTTCTCCGAAGCCGGGGGCGACGGCTTGGCTTGCGGTTTTGCCGCGGCCTCGGGCTCGTCGCTCGTGACGGTTTCGTCGTCACTTTGCAGCGCGTCGGGCGAGGCCGCGTTCTTCTGCAGCACGACGGCGTAGACGAAGGCGGAGGTCGGGTGCTCGTCGCTCTCCATATCGAGGCCGTAGGCCGTGAACCCGGTGTTCGTGCTGTTGAGGAAGTACAAATACTTCCCGCTCTTGTCGAAGGCCGGATTGGTGGCGTCGCTCATGCCATCGGTGACCTGATACGCTTTGCCGTCCTTCGTATCGTAAATGTCGATGGCGTGCAGAAAATTCGGTAGCTGCTTGTTATACGCGATATAGCGGCTGTCCGGCGACCACACTTGATTGAACGCGCTCGATCCGAACGTTTCATACGGCTGCACCGCAACCTTGACCGGCGCCGGGTGCTCTTGCGAGACGTCGATGTAAAAGAGCACGCCGTGCTTATCGAAGTACGCGATTTTCTTGCTGTCCGGCGACCATGTGGGTGAGTAAAAGAACGACGGGTGCGGATCGAGCTGATAGACGCGCTCGGGCTCGAGACCTTTCTGATCCCGCAGCCGCAGCGTGTATTCACCGCCAGCATCGGAGAAATATGCGATCCATTTGCCGTCGGGTGACCACGCCGGGTCGCGCTCCTCGATGCCGGGGCTCTGCGTGAGATTGCGGACCGAACCGTTTTCCGCCGGAACGGTGAGGATATCACCGTGCGCCTCGAACACGGCGCGCACGCCGGTGGGAGAGATACCGGCATTCTGAATCTGATACGCAACATTCACGAAGCGTGGCCGCAGTTCGGGCATCTCGTCGGCGATCGTGATCGGAACCGTGCGATCGGTGTGCGTGGCGGGGTCGTAGAGATGGATCGCGTCGAACTTCGAGTACACGATCGTTCCGTCGTTCGCCGAGGCCGAGACGATGTCGAATCCACGCGGATTCTCGACGTCGACCTTTACACCGTGCGTACGCGTGTCATACGAATAGAGCGCGTAGTGGCCGCTGCGGTCGGAAACGAAGTAAATCGTGTCGCCGATCCACATCGGAAAGCGATCGTTCTCACCGTTGCGCGGAATCGCGACGACCGACGAATCCGCCATGTCGGCGATCCAAATCGGCGTGGTCTGGCCGCCGCGGTAGCCCTGCCAAAACGGCTCCCACTGGCCGTTGGGAACGTAGGCAAGGTGCGTGCCGTCGGGCGAGTACGATGCGTCCGTTGCGTCGGGCAAGGGCAGCATCACGGGAATCCCGCCACCCTTTGCAATCGTATACAACTGCGTCGCATCGTTCTGGCTGTGGCGGTGCGAGGCGAAGAGAATCTTGCTGCCGTCCGGCGTCCAGCCGGCGACCATATCCGCGCCCGGGTGATAGGTGAGCCGCGACGGTTCACCACCCGATGCCGGCACCGTGTACACGTTCGTGCTG
>Ga0335073_10002568_pt1 | contig 24893 bp, 21 predicted proteins | sample Lox_Sample_22_FD_207093 | JGI IMG/M metagenome (GOLD analysis project Ga0335073, IMG submission 207093) | Soil microbial communities from Loxahatchee National Wildlife Refuge, Florida, United States - Lox_Sample_2.2 | ecosystem: Environmental > Terrestrial > Soil > Wetlands | place: USA... | reverse complement strand
TGACCGGCGAGGACGAGCCGGTCTCGGACTACGTGCTCAGCCAGGAGTCGGCGGGCGAGTTCCTGGACGCCTACCTGCGGATCCTGCAGATCATCGGCGCCGGCTACCAGCGCGAGGGCAAGCAGTACCTGACCCTCGCGGTCGGCTGCACCGGCGGCAAGCACCGGTCGGTCGCGATGGTCCGGGAGCTGACCCGGCGGCTGACCGAGCTCGGCGTCCGGGCCACGGCCGTGCACCGGGACCTGGGCCGCGAGTGAGGCCGGCCTCGACGCCGGGCCGGCCGCGGGTGGTGGCGCTGGGCGGCGGGCACGGCCTGTACGCCTCGCTGTCGGCCCTGCGCCCGCTGGACATCGACATCACGGCGGTGGTGACCGTGGCCGACGACGGGGGTTCGTCCGGCCGGATCCGCCGCGAGCTCGGGGTGCTGCCGCCCGGTGACCTGCGGATGGCGCTCGCCGCGCTGGCCGGCACCGGGCTCGACCAGGCGGGTGCCAGCTGGCCGGAGCTGCTGCAGCACCGGCTCGGCGGCACCGGCGCGCTGGCCGGCCACCCGATCGGCAACCTGCTGCTCACCGGCCTGTTCGACCTGCTGGCCGACCCGGTGCGCGCCCTCGACCTGCTCGGCGAGCTGACCGGCGCCCGCGGCCGGGTGCTGCCGATGGCGGCCGGCCCGCTCGACCTGCTCGCCGAGGTGGCCAGCGTCGACCCGGACGATCCGGTGCGGCAGCGGCGGATCCGCGGCCAGTCCGCGATCGCGGCCACCGCCGGCCGGGTCACTTCGATCCGGCTGGTGCCCGAGCGGCCCCCGGCCTGCGCCGAGGCGGTCACGGCCATCGAACGGGCCGACGCGGTGATCCTCGGGCCCGGTTCGTGGTTCACCAGCGTGATCCCGCACCTGCTCGTCCCCGAGCTGGCCCGGGCACTGGCGGTGACCGGCGGCCGCCGCATCGTTATCCTCAACCTGGAACAACAGGCCGGTGAGACCGAGGGATTCTCGCCCGAGCAGCACCTGCGGGCGTTGCGGGACCATTGCCCGGCGCTGCCGATGGACGTGGTGATCGCCGATGCCGACTCGGTGCTCGACCCCCGCGCGCTGCGGCGGTTCACGGGCGAGCTCGGTTCGCGGCTGCTGCTGGCCGAGATCGCCGCGGCCGGGGCGACAGCGCGGCACGATCCTGGCAAGCTCAGCTCGGTGATCGCCGACGCGATCGGGCTGCCGGCGGCGGGCACGGACGGCGAGGAACGGCACCCGGGCGCGACGGACCGCCCCGGCACGGAACAGGGAGTGCGCTGATGGCGATGACGGCCGCGGTCAAGGACGAGCTCAGCCGGGTCTCGGTGAGCAGGGCGCCGGCCCGCCGTGCCGAGATCGCGACGATGCTCCGCTTCGCCGGTGCGCTGCACCTGGTGGCGGGCCACATCGTGGTCGAGGCCGAGCTCGACACCGGCTCGGTGGCCCGCCGGCTGCGCAAGGAGATCGCCGAGGTCTTCGGCCACAACGCCGAGATCCAGGTGGTGACCGGCGGCAGCCTGCGCAAGGGCACCCGGTACCTGGTGAAGGTGGCCAAGGACGGCGAGGGGCTGGCCCGGCAGGCCGGCCTGGTCGACCTGCGCGGCCGCCCGGTACGCGGCCTGCCGACCCAGATCGTGGCCGGCACCATCGCCGAGGCCGAGGCGGCCTGGCGCGGCGCGTTCCTGGCGCACGGCTCGCTGACCGAACCGGGCCGGGCCGGCTCGCTGGAGATCACCTGCCCGACCAACGAGGCGGCGCTCGCCCTGGTCGGCGCCGGCCGCCGGCTGGGCATCCTGGCCAAGGCGCGCGAGGTGCGCGGCGCCGACCGGGTGGTGGTCCGCGACGGCGACGCGATCGGCGCCCTGCTCACCCGGCTGGGCGCGCACGACTCGGTGATGGCGTGGGAGGAGCGCCGGATGCGGCGCGAGGTCCGTGCCACCGCCAACCGGCTGGCGAACTTCGACGACGCCAACCTGCGCCGTTCGGCCCGGGCCGCGGTGGCCGCCGGCGCCCGGGTGGAGCGGGCGATGGCGATCCTGGGCGACGACGCCCCCGACCACCTGCTGCAGGCCGGCCGGCTGCGGCTGGAGCACAAGCAGGCCTCGCTGGAGGAACTGGGCAGCCTGTCGGACCCGCCGATGACCAAGGACGCCGTGGCCGGCCGGATCCGCCGGCTGCTGGCGATGGCCGACAAGCGCGCCGCCGACGACGGCATCCCGAACACCGAGGCCGCGGTCACCCCGGAGATGCTCGCGCCCTGAGCCGGCCCTGAGCCGGCCCTGAGCCGGCCCTGAGCCGGCCTGGCCGATGGCGGGGGTGATCCCGGCAGGCCGGGGAGAACCGATAGGGTCGAAGGCGACAACGAACGGCCCGCAGCGCCGCGGCCGGCTCGGCTCCACCTTCCGGCGCGTTCGACCTGCCCTCGGGCACGCCAGACAGCGATGGGGGGCCATCCACCGGCCCCGATAGGACAAGGAGACACGCAGTGACTGTTCGGGTTGGTATCAACGGCTTCGGCCGGATCGGCCGCAACTTCTACCGCGCCGCGCAGGCCTCCGGCGCCGACCTCGAGTTCGTGGCGGTCAACGACCTCACCGACAACAAGAGCCTGGCCCACCTGCTGAAGTACGACTCGATCCTGGGCCGGTTCCCGGCCGAGATCGGCTACGACGACGAGAACATCCTGGTCGGCGACACCAAGATCCGCGCCCTCGCCGAGCGTGACCCGGCCAACCTGCCGTGGAAGGACCTCGGGGTCGACGTGGTCGTCGAGTCCACCGGCTTCTTCACCAAGGCCGCCGACGCCCGCAAGCACCTGGAGGGCGGCGCGAAGAAGGTCATCATCTCCGCACCCGCCACCGACGACGACATCACCGTGGTGATGGGCGTCAACCACACGTCCTACGACCCGGCCAACCACCACATCATCTCCAACGCCTCCTGCACCACGAACTGCCTCGCGCCGCTGGCGAAGGTGCTGCACGACGGCTGGGGCATCGAGCGTGGCCTGATGACGACCATCCACGCCTACACCCAGGACCAGAACCTGCAGGACGGCCCGCACAAGGACCTGCGCCGGGCCCGGGCCGCCGCGCTGAACATCGTGCCGACCTCGACCGGCGCGGCGAAGGCGATCGGCCTGGTGCTGCCGGAGCTGAAGGGCAAGCTGGACGGCTACGCCCTGCGGGTGCCGACGCCGACCGGCTCGGCCACCGACCTGACCGTCACCCTGGGCGCCGAGGTGACGGTGGACGAGGTGAAGGCCGCCTACCGGGCCGCCGCCGAGGGTGAGCTCAAGGGCTACCTGACCTACACCGAGGACCCGATCGTCTCCTCCGACATCGTCACCGACCCGTCGTCCTGCATCTTCGACGCCGGCCTGACCAAGGTGATCGGCAACCAGGTCAAGGTGGTCGGCTGGTACGACAACGAGTGGGGTTACTCCAGCCGGCTGGTCGACCTGATCGGCTTCGTCGGCGCGAGCCTGTAAGCGGGGCCGGCCGAGATGCGCACAGTCGACGATCTGATCCGGGTCGGCGTCCGGGGCCGGCGGGTGCTGGTCCGCTGCGACCTGAACGTCCCGTTGTCCAAGGACGACGTCCCCACGGTGACCGACGACGGCCGGATCCGGGCATCGCTGCCGGTGCTGGTGCGGCTGCTCGAGGCCGGCGCCCGGGTGATCGTCACCGCGCATCTCGGCCGGCCGAAGGGCGAGCCGGACCCGCGCTACTCGCTGCGGCCGGTGGCCGACCGGCTGGCCCAGCTGCTCGGCAGCCCGGTGCGGTTCGCCCTCGACACGGTGGGGGAGAGCGCCCGGCTGCTTGCCGAGGAGCTGCACGACGGTGAGCTGCTGCTACTGGAGAACGTCCGGTTCAACCCGGGCGAGACCGCCAAGGATCCGGCCGAGCGGGCCGGCTTCGCCCGGGCGCTGGCCCAGCTCACCGGCGGCGAGGACGAGGGTGGCGCCTACGTCGACGACGCGTTCGGCGCCGTGCACCGGGCCCACGCCTCGGTCTACGACGTGGCCGAGCTGCTGCCGCACTACTGCGGCGACCTGGTGCGGCGCGAGGTCGAGGTGCTGCACCAGCTCGCCGGCGAGTCCGGCGAGCTGGCCCGACCGTACGTGGTGGTGCTCGGCGGTTCGAAGGTGTCGGACAAGCTGGCGGTGATCTCCTCGCTGCTGCCCAAGGTCGATCAGCTGCTGGTCGGCGGCGGCATGTGCTTCACCTTCCTCAAGGCGCAGGGGCACGAGGTCGGCGACTCGCTGCTGGAGGACGACCAGGTCGAGACCTGCCGGCGGCTGCTGGCCGAGTCCGGCGACAAGATCGTGCTGCCCGTCGACGTGGTGGTCGCGGCCGAGATCAGCGACGACGCCGAGACCCGGACGGTGCCGGCCGACGCGATCCCGACCGGGCAGAAGGGCCTGGACATCGGCCCGGAGTCGGTGGCCCGGTTCGGCGCGGCGCTGGACGGCGCGGCGACCGTCTTCTGGAACGGCCCGATGGGCGTCTTCGAGGTGGCCCCGTTCGCCGAGGGCACCCGGGGCGTGGCCGAGGCGATCACCAAGGCATCCGGGCTGACCGTGGTCGGCGGTGGCGACTCCGCGGCCGCGGTGCGGGCGCTGGGCATCGACCAGAACCGGTTCTCCCACATCTCCACCGGTGGCGGTGCCTCGCTGGAGTACCTGGAGGGCAAGCAGCTGCCCGGGCTCACCGTCCTCACGTCGGCCGGGGAGGCGTGAGTTGGCGAAGGCGCCGCGCCGGCAACCGTTGATCGCCGGCAACTGGAAGATGAACCTGAACCACTTCGAGGCCATCGCGCTGGTGCAGAAGATCGCGTTCAGCCTCAAGCCGCAGCACTACGACGCGGTCGACGTCACCGTGCTGCCGCCGTTCACCGACCTCCGCTCGGTGCAGACGCTGGTGGACGGCGACAAGCTGCGGCTGACCTACGGCGCGCAGGACCTGTCCCCGCACGCCAACGGCGCCTACACCGGAGACGTCGCCGGCAGCATGCTCGCCAAGCTCGGCTGCACGTTCGCGGTGATCGGCCACTCCGAGCGGCGGCAGTACCACGCCGAGTCGGACGCGCTCGTCAACGCGAAGGTGAAGGCGGCCTACGCGAACGGGCTGACCCCGATCCTGTGCGTCGGCGAGCCGCTGCCGGTGCGCGAGGAGGGCCGGCAGGTCGAGCACTGCGTCGACCAGCTGGCCGCGGCGCTGGCCAAGGTCGGCGAGAACGAGGCCGCCTCGATCGTCGTCGCCTACGAACCGGTCTGGGCGATCGGCACCGGCAAGGTCGCCACGCCCGCCGACGCCCAGGAGGTGTGTGCCGCGCTGCGGTCCCGGCTGGCGGAGCTGTACTCGCCGGAACTGGCCGCCGGTGTCCGGGTGCTCTACGGCGGTTCGGTCAAGTCGACCAACGCCGGCGACCTGCTCGCCCAGCCGGACGTCGACGGGGCGCTGGTCGGCGGGGCAAGCCTGGACGGCGCGGAGTTCGCCGGCATCTGCGTCGCGGCCGCCGGCGGCCCGACCGGCTGAGGCGCGGTCGGGCCGAGGCTCGCCGAGCCGCATCGGCACACCAGGTATTCTCTGTGCTGCGCCGGCCGGCGCACGCGAACGTCGAGATGTGAACGAGGCCGAGAACCCCATGATCCTCACGCTGTCGATTGTCCTGATCATCGTGAGCCTGCTGCTGGTGGTACTGGTGCTGCTGCACCGCGGCAAGGGCGGTGGGCTCTCCTCGATGTTCGGTGGCTCGCTGTACTCCAGCCTGTCCGGTTCGTCGGTGGTCGAGCGCAATCTCGACCGGCTGACCATCGTGTCCGGCGTCGTGTGGTTCATCTGCATCATCGGCCTCGGGCTGCTCTACAAGAACAGCTGACCGGCACCCTTTCCTCGATTTCCAGTCCGACCCCGCCTGCCCTGGCCCGGGTCGGCGTCGGCAACCCCCACGGCAGCGCCAGTGGCTGCCAGGCACGAAGGAGCACTACGTGGCCACAGGAAGCAACGCCATCCGGGGCAGCCGGGTCGGCGCCGGTCCGATGGGCGAGCGGGAGCGGGGCGACACCGCACCGCGACAGCACGTCTCGTTCTTCTGCGCGAACGGTCACGAGACCCGGCCGGCCTTCGCCCTGGAGGCCGCGGTCCCGGACACCTGGGACTGCGTCCGCTGCGGTTTCCCGGCCGGGCGCGAGTCGGCCGAGCCGCCGGCCGCGCCGCGGAACGAGCCGTACAAGACCCACCTGGCCTACGTGAAGGAGCGGCGCTCCGACGCCGACGGCGCCGCACTGCTGCAGGAGGCGCTGCAGCGGCTGCGCGCCCGCCGCGGCGAGGTCTGAGCAGCCCCCCGCCGGCACCCGAAAGTCGTGGGCGGCGAGGTATTGATCAACCCGCGGCGGTCTGTCACCCTTGCGGCCGGAGGCCACGATGGTGCAGCCCGTTCCGCCGATCGCAGCCGATGGCGACGCCGACGCATCTGTCATCGCCGACCCGAAGCGGTCGGGTGCGCGATCAGGCTCGTCCCTGGTCCTTACCATAGGCGGCGGCACGGTAGTCGGCCTGGGCATCGTGGTGCTGTTCTCGATCAGCCGGCATCCCTTCTGGCAGGTGCTGGCCACCTCGGCCATGTTCGCGGCGGCATCGATGGCGGCCGGCGGCCTGCTCGGCCTGCTCTTCGGGGTGCCGCGCAGCATGGCCACCGGGCAGCAGGGCACGCCGGGCCTTGCCGGTATCGCGGCCAACACCAACCTCGAGCAGATCTCGGACTGGCTGACCAAGATCATCGTCGGGGTCACCCTCACCCAGCTGGTCACGATCAAGAAGGGCGCCGCGCACCTGTTCGGTGCGATGGCGCCGATGCTCGGTGGGCCGCCGGACGGCTCGGCCTTCGCCGGTGCGATCGTCGTCTACTTCTCGGTGCTCGGCTTCTTCGCCGGCTGGCTCTACGCCCGGCTGCGGCTGGGGGTGGCGATGAGCTCGGCCGACGCCCTGCTGGTGCTGTCGCAGCGGGCCAGCAAGGCCGGCGACGACAACACCGCGGCGGTGGCCAAGGCACAGGCTGCCGCCATCATCGGCGCGGCGGCCACGCCGAGTGTCGCGACCCCCGGGGCGGCGGCCCCCGGCACCGCGACCGGCCCGGACGGCGCGACGGCGGATCGGCCCGTGACCGCCCTGTCGCTGGCCGCCAGCTACAACCAGCTGCGCGCCACCCTGGCCACCGGAACCTCCCGGACCGCGCGGCTGGAGGACATCATCAGGCAGGCCCGCCGGCTCGGTGCCGGCCACACCTTCACGGTGCAGGACGTGCGCAGCATGTTCCTCACCGGCGACCCGGGCAGCCGAGTGGTGGCGCTGGGCATCATGCAGGGTGACCCGACCTGCGGGGACCCGAGCACCGTCGAGTCCGCTATCAGCCGGCCGATGTCGGCGTTCGAGCAGTATCACGCCCTGGTGGTCGGCAGCCAGCTCGCCGCCACGCTCGACGCCGACGGCCGGGCCCAGCTCGCCGCCGCGGTGAACACCGCGATGAACGATGCCACCTACCCACTGCAGGCCGGCATGAGCCGCTACGACGTGGCCCGGCAGATCCTGGACTCGATCGACCGGCTCGACCAGGCGGACGCCGGGGGCGCCCAGCCCGCGGCGCAGGACCCCGGGCAGCAAGCAGCAGCGCAGCAGGCCGCCGGGCAGCAGGACGCGGGACAGCAGAACGCCGGGCAAGAAGCAGCCGGACCGGAGGCCGAGGACGGCCAGGCCAGTCGGCCGACCGATGGCGGGTAGCCGCGGTTAGAGCAGCGCCGCGGCGTCCCGGTCGAGCAGCCAGAGCGTCCGGTCGCGGCCCCTGGGGCCGGCCGAGGGCACCTGCTCCCGACTGGCCCCGCTGTGCGCCAGCGCGACCGCGTCCGCCTTGCCGCTGCCGGAGGCCACGAACCAGATCTCGGCAGCCTCGTCGAGCAGGTCGAAGGTGAACGAGAGCCGCTCCGGCGGCGGCTTGGGGGAGTTGCGGACGCCGATCACGGTGCTGCCGGCGACCAGGGTGCCGGGATGGTTCGGGAACAGCGAGGCGCAGTGGCCGTCCGGGCCGAGGCCGAGCAGCACGACGTGCGGCCGCTCCAGTCCGGCCAGCTGCCCGGCATACCAGCGGGCTGCCTCGTCCAGGTCCGGGTGCGGCCCGTCGCTGGCCGGCATCGACAGCTGCCGGGCGGCCGCGAACGGCTGGTGGCCGAAGAGGATCCGCTGCGCCGGGCCGTCGTTGCGGTCCGCCGAGGCGGCCGGCACGAACCGTTCGTCGGCCCATACCACGTCGACCCGGCCCCAGTCCACCGAGCCCGCGCCCTGCGAGTCGGCGCCGGGGGTACCTGCGCCGGGGGTACCTGCGCCGGCCGAGTCCGCACCGGGGGAATCTGTGCCGGGGGTACCTGCGCCGGCCGAGTCGGCGATGGCCTGCCAGACCTGCTCCATGATCGAGCCCGCTGTCAGCGCCAGCACCGCCCGGCCGTGCCTGGCCTGGGCGGCGGCCAGCGCGGCGAGGGCGCGGCGGGCGACGTCTGCGGCCAGCGCCGGCGCGTCCTCGGCGACGACGATCTCGGGCGCGGCGGCCACCCTCAGATCTCCTGGTTGGCCAGCGCCGGGTCCACCCAGATGTGGGTGCGCACCGCCGGGCGCTTGGCCAGATCGGTCATCCCGGAGACGGCGCCGAGCGCCTCGGCGTACGGCTCGTCGGCGTCGAGGCGGCGCAGCTCCTCGGCGAGCATGTCGCCGGTGGTGCGCTGCGGGAACGGCTGGATGGTGTCGGCCTGGCCTGGCCGGCGCATCAGCAGCTTGTAGCCCTCGTTGGTCATCTTCACCTCGCGGCCGTCGGTGAACTGCACCGAGACCGCGGTGATGTACTTGCCCTCGGCCCGCTCGACCGGGACGTAGATGCCCAGCCGGGACGACAGCCAGCCGGCCAGCAGCTGGGCGGACGGATCCACCGGGTTGCCGTAGACGGTCACCGACCGCGCCGGCGCCGAGGCGGTGTCGAAGGCGGCGGCCAGCGCGGCCCGCCACGGCGTGATGACCGTCCAGGTCAGGTCGGTGTCACCCGGGGCGAAGTCGACGGCGCGCTGGCGCAGCGAGGCGGCGGGGTCGGAATCCCTTATCACGTTGGTGATCCGGCGGTCGGCGAAGACACCCAGGGGGTCGTGCGCGATCACCTTGGGGGTCTCGGAGTACCACCAGGTGACCACCGGGGCGTCCGGCGCCAGCAGCGGCAGCGTCACCGACTCGGCGTGCAGCGCCAGCCGGCCGAACATCCGCAGCACCACCGACTCGCCCGGGCCGTACCGGCCGCCCATCGAGACCTCGGCGTCGAGCCGGGGGACCGGGGCGTCGATGTTGTGCCGCAGCACCATGATCACCCGCATCGGGTGCTTGGCCGCCGCCGTCGCCACCGCCGCCTCGACGTCGCCGGTGTCCTTCTCCTCCAGCACCACGACCAGCGTCAGCGCCAGCCCGCTGGTCACCGCGCCACCGGTCCGGCGTTCGGCCGCCAGGGCCTGCACCACCGCGGTCCCGGTGGTGTCCCAGAGTGTCGTCACCGCGATTCCCCCTTGCCGCTAAGGCCACGCACCTCGATGAGCCCGGTCACGGCCGCCGCCAGGCGCGGCCGTCGCGGGCCAGCATCTCGTCGGCGGCCTTCGGGCCCCACTCGCCGGCCCGGTACACCGCCGGCTGCTGGCCGGCCCAGAACTCCTCCAGCGGGTCGATCACCCGCCAGGACGCCTCGACCTCCTCGTTGCGCGGGAAGAGCGTGGCGTCGCCGAGCATCACGTCGAGGATGAGCCGTTCGTAGGCTTCGGGGCTGGACTCGGTGAACGCCTCGCCGTAGAGGAAGTCCATCGCGACGTCGCGGACCTCCATCATCGAGCCGGGCACCTTGGAGCCGAACTTGAGCGTGACGCCCTCGTCCGGCTGGACCCGGATCACCAGCTGGTTGTGGCCCAGCTCCTCGGTGTCGGTGTGGCTGAAGGGCAGGTGCGGGGCCTTCTTGAACAGCACCGCGATCTCGGTGACCCGGCGCGGCAGCCGCTTGCCGGTGCGCAGGTAGAACGGCACCCCGGCCCAGCGCCGGGTGTCGATGCCCAGCCGGACCGCGGCGTAGCTCTCGGTATTCGAGTCCGGCGGCACGTCCTTCTCCGCGCGGTAGGCCAGCACCCGCTCGCCGGCCAGCCAGCCCTGGTCGTACTGGCCGCGGATGGCGTAGTTGGCCAGGTCGTGCGGCAGCGTGATCGCCCGCAGCACCTTGAGCTTCTCGGTCCGGATGGCGTCGGCGGTGAACTCCACCGGCTCCTCCATCGCGGTCAGCGCGAGCAGCTGCAGCAGGTGGTTCTGCAGCACGTCGCGGGCCGCGCCGGTGGCGTCGTAGAAGGCCGCGCGGCCGGCGATCCCGACGTCCTCGGCCATGGTGATCTGCACCGAGTCGACGAAGTTGGCGTTCCAGACCGGCTCGAAGAGCTGATTGGCGAACCGCAGCGCCATCAGGTTCTGCACCGTCTCCTTGCCCAGGTAGTGGTCGATGCGGAACACGTCGTCGGCGGTGAACACCGAGTCGACCAGCGAGTTCAGCTCGATGGCCGAGGGCAGATCGTGCCCGAACGGCTTCTCCACCACCACCCGGCGCCAGCCGCCGGAGGCGTCGTTGTCGGCCATCCGGGTGCGTTCCATCTGCTTGAGCACCACCGGGAACATGCTCGGCGGGATCGACAGGTAGAACGCCGCGTTGCCCTTGATGCCGTGGCTCTCCCGCAGGCTGTCCAGGGTGGCGGCCAGCTCGTCGAAGGCGGCGTCGTCGTCGAAGGAGCCGGCCACGAACTTGATGTCGCCGGACAGCCGCGCCCACACCTCCTCGTTCCAGCCGGTGCGGGCGTGCTGCTTGGCGGCCTTCTTGGCCAGCGACTCGAAGTCACCGTCCTCCCAGTCGCGCCGGGCGAAGCCCAGCAGCACGAAGTCGGCCGGCAGCAGGCCCCGGTTGGCCAGGTCGTAGATCGCCGGCAGCAGCTTCTTGCGGGACAGGTCGCCGGTGACGCCGAAGACGACCAGGGCGCACGGCTCGGGGACCCGGGGCAGCCGGCGGTCGCCCGGGTCGCGCAGCGGGTTGGACTGCAGCGCGCCCGGCAGCTGCGGGCCGGTGCCGGCGCTGATCGCCGGGCTGTGTTCGTCGGTGGTGGTCACCGTGGCTCTCCTAGCAGGCCTTCAGCAGCTGGGCGATCCCGGCCGCCCGATCGGTCAGGTGCAGGTGCAGCACCGGTCGCCCCTTGTCGGCGAGGACGGTCGCGTCGCCGGCGGCCTGCGCCGCCTGCAGCGAGCCGAAGGAGTAGGGCCGGTCCGGGACGGCGAGGTCGGTGCCGACCGCGCCGGTGATCTGCAGGAAGATCCCGTTCGGATGGCCGCCCTTGTGGTACTGACCGGTCGAGTGCAGGAACCGGGGCCCCCAGCCGAACGTGGTCTGCAGCCCGGTGCGCTGGGCGATGCCGGTGCGCAGGTCGGCGGCCGAGGCGTCGGCGTGCCGGTCCAGGTATGCCTGGATCGAGACGTAGCCGTGCTCCGGCGCCGTGCCGAGGAACGCGGCCAGCGCGCCCGCCAGGTCGGTGACGCCGGCCAGGTCGAGGTTCAGGCCGAACGCCTGCACCGCGCCGTCGGTGAACGCCGGCTCGGGGGCTTGCTCGCTGCCGGCGGAGTCGAGCAGCGCGCGGGCCTGCTTCTTGGCCTCCTCGACGTTCGGCTGGTCGAACGGGTTGATCCCGATCAGCCGGCCGGCCACCGCGGTGGCGTACTCCCACAGCAGCAGCTGCCCACCGAGCGGGCCGGCGGTCGCCACGCTCCAGCCGGAGGCCGGCGCGGGGGAGTCGGTGCCGCCGAGGTGCACCAGGGTGGCGTCCGTCCCGGCGTCGGCGAAGCCGGGCGCGGCCGGGCCCTCGACCACCACCGGCAGCAGGCCGAGGCCCTGCTTGCCGGTGGACTCGGCGATCAGCTGCTCGGCCCAGTCGCCGAAGCCGGCGATGCCGGAGCCCTCGTCGGCGAAGACCACCTTGTCGGCGCTGGCGTTGTGCGCCAGCCCGAGCAGCGCGCCCAGCCGCAGGCCGGGGTTGCCGGCGTCGTCGGCGGCCAGCGCGGTCGCCGCGGTGGCCGCGTCGCCGAGCAGCCGGTCGAGGTCGGCACCGGCCAGGCCGGCCGGCACCAGGCCGAACGCGGTCAGCGCGCTGTACCGGCCGCCGACGTGCGGGTCGGCCAGGAACACCTTGCGGTAACCGGCCTCCTCGGCGACCTGCTGCAGCGGCGAGCCCGGATCGGTCACGACCACGATGCGCGCCGTGGCGTCGAGGCCGGCGTCGGCGAACGCCCGCTCGTAGGCGCGCCGGTGCGAATCGGTCTCGACGGTGCCGCCGGACTTGCTCGACACCACCAGCACCGTGCGGTCCAGCCGGTCGGCCAGCGACGCCGCGACCTGGCCGGCGTCGGTGGTGTCGAGGGTGACCAGGTCGACCCCGGCGGTCGCGCAGATCACCTCGGGCGCCAGCGAGCTGCCGCCCATGCCGGCCAGCACGACGTGGTCGAGGCCCTCGGCCCGCAGCTCGTCGCGCAGCGCGGCGATCTCGGCCAGCAGCGGTCGGGACGTCTCGGGCAGGGTCGCCCAGGAGAGCCGGATCGCTGCCTCCGACTCGGCCGCCGGGCCCCAGAGGGTGGGGTCCTGTGCGGTGATCCGGCTGGCGATCCGGTCGGCGACCAGCTGCTCGACGCTGGCGGTGTGGCGCGCGGCGTCCGGGCAGGTGAACGCGCAGCGCAGGCCGCCCTGCTCGGTGGACTGGCTCACTTGCCGGCCTTCTTCGCGCCGGCATCGAGCTGCTTCTGCACACCCTCCAGCAGGATCGACCAGGAGTCCATGAACTTGCCGACACCCTCGACCTCGAGCAGCTCGGTGACCTCGTCGATCTCGATGCCGAGCTCGGACAGTTGGGCGAAGACCGCTCGGGCCTCGTGGTAGCCGGTGTTGGCGGTGTTGCCGGTGACCGTGCCGTGGTCGGCCACCGCGTTCAGGGTCGCCTCCGGCATGGTGTTCACGGTGTCCGGCGCGACCAGCTGGGTCACGTACATGGTGTCGTCGTAGGCCGGGTCCTTGACCCCGGTAGAGGCCCAGAGCGGCCGCTGCGGGTGGGCGCCGGTCGCGGCCAGCGCCTCCCAGCGGTCACCGGTGAAGACCTGCTCGAACGCCTCGTAGGCCAGCCTGGCGTTGGCGATGCCTGCCTTGCCGCGCACCGCCTTGGCCTCGTCCGAGCCGAGCTTGTCCAGCCGCTTGTCGATCTCGGTGTCGACCCGGGAGACGAAGAACGAGGCCACCGAGCGGATGGTGGACAAGTCCACCCCGTTCTCCTTGGCCTGCTCCAGGCCGGCCAGGTAGGCCTGCATCACCTTGCGGTAGCGCTCGATCGCGAAGATCAGGGTGACGTTGACGCTGATGCCGGCCGCGGTGGCCGCGGTGATCGAGGCCAGGCCCGCCTCGGTGGCCGGGATCTTGATCATCACGTTCGGCCGGTCGACCAGCCACCACAGCGCGCTGGCCTCGGCGGTGGTCTTGTCGGTGTCGTGCGCGATCCGCGGGTCGACCTCGATCGAGACCCGGCCGTCCTGCCCGTCGGTCGCCTCGTACACCGGGCGCAGCACGTCGCACGCCTCGCGGATGTCGTAGCAGGTGAGCAGCCGCACCGACTCCTCCAGCGACACGCCGCGCACGGCCAGGTCGTGCACCTGGTCGGCGTACGGGGAGTCACCGTCGGCCGAGCCCTCCATCGCCTTCTGGAAGATGGACGGGTTGCTGGTCACGCCCACCACGTGCTTGGTGTCGATCAGCTGCTGCAGGTTGCCGGTGACCAGGCGGTGCCGGCTGATGTCGTCCAGCCAGATCGACACGCCGTGGCCGGACAGGTCCGCGAGTACTTCGCTCATAGGGATGTCCCTTTCGACGGAGGGAGGAATTCAGTTGCCGGTGGTGCTGCCGGTGATGACGTTCGCCCGTTCTAGGGCGGCGTGCGCGGCGGCCACCACCCGGTCGGGGGTGAAGCCGAACTGCTCGAAGAGCACCCCGGCCGCGGCGCTGGCCCCGAAGTGGTCGATCGAGACGATCTCGCCGCCCTCGCCGACGACCTCGCGCCAGCCCTGGGCGACGCCGGCCTCGACGCTGACCCGGGCCTTGACCGACGGCGGCAGCACCTGCTGCTGGTACGAGCGGTCCTGGGCGTCGAACCACTCCCGGCACGGCATCGAGACCACCCGGGTCGGGGTGCCCTCGGCCTCCAGCCGCTCCCGGGCGGTGAGGGCCAGCGAGACCTCGGAGCCGGTGGCGATCAGGATCACCTGGGGCACCGCGGCCGAGGAGTCGGCGAGGACGTAGCCGCCCTTGCCGGCGTCGGCCACCCGGTCGGCGTCGAGCACCGGCAGCCCCTGCCGGGACAGCGCCAGGCCGGCCGGCCGGTCGGTGTGCTCCAGCACCTGCCGCCACACCACCGCGGTCTCGTTGGCGTCGGCCGGCCGGACCACGTCCAGGCCCGGGATGGCCCGCAGCGCGGCCAGCTGCTCGATCGGCTGGTGGGTGGGGCCGTCCTCGCCGAGGCCGATCGAGTCGTGCGTCCAGACGTAGATGGTGGGCAGCTTCATCAGGGCGGCCAGCCGGACCGGCGGCCGCATGTAGTCGCTGAAGACGAGGAAGGTGCCGCCGTAGACCCGGGTGCCGCCGTGCAGCGTGATGCCGTTCATGATCGCGCCCATGGCGTGCTCGCGGATGCCGAAGTGCAGGGTGCGCCCGTACGGCCCGCCCGACCATTCCTTGGTCTGCCGGTCGGCCGGGATGAAGCTCGGCTCGCCCTCCATGGTGGTGTTGTTGGACTCGGCCAGGTCGGCCGAGCCGCCCCACAGCTCGGGCAGCACCCCGGCCAGCGCGCCGAGCACCTTGCCGGAGGCGGCCCGGGTGGCGAGCGAGTTCGGCTTGCCGTCCTTCTCGGCCGGGAACGTCGGCAGCGCGTCGGCCCAGCCGGCCGGCAGGCTGCGGGTGACCATCCGGTCGAGGAGCGCCTTGCGTTCGGGATTGTCCTGTGCCCAGCGGTCGAAACCGGGCTGCCAGGCCTCGCGGGCCGCGCGGCCGCGCTCGGCCAGTTCGCGGGCGTGGGCGATCACCTCGTCGGCCACCGCGAACTGCACGTCGGGGTTGAAGTCGAGCAGCTCCTTGGTCTTGCGGATCTCGTCCTCGCCGAGCGCCGAGCCGTGCGCCTTGCCGGTGTTCTGCTTGGTCGGGGCCGGCCAGCCGATGATCGTCCGAACCGCGATGATGGACGGCCGGTCGGTCTCGGCCTTGGCCGCGGCCAGCGCCTTCTCCAGCGCGCGCAGGTCCTCTCCGGAGTCGACGTACTGGGTGTGCCAGCCGTAGGCCTCGTAGCGCGTGAGCACGTCCTCGGAGAACGCCACGTTCGTGTCGTCCTCGATGGAGATGTGGTTGTCGTCGTAGATCAGGGTGAGGTTGCCGAGCCGCTGGTGGCCGGCCAGCGACGAGGCCTCGCCCGAGACACCTTCCTCCAGGCAGCCGTCGCCGGCGATCACGTAGACGTGGTGGTCGAACGGCGACTCGCCGGGGGCGGCGTCCGGGTCGAGCAGGCCGCGCTCGCGGCGGGCGGCCATCGCCATCCCGACCGCGTTGCCGACGCCCTGGCCCAGCGGGCCGGTGGTGGTCTCGACCCCGATGGTGTGGCCGTGCTCCGGGTGGCCGGGGGTCAGCGAACCCCAGGTGCGCAGCGACTTCAGGTCGTCCAGTTCCAGGCCGTAGCCGGACAGGTACAGCTGGACGTAGAGGGTCAGCGAGGAATGGCCGTTGGAGAGCACGAACCGGTCGCGGCCCACCCAGTTCGGGTCGGTGGGGTCGTGCCGCATGATGCGCTGGAAGAGCAGGTAGGCCAGCGGCGCCAGGCTCATCGCGGTGCCGGGGTGACCGTTGCCGACCTTCTGGACCGCGTCGGCGGCGAGCAGCCGGGCGGTGTCCACGGCCTTGGTGTCCAGCTCGGTCCACCACGTCGGATGGGTGGTGACGACGTCAGCCGCGGAATCGGTCTCAGTACTCACTTCGGCTCTCCAGGCGGATAGCGGGCGTGTGGATATCGGGTGTGCGCGGGGACGTTTCCAGCCTAGCCACTTGGCCGGGACGGGTGCGGGCGGGGAGTGGTGCGCCGGTAGCGCTGTCAGCCGCGGATCCCCGGCCCCCGTCACACCGGGCCGAGCCGGTGCTCGGGGCCGTGCCGGGCGGGTTAGGCTGGCCTGGTGACGCAGACCCCGGTGGCCCCCGTTCGCGCGGGTGGCCGAGACGCGGGCGACCCCGGGTCGGCCCGGCAGGGTGATCGGGCGCCGGCGCCGCGCGGCGGCCGCCCGCTCATGGCGACGATCCGGGCCTACGTCGCGCTCACCAAGCCGCGCATCATCGAACTGCTGCTGGTCACCACGCTGCCGGCGATGGTGCTGGCCGCGCACGGCCTGCCCGGCCTCGGCGTGGTGCTCGCGACGATGGTCGGCGGCACGATGGCGGCCGGCAGCGCCAACGCGCTGAACTGCTTCATCGACCGCGACATCGACGCGGTGATGCGCCGCACCGGCCACCGCCCGCTGGCCAGCCACGAGGTGTCGCCGGCCGGCGCGCTGGTCTTCGGCTCGCTGCTCGGCGCGGTGGCGGTGCTGCTGATGGGGCTGGCCACGAACTGGCTCGCCGCCGGCCTGACCGCCGCCGCGATCGGCTTCTACGTCGTCGTCTACACGATGCTGCTGAAGCGGCGCACCGCGCAGAACATCGTCTGGGGCGGCGCCGCCGGCTGCATGCCGGTGCTGATCGGCTGGGCGGCCGTCACCGACTCGCTGGCCTGGGCGCCGGTGGTGCTCTTCGCGGTGGTCTTCTTCTGGACCCCGCCGCACTTCTGGGCGCTGGCCATCCGCTACCGCGACGACTACGCCCGGGCCGGGGTGCCGATGCTGCCGGTGGTCGCGACGCCGGTCGAGGTGGCCCGCCAGATCGTCTTCTACAGCGTGCTCACCGTGCTCGCCTCGCTGCTGCTCTGGCCGCTGGCCACCGGTTGGGTCTACGGCGTGCTCGCACTCGTGGCCGGCGCCGCGCTGCTGGCCGAGGCAGGCCGGCTCTGCGCTGCCACCCGGCGCGGCGAGCGGGGCAAGCCGATGCGGCTGTTCCACCTCTCCAACAGCTACCTGGCCTTCGTCTTCGTGGCCGTCGCGGTCGACACCTTCCTGCGCTGAGACCGCCCGCGCCGGCCCGCCGCGTGTGAGGATGGGTCATGCGGCAGGTCGAGATCCGGCCCACCCCGCTGGCCCAGCTCGGCGCGCTGCTGACGGCTGAGCGCCGCGATCGCTTCCTGACCACCGCGACCGCCGCCCGGACGATGCTGGCCGGCCGGGTGGTGTGGAACGTGAACGCGACCGCGCACGGCGGCGGGGTCGCGGAGATGCTGCAGATCCTGCTGGCCTACGGCCGGGCGGCCGGGGTGGACACCCGGTGGCTGGTGCTGGACGGCGATCCCGCGTTCTTCGCCCTCACCAAGCGGCTGCACAACTGCCTGCACGGCCTGCCCGGGCCCGCGTTCACCGGCGCCGACCGCCGGCACTACGAGCGGGTGCTCGCAGGCAACGCCGAGATGCTGCGGCAGCTGGTCGCGCCGGGCGACCTGGTGCTGCTGCACGACCCGCAGACGGCCGGCCTGGCCGCGGCCCTGCGCAGCCGCGGCGCCCGGGTGGTCTGGCGGTCCCACATCGGCCGGGACACGCCGAACGAGGCCACCGAACGCGGCTGGGCGTTCCTGCGCGGCTACCTGGAGCCGGCCGAGGCGTGCGTGTTCTCCCGCCGCGAGTACGCGCCCGGCTGGCTGCCGGCCGGGCGGGTGTGGGTCATCGCGCCGTCGATCGACCCGACCGCGCTGAAGAACCGGGAACTGCCGGCGGCCGAGGTGCGCCGGGTGCTGGGACTGGCCGGGGTGCTGGCCGGCGACGGCGCGCCGGTGCCGTTCGTCCGGCGGGACGGCAGCCCGGGCGTGCTCGGCGCGCTGCCGCCGCTGCCGCCGCTGCTGCCGGAGCCGCTGCCCGACGACGCGCCGCTGGTGGTGCAGGTCAGCCGCTGGGACCGGCTCAAGGACATGGCCGGGGTGCTGGTCGCGTTCGCCGAGCTGGTCGCGACGGCGGTGCCCGAGGCCCACCTGGTGCTGGCCGGGCCGGAGCTCGCCGGGGTCGCCGACGACCCGGAGGACGCCGCGGTGCTGGCCGAGTGCCGCGCGGTGCACGAGCGGCTGCCGGGCCCGGTCCGGGCCCGGTGCCACCTGGTGTGCCTGCCGATGGCGGACCCGGACGCGAACGCGCTGCTGGTCAACGCCGTGCAGCGGTGGGCCCGGGTGGTCGTGCAGAAGAGCCTGGTGGAGGGCTTCGGCCTGACCGTGACCGAGGCGATGTGGAAGGCCCGTCCGGTGCTGGCCGGCGCGGTGGGCGGCATCCGGGACCAGATCACCGACGGCGTGGACGGCCTGCTGGTGCCGGAGCCGGCCGACCTGGCCGGCTTCGGCGATCGGCTGCGCCGGCTGTTGGCCGACGAGGCGCTCTGCCGCCGGCTCGGCCGGGCCGGCCGCGAACGGGTCCGGGCGGCCTACCTCGGCGACCGGCACCTGATCCAGTGGGTGGAGCTGTTCCAGCGGCTGGTGTGAGGGAGCCGGTCAGCCGGCCGGGAACCGGAACGGCAGCGTCAGCGGGGTCACCACGGTGAGCGTGCCCTTGTCGGTGGTGACGGTGCCGGCGAAGCTCAGGGTGCCGGCCCCGATCGAGGCGGGCACCTCGACCACGTCGTCGACCGCGCTGGCCGGGTCGGGGGCGGCGTTGCGACTGTGCTGCGGCGTGCCGCCGGGCAGCGTCACCGACAGCAGGCCGGCCTCGGCGCCGTAGGCCTGCCGGTCGCCGTCGAGCTTGAGCACCGCCCCGACGTGCAGCCAGGCACGGTCGGGTTGCGAGCAGTGCGAGCCGTCGGCGGCCCAGTAGGACAGCGACAGCTGCCGGACGGTCAGGGTGCCGGTCAGCTCGCCGGTGCCGGCCGCGGTCTTCAGCCGCACCCGCACCGGGCGGTTGGCCCCGAGCTGCTGCCGGACGTGCTGGCGCACCGTCACGGCCGGGTTCGTCGCCGCCGGGCGGCCGGTCAGCAGCGAGATGGACTGGGTGGTCCCGGAGTCGGTGAGCAGCAGGTCGACCTGGTGGGCGTGCCGGGGCACCGCGGTCACCAGGTAGTCGGAGGTCATGGCGAGCGGGCCGCGCTCGTGCCCGTCCACCCGCACGGCCAGGTCCGGGTTGGCCGCGGCCAGCTCGCCGGGCACCGGCGCCACCGCGAAGGCGAGCAGCCGGTAGCCGGCCGGCGCGGTGCGGGCCCGGTCGCCCCAGCCGTAGACGTCGACGAAGCCGTACTCCACCAGCCGGACGCCCGACAGCTGCCCGACCATCACCGCCGAGGCCGGAGCCGGGGTGAGGGGCGTCCGCAGCGTGCTCGTGGTGGTGAGCACGTCGCCGATGGCGGCCGGCGGCCGGGGCGCCGCGAGGTCCAGCCGCGCCGGCGGCTGCTCGCCGTCCGGCCGGATCAGCGCCTCGTCCGGCCGCGGATCGGCGCTCAGCTGGACGCCGTGCGGGTCGGCCAGCGACAGCCGGCTCCGGCCGTCCGGCCCGGCGGTCGACACCAGGTCGTAGGTCAGGAAGGGCCGGTCGGGGTCGCCGTCGACGAACCGCACCGGCCCGCAGAACATCCGATCGCCGATCGCCGCCGCCGGGTGCGGGTCGGGGCTGCCGCGACCGACCCCGCCGGTGCCGGCCCGGCCGGGCGCCCCGGCGGCTGCCGCCCCGCCGGCAGAGTCGGTTGCTCCGGCCTCGGGGTCGGTGCCGGTCGCGTAGTAGCAGCGGGCGTCGGCGGGCACGTTGCCGTGCTGGCCGTGCACCAGCGCGCGCATCGCCTGCTCGGTGCCGGAGAGCAGCGAGCCGGCATTGCTCACCGGCGCGCCGAAGCTGGTCAGCTCCCGCGTCCGCGCCGGCTGCAGCATCGTCCAGCCGGCGCCGATCAGCACGCCGAGCACGCAGACGGCGATCAGCCGGATGGCGAAGCGGCGCCGGGGCGAGACCCCGCCGCCCGGCGCTCTGCGCTTTCCCGCTGCCGATGCCATACCTGTCGCACCAGGGTAGGGGAGCCCGGCGCCGGTCCGGACGCCCGCCGCGCCGTCGGTGGCATCGGGCACCGGGCCCGTCCCGGGGATCCGTACGATCGGCCTGGTGAGTCCCGAGATCGCGATCGCCACCTGTGACCGGCTGCCCGAGGTCGACGTCGACGACCGGCTGCTCGGTGCGGCCCTGACCGCGGCCGGGCTGACCCCGCGGCTGGTGGCCTGGAACGACCCGCGGGTGGACTGGGCCTCGTTCGCCGCGACCGTGGTGCGCAGCACCTGGGACTACACGACCCGCCGGGCCGACTTCCTGGCCTGGGCCGACTCGGTGCCCCGGCTGTTCAACCCCGCCGAGGTGATCCGGGCCAACAGCGACAAGCGCTACCTCGCCACGCTGGCGGCCCGCGGCGTGCAGGTCGTGCCGACCGAGTTCGTCGGCCCCGGCGAGGAGCTCGTACTGCCGGCCGAGGGCGACTTCGTCATCAAGCCGACGGTCGGGGCCGGCTCGCGAGGGGCCGGCCGGTTCGCCGCGGACGAGCACGGCGCGGCCCGGGAGCACGCCGCCCGGCTGCACGCCGAGGGCCGGACGGCGATGGTGCAGCCCTACCTGGCCGAGGTCGACACGGCCGGCGAGACCGCGCTGATCTTCCTGGACGGGGTCTACAGCCACGCCATCCGCAAGGCGGCGCTGCTGGAGCCGGGCACCCGGGTGCCCACCGACTTCGGGCCGCTCTACCGCATCGAGCAGATCGGCCCCCGGGAGCCGTCGGCGGCCGAGCGGGCGCTGGCCGACCGGGCGCTGGCCGCGTTCGGCACCGACGAGCCACTGCTCTATGCCCGGGTCGACCTGCTGCCCGGTCCGGACGGGCCGCGGGTGGTCGAGCTCGAGCTGGCCGAGCCGTCGCTGTTCCTCGACCACGCCGACGGTGCGGCCGACCGGCTGGCCGCCGCGATCGCCGCCCGGATCGGTGCCGGCAGCTCGCCGTCGCGACCCGGCCGGAGTGGGTGAACCGGTGACCTCGCCGCGGCCGGAGCCGGCCGAGGCCGACCGGCTCCGGCGCTCCGCGCTGCTGCGCATGAAGGCAGTCGCCACCGGCGGGCTGCTGCTGGCCGCGGTGGTCTTCCTGCTGTGCCGGCTGGTCGGGGACGGCGCCGGGGGCTGGCCGTACCTGCAGGCCGCCAGCGAGGCGGCGATGGTCGGCGGGCTGGCCGACTGGTTCGCCGTCACCGCGCTGTTCCGGCATCCGCTCGGGCTGCCGATCCCGCACACCGCGATCATCCCGCGCAAGAAGGACCAGATCGGCGAGAGCCTCGGCGACTTCATCCGGCAGAACTTCCTCACCCCCGAGGTGGTGGGCCCCCGGGTGCAGGCCGCCCAGATCCCGCGCCGGGTCGGCGAGTGGCTCAGCAGCGGCGACCGGCCGGAGCAGCTGGCGGCCGAGTTCGGCCTCGCCCTCGCCGGCGCCAACACGGTGCTGGCCGACGACGACATCCGGCTCGCGCTGGAACGCTTCGCCGACAGCCAGCTGCGCCGGCTGCCGGCGGCGCCGGTGGTGGCCAAGGCGATCGAGCTGGCGGTGCAGGGCGAACAGCACCAGCGGCTGCTCACCGAGACGCTGCGGGCCCTGATGCGGTTCCTGGACGACAACCGCGACCTGTTCCGGCAGCGGCTGGCCGAGGAGTCGCCCGACTGGGTGCCGGAATGGGTGGACGGCAAGGTGTTCAACCGGCTCTTCTCCGGCGTGCAGAACTTCCTCGCCGACGTCACCGGCAACGAATCGCATCCGCTCCGCCGGCAGTACGACGAGCGGCTGCGCAGCTATGCCGAACGATTGCGCACCGACCCGGCGGCCAGTGCCGGCCTCGAACGGTGGAAATCGGATTTGTTGGACCATCCCGCGGTGCGCAACGCGCTGGCCTCGCTCTGGCTCCCGCTGAAGAAGGCGGTGCTCGAGGCGGCCGCGGACCCGGACTCCGAGCTGCGCCGGGTGATCGCCTCGGCGATCCGGCAGACCGGCCTCGCGCTCAGCTCCGACACCGAGCTGCAGGCCAAGAGCGACAGGTGGGTGGTGGGCGTGATGCACCATGTGCTGGCGCACTATTCCGGCGAGCTGACCGGCGTCATCACCCACACAGTGGCCCGGTGGGACGCCGAGTCCACTGCCCGCCGGCTGGAGCTGCAGGTGGGCCGGGACCTGCAGTTCATCCGCATCAACGGCACGGTGGTCGGGTCGGCGGTGGGCCTGGCAATCTACGCGATCTCCCGCCTGCTGTAAACGAGCGAAACGCCGATTCGGTTAGCACAGCCGACCGCTGTTAGTCGAATTGTGGACGGCCCGTCTAATTTCCAGCATGTCAACGCGCAATTATCCGCCGGCTGGGCCAATATGAACCTGTGTCTGTGCTTGTTCTTACGTCTGCGAAATCCCTCGCCCGCGAGCTCTGGGCCTACGGCGAGGACGATCTCTGGCCCCAGGCGCTGGTCTTCGAACCGGCCACCCTAGCGGGGCTCGCCGCCGAGTTCGGGCGGCTGCGTACCGACGCCGAGGCGGTCGGGCGCGTCTGGCCGGACGCCCCTGACGAGGCGTTCCTCCTCATTCCGGTGATCGAGCGGTTGGAGGGCCGGCGGCGACCCGCCGCGCGGTCCCGGCGCCGGCCCCGGACCCACATGCCGGCCATCCTGCGGCCCGAGATCGAGGATCCGGCCGACGACCCGGACTTCGGCGAGGTGCGCAGCCTGGTCGAGGCCGAGGCCACCCGGACTCGCCGCTCCGGCTGATCCCGCACCGGGCCGGTGCCGGGTCGCCCGGCACCGGTCAGGTGCGGGCGAGCTGGCGCCGGGTGGCGCGGGCCGGTGCCGGCGGGACGGTCACGGTGAACGGCCGGAGCTGCAGGTTGCCCAGCAGCGTGAGGGCGGCCAGCCAGACCAGGCAGGCGCCGAACATGTGCAGGCCGACCAGCAGCGCCGGCAGGTGGGTGAAGTACTGGACGAAGCCGATCACGCCCTGGCCGAGTTCGATGCCCAGCAGCCACCGGGCCGCGTGGCGTGCCTGCCCGGCACCGGCGAGCAGCGCGAAGCCGACGGTGACGCCGAACAGCAGCATCACCAGGTCGGCGTGCAGCTGCGACACCGAGCTGGGGGCGAGGTGGATGCGATGGGTTGCGCCCTTGTCGCCGGCGTGCGGGCCGCTGCCGGTCACCACCGTGCCGACCGCGAGCACCGCCGCGGTGAGGGCCGCGATCAGCCAGCCGGCACCGGCCAGCGTGCGGGGCGGCCGGCTGCCCGCGGTGGGGTTGCGGCAGCGCCACCAGAGCAGGAACGCGATCGCGATGATCGCCATCGACAGCAGGAAGTGGGCGGCGACCGTCCACGGGTTGAGCTTGGTGAGCACCGTGATGCCGCCGAGCACCGCCTGCGCCGGGATGCTGGCGGCGAGCAGGACGGCCAGGCCGCGCTGGCGCCGCACCAGCAGCGCCGAGGCCAGGGTGGCCAGCACGATGACGACCAGGACGAAGGTCAGCTGGCGGTTGGTGAACTCGATCAGCCCGTGCATCGCGTACTGCCTGGTCGGGGTGAGCGAGTCGTCGGTGCAGGACGGCCAGGTGGGGCAGCCCAGCCCGGAGCCGGTCAGCCGGACCGCGCCACCGGTCACCACGATCACCACGTTCGCGATCACCGAGGCCAGCGCGAGCCGGGTGAGCAGCGCGGGCGACCGGGTCCAGGACGGCAGCCGGGACATCGTCATTCCCATCGGAAGTAGCGGGCCGCGGCCGGCAGCGCCAGCGCCGCCCAGACCAGCAGGGTGACCAGGGCCCGCACCGGCTGGCCGCCGCCGTGCTGGAGCACCTGGTGCAGGCCGTCGGACAGCGCCGCCGAGGGCAGGTAGCGCAGCACGTCCGACGCCGGCCCCGGGTAGCGCGAGAGGGGGATCGCGATGCCGCCGGCGAACAGCAGCACCAGCCAGACCAGGTTCGCCGCGGCGAGGGTGATCTCGGCCCGGACGGTGCCGGCCAGCAGCAGGCCCAGGCCGCCGAAGGCGAAGGTGCCGGCGACCACCAGCGGCACCGCCTCCCAGCCCGATGCGGCCGGGTGCCAGCCCAGGGCCAGCCCGAACCCGCAGATCAGCGTCGCCTGCAGCACCTGCAGGATGAGCACCGCGCAGGTCTTGCCCCCGATCAGCACCTGCCGGGGCAGCGCGGTGGCGCCGAGCCGCTTGAGCACGGCGTACTTGCGCTCGAAGCCGGTGCCGATCGCCAGGCCGGTGAAGGACGCGCTCATCACCGCCAGGGCCAGCACCGAGGGCACCACGAAGTCGATCCGGCGCGGGGTGCCGAGGGAGTACAGCAGCGGCAGGTTGAAGAAGAACTCCAGCAGCAGCGGGATCACCAGGGTCAGCCCGACCTGCTCGCCGTTGCGCAGCAGCAGCCGCAGCTCCATCCGGGTCTGGGCGGCCAGCATCGCAGGCAGCCGGTTGGCCCCCGGCGCCGGCCGGAACGACAGCTCGCGGCCGCTCGCGGTGAGCCGGTCCGCCCGCACGCCGGTCATCGGCGTGGCGCCCCGCCGGCCCACCCCGCCCCCGCCCCCGGTTCCCGGGCCGCGGGGGCGGGGGGCGGGCCGGCGGGGGGGCGGGC
>Ga0335073_10002567_pt1 | contig 24896 bp, 21 predicted proteins | sample Lox_Sample_22_FD_207093 | JGI IMG/M metagenome (GOLD analysis project Ga0335073, IMG submission 207093) | Soil microbial communities from Loxahatchee National Wildlife Refuge, Florida, United States - Lox_Sample_2.2 | ecosystem: Environmental > Terrestrial > Soil > Wetlands | place: USA... | reverse complement strand
GGGCGATTGACCGGACGTGGCCACGCGCGCATGCCGGAGCCGTGGTGAGGGCGGCAAGGGGCAGGACATCACTTGCCAGCGGCCAGCTTTGGCTGGCGGTACCAGCGCCGGAGCCAAGCTCTGTTGCGCTAGCCGGGAGTGCTCCACCACGCCCCGCCGATACAGCGCTGGTACCGCCGTCTATCGACGCCAGGCAGCGATATCGGTTCACTGTCGGCGATCACCTTTCCAGATCGGACCTCTAGTGGCATCCTTGCCGAAGAAGGTTCATGTGACAAGGTTAATCGGAAAGTTTCCTCGGAGAGTTTCACCATGGCCCCATCGTCCAGTCCCACCGTCCGGCGCCGCCGCCTCGCGGCTGAACTGCGCCGGCTTCGGCAAGCCGCGAAACTGACCATCGACCAGGTAGCCGACGCCCTGGAGTGGTCATCGGGCAAGGTCTCCAAGATCGAAAACGCCCGGGTATCGGTCCTGCCCAGAGACGCACGCCGGCTCCTGGACGTATACGGAATCACCGAAGGCCCCGAGCGTGACCTGCTGCTCTCGCTCGCCCGCGAGTCACGAGAACGCGGCTGGTGGCAGCAATACGGCGAGGCGATACCGGAGTGGTTCGCTACCTACGTTGGCCTGGAAGCCGAAGCCGCGGCCATCTCCACCTACCAGGCTGAGATCGTGCCTGGCCTGCTCCAGACCGAACGGTACGCCGCAGCGTTGCACCGTGCCGAACTGATGAACGCCACCGAGGAAGAGATCGCACAGCATGTCGCCGTGCGGATGGAACGCCAACAGCGCCTGAAGGAGCAAGACGCCCCGCAGCTTTGGGTCGTGCTCAGCGAAGCAGTGATCCGCCGCGTGGTCGGCGAACGGGCGGTCATGCACGAGCAACTGGCCAAGCTGGCCGAGGCCGGCACCGCGCCGAACATAACGCTCCAGATCCTGCCGTTCAGCGCCGGCGCGCACGCCGCGATGGACTCCGCGTTCTCGATCGTCAGCTTCGATCCGCCCACCGATGGCGACATCGTCTACTTCGAGCACCCAACATGCTCGCTCTATCTGGACAAGGCGCAGGAGGTCGCACGATATAGACTCGTCTACGAGCACCTTCGCGCAGCATCGCTGTCCCTGGACGAATCACGACGGCTCCTCGCGCGAAGTGCCGAAGACTTGGCCTAGCGCGAAGGAGGTCCGAGGTGGACACCGACCTGTCTCGTGCCCTCTGGCACAAGTCCACCTTCAGCAACGGCAGCGGCGGTAACTGCGTAGAGATCGCCCGCAACCTAGCGGCCATCGTGGCCGTCCGCGACTCCAAAGACCCCAGCGGACCAAAGCTCGCCTTCACCAAGCAAGCATGGTCGGCCTTCATCCAGGGGATCAAGCAAACAGAATTCGATCTCTGACCGGTCCGGTCCGACTGGCCGGTCAGCCGCGTCAGAAAGCCCCCGCCGCGTGACGCAGCGGGGGCTTTGTTTCCGGTGTGGCGCGGCGGGGTGTGGGTTACAGCGCCGCATAGACGTGCAATGCAAGGCAGGCGCCAAGGCGACTGCAAGGCTGGCGGCACATGATGGTGCAGCATGGACACTGCCCGCAGCACCGTTCTAAGTGCGGCCTCCGGCACATCAGCCCGCCGCGCTGATGCGGGCACCGTGCGCCTCGGTGGGCGTGATGTGGCCAGGCTGCTGCTGTGCGGGGAGATGTACGGCACTCCTATGACCTGCTCGCCGCGTTGCTGGGCGTGCGTCCCGCCCTGCTGCGCGGCGTCGTGGGCCCGCTGGCGGCGTGCCGGGTACGCCGCCACCGGACGGCTTGGCCCCGGCCCGGCGTGGTGCTGGCTGACCCGCTCCGGGCTGGCGGTCACCGGGCAGCACCACACGCCAGCCCGGCCCGACCGCTGAGACTGGTGAAGCTCATGGGGCCAGTGGTACAGCACAGCGAAGACGCAGCCTCCGTCGGTCGCCGGCCGACGCCAGGAGGCTGCCGTCTACAACCGCACAGCCCGCTTAAGTCGCAGCACCGCTCTTGCTGGGTAGCTCAGCGCCGGGCGAAGCGCACGGCGGCCAGGAGCCCGAACACCACGAAGATCCCCGCCGCCCAGGCCAGCGACAGCCCGACGTAGTAGCCGGTGCCGTGCTGGAGCAGCGCCTTCCCGCCGGCCCCGGTGGCCAGGCCGCGGACCGCGTTGACCATCGGGGTCAGCGGCTGGATCTCGCCGAACTGCCGCAGCCCGGCGGGCATGCTCTGGACCGGCACATAGGCGCTGGAGAGGAATACCAGCGGGGTGATCAGCAGGCCGACCGACTGGGCCGCCTGCACGCTGCCGGCGACCAGGCCAGCCGCGATGAACACCCATTCGAGGGCAAACCCGAACACCACGCACAACCCGAGCGCGGCCAGGGCGTCGGCCACGGAGCCACCCAGCCGGAACCCGACCACGAAGCCGAGGATCGCGGCAACCGCCAGCGCCCAGACCATTAGGGCCAGGTCGGCGAGACTGCGCCCGATCAGGACCGCTGCGCGGGGCATGGGGAGGGACCGGAGCCGGTCAACGAAGCCGTGCTCGACGTCATCGGCCACCCCGGTGGCCGCTCCCACTCCGGCCCACAGGATGTTGGTGGCGATGAAACCGGGGACCAGGAACTCGACGTACGACAGGTGACTGCGGGTGCCGATGGCACCGCCGAACGCGTACCGGAACATGAGCAGAAACACCGCGCTCTGGATCGTGGTGAACGCGATGAGCTGCGGGGTGCGGACGAACTTGCGCACCGTCCGCGCCGCCACGGCCATTGAGCTGGGCCACAGCCCGGCCCCGATGTTGAGCGCGGCCCGGGGCAGACCCGGGGATGGCGCGATACGAGAGGTGCTCGTCATGACGATGCTTCCTGTCTGCCGGGCCGATCAGGTGCCGACCGGCTGGGCGTGTGTGTCCGTGTTCTGCGCTGGCTTGCCGGTGAGGGCGAGGAAAACCTCATCGAGCGTGGGCCGGCGCAGCGAGATGTCCTCGACGGTGATGCCGCGGGCGTCCAGGACCCGCAGCGCGTCCATCAGACGGCTGCTGCCGTCGTCCACCGCCACATAGGCGCGATGGTGCGGGGCGTCAATGTGCGGATCGTGGCCGATCTTGGCCAGCACGCCGGAGACCGCCGGGAGGTGGTCAGCGTCGCGGACGTGCACCTCGATCATGTCGTCCCCGGCGCGGGTCTTCAGCTCCGCGGGCGTGCCCGCGGCGATCACCTGGCCGTGATCGATGATCACGATGTCCGAGGCGAGCCGGTCGGCTTCGTCCAGGTACTGGGTTGTCAGCAGGATGTCCGTGCCGGTGGCGACCAGGCCCCGGATCGTGTCCCACAACTGGAGGCGGCTGCCCGGATCCAGGCCGGCCGTCGGCTCGTCCAGCAGGAGCAGGCGGGGGGTTCCGGTCAGGCTGGCGCCCAGGTCGATGCGGCGGCGCATGCCGCCGGAATAGGTGCGCACCAGCAGGTCGGCGTCGGCGGTGAGCTGCATCTGGTCCAGAACCCGGGCCGCCGCGGCTTTGGCCTGCTTGCGGCCCAGCCCGAACAGGCGGCCGACCATCTCCAGGTTCTCCCGGCCGGTCATCGCCTCCTCCACGGCCGCGAACTGACCGGCCAGGCCGATCACCTGCCTTACCTTGGCCGGCTTGCGCAAGGCGTCGATGCCGTCGACGTACAGCGCCCCCGCGTCGGGCCGCAGCAGGGTGGCCACCGCACGCACGAACGTGGTCTTCCCGGCCCCATTAGGCCCCAGCAACGCAACCAGCCGGCCCGGGCTGGCGACGAGGTCCAGCCCGGCCAGCGCCTGGGTCTTGCCATAGCGCTTCATGAGGCCACGGGCCTCAAGGATCGGTGGCGGCACGTTCTTCCTCCGTGGATTTTTACGGGCGAACCGGGATACCGGGCATCAGGCCGGCCTGGCTCGCGGTCACATCGGCGCGCTCTGGCCGGTCACTTCTATGACCGGCAACGACGAGAGAATGTGACCGATGGATGATCATGATGTGCTGGCCGAGCGGTTCGAGGCCCACCGGGCCCGGCTGCGGGCGGTGGCCTACCAGACGCTCGGCTCGGCCAGCGAGGCCGACGACGCCGTCCAGGAAGCGTGGCTGCGGCTGAGCCGCTCCGACTCCGGCAGCATCGAGAATCTCGGCGGGTGGCTGACCACCGTGGTCGCCCGGGTGTGCCTGAACATGCTGCAGGCACGCCGGGAGCAGCCAGCCGGGATACATCTGCCCGGGCCGGCCGTCAGCGGCGCGGGCGGCATGGACCCCGAAGCCGAGGCGCTGCTGGCCGACTCCATCGGTCCCGCGCTGCTGGTGATCCTGCACACGCTGCCGCCCGCTGAACGGCTCGCGTTCGTGCTGCACGACATGTTCGCGGTCCCGTTCGACGACATCGCGCCCGTCGTCGGGCGCTCACCCGCCGCAGCCCGCCAGCTGGCCAGCCGCGCCCGCCGGCGGGTCCACGGCGTGGCCCCGGTCCTGGACACCGACCTGGCCCGCCAGCGGGCCATCGTCGACGCCTTCCTCACCGCAGCCCGTAAGGGCGACTTCGACACGCTGCTCGAGGCGCTCGACCCAGACGTCGTGGTGCGCTCCAACGGCACCGAGCTAGTCCGTGGTGCCGCGGCCGTGGCCAGGCGCGCGGGCGGTGCGCGATTCGCCCAGGTCAGCTTGCCCGCACTGATCAACGGAGCGGTCGGCGTCGTCATCGCCGCGGAAGGCCGGCCGGTGTCGTTCACGGCCTTCACCGTCACCGGCGCGCGGATTACGGCGATCGACCTCACCGACCACCCCGGCCTCATCGCCGAAGCCGACCTGGCCTTCCTGGACCGCTGACGGGCTGGTCGCCGCGGCCCGGACGGGGTAACCGTCATCGCCGCCGCCGGGCCGGACGTGAGGGGCGCGCTGGCATAGACTTGGTTTCCCAATGCTTTCCATGAGGGCACTGGAGTGCCTGGTCACCATAGTGGAGCAGGGCTCGCTGACCAAGGCGGCGGCGGCGCTGCACATGTCACAGCCGGCCTTGTCGCACCAGATCGCCGCCATCGAGCGGGAGCTCGGGACCCCGGTCGTCGAGCGCTTGTCGCGGGGCATCAGGCCGACCGCGGCCGGGCTGGCGGCCGTGGCCGAAGCGCGAATCGCCCTGGCCGCCGCGGACCGGGCGGTTATGGCGGGCCGGAGGGTGGCCAGCGGGACCGGCGGCCGCATCCGCATCGCCTGCGCGGAGACGATGACCGCCTGGGTGCTGGTCCCGGTGCTGCGCTCCTGGCGCCGCCGGTTTCCCGACGTCGAGCTGGATCTCAAGGAGTTCACCAGCTCGGACCGGATGCTGGACGTGCTGCTGGCCGGGGGCGCGGACCTCGTCGTGGGGCCACGGCCGACGCTGACCGATGAGCACGTCGAGGTGCTCGGCAGCGAGGAGGTTGTGGTCGTCGCTTCCGCCGAGCACCGGTTCGCCACCATGCAGGCCGTGCCGCTGGCCGAACTGGCCGCCGAACCGCTCGTTAACTACAACCCGGACAACGGGAATGCGGTGTGGGTCGCCCAGTTCGCGGCGCAGCGCGGTGTGGCGCTGCCGGAGCCGACGCTGCGCACCGGCAGCCCGCGCACGGCCGCGCAGCTGGCCGCGGCCGGCATGGGGGTGGCGATCGTGCCCTTCTCCGCGCTCACGCCGCGGCCGGGCGGGACGATCAGGGCGTTTGACCCGCCCGCGCTGCGCGACGTGATCGTGGTCGTCGCAGCGCCGCACGACGACCTGCTGCGGCGTTTCGTCTCGGACCTGAAGCGGCGCGGGCTTCCTGACTCGCGCATGTCGCACCTCAGACAGCCTGGGCCGACGGCACGGGGCCCGCACGCGGAGCCCGGTCCCTCCCGTCCCCGGCAGCAGCCGGGCGCGGCAGCGCTGAAGGCCGTATCAGAAGCATAGGCATTAGGGATTTCAATAAGCTCTATGAATTCTTCGAAAGCTTGACTGCTTGCCACAGGCATAGGCAATGTGCCAGGCTCGTTCTATCAGTTAGCGGGCTCTCACTCCGGTGCCCTAAAGGAGAACATCACTGCTGGCCAAGCGCTTTGCCGGAAATTCTCCCAGCAAAAACCCGTGATCGAACAATCGATTCAGAGGGTTATTCATGCATTCCACTCACTACCGGTACGCTGACATAGACGGCCAGCAGCTTTTCTACCGGGAAGCAGGCCCGGCCGACGCTCCGGTCCTGTTGCTGCTGCACGGCTTCCCGGCCAGCTCGTTCATGTTCCGCAACCTGATCCCGCTGCTGGCCGACCGGTATCACGTGATCGCGCCCGACCACCTGGGATTCGGATTGTCATCCGCTCCTCCGGCCGATGAATTCGACTACAGTTTCAGCGCGCTGGCCGGGCTGACCGCGGGCCTGCTGGTCCATCTCGGTCTTACCCGGTATGCCATCTATGTCCATGACTATGGTGCGCCGGTGGGCTGGCGGCTGGCGCTCGCGAAGCCGGGAGCCATCTCGGCGATTATCACCCAGAACGGCAACGGCTACGAGGCCGGTTTCACCAGGGATTTCTGGAAGCCGGTGCGTGAGTACTGGCAGGACCGCAGTCACGAGACCGAGGCCGCCATCCGCCAGGCCCTGACCCTCGACGCCATCCGGTGGCAGTACCTGCATGGCGTGGCGGATCAGAGCCTGGTCAGCCCGGACACCTGGAATCACGACTACGCCCAGGTGTCGCGGCCCGGCAACGACCTCATTCAGCTGCGGCTCTTCAGCGACTATGCCACCAACCTGCCGCTGTACCAGAAGCTGCACGGCTACCTGCGGGCCAGCCGCGTTCCGGTGCTGGCCGTGTGGGGCCGCAACGACGAGATCTTCGCCCCGGCGGGGGCCCTGGCCTTCGCCGACGACGCGCCCGGCGCCGAGATCTGCCTGCTTGACGGCGGCCACTTCCTGCTCGAGAGTCACCTCGACGCCGCCGCGGGCTACATCCGGCGCTTCCTGGAAAGGACCCTGTCATGAACGGGCCGCTGAGAGACCAGACCGTGCTGGTCGCCGGCGGCGGTGAGCCGCGCACCTGAGGGAGGAAGACAGCGATGGGCCTTTCCTGGCAGCAAGGACCGCTCGCACCGGGAGCCGCCGGCCGGTTCCTGGTTCCCGATCCGCTGCCGGAGCGGCTGCTGTACGCCGAGCCGCTGCGCCGGCGCATGCGGGTCCGGTTCGGCGGGGCCTGGGCCGCTGACAGCGAGGACGTCGTGCTGCTGCACGAGCCCGGCCGCTACCCGGTGGCGTACTTCCCGCTGCGCGACATCGCCGATGGCGTGCTGCAGCCCAGCGACTACACCACCCGCCACGCGGACCTGGGCCCGACGTCGTGGTACCCGGTCCGCTCCGGTGACCAGAGCAAACAGCGCGCCGCCTGGCAGCACACCGAACTGCCCGGCTACGCGGGCGAGCTGAAGGGACGGGTGGCGTTCGCGTGGCGGGCCATGGACGCCTTCTACGAGGAAGACGAGCGCATCGTGGGCCACGCGGCCGACGCCTACCACCGCATCGACATCCGCCAGACCAGCCGCCACCTCGTGGTCCGCTCGGGCGGCCAGGTCATCGCCGACAGCACCCGGCCGCTCGCCCTGTATGAGTCGGGCTTCGCGCCGCGGTGGTACGTCCCGCGCGGCGACGTCGACCAAGCCGCGCTGACCCCGGCCAAGGGGCAGACGTTCTGCCCGTACAAGGGCCTGTGCAGCTACTACGACATCGGTGCCGCCCGCCGTGCGGCCTGGTCCTACCAGGACGCGTATACCGAGGTCGGGCGGATCGGCGGCCTTATCTCGTTCGAGCCTGACCTGGTCGAGGTGCACATCGACGGCGCCCAGCTCAGGCTGGAACCCGGCCAGAGCGTGATCCCGCACGGCATCGACCGGGACCTCACCACCGACGCGGCCCTATCCGGCCAGCACCCATGAACGCTCCCCTGGCGCGGGCCAGATCAGCCGCCGGACGCAGCCGCCGGACGCCGGTGCTGCTGTCGGTGAACGTCGGCATGCCCCGGGACGTGGCCTGGCAGGGTAAGACCGTCTACACCGGCGTGTGGAAGCACCCGGTGCCCGGCCCGGTGATGGCCCGGCGGCTGAACATCGACGGGGATGGCCAGGGCGACCTGAACGGCCACGGCGGCGAGCAGCGGGCCGTCCTGGTCTACCAGATCGCCTCCTACCGGCACTGGGAGCGGCACTTCGGCCGCGACGACTTCGGCTATGGCCAGTTCGGGGAGAACCTCACCGTCGAGGGCATGCCCGACGACCAGGTCTGCATCGGCGACCGCTACCGCATCGGCGGGGCCGAGTTCGAAGTCACTCAGCCCCGGGTCACCTGCTACCGCGTTGGCCTGCGCCTGGGCGAGCCCGAGCTGCCCGCGCTGCTGGTCAGCCACCACCGTCCCGGGTTCTACATGCGCGTGCTCACCGAAGGACGCATCCAGGCCGGCGACCAGATCGTCAAGACCCGGACCGGCCCGCACGCGCTGACCGTGGCCGACACCGACGCGCTGCTCTATCTCCCCGGCCGCGACCCGGACCGGCTCCGCCAGGCCACCCAGATCCCCGCGCTCAGCCCGGGCTGGCAGCAGTCCTTCCGCGACCTGCTCGAGACCGCCGGCGCCGCCGGGGCGGCTACCGCGCCGGCCGCGGGCACAGAGCCGGGCACCGGGCCGGCCGCTGGCACCGGGCCGGCCTGGCCCGGCTTCCGGCCGCTGCGCGTGACGCGGGTGGTCCCCGAGAACACGGCAGTCTCCTCGGTCTACCTCACCGCCGCGGACCGGGCCCCGCTGCCGGCCGCCCGGGCCGGCCAGTACCTCACCGTGCGCATCCCGGACGCCGCCCAGCCCGCCCCGGTGCGCAGCTACTCGCTGTCATCGGCGCCAGGCGCCGACCCCTACCGGATCAGCATCAAGCGCGAGCCGCACGGCCTGGTCAGCAGCTACCTCAACAGCCGGGTGCGGCCCGGTGCCATCTTCGACGTGGCCGCTCCCCGCGGCGACTTCGTCCTCGACGCCGGTACCGGCCCGGTCCTGCTGATCTCGGCCGGCATCGGCGTCACCCCGGTCCTTTCCATGCTGTACCAGCTCGCCGGCGCCCGCAGCACCCGCGACATCTGGTGGCTCCACGGCGCCCGCAACCCCCAGCAACACGCCTTCGCCGCCGAAGCGCATACGCTGCTCGCCTCCCTTCCGCACGCCCACGAGCACATCTACTACAGCGCCGCGACCCTCCCGGAACGCCAGGCCGCCCACGCCACAGCCGGCCACCTCACCACAGACACCCTGGCCGCCCTGAACCCCCCGGCCAGCGCGACCGCGTACGTCTGCGGGCCGGAATCGTTCATGGCCGACATGCAGCAGGCCCTCACCGCGGCCGGGGTCGATCCGGCCCGGATCCGCACCGAGCTGTTCGGGGCGCTGCCGTCGATCAACCCCGGACTGACCGGCCAGGCCCACCGGCCACCGCACCAGCCGGCCGGGCCGCCCGGCACCGGGCCGCTGGTGACCTTCGCCCGCAGCGGCATTTCCGCGCCGATCGCGACCGGGCAGCGCAGCGTGCTCGAGCTGGCCGACGCCTGCGACGTGCCCAGCCGCTGGAGCTGCCGGACCGGCGTCTGCCACACCTGCGTCACGCCCCTGCTCTCCGGCCGCGTCACCTACCGGCCGGACCCACTGGAGCTCCCCGCTGACGGGCAGGTGCTCATCTGCTGCTCCCGGCCAAACACCGACATCGTCCTGGACATGTAGAGCCGCAGCCGCCATGACCGACCAGAACCAGCCTGACTCCGCCCCGGCGGCCCGCCGGAGGGCGATGCCGCGACCGCGACCGGCGGGCGGGGAAGTTGTCCGCGGGCGTGAGGCAGAACGGAAGGTCGTCCGTGACCTACTGCGGCGCGCTCAGCGGGGGGACGGCGGCGTGGTGCTGGTGGACGGGGAGCCGGGTATCGGCAAGTCCCGGCTGCTCCGCGCCTGCCTTGACGAGGCGGCCGAGCATGGTTTTTCGCTGGCCGCGGGAGCAGCGGACCAGCTGGGCGAGGCGATCCCGTTCTTCGCGCTGCGCGCGGCGCTGGGTGAGCCGTTCGCCGGGCTCAGCGCCGATGATCCCGGCCGTGACCGGCCCGATGCCACGGAGTGGTCGATCACCCAGATGCAGGCGCACCTCGTCGTGCGGGCCGGGGTGGCCCCGGTCCTGGTGTGCCTGGATGACCTGCACTGGGCAGGCCCGGCCACGCTGGCCGCGCTGCGGACCCTTCCCGGGGACACCAAACAGCACCCGGTCGGGTGGCTCCTGGCCCGGTCAAGCACGTCCCAGCGCGCCACCGACTACCTGTTCAGCCTGCTGGAGAAGGATGGCGCCACCCGGGTCACGCTGGCCCCGCTGGATCAAGAAGCGGTGGCGGCCATGCTCACCGACGCGTTCGGCGCACCGCCGGACGATGCCCTGGCCGATCTGGCCGGCGGCGCCGCCGGGAACCCCATGCTGGTGGCCGAGCTGATCGGCGGCCTGAGCGACGACCACGCGGTGCGGGTCACCGGCGAGCGCGCCGTGCTGGCGTCGGCCCGGCTGCCGGAGCGGGTGCATGGCCTGGCCCAGCGGTGGCTCGATGGCCTCAGCAAGCAGGCCCGGCACCTGGTGATGACGGCAGCGGTGCTGGGCCCGGCGTTCCGGCTGGAGGACGCGGCCGACATGCTCGGCGAGACCCCGGCTAGCCTGCTGCCGGCGGTCGAGGAGGCGATGGACGCGGCGATCATGAATGCCGCGGAACATACCTTCACCTTCCGCCACCAGCTGCTGCGCCGCGCCGTCGGCGAGATGATCCCCCGGCCAGCCCGCCAGGCGCTGCACCGTCAGTATGGCGAGATCCTGCTGACCAGGGGGGAATCAGCGGACCGGGCCGCCGGTCACCTGCTGCAGGCCGCGCACCCGGATGACCGTGCGTCGCTGGCCGGACTGGACAAGGCAGCGGCGCGGACCCGGCGCGCGGCACCCCAGACCTCGGCCGGCCTGGCCGTGCGGGCGCTCGAGCTGACGCCCGCGGCCGATCCGGACGCGCTGGCCCGCGCGGTGACCGCCGCCGAAGCCCTGACCGCCACCGGGCGGCTGGACCAGGCCGCCCGGATCATCCGAGACCTGCTGGCCAAGCCGCTGCCGCCAGCGGCCGAGGACCGGCTGCGGTGCGCCCTGTCCTCGGTTCTGTGGGCCGGCGGCAAGCCCCGCGCCGCCGCCGACCAGGCCGAGATGGTGCTCGCCCGTCCGCGGTTGCCTGGCGAGCTGCGCGACCAGGCGCTGACCGCGAAACTGCACGCGCTGGCCGGACTACGCGACGACCTCGCCGGCCCGGCCGCCGACACCGTTCTGGCCGCCCCCGGCCGTTGCGACCGGCACACCACCGCGGCGGCCCTGATCACCCGCGCGGTCATCGGCTGGGATGGCGGCCAGATCGGCGACGGGCTCAGGCTGCTGCGCGACGTGGCCAGCCACGGCACCGGCATCTCCCCGGATGCCCGTCACGCCCAGCCGCTGCTCGCGCTGGCCGCCGCCCTCGTCGACCTGCGCCAGCTCGGCGAGGCCGAGAACATCCTCCGCGCCGCCGAGAACCCGGCGTTGCCCGACATCCCGGCCGCCGCGGCGCTGTCGCTGCTGCGCGGCCGCATCCACCTGGCCGCCGGCCGGCTGGCCGAGGCCGCCGCCGATGCCCACGCGGGCCTGGCCATCGCCCGCGACCTCGGCGCGCACGGCTACGCGGCAACCGCGCACAGCGTGCTGAGCGTCATCGAGCTGCGCCGCGGCGACATCGCGGCCGCGGCCCAGCACATTGCCGACCGTTCCGCCCTGGGCCCGCAATTCGCCGACATCTACGCGCGCACCGAAGCCACCGTGGCCGAGGCGCAGCTCGCCGAAGCGGCTGACGGCCCGGCCGCCGCCCTGGGGCACCTCGGCCAGTTCCGCGCCGACCTGCGGGCCCGGCCCGGGCTCCTGGCCGGCGACCCCGCTCTGGCCGCCTGGCTGGCTCGCACCGCCCTGGCCGCGGGTGACAGCGAGCTGGCCGCGAGCGCGGCCCGCACCGCCCAGGCACTCGCGGACAGCCACCCGGGTTTCCCGGCCCTGGCCGCTGCCGCGGCACACAGCCGGGGCCTGGCCCACCGCGATCCGGCCGGGCTGGCCGAGGCCGCCGCCCAGCACGCCGACCCGTGGGCCAGGGCGTCCGCGGCCGAGGACCTCGGCGTCCTGCTGAGCAGGCAAGGCGACCGGGATCAGGCGATCCAGCAGCTGAAGGAGGCACTCGGCGGATACCGCCAGGTCGGCGCCGACCGTGACCAGGCCCGCATCCGGCGGCGGCTGCGCCAGCTCGGCATCCGCCGCCGCCACTGGGCCACCCCGCTGACCAGGCCCGTCGCCGGGTGGGACAGCCTGACCGGCACCGAGCAAGCCGTGGCCGGCCTGGTGGCCGAGGGCCTGAACAACGACCAGGTGGCCGCGCGTATGTACATCAGCACCCACACCGTGGCTCATCACCTCCGCCAGGCATTCCGCAAGCTCAGCATTGCCTCACGCGTCGAGCTCACCCGCATTGTCATCGAGCAGACGGCGGGGGCGGAGGCTCATTAACCCACCCAACTGCAGGGACCAGAAAACGAACCGTAGGAGGATCGATGACAGCGGTGGCTTGGGACCACGTGGCGCATGGCGACGTCGTGCGGGCGATACAGGAGTACGACCGGCTGGGGCCCGAGGCGTTCTTCGCCGAGCATGGTTTCGGCCCGACCACCACGTACGACCTGATCTTCCAGGAACGCCGTTACCCGCCGAAAGCCGTCCTGGGCACGGCGTATGAGCTGGCCACGGGCCAGCGCCTGGCCTCCGGTGATTTCGAGGGCGGGAAGAGCGGCGCGGTACGGGTACTCGGGAAGCTGGGGTTCACGATCCAGGCGCGACGGCCAGCCGGCTAAAGCTGACGACCAGCTCGTCCAGGACCGCGGCCAGGTCGTGCAGCTCGGCGAGGTGCGCCGGCGTCAGGTCGTTCAGGATGCGCTCGCCCGCGGCGGTGAGCCGGACCCGTACCAGACGGCCGTCGCTGGCGTCGGCGATCCGGCCTACGAAGCCGGCCGCCTCGGCCCGATCCACGAGCTCAACGGTGCTGTGATGGCGCAGCAGCAGGTAGCCAGCCAGATCGCCGACCGTCGGCGGTTCGTCTCCGGGATGGCCCTTGATCGCGACCAGGAGCTGATGCTGGGCCTGAGTCAGCCCGGCTGCCTGGGCCTGATCCTCGCTCCAGCGCTGAAACCGGCGCAGGCTGACCCGGAACGCCAGCAGGTGCTCGAAGTCGCTGCGTGTCAGCTGGCGCACGTCACCGTCCTCGCCCGGGCCTGACCGGGCGGTCAGACAAACAGCCTGCGGCATACCACGCCGTGTCCGACATCGCCCCCGCGCCACAGATCAAACTGCTCTCCCGGGGCGAGGTAGTCAGTCACGTCCTCACCCAGGACCTCGAGCCGCAGGATGGCCTCTTCCTCTCCCAGCCCGAACACGCTGTCGACATCGCCGGTGGTGATCAGGGCGCTAAAGAGCTTGCTGCCGCCGGTGTCATGGTGATGGGCACGAACCACCATGCGGCGGGCCGACCCGCCCAGCGTCTCCTCCGGGCTGCCGCCCTCGTGCGGGGCGAGCCTGACCAGAGCCTGGTACTTGTACCGCTTTATTGTCTTTTTCATCGTCGTCACCGCCCTGCGTGAGCCTGTCGCTTCTGCGGACCCGGCGGCTCACGTTCCTTATATCGTAACACGACATGATCTCTTCGCGGTCCTGGGTGGCGTGCCTGCTCGTGAACGGGGAGGTAGCCAGGCCGATCAAGGTCAGCGCCCAGGCCGCCGTGGCGCACGGGACCGCCACCGCGCCGATGTGGCCGGCCAGCGGCAGCCGGGCGGCGGTCCCCAGTTGCAGGCCGGCCACCGCGTACATGCCGAGCGGGAACACGACCGTCCACATGTCGGCCCGGTAGCGAGGCCGCACCGGACGGCGCAGGTACCGCGCTCCGGTCGCCATGGCCAGCGGCGGGATCGCCGCGGTGGCGACCGACCACAACGCGACCGCCAGGCCGGTGATCACGGCCCGGGCCGGCACGCCGGGGATGCGGAGGATCCCGGCTGCGGCAACGACGGCGATCGAGGCGGCCCCCATGGCCACCCAGTACGGATTGGTGGCGTCCCCCGGGCCGACGCCGACGAGCAGCAGCCGACCCGCGACCAGCACCATGATCACCAGGTAAAGGGCGATGCCTGCCGACCACCCGGTGATGGCCGCCAGCGCGGCCGGCCTGGCCGGGAGCATCCCCAGGCCGCGCAGGAACACGGCCGCGATGGCCAGCGACTGGGTGCCGACCGCCCACAGGTACCAGGTGCCGTTGACGTCGGCCAGCCGCGGCGGCGGCCGCCGCACGGCCAGGCGCACCGGGACCAGGCCGGTCACGCCTAGCCAGGCAGCCAGCGCGGTCCCGGCGGCCACGGCGGCCGGAAGCCGGTACCCGCCGCTGGCCAGCCGGTCCCCGAGCACGCCGCAGGCGGCGACGAACGCGAACCAGGTGAAGGCCCGGTCCGGACGGCCCAGGTCAGCACGCAGGCTGGCCGGGAACGCGACCGCGCGCACCGCCGACCCGGCCAGCAGGATCACGAAGACGGCCACCGCGACCACCAGGAGCGCCGCCGACAGCGACGGCTGGCCCGCCTGGCGCAGCGCCACGGACACGATGCCGGTGGCCATCACCACGGGAAAGCAGGCCGGCCCGGCCTGGCGTACGGCCCAGGCCAGCAGATTGCTGCCGTCGGTTACCGGGCCGCATCCCGCGTTCACTGGAGCATTCCTGCCTTCACCCGCGTATACGTGCACCGCTATGAGCGGCTGCTCGCCGGCCACCCGCACCGGCGCGCTTCACGTCTGCGGTGAGGCTGTACTCATATCGTATCACGATAGATTATAGCGACACTGGCTCCCGCGCCCGGCCATGGCGGCGAGCCGGCCGCGCCCGCGGCCTAGCACAGTCCGGCGTGGCCTGGTTAAGCCGTTAGCCAGTGCTTTTACCACCTGCCCACCATTGCGCCGAGACCACATAGATCGCTAGTGTCCCAACCGATACTTGCTGATCTCTCCTGAGGAGGCGCAACGGTGCGTGCCCGAAGCAAGACATTAATGGCGATTGTCGGAGTGGCCGGACTTTCCGGCGCGGTAATGGTGGCCGCGCAGACGGCAGGCGCGGCCACGGCCAGCCGGACTCCCCTGGCCGGGACTCTGGTCGCGGCGGCCGCCCGCCAGCATCCGGTTGGTGCCGTAGCCAAATCCGCCTCGGTGAAATTCGAGCTGGTGCTGAAACTTCGTGACGCAGCAGCAGCGCAGTCGCTGGTGCGGGCGGTCAGCTCGCCCGGCAGCAAGAGCTACCGCCACTACCTCACCGCGGCCAAGTGGGAATCCCGGTTCTCGCCGACCGCCAGCCAGGTCAGCAGCGCCCGCCAGTGGCTGTCCAGCGAGGGCTTCAAGGTCGGCGCCGTCTCCCGGGACCGCATCACGATCTCGGCCTCGGGCACCGCGGCCCAGGTTGAGAAGGCATTCGGCACCGGGCTGGCGAACTACAAGGTGGACGGTCACACCGTGCGCCTGGCCACCAGCCAGATGTCGGTACCGTCGTCGGTCGCCGGCAGCGTGGCTGGCGCGATGGGAGTCAACCAGAACATCGCCACGCCAGATGACGTCACGCAGGCCGCCGTCAGGTCTGCGGCGAGCGCATCGGCCGCGACGAACCCGTTCCCGCCGGCTCCCGCCGCGTTCATCACCGCTGCACCGTGTGGCAGCTACTACACGGCCAAGAGCACGACCGTCTCGCCGCCGTTCGGCAGCGGCTACCCGACCACGGTGCCGGACGAGGTGTGCGGCTACAAGCCCGGCCAGTTCCGCTCGGCCTACAACATCGGCTCGGCTGACACCGGAAAGGGCTACACCGTAGCCATCATCGACGCCTACGGGTCCTCGACGATCGCCGCCGACGCGACCCAGTACTTCAAGACGAACGCTCCGAACTTGCCGTTCGCCAACGCGGACTTCAGCCAGCTCGACGCGACGCCCTTCGATGACGAGTCCGAGTGCGCCGCCTCCGGCTGGGCGACCGAGCAGGCGATCGACGTCGAGGCCGTTCACTCGATGGCCCCCGACGCCCACATCGTCTATGTCGGCGCCCAGGACTGCATCAACGGCCTGTTCAACGCCGAGCAGACCGTCATCGATGACGGGCTGGCCAACGTGGTCACCAACTCCTGGGGGGACGACGCCGGGGACCTCCTGGATGACCAGGCGACCAAGACCGCCTACGACGACCTGTTCATGCTGGCCGACGCGACCGGGATGACCGTCCAGTTCTCCTCCGGAGACAGCGGCGACAACTTCGTGAACTTCGGCTTCTCCTCCTCGGACTACCCGACGGAGAGCCCGTTCGTCACGTCTGTCGGCGGCACCTCGCTGCAGGTCGGCGCGAACGGCCAGCAGACGGGCCAGCTCGGATGGTCCACCGGCCGCTCGTTCAAGTGCACCGCGAACGTGGTCGGCGATCTGCCCGGCTGCACCAGCTCGACGGTGAACACCTGGCTGCCGATCAGTCTGGACGGCGGCAGCGGCGGGTTCACCAGCTACAACTACACCCAGCCGTTCTACCAGGCCGGGATCGTGCCCAACACGCTGGCGCTTCGCAATGAGGCCCTCGACGGCGCGACCCTGATGCGGGTGAACCCCGACATCTCGATGGACGCCGACCCGTCCACCGGCTTCCTGATCGGCCTGCACGAGATATTCCCGAACGGGAAGGACATGTACGGCCAGACCCGGTACGGCGGGACCAGCCTCGCCTCGCCGCTTCTGGCGGGCGTGATCGCCGACGTCGACCAGGCCGCGGGTGTTTCGGTCGGGTTCATCAACCCGGCGATCTACCGGCTCGCGGGCAAGTCCGGCGCGATAGACGACATCCTGCCTGGCGGCAAGCAGGCCCAGTACCGGTACGACCACGCCTTCACCTACGTCACCGGCGCAACCGGTGACATCCAGCAATTCCGGGAGCTGACCTACGAGGGCACGATCACCTATTGCGACGAGACCGGCAACTGCGCGTCGCGGCCCAATACGCTCAGCACGGCCAAGGGCTACGACAGCATGACCGGGCTCGGCTCGATCGGACCCGACTTCGTGAATGATCTAGCCAGCCCCTAACCCCGGGCGCCGCCATACCCGGTAAATGGCAGCCCAGCGGGTCACCGGAAGGTGCCCGCTGGGCTGCCCCATTCCGGCGGCCCGACGCCCGGCCCTCGATCCCGGCGCGCCGACCGGTGAAGTTCACTCGCGCGTTGAGCCGAAGACCCCGGCCGCCAGTACGGTTCAGGTGTGACCGCGGTACGGGTGATCCTGGTATCGGACACTCACCTGTCGCCGGCCGCGCCGGAGGCGGACGCGAACTGGGAGGCGGTGCTCCGCTACGTCGCCCAGGCTGCCCATCCTGGGCGCCAAGCGGTGCGGGATCGTCTCGCTCGATCTGGCCAGCGACCGGGCACCCGCACCGGTGCTGGTCGAGCCGGACGGCATCGCCCAGCTGACCATCACCACCGACCTAGCCAACCCCTACCACCGCTGATTACCGCACTCGCCCGGCACTGCCCGGGCTGGCCAGCGCGATCTGTGCCAGACTCGCAGAAACGATGCCCGCAGAACGTCCATGCGAACAACAGTTCGATGCCGGGAGTAGCATGGAGGTCACTGACCAGCAGCGCAGGCTGCTTGAGTTGTGCGCGATCCGGGTCGGGAAGGAAAGCGTCGACTGGAGCCTCATCGCCCGCCTGGCCCAGCACCCGGGCGGCCTCGATGACCTGTGCCAGGCGGTTATCACCGAGAAGTCGGCCGCGGCCGCGCGATCACGCCCGGTGCTGCGCGAGGGACTGCGCCACCTGCCCGCCCTGGCCGATCGGGTCGGCGCCGAGGTTGAGGCCGCGTCGGGCGCCGGGGCCAGGCTGGTCACCGTGCTCGACCCGGACTACCCGGCGAACCTGCGCCTGATTCCCAACCTTCCGCCGTTCCTGTTCTGCCGCGGGGAACTCAGCGACGACGATGCCCGCTCGGTGGCCGTGGTTGGCGCGCGGGAACCGAGCGATGCCGGGATCCGCCGGGCAGCGAGCATGTCCAGGCAACTGGCCGAGGCCGGAGTTACCGTGGTCTCCGGCCTGGCCAAGGGCATCGACACCGCCGCTCACCGCGGTGCCCTGGAGGCAGGCGCCCGGACCATCGCGGTGCTGGGCACCGGGATCACCCGGTGCTATCCCAGCGAGAACCGGGGACTAGCCGAGGCAATCACGGCCAGCGGCGTCCTGGTGTCGCAGTTCTGGCCCACCAGCCATCCCAGCCGGTACACATTCCCGCGCCGCAACGTCGTGACGTCCGGGATCAGTCAGGGCACGGTCGTGATAGAAGCCACGAGCAGGTCGGGGGCCAAGCTGCAGGCGCGCATCGCCCTCGACCACGGCAAGAAGGTGTTCCTGATCCGCTCGCTGGCCGCAGCTGAGCCTTGGGCCCGGGACTACGTGGAAAACCGCGGCGCCATCGAGGTGCCCGGCGCCGATGCGGTGCGCGCCCGGCTGGCCGCCCCTGACCAGGTGCGGCGGACGATCGAGCAGCAGCGGCAGCTGACCCTCTCGTTCGCGGCCGACCCGTGAACGTCACCGTGCGCCCGGCCGGGCCGTCCCCGCGGGCCTGCCCGGTCTGCAGCCAGCGCCTCGACGGCGACAGCACCTGCCGGAACTCGCTGTGCCGGGACCCGAACCGCCGGATCGAGCGCATTGACGCGATCACCTCCCACTCGGGAGCCATGCAGGACAAGATCCACAGCTACAAGTACGACGGCCAGACGGGCTGGTCGCTGATCTTCGGCCGGTTAGTCGTGCGCTGGCTCGAGGCCCATGCGGCTGGCGACCCGCCCGGCCTGATCGTCGCGAACCCGACCTACGTCGGTCCCGGCCAGCCGGGCCCCGGCCACATCGAGGCGATTCTCAGCGCGGCTGCCACGGCCGACCCCGGCGGCCGCTGGCCGTTCGATGTCCGGGTGCCGGCGGCGATCATAAAGACCGAGGCCACGGAGCAGTCGGCCGGCCGGAGCTTCGCCGAGAAGCGGATCGCGGCGGCCGCCCTCCGCGAGGTCCTGAAGATCCCTGACCCGGCCCGCACGGCGGGACGCCGGATTCTCGTCTTCGACGACGTGTGCACCACGGGCCGGCAGCTTGACGCGGTGGCCGACTGCCTGGTCCAGGAGGGCCGGGCCGCCGGGGTCCGCGCCTTGGTCCTGGCCCGTGCACCCTGGCGGTGACGGGTATCAGATCGCCAGTCCGCGCTTGGGCTGGTCCTCGAGGCCGGGCATGACCCATGACGGCCTCGGCGAGTCGTCGAAGCGGAGGCCGGGCCGGTCGGGAAGCGTGCCGGTGATGGTGAGGCTGAACGGGCGCAGGTATTCGATCTCGCGGTCGGCGGTCAGCCGGAACGGCCGGTCGTGCCCCGGGTAGATGACATCGGCCATCTTCAGCGCGCGGTCGATGCTGGCCTCCGCCTGGCCGACGTTCCAGAAGACCAGCGGCGGCTGCCGGGTCAGCGCGATGCCCGCACTGTGCAGCGCGTCGCCAGAGATCAGCGACAGGCCCTGCTCGTCCTGCACCGTGATGCCGATGCTGCCCGCCGAGTGGCCGGGAAGATCCACGACGCCGACGCCCGGGATGAGCTCGTCGCCCTCGGCGATCTCGTGAATCTCCATCCGTTCCAGGATGTCCCCGGTCCAGGCCGGGGTGGCCCAGTCGTTCGGGTGCGGCCGCCCGCAGTAACGGCGCTCGTCGGGATGCAGGTACAGCGGCGCGTGCGCGAAGACGTCGATGTTCTGGGCGTGGTCCCAGTGCCCATGGGTCAGCACCACCATGTCGATGTCTTGTGGGGTCAGGCCGCGGCTGGCCAGCGCGTCAGCCAGGAACGGCCGCCGGCCGACATGGGCCGGGTCAACCAGGATCCGCACCAGCTCACCGTTGGTGCCGGCTCCCTCGATGAGAACGACCTCGCACAGCGCGATCCGCGCGGTGTCGGTGCTGATCCCGAAGCCATCAAACAGAACATCGATCCGGGGTGCTGACATGGATGCCTCCTCAGTCTCCGGTCCCCGCGGGCGCGAACGGCAGGCCTGGTGGCTCACCCCACCAGCCGCGCAGGAACTCCTCGGCATGCACGCACGCTCCGGTCATCGGGCCATCCGGATGGTCGAGCGCTGCACCGATGAGCTCGGCAATCCTGGCCCCGGCCGCCGCCAGGACCTGGTCTGGGCTGGCATCAGCGGCCGACCGGTAGCCGATCACCGCGCCCGCGTTGCAGACAAAGTCCGGCAAGGCCAGTATCTCTCGCTGGCGCAGCGCCGCGGCTCCCTGGCCGGTATAGGGCGCGTTCGCCGCGGGCGCGATGACGCGGACGCCCGGCGGCAGCGATTTCGCGGCCCGGGCGCCGATCACTCCCGGCCGGGTTCCGGGCACCACGACATCGGCGTCGATCGCCGTGAACAGCTCGCCCGGCGGCCTGACCGGCAGGCCGTAACGGGCAACGCACTCGTCACCGTGCGCACCGCGCAGCATCATCAGCAGCCCAACATCCAGCCCGGTGGGGTCGGCGATGCAGCCCGCCACCGTGGAGACCGCCGCCACCCGGCCGCCGCGGCGGACGACCTCGCGGGCCACGCCGCCGCCCACCTTGCCGAATCCCTCGATCGCGACGCTGCGGCCTTCCCAGCCCCAGCCCCAGGTGGCGCGCAGCGCGGTGTCCGCGGCCACCGCGACCCCGTATCCGGTCAGCAGGTCCTCGAACGGCACGCCGCCGACAACCGCGCCGATCGCCGCCGGCGCCGGGCGGTGATCACGCAGCGGCGCGAAGTCTTCCTCGGACGTGCCCATGTCCGGCCCGGTCAGGAAGCGGCCCGCCTCGACCAGCGGGCCGACCTCCGCGCAGTACCGCGCCATCAGCCCGGCCCGGCCCGCGGCATCGGCCGGGTCGCCGCGCACGCCCGCCTTGGCCCCGCCCATCTGCTCCCCCAGCGCCGCGAACTTGTAGGTCATCGCCCGGGCCAGCAGCGCCACCTCGGCCACGCCGATGTCCGGGGTCAGCCGGGTGCCCCCGGCGGACTGCGGCGCGCCGGGAAGATCGAACACCACGTACCCGGGGACCGAGCTCAGCTCGATGACCTCGGGAGCGGGGCCGTCTTTCCTGGCCGGTTCGTCTGCCATGCCACCTCCGATGCGCTGAGCAAGCGTCCGAGCAAACCCTGACGAGCCAAGCTAACTCACCGGCCTGGCGGTCAGGGAGGCCGCCAGCGACTCGGCCTGGTCGCGGCCGGGCAGCAGGCCGCGGGCCCCGGCCGCGGTGACCGACAGCGCGGCGGCCGCCACCGAGATGCGGGCCGCCTCGGCCAGGCTGGCCCCGCCGGCCAGCGAGACGGCCAGCGTCCCGCAGAAGCAGTCCCCGGCCCCGGTGGCGTCGACCGCCGCGACCCTGGGCGCACCGATATGCGTCACCGGGCCGCCGCCACGGGGCACGACGAGCGCGCCGCTCGCCCCCAGGGTGACGACGACGTCGAGGTCGCCGGGGAGCTTGCGGGCCAGCGCCGCGGTAACGGCCAGCCCATCCGGCGGCGCGGCGGACGGTGCGGCCGACGGTGCGGCCCCGGCCAGCAGCGCCAGTTCGGCCTGGTTCGGCACCAGCACGTTCACCCGCGCCAGGAGATCGGCGCTGAGCGGGGCAGCGGGCGCGGGCGCGGGGTTGAGCACCACCGGGGCGCCGGCCATGCGCACGGCCGCGGATACCGTCCGGGGCGGGATCTCCAGCTGCAGCAGGACCGCGGCCGCCCGGCCCAGGATGCCCGGGTCGATATCCGCGGGCGAGAGCTGCCCGTTGGCCCCGGGGTCGACCAGGATCAGGTTCTCCCCGGCCGGGTTGACGGCGATCGTCGCACCGCCGCTGCGCGCCCCGGGGGTGATCCGCACTCCGGACACGTCGATGCCGCGTTCGGCCAGGTCGCCGCGGATGCGCTGGCCGACATCGTCGTCGCCGACGCGTCCGATCATGGTGACGTCAGCGCCGAACGCGGCCGCGGCGGCCGCCTGGTTGCCGCCCTTGCCGCCGAAGCCGATCGTTCCCGGCGCGGAGCTCAGCACGGTCTCGCCCGGGCCGGGCAGGCGGCCGACCAGCAGGGTGAGGTCGGCGTTGAGGCTCCCGACCACGGCCACCCGGGCCCGCGTCAAGAGCCCACCATCAATGCGACGTTCTCGAACGTGGCCACATCCGGAACGGTAGCCCAGGGAATCTGCACTGGTGGCCCGTGGCTACAGCTATTAGCGTCATGCACGACGCGCCGAGCCGGAAGGCACGATCCCCGGAAGGCACGATCCCCGGAAGGCAGAGCATGGACAGCAACGCAGCCAGCCCGGGCGGGGCCGCGGGATCCGCGGCCCAGGCCCCGGACTCCGACCGGCCGTGGAACATCGAGACCAACGGCATCAACCCGATCGCCGAAGAGGAGCGGCACGGCAAGCCGATCGAGCTGTTCTGGATCTGGTGCGCCGCGAACATCGGGATCCTGGACATCACCTACGGGGCGTTCCTGGTCACGTTCTACGGGCTCGACCTGGTGCAGGCCATCAGCGTCATGATCGTCGGGACCGTGCTTTCGTTCCTGCTCGTCGGGTTCATCAGCCTGGCCGGGAAGCGGGCCAACGCGCCGACCCTGGTGATGTCGCGCGCCTCGTTCGGCGTGGTCGGCAACGCGCTGCCCACGCTGATCAGCTACGTGTCGTTCCTCGGCTGGGAGATCCTGCTGACCGCGCTGGCCGTGCTGGCCGCGCAGAGCATCATGCAGCGGCTCGGCGCGCCGGCCGGTGACCCGACCGTCGCCGTCGCGTTCGTCATCGTGGCCGGGGTCACGATCACGCTCGCGCTGCTCGGGCACGCCACGATCACCCGGGTGCAGGTGTGGTTCACCTACGCGTTCGCCGTGCTGACCGTCGTGTTCGTGATCCTCGAGGCCAAGCACGTGAACATGCACGCGGTCACGTCGCTGCACGCGGGCAAGTTCGTCGCCGGCGTGATCGGTGGCACGACGGTGATCATGGCCGGGCTGGGCATCGGCTGGGTGAACGCGGCCGGAGACTACAGCCGGTACCTGCCGCGGAAGGTGCGCTCGGCATCGGTGGTCGGCTGGACCACGTTCGGCGCCAGCGTAGCCCCGGTCCTGCTCGGCATCTTCGGCATCTTCCTGGCCGCCAGCAACCCGAACATCGCGTCGGCGTCGAACCCGATCGGCCTGTTCGCCGACACGCTGCCGGTGTGGTTCGCGGTCCCCTACCTGCTCACCGCGGTCGGCGGCCTGATCGCGGCGACCGTGCTGGATGTCTACTCGGGCGGCCTGAACCTGCTGACCCTGGGCCTGCGCACCGAGCGGTACAAGACCGTCGCGATCGACGCCTGCGTGATGATCGCCGGGAACATCTACGTGCTGTTCATCGCCAAGACGTTCTTCGCGCCGTTCGAGGGCTTCCTGGTCACGCTGGGCGTGCTGCTGGCCGCCTGGTCCGGGATCTTCCTGGCCGACATGGCGCTGCTGCGCTGGAAGGCCGGCTACGACGAGGCCCGGCTGTACCGGGTCGACCCGCTCGGCCGGGGCGCCTACAACTGGCGCGGGCTCACCGCGCTGATCGTCGCGTGCGCGGTCGGCCTGGGCACGGTGACCTCGACCAGCCCGGTGTTCAGCTGGGTCGGCTACCTGCTCGGCGTGCTGGGCGGGCGCACCGGCGCGGTGGGCGGCAGCAGCATCGGCGTGATCATCGCGCTCCTGCTCGGCGGCCTGGTCTACTCGGTGCTGGTCATCGCCACCGGCCAGCGTTCCGCAGCCGGGGCCAAGCCGCAGCCAGCGCTCCCGGCCGCCTCATGAACTCACCGGCCGGGGACGCCCCGCTGCTCGCGGTCATCGACATGCAGGAGTTCTTCGCCACCGGCAGCCCGTGGGCGGTGCCGGGCTTCGAGGATTTGATCGAGCCGGTCGGAAAGCTGGCCCGCGCGTACGGGCCGCGGACGGTCTTCACCCGGTTCGTGATCCCCGAGGCGCCGCCGGGAAGCTGGGCGGGCTACTACCGGGCCTGGCCGCAGGTGCTGGCCCCCGAGGCCGCCCACCTCGCCGACCTCGCCCAGCCGTGGGCGAGCCAGGGCCTGGGCACCCTGGATAAGACCACGTTCTCCAAATGGGGCCCGGAACTCGAGTCCCTGCTCGGCCCCGGCCGGGAACTGACGGTCTGCGGCGTCAGCACCGACTGCTGCGTGCTGGCCACGGTGCTGGCCGCGGCCGACGGCGGGGCGCAGGTCCGGGTCATCGCCGACGCGTGCGCCGGGATCACGGCCGAGGCGCACCAGGCCGCGCTGAACCTGATGGCCGGTTTCGCGCCGCAGGTCACGATCGGCTCGGTCGCCGATGAGCTTGGCCGCCTGGCGGGAACCAGCCGGGTATGACCGGCCCAGACACCTGGAACACCTGGGATGCCGACTGGCCGGCCTGCGCCGTGCACCTGGGCAGTGGCGCGGTGCTGCGGGTCGGCGCGTACAGCGCGGCGGCGAACTCGTTCACCGACTTCCCCTGGTCTCCCGCCTACCGGCTCGGCACTCACCACATCGACGGCGGCCAGATCACGGTCGACCTGGCCCACGCCGGGTCGACCGTGCGGCTCGACCTGGCCGCAGCCGGGGACGGCTGCGTGACCGGCAGGCTCACCTGCACGGACATGGCCGAGT
>Ga0335073_10002566_pt1 | contig 24903 bp, 22 predicted proteins | sample Lox_Sample_22_FD_207093 | JGI IMG/M metagenome (GOLD analysis project Ga0335073, IMG submission 207093) | Soil microbial communities from Loxahatchee National Wildlife Refuge, Florida, United States - Lox_Sample_2.2 | ecosystem: Environmental > Terrestrial > Soil > Wetlands | place: USA... | reverse complement strand
ACGCGAGCAGAACCCCGCGGAGCAGGCCGGGGAGGTCGCGCCGTGCCGCCAGGACGATCGCCATCAGGGCGTCGATCGTGAACAGGGCGGCCGTCGAGTTGAAGTAGCCGGTGGGAGCGGCCAACCGGCGCTCGATGATCAGGCTGCCCACGTCGTCGTTGGCGGCCAGCCTGAACAGGAGCACGACGGCGATCGCCCCGACACCGAGGGCAAACGCGATCAGGACCAGCCGCCCCGCCTGCGGCGTCCACGGGAGGACCAGCATGGTCGCGAACACCACGAGATAAAACAGGGTGCGATTGCTGCCGTTGAGCGCATCGCCCGGCGACGACGCCCAGGTGATCGACAGATACGACCACGCCGTGTACAGGGCAAATGCCAACAGCGCGACCCGGGCCGGCCTCGAGAGGCGGATGGCAGCGGGGCCCCGGGCGACCGTGATCGACGCCAGCATCGCGACGAACACGAGCGCGCCCCAGTACCAGGTGTCCTCGTCGTAGCCGCCGTCGTGCACGGCCCATACCAGCATCAGCGCGACCGCGATCGCGCCGCCGATCAGCGCCGGGACATGCGGTCTGAGCCGCGCCTGGATGTCGTCGAGCTCCATCGGTCGAGCCCCCGGCCGCATGATCGCAAGTCTCCCTGCGTTCCAGGCCGGACGGCCCCAGTGTCCGCTTTCTGACCCGGCGACTGGACGTTCGACCGACGCGAGGCCGGGATTCGGCTCAGGCGCGCCCGAGATGCCGACACGATGGGCATGGAGAAGCGCCTCGGGTCGATTCTGCTCGCCTGCGTGACGGCGGTCTGTGTGGCCGCGGTTCCGTCGGCTGCGACGAGCCAGGCGGCGACGTCATGCTCGCTCGTGGCGTCCCCGTCGGGATCCGACTCGGCGCCAGGGACCGTCGCCGCGCCTTTCCAGACCGCGCAGAAGCTGGTGAGCTCGCTCGAGCCCGGCCAGACGGGCTGCCTCGAGGCCGGCACCTATGAGCAGGACGTCACCTTCCGAGAGCCGGGAACCACGTTGACCGCCTATCCGGGTCAGACCGCGACGATCGTGGGGCGGATGTATGTGGTCGAGGGCGCCAACTACACGACCGTGACGGGGCTCGATATCAACGGCGAGAACCCTGGGCAGGAGCTGAGCCCGATGATCGATGCCAATCACGTCACGTTCAGCTACGACGACGTGACCAACGACCACACGGGCACGTGCTTCGGGGTCGGGAGTGCGACCTGGGGGTGGGCGACCGGCACCATGATCACCCATAACCGCGTCCACGACTGCGGTCAGGACCTACCGAGCGACAACTACCAGCACGGCTTCTACATCGGAGGGGCGACCGATACCACGATCGAATGGAATCTGATCTACGGCAACGCGGCGCGTGGGATCCAGCTCTATCCCGACGCGCAGGACACGACGATCGATCACAACATCATCGATGACAACGGCGAGGGGATCCTGATTGGAGGCGACGGCGGCGCAGCCTCCAGCTACACCAACGTCTACGACAACATCATCAGCGACGCGACCGTCCGACACGACGTGGAGTCCTGGTGGCCGGCTGGAAACCCGGTCGGGATCGGCAACTCCGTGCACGATAACTGCCTATGGGGCGGCCGCGAGGGCACGATCAGCATCACTGAGGGCGGCGCGACCGCCAACCACAACCTCACCGCCAATCCCGAGTTCGTCGATGCCGGGGCCGGTGACTACGCGCTCAGCCCCAGCAGCCCTTGTCTCGCGCTCGTCGGAGACGTTCAGGCCGCGATTGACGGGACAACCCCGCAGCACCCGGTGATGTCCCGCAGCCAGGCCTTCGCACGGGTGCTTGCGCACGCAGATATGCACCGCCACGACCGGCGACGGGAGCGGCGGCACCCGCGCCGGCCAAAGCGACACAAACGATGACAAACACCCTCATCGCGGGCGTCTCCTCGCAACGCTTCAGCAAAAGCAACAATCCGCACTAAATGTCCCGCCGGGCATGTCGCTTCGCGGCCTGAAACATCCATATTCTCTCGCCCCGTGTTGTGGAGTGACCCTTACGGGGTCGACTCCCAAACGTGCCCATTCGTCGGGAGGCGAGAGCATCGTTGCTGGTCGCGGCACGCGGTCGGGCCGCTACGGTGGCACGCCACCGCCGCCGACTCTCGGTGCTGCTCGCGCTCGTACTAACTTCGATGCTACTCACCGTGGCGGCGCCAGGACTGGCACCTTCGGCTCATGCCGCTGCGACATGCGATCTGTACGCCTCGCCGCTCGGGTCTGACTCTGGGCCGGGAACGATCTCGGCGCCCTTCCGCACCGTGCAGGAGCTGGCCGATGCGCTCGGTCCCGGGCAGACGGGCTGCCTTGAGTCCGGCGTCTATTACGGCGACGTGAGGATCGCGCAGGGCGGATCCCCGGACGCGCGCGTAACGCTCGCCTCGTACCCGGGGCAGACGGCGACGATCGCCGGTCGCCTCCAGATCATCGAGGGAGCCAACTATGTGACCGTGACCGGACTTCAGCTGGACGGCGCGAATCCGACAGTGCTCCCGAGTCCGACGATCGACTCCAACCACGACACGTTCTCCTACGACGACGTGACCAACGACCACACCGGGATCTGCTTCGCCATCGGGAGCGCAACCTGGGGTTGGGCCACCGGCACGCTGATCACCCACGACCAGGTCCACGGGTGCGGTCAGGATGTGCCCGGCGACAACTATCAGCACGGGTTCTACATCGGGGGCGCGACCGACACCACGATCGAGTGGAGCATGATCTATGGCAACGCGGCGCGTGGGATCCAGCTCTACCCCGACGCGCAGCACACCACGATCGATCACAACATCATCTCGGGCAACGGCGAGGGGATCCTGATCGGGGGGGAGGGCGGCGCGGCGTCGAGCTACACCAACGTCTACGACAACGTCATCAGCGACGCCACGACGCGCCACGACGTCGAGTCCTGGTGGTCGCCAGGCAACCCCATCGGCGTCGACAACCGGGTCCACGACAACTGCATCTGGGGCGGCCGCGAGGGCACGATCGACTCCTCGAGTGGCGGCTTCACTGCCGATGAGAACCTGACGGTCAACCCGCGCTACACCGATCGGCGGGTCCACGACTTCGAGATGAGCGCCGCGAGTCCATGTCTGGTGCTGGTTGGCGACGTCCAGGCGGCGGTCGAGGGAACGCAGCCGGTGGTGCCGGAGGCCGCGGTCGCGTTGGCGACGCGCAGGACGCTGCTGCGCATGGCGACGCGCCGGCGCCTGCGGCTTGCCGCCGAGGCACGCTCGCACCGCCACTAATCCGTTGCCGAGCGTCGGGCTAGACGCTCCCAACGCACCATTTTGGTCGCAATTAGCGAAAGTCTGCGTGCGCGCCGACAACTACGAGGTGTGGTCGTCGGCCAAAAGCTGTATTAAATCCGCGCGCCTCGCGCCCCATTTTCGAGGCCCAAGTATTGATTCAGGCGAGCCAGGCCAGTTAGAGGTGTCCGGGACCGTGGTGCGCTGGAGCGTTCCGCTCAGCGCAAGCGTAAGCGTGCGCCTTTAAGGGGTCCTCGGCGCGACAACGCAAGCCAAACACTGAGAGCTGACCCACTTGCGCACGATCACGGCCGCTCGCCACCGTCAACTCTTGGCGGCGCTTCTCCTCGGCGGGATCCTCGTGATCGCCCCGACGGCGAGCGCCGGGGTGTCGCCCACACGTGGCACGTGCCACCGCTACGTGGCGCCGAACGGATCCGACCGCGGACCAGGCACAGCGTTCCGGCCATTCCGGAGCGTGCAGCGGCTGGTCGACTCGCTGCAGCCGGGACAGACGGGTTGCCTGCTACCGGGCCTCTACGTCGGCAGCGTGAGGATCGGGCACGGCGGCCGACCGGGCGCTCGAGTCATCCTGAGGTCGTTTCCCGGCTCTACGGCAAGGATCGCCGGGCGCCTGGCGATCATGAGAGGGGCGAATTACGTCACGGTCACCGGACTCGACCTCAACGGCAAGAACCCCACGCGGCTCCCGAGCCCGACGATCGACGCCGATCACGTCACGTTCTCCTACGACGACGTGACCAACGACCACACCGGGATCTGCTTCGCCATCGGGAGCGCGAGCTGGGGCTGGGCCACGGGGACGCTGATCACCCACGACCGGGTTCACGGCTGCGGCCAGCAGGTCAGTGGCGACAACTACCAGCACGGTTTCTACATCGGCGCGGCGACCGACACCACGATCGAGTGGAGCCTGATCTACGGCAACGCGGCGCGAGGGATCCAACTGTACCCGGACGCGCAGTACACCACGATCGCCCACAACATCATCGACGACAATGGCGAGGGGATCATGATCTCTGGTGAGGGCGGCGTGGCCTCGAGTCACACGAACATCTTCGACAACATCATCAGCGACTCCGTGGTCCGCCACGATGTGGAGTCCTGGTGGCCCGCCGGCAATCCGATCGGGACCGACAACCTGGTACACGACAACTGCCTGTGGCGGGGGCGCGAGGGGACGATCGATGGTGCGATGGGCGGGCTCAAGGCGTGGGACAACGCCAGACTCAATCCCCAATTCGTCGACGCGGCCGCCTACGACTACCGGCTGAAGCCGAGCAGCCCCTGCCTGTTCGCCGTCGGAGACGTTGAGGCGGCTGTCGATCGAACGGCGGCCACGATCCCGCTCGTGGAGAAGAGCCCGTTCGCCACGGGAAGCGCTGCATCACGGACGCGCCACCGCCACAAGCGCGACGGTCGCTGACGCGCGCGTCCCCTACCCGTCCGCGAGCCGAGAAGGGTCGGATGCGGCCTCCAGAAACGACCGCAGTCGCGTGATCTGAGCCTCCCGGGTGAGTGAAGCCGCGCGCCGCGCGCCCGCAGCGATAAGGCGCGCCCGAAGCTCGGGTTCGGTGGCGAGCCGCGTGAGCGCTTCGGCGGCGGCGTTCGGGTCTCCCGGCGGGATCAGCAACCCCGCCGGGCCGACGCCCTCGCGCACCCCGCCGACATCGGTGGCCACCACGGGCAGGCCGCAGGCGAAGGCCTCTACCAGCACCTGGGGAAATCCCTCGGTCCAGGAGACGTGGAGCAGCATATGGCTCGATCGGTAGAGGTCGAATAGCCCCCCGTCGATCGGGACGTAGCCGAGCAGGTCGGCACGGTCGGCCAGGCCCAGTTGCCGCAATCGCTCCGCCAGCCTCGGCGCCAGATCACCCTCACCGCACACCTGCATACGCCAGCGCGGGTCGCGCCGTCGTAGTGCGGCCAGTACCTCGGCCAGCAGCAGCGGGTTCTTCTCCTCGTCCAAACGGCCGACGCTGAGGATTCGCAACTCGGACCCGTAGTCTCGAGCCGTCGATGGGCGCTCGAGAACGGCGTCCGGGACCAGCGAGACGACCAGGTCGAGCACGGCGGGAGCGTGGGCGTACTTGGCACTCAGTTCGGGACCGACGGCGACCACCGGGTACCTTCGCGCCAGCGCCCGCCAGATCCTTTCCATGACATCGGCGGCGCGGTGAAGCCACCGACGTCCGGGTCGGCGGCTACGCACGTAGGCAGGCCAGTCCTGACGCACGCCGAGCACGACGGTACGACCGCGGCACCGAGCCATCGCCGCCAGCAAGATCGCGTGCGGGTAGGGCCCGAGCACCCACAGGACGTCGATGTCGTCGAGGGCGCGCCAGGCGTGGCCGATGGACCGGACAAGCGAACGCAGCGCGGCCGCCGGATCGGCGAGGCTCGCGTAATGCGGAAGCGCAGCCAGCTCGACCTCCGGCGGCATCCGGTAATGCGCCTGCGTCCCGGTTGGGTCGAGCCGGCCGATCAGCCGCAGGCGCTCCACCTCAGGTGTCAGAGCGGCCAGGAACAACGCGAACGCCCGCTCTGCGTAGACGGTCGCGCCAACGCGGTGGTAGACGTAGTCGGTGTAGACGGCGAGCTTCAAGTCGGCAGCGCCAGGACGCGGTCGTAGATCGCCAGCAAGCCCCGCGTCCAGCCCTCGAGCGAGAAGTCCCGCCCGATCCGTTCCCTCGTCAGCGCGAGCCGCTCGGTGCGATCCGACGCCGCTGCGTCGAGCTCGGCCTCGATCGCGTCGGTGAACGTCTCGGCGCGCAGCGCAACCAGCCGGCAGGCCGGCATCGCGGCGGCCGCGAACCGATGCCCCGCGATGTCCGAGGCGATCACAGGGGTGCCGCTGGCGAGGACCTCGAGCAGGCTGAACGGAGTGCCCTCGGCGGCACTGGCCGAGACGAACACGTCGGCGGCGCCGTAGAGGTCGGTGACCGCCTCCATCGGAGCCACGGGGTGCACAGCTCCATCCAGGCCGGCGGTCTCCGCGGCGGTCCGGACCCGATCTTCGGAGCCCACGATCACAGCATGGGTGTCGCGGCCGCGGCGGCGAAGCTCCCGCACCGTCTCGACCAACAGGGCGCCGCCCTTCAGCTCCCAGTCCCACACGAACGCGAGCAGAACCTCGCTGTCGGGCGCCAGGCCAAGGCGCCTACGAGCCTCGCGTCGCTCTCCGCCCGGCATAGGCGTGAAGCGGCCCAGGTCGATGCCGTTGAGCAGGATCTCGGTCCGGGAGGCCGGCGCCAGCCGGGCGAGCGCCTGCGCGCGGACGGCGGGGCCCACGCACAGGATCCGCGCTACCGTGCGTCCGAGCAGTCCGAACCGGGCGGCGTTCCTGGCCCTGGTGATCGGGCTCTCGAGCAGCCGGCTGTGCAGGTGCCAGATCACGACGGAACCCTCCTGCCGCGCGGCCGCGACCGACGCGGGGACGTCCCAGGCGGAGAAATGCGTGTGCAGGAGCGTGGGGCCGGCGTGCTCGGACAGCAGCGAACGCGTCCAGCCGGTCGCGGTCCGCCGCGTGAGGCGCGGTGCGACCCGAACGGCGACCCCGCGGTCGCGCAGTTCGTGATACCAGGCGTGCCGCTCGGCGCCCTGGGTGAACACCACCTCGTACCTCCATCCACGCGACTCGACGCCGGCGCGCGCGGCCTCGAGCATCGGGATGAACGAGCCGGAGTAGGCGCCGCCGTACGCCGCCATATGGACGACGCGGATCCCGTCGCTCGCGCTGCTCCTCCCGACCTGGTTCAAAGCCCGCCCTCCATGCCCTGAAGGCGGCGCAGTTTGCGGGCGCCAGGCACGTCAGCCAGCGCCGCGCGGGCCTCGCCGAGGCTGATCTCACGAGTCAGCCAGAGCAGCAGGCAGAACGCCGCCAGCGCCAGGAGCCCGCCGAGCGCGGTCAGCCAGATGTGGTGCAGGGAGTCGCCGAACAAGAGCAACAACGCGGTCGCGGCGGCGCCGGCCAGCGCGGCCCGGGCGAAGGTGAAGGCGGCGGGTCTCAGGTTAAGGTGCAAGGCGCGCTGACAGATGAAGAGGTGAGCGGGTACGTAGAGAGCGAAGGCGGCATCGGTTCCTACCGCGCCGCCGATCACGCCGATCCGGGGCACGAGCACGAGGTCCAGTACGAGGTTGATGAGCACGGTTCCGATTGCGACCGGGACACGTCGCGGCGCCTCGCCGAGATAGTTGGCCGAGATCGAGACCAGTGCTCCGAAGCCACTCAGGAAGATGTACGGAGCCAGCGCGCGCAGGACAGAGGCCGACTGGCTGTAGCCGGAGCCCAACGCGATCCGGACGATCAGCCCGGACCAGCCGAGGATGAACGCCGTGATCGCCGCCTGGACAATCAGCAGGATCCGCAGCCCGGCCGCGAAGGCTTGGATGTTGCGCTCACCGGCCCAGCCCCGCGCCAGGCGCGGAGCCACCCCCGATGACACGGCACTGCCCGGATACGCCAGCAGCACGGTCAGCTTGATCGGCGCGCTGAAGATCCCAACGGCACTGGCGCTCAGGTAGGCGCCGATGATCAGGACGTCGACATAGGTGAAGGCGGTGTAGGCCCCGTCGACGAGCAGCAACACGCTGGCGTACCGGGCGATCATCCGGGTGTCGGGGCCGGGGCGGATCGTGGTCGGGAAGATGCGGGGGCCGAGTACCCCACGCAGCAGCCACAGCGTGATCGCGGCGCCGAACAGATACCCGATCGCGCGACCGAACGCCGCTCCGGTGGCGCCGGCGCCGCCGAGCACGAGGGCCACGCTGGCCGTGACCTCGACGGTGCTCTCGGCCAGCGCGGTGCGTAGCTGCACGTCGATCCGGCCGATGGCCGTGAACACGACTCCGATCAGCATCACGCTGTTGGCAAACAGCGCCAGCGCGACACCGCGGATCGGCCAGGCCACGGCCGGCACCCCGTAGGCCGAGGCGATCGGCCCCGCGAGCGCGGCCAGCGCCGCCGAGACGACGAACGCCGCGAACAGCTTCAGCCGCAGCCCGTCGGCGAGCACGGCTTGGATCCGAGCGGACTGGCTGCGATGCTCGGCCACGAACCGGGCCACGGAATTCGAGATGCCGAAGTCTGAGGGCAGCAGCACCAGGCCCGCAAATCCCATCGCCAGCGAGAAGACCCCATAGCCGCTCGACCCGAGGCGGCGGGCCAAGAAGATGGTCAGGCAGGCGGTGAAGGCAGCGCCGATGAGCTGCACCGCAAACGCGAGCACGGTGTTGCGTCTGATCGACTGGGGGCGAACCGCGCCCTGATCGGACGCTTCACTCATGGACGCCGCGCCCCGATCCGGCGAGCGAGGTTCCTGCCCCCTACCGTGGCCGCGATCGCGCCGAGACCTCGGCGAGAGCCCAGGGCCCGCGGAGCGAGCCCAGCGGCAGAGCGGATCCGCCGGGCAGCCGTCCGAGTCTGACCCTGCTCGGCCGCGTCCAGCGCCGCGGACAGCAGTCGCTCGGCCTTCTGGTGCCGGCGCGCCGCCGCGGGCAAGCGCAGATCGAGATCGGTCCTCAGCAGCAGCTCATCGAGGTGGTCGATCAGGCGCAGGTGATCGAGGGCCCGGTCGTGACGGCGCGACATCTGCGCCGGGTGCACCCTGTAGCCGCAGTCATGCACCGCGAGGAATCCGACCGCGCCGATCGTCCCCATCCTCAGCCACAGCTCGTAGTCGTTGATGTGGACGAAGCTCGGGTCGAAGGCATTCCCGGCGCGCACGTATGCGTCCCGTCGCAGCAGCACGCTGGGCGTCGAGACGATGTTGCTGTCCATCATCCGGCGAACGAACTCCCGGGAGGGGCACACACCGCCCGGGAGGGGAAAGCGGGAGCGGGCCAGCTCGGCGCCGTCTGTGTCGATGTCGAGGTGACCGCCCCACACAAGCACGCACTGACCGTGGCGCTCGAGGAACTCGACCCGTCGCTCCAGCCAGCCCGGCAGCCATAAGTCATCGTCGTCCAGCAGCGCCACGTACTTGCCCTGGCCCGATGCGACGAGGCTCGACTTGTGGCGGGCCAGGCCCAGGTGCTCGTCGGCCGACACGTACTCGATCCGGGGATCGTCCAGGTAGGGCTCGACCGCGCGGCGGACCGCTTCGCTTGATCCAGCGTCCTCGGAGATGGTCAGGCGCCAGTGTTCGTAGGACTGCGCGAGCACCGATCGAACGGCCTGCGCCAGGTAGTCGGCGCGGCGGAACACCGGAATCCCGATGTCTACCAGCGACTCACCCATTCAGGTCTGGGCGGCGGGCCGGGTGCGCCAGGCTCGGGGCCCGCGCGGGCGTGACCACACCCGGGACGCTCGTGCCGCTCGAGACAGCCGGGACACTTTGAGCTGGAAGCGCAGATCGAAATCGTCGTGGAAGATGCCGACCCGGGGCCAGAGATGCGGGCCGCTCTGCGCCAGGCTGTGAGATAGCCTGGCGCCGACCGAGTAGCCGACCTCCTGGGCGATCGCCGCTACGCGGACGTCCACGGCGCCGTAGGGGTAGGCGACCGACAGGCAGGGCCGCCCGAGGCGCTCCGAGCACTCGCGGAGTGAGTCGCCGAGCTCGGCGCGCAGGGCGCTGGGCGCCAGCTCGGTCAGGCGCGGGTGCGTGCAGGTGTGTGAGCCGATCTCCCAGCCCTGCTCGGCGAGCTCTCCGAGATGCTCCCAGCTCATACAGCGCAGTTCGTGAGCGTCGGGCGTACTGCACCATCCTTCGATCCCGTTCCAGCGGAGCTGATGCTGCTGTGAGGAGATGAAGCTGGTGGGCGCAAACACTGTGCCAGGCAAGCCCAGACCGGTCAGGATCGGCGCGGCAAGCTCAAACACGGAGGCGAAGCCGTCGTCGAACGTGACCGCGAGTGTCTTTTCTGCGGGCGGGTTGAGCACGGCGGCCGTGAAGCCCGCGCCCTTCCAGCCGCGCGCGACGAGGAACGAGAGCTGGCGCTCGAGCGTGTCCGGGGTCACCGAGAAGGTCGCCTGCCAGGTGGGGCTGACCGCGTGGTAACACAGGACGAGTACGTCCGGCACGGTTCAAACCGCCTCGGCCACGAGCTGCTCGTATAGGTCGGCGAAGCGGCTCGCGACGTTCGCGATCTCGTACCTCTCGAGGTCCGCGGCGGCCTCGGTCGCCAGGCGCTCGGAGAACGGCCGGTCGCTGAGCAGTCGTTCGATCGCATCAGCCATCGCGCGCGGATCCCGGGGGGGAACGAGTAAGCCCGTGCGCCCCGTCTCCACCAGTTCGGTCACACCACCCACCGCGGTGGCCACCACGGGCACCCTGGCCGCCTTGCACTCGAACACGAACAGCGGCGAGCCCTCCCAGTCCGACGACAGCGCGCCGACGTCCACCCGCCCGAGGATCTGATCGACATCGTCGCGGCGCCCGAGCAGGTGAACGCTACGTCCAATCCCGAGCCGCTCGATCCGCTTCTCCAGGCTCGGACGGCACGGGCCGTCGCCCGCGATCACCAGGTGCGCATCGTCGATGCGCTCAACCAGCATCGCGTGCGCGTCCAGCATCACCTCGAGCGCCTTTTCCCGGCGCATCACCGCGGCGACCCCGATGACGCGGGCCTGCGCCCCGAGTCCGAGCTCGCGGCGGATGTCGCCGTCGGCGGAGCCAAGGTGCGGTACATATCCCGTCGGGATCACCTTGATCCTGTCGGCCGGGACGCCCTCGAGCTTAATCATGCGATCTCGATTGGCCTCCGAGACGGCCACGAAGCAGGTGGCGAGCCGGCTGATCACGTGGCCGTCCAACCACATGCGGAGCCGATCACCGGAATAGGACCAGTTGTGCTCGTGGGCGATGATCACGGGCACTCGGCAGGTCCGCCCGGCCAGGCTCGACCAGACATTGGAACCGAACATGTGCGAGTGAACGACGTCGAACCGCTGCCGCCGGATCAGTGGCAGGAGCGGCAGCAGCCGGTGAACGTCAAGCTTGGCCTTGCGCCCGAGGCAGACGTAGTTGACCCCCGCGTCGATCAGCGCGGCGACCGCGCTCTCATCGCCGCTACGCGTGCAGCACACCCATGGCTCAATCCGGTCCTGGGGCATGTGTCTGGCCAGACCGACCGCGAAGCGCTCAGCCCCGCCGTAGGTGACGACCTGGTTGATCACGAACAGGACGCGCAGGCGCCGCCTTGACATCAATGCGCCACGGTGCGGGTGTCGGACCGGGCCACGGCAAGTAACGCCGGAGGCAGAGCCAGCAACAGCCACAACAGATGCTCGTAGTCATTGGTGATGAAGATGTCCGCGGTGAGCTGCGCGATCAGCCCGAGCGCGACCGCGCGCGAGAGCAGCTCGAAGTGCCGGTCTCCGGCGCGCTCGTACAGCTTGGCCGCGCGCAGGGCAGAGGAGATCGACGCGACAGCGATGGTCACGAACAGGACGAATCCCGGTACCCCGAGCTCGTCGATGATCTCCAGGTACGTGTCGTGCGCCACGTGCGGAACGTCCACGATCAGATCGGCACGGGTGATCGTGCCGACCTGCTGAACGTAATGCGGCGCCGCCTGCGTGAAGTTGCCCGACCCGACGCCGAAGACCGGGTTGGCTTCCCACATCTTGAGCCCGACCTTCCACAGATCGGTTCGGCCGGTCGAGCTGTCACTGCTGAGATGCTGCACGGCAGCCGACGGCGCCAGCAGGAACAGATAGAAGGGCACCAGGACGACGGTGGCCAGCAGGAGAGCGACGGCGCGAGGACGCCAGCGCCCACCGAACAGAACGGCCGCGACGAGCACCACGCCGAGGGCGACGAACCCGCCACGCGAGCCGGTATCGACCAAGCCCACGCCCATGATCAGGCCCCCAAGGATCGCCAGCGACCGCAGCGGCGAATCCCGGCGCAGCGTCGCGACCAAGCCGACATCTAGCACCATCGCCGTGGTCAGGAGCGCCGCCTCCCCGTCATAGTCGCCGATCCCGCCGGCCAGTCGCGCCCCCCCGGACTGAAGTAGCCCGATCAGGGCGGAAATCACCGCGCCAAGGACGAAGGCCCCGACGATCCAAACGAACTGTTCCCGACGCCGGATCGCTCCGAACACGATCGGAAACAGCAGGACGTCGAGCAGGAAGCGGGACGTCGACGAGAGCGCGGTGCCGCTGCTCACGGCCCAGGCCGCGCTCATCGCGGACCATCCCACGAAGCCGATCACGGCCCACGCCAGCACCGGCGAGGACTGCAGCAACGATCGGGAGGCGCCGCGCGAGCGAGTCGCCTGGGCCGCGAACCAGGACACGAACAGGATCAGTCCGGCCAGCTTGATGAAGCTCACCGCGCCGCTGCCGGCGTTGAACACCTCGAGGAACGACAGAATCGTGAAGAGAAATAGGCCGACGGTGACATCGGCGATGACGGCCGCCGCGAACGTCAGCCCCAGTGCCGCGGCCACGCCGTAGCGCGGCTGGACGCCCGCCGCGATGCCGGTGGCGGCGGCGATCGCCAGCATCAACGCGATCAAGCGCAGGTTGTGCGCCTGCAGACGCTCCGAGAGTCCCATCGGGGCTTACGCCGACGGCGTGCCGACCGATTCCTCGCTGCCCGCCGCCCGCTTGTCTCGGCGCATCGAGGGGACCTCGCCGTTGTCGACGGCAGTGGCGTAGTAGTAACCACCGCGCGGGCCGGTGTCGCCGACCAACACCACCCCGGTCGGCCGCGTGCCCTGGTTAGCCAGCATGTCGTGCAGCCGGGCGAGCTTGCTCAGCCTCGAGACTCCGATGCGGGCCACGATCAAGACGTCGTCGGCGACGTGGGCCAGCGGCAGCGCGTCACTGACGTCGGTGAGCGGCGGCGAGTCGATCACGACGTAGTCGGCGTGCTCGAGCGCCTCGCCGATCAGCCGGCTGGCCACCGAGTGCGACAGCCGATCGGCGGGGGCGGCGCCGGGCCGGCGGACCGCCAGCACGCGCAAAGGGGACCCATCCACCTCGGTGCTCACGAGCGCATCCGCCAGGTCCGTCTGCCCCAGGATCACATGCTCGGTCCCGTACTGGACCGAAAGCCCAAGTGTCTGCGCGATCGTCGGCCGGCGCAGATCGGCCTCGATCAGGATCACGCGTGATCCGCCCTGGGCAAGGGCGGCAGCAAGCCCGATGGCCGAGGTCGTCTTACCCTCGGCGGGCGAGGAACCGGTCATCAGAAAGGCGCGCGAGCCACCCCGCGTGCGAGCCACCAGCATGGCCCTCAACGTGCGGTAGCCCTCCAGGGCGCCGAACGACAGCTCGGTGGGCAGCATCGGCCGGCGCAGCTTGCGCCGGGGTTCGCGCGGGATCTGGGTGAGGATTGGGATCCGGAAGAGCTCGCGCAGCTCCTCCTCGCGCCGCAGCCGCGGGTCGAGCGCCGCGTACGCGAAGGCAAGTCCGATGCCGAGAATCAAGCCGCCGAACAGTCCGGCGGCCAGCGACAGCTTGACCCGCGGGGTGTAGGGGCTGGCGGGCAGGGTCGCCGGAGCTGCAAGCGTCATGGTCGGGTCTGGGCTGTTCGCCAGCGTCTGCAGCTGGCCGAGCTGGTCCGCCGCCGTTCCCGGCTGGTTCTGGATTGCCCGGGGGAGCCTCGCCACCTGCGCCTCGAGACTGGGGATGATCGCCGCCACCGCCTGGTGCAGCGCCGCGGCGCGCGTGGCGATCACGGCCTGGGGGAAGGCGTTGGCGATCTGCTGGGCCCGGGCGGCCGATGACGCCGTGGCCTGGACCGCGACCAGATCGCTCTGACCTACCGGCGTGGCGCTGACCTGTCCGAGCAGCCCAGCCGGAGATTCCGAGAGGTGGAGTGTGCTGATCGCCTTGGCGGCCACCTGGGGTGTGGTGATCAGGCTGGAGGCGGTGAGCACGTCCCGGGTTGGGTCACCCGAGGAGAACAGCACCGGCAGGCCAATCATTGTGGTCGTCCCTGCGGGGATCGGGCTGATCAGCATCTCGGAGGTGGCCTTGTACTTGCGCGGGGCCGCCGCGACGTACACGGCAGTGGCACCCAGGCACACGACAACGGACAGCGCCACCAACCACGCGTGCTCCCACAGCGTCCGGACGTATCGCTTGACGCTGGGCGCCTGAAAGCGCGACTGTGCGGACGTCGTTGTCCCTGGCTCGGCGGTCATGGTTGCGTACTATGGCACGGGGCGGACGGACCTAAACCGGCTTCGCCGTACCGTGGTGCACGATGCAACCAGCCGGCGAAAGCCGCATACAAAACAATGGTGAGGACGGCATTCGGTGCTCGGTGCTCGTGCCCGTTCTCAATGAAGAACGTCACATCCGGGCCAGTCTTACCGCGATGCTGCAGCAGGAATTTTCCGGTCGGATCGAGTTCATGCTCGTGGACGGCCGGTCGACCGACGGAACGCGCGCGATTCTCGAGGAGCTGGCGCTCCGGGACGCCCGGTTGCGCGTCCTTGAGAATCCGCGCCGGGACACTCCGAGTGGACTGAATATCGCGCTGCGTCACGCGCGAGGGCGATGGGTGGCTCGGATGGACGCCCACACCGCCTACCCGCCGGACTATCTCGCGCTCGGGGTCGAGCGTCTGGAACGCGGTGGCACGCGCTGGGTCAGCGGGCCGCAGGTGCCCACCGGTCAGGGCCCCGTCTCGCGGGCGGTGGCGCTGGCGCTGCGGACGCCGCTCGGCCGCGGCGGCTCGCGGAAATGGCAAGCCGGCCCGCCCGCCGCCGGCAGCAGCACCGACGGTGAGTATGAGCTCGACTCCGGCGTGTTCGCCGGCGTCTGGGAGCGGGCCACGCTGCTCGAGTACGGGGGCTGGGACGAGGGTTGGGCCCGCAACCAGGACGCCGAGCTGGCCGGGCGTTTTCTGGGCCGGGGCGAGCGCCTGGTGTGCCTGCCGCGGATGGCCGCCCGCTACACCCCGCGCGAATCGGTCCGGGGGGTCTGGCGCCAGTACGGAGGGTATGGCGAGTACCGGGTGAAGACCGCGCTGCGTCATCCCCACACCATGCGGCGGTCGCATCTGATGCCGCCCGGGCTGGTGCTGACGCTCGGGGCCGCCGCGGCTGCGCCACCGCCGGTGCGGCGCGTGGCCCGTGCCATGGTCGTCGTGTACGGCGCGACGCTCGCCGGGGCCGGCCTGCGGGCGGCCGGCCAGGCCGAGCGACCGCTCGATGCCGCCCTCGTTCCGGTAGTCCTCGCCGCGATGCACATCGGCAACGGAGTCGGCGTGATCCGCGGCGTCATCCGCAACGGCCCGCCGACGCCCGCATTGGCGACGGCACTCGGTTTCCGCAGTCTCGCGGGCAAGCTCGGTCGCGCTTCGGACAAGGTGTATGCGCCCTCCCTGGTCTTTGACTAGCGGGCCCGACGAGAACGGCCGACGATCCGCCGATAGGCGTTGTGCCGGAACCGGAGAACCTCGGAGACGGTCATCGCGATGATCCGCAGATCCAGCCCCAGAGACCAATTCTGGATGTAGTAGTTGTCCCACTCGACGCGGTCGGCGATCGACGTTTCGCCGCGCAACCCGTTGACCTGAGCCCAACCGGTCATTCCCGACTTGACGCGATGGCGGTCTCCGTACCGGTGGACAACACGCTCGAACTCACGGACGTAGCCAACGCGCTCGGGCCGCGGGCCGACGACCGACATGTCACCACGGAGGACGTTGAAGAGTTGGGGCAGCTCATCCATCGACAGAGTGCGGAGCACTCGCCCGACGGACGTAGTGCGACTGACCTGACGCGGCGCGGGCTGTCGCGCGTTGGCGCCGAGGTCGCTGGCCTGGCCCCGGATCAGAGCCGCCCAGCGGGCGTCCGCTTCGCCCGCCTCGGACGGATCGCCGCGCATGGTCCGGAACTTCAGCATCGTGAACTCGCACCCGTCGCGTCCAATGCGACGCTGCCGGAAGAGGATCGGGCCAGGGGAGGTCAATCGCACGGCGAGCGCGCATCCAAGCATCAGCGGTGCGAGTAGTACGAGCACCACGGCGGCGAACACCCGATCGAAGGCGTGCTTGACCGAGAAGCGCCATCCGCGCGGATCGGTCGGGGAGAGGGTGAGCAACGGGAGGCCGCCGACATGATCGAGCCTGGCCCGTTCGTTGACCTGCTCGTAGAGCCGGGGCACGAGCGAGACCTCGACTCCGAGGTTGGCGCATTCCTTGACCTTCTCGACCAGGACGTGATCCGGGACCGAGGAGAACGCGAGAATCACGTGACGAGCGTTGGTCTGCTGCACCGCCTGGGCGAGATCGTCGACGCCCCCGAGGACGGGAAGATGCTCGTCATCGAGCCCGGCGCTCGGGAGCGGATCGCCGTCCAGATAACCCACGGGTCGCAGCCCGTAGCTCGGCTCTGTGATCAGGCGCCTGAAGATGTGCCCGCCGACCACCCCCGCTCCGACGATCAGCGTGGGCGTTCCGAGTGCGGCGGTGCGGATCGCCTGACGGCGGATCGAGAGCAGCACCCCGCGCGCGAGCCCGAGGTACACGGCGGCGAACAGCCACAGCCGGAGCGCGAGCGATACCTGGTGAGGTCCACCAAGAATCGAGCCGGCGGCCATCGTCATCACCGCGGCGAGCGAGACCACCCCCACGACGTATGCCGCGGTATCGAGCAGCGATCCATAGAGCCGCTCGTCCGGGCTGCGCCGGGCGCGAAGGATCAGAAGCGTCACGATCGGGAACGTCGCGGCGATCCAGCGGCTCGCCGTGCCACCCAGGGCCGGGGCCGCGAACAGAGCGGCGCTCGAGGCAAGGTAAAGCACCACGACGTCGAGCAGCAGGCAGACCTGCCACCAGTTGCGAGCGTCGATCAGGCGAGCGATCCAGCCCGAGACGAGATCGCCGGCGGGACGCCCAAGCGCGATCGCGGCCGACTCATCAACCGGTGGGGCAGCGGCCGTGGACGGCGTCATCTCCAGATGTCCCTATCCCTGAACCGCACGAGGTGCCTCCGGGATCACGGAGCACACCCACCCGTCCGACCCCGCCTGCCCTACATCAAGCGGTATGCACTCCCTTTCTATCCCTGCGCAAGATAACATAAATATCCCCAAACTTAGCCATCCTTGGCGATTGTTCGCCCCGGCTAAGAAACGCGCGGGATCCAGCCAATCTCTCACAGCGCGTACCATCCCGGAAATTCGTTTTTCGGCCAAAATGCGCAGTAGCTGAGCAGTAGCTGTTTCGATCAGGAGGGCGAACCATGTCCAGGTTGGTACGCATGGACCAGACCGGCCACACGACCGTCGCGGAATGGACCGCTGACGATCCGGAGGCGATCGAACAGGCGGTGCGGGCATTTCGCTCCGAGCTGGAGCAGGGCTACTACGCGGTGGTCTCGGAGGGCGCGGGCCACGCGCAGCACGTGCGTGAGCTCCCCCGCGACGCCTCGCTGGTGATCCTGCGCCGCCCGATCGCCGGCGGGTAGCCACGAGCGCCGCGAGAAGTCAACTGCTGGGGCGAGGAGGGCCCGCTGGCGAGGGTGGGCTCCCCGAACTGGCTCGCGTGCACTGGCGTGCCCGGGTCGACGAGCGGCACCTGACCCGCCACGGCCGGCTGTGGACGATCTCGACAGTTGCCCACACGGTCCCCTTCATCGTCGCCGCCGTGGTCCTCGGCGCGCTGGCACCCGTCCTGATTCCGGTCTCCTTGATTCTGCTAGCGCACGCATGGGCGATTCCTGAGCTGTACGCGGCGCGCGGCGCGGGGGCGCTGCGGACGCGAACCGGGTCCGGTTCCATCCCGGGTCCGGGTTCGGGTCCGGGCGACTCCGGGGACTCGTCGCACGCCGAGCGGGTCGCCGCCGGCCTGCTCGGAGATCTGCTCGATCATCGCCCCCGTGATCTGCACGCCCGGACAGGCATGGTGCTCGAGCGCGGCCGACTGGGGACGTGGGTGCTCGGTGACGCCGGCGCGCTCCTCGTCCGTCCGGGCGGACGACGGGTCAACTGCTACTGCGTCAAAGCGACCGACTCCGCCTTGCCCCGGAGCGATCGGATCGCCCACCTGCTGCTCGCACTGCGCAGCGACGAGATCGGCTTCGCCACCCTGGCGAACGTGTCCTTCTCCGGTGCCCGGTGGCGGGTCCGCCGCCGGCTCTCCCCGCCGGCGCGACAGGCACTCGACGCGGCTCGCTGACGGCCATTAGGGCCACGCGGCGCACGCGTCCCGGCTGAACTTTGTCCCCAGGGCCAATGTGCCACTGCGGCGACGGGCCGATCATTCTCGCCATGACCCGTCCAGCCACATCTCCCAAGACCCCGCTCCCCGCGGACCGTGCCGCCGGATCGACCCAGCAGGCTCCCGCTCCACTGCGGCGTTATCGGATCGCACGGCTGCGAATCGACTCCCGCCTGCAGGGTTCCGGGTCTCGGTTCGAGTACCTGAAGAACGTCTACGACTGACGCGGCCTGGAGGGCCGTCCATCGCCGCCCGGCGACGTGCAGGAACCGGCGCGTACGTGGAGTACGCTTAAGCCATGGAATCCAACATCGAGACTCATCGGGGGCGTCCGCCGGTTGTGCGGAAGGCTGCCGCGGGGCTGGTTCTGATCGTCGTGGCGGCACTCGCCGTCAAGATCCTGATCGGCTTCGTGATGGCGATCTTCTGGACCGTCGTCGTCATCGCAGCCGTGCTGGCCGTACTGTGGGCGGTCAAGACGCTCGTTTGGTGACGCCGGGCCCATAGCCGGAATGGGCTACATCGTAATCTGCGTTTTCTTCGGGCTGGCCGGCGGAATCGTCGGACGGATCAAGGGCAGCTCGTTCCTCATCTGGTTCCTGGTGTCCGCGGTGGTGCCGTTCATCGGCCTACTAGCGGCGATCTTCTACCGCTGGGACAACCAGGAGCTCCGGCGGCAGTGTCCACGGTGCGGGCGCATCCTGAAGCTGCACGACGCCGTCTGCATGAGATGCGGGGCCGAGCTCGAATTTCCCGACGTGGCGATCGCACCCGAGGCGGCGATGGCCGGCCGCTCTCGAACGTAGCCGACGCGAACGATGCCGGCACGGAGCGCCAGGTGGTACGCGAGTCGCTTGCTGGGCGCGTCGTTGGGTTTCCTCGTGTTCCTCGGGGTCACCAACAAGTGGGTCAGCTGGGACGCCGCCGTCTATCAGTACAAGAACTCCGACGACATCAACTACCGGTTGATGGCCCAGGCCGCGCCCGGACTGCTCAACCGTCGGATCCCCGAATGGCACGCCGAGCGCTTCGCCGTGTCGTGGATCGTGGGCGTCACCGCCAAGCTGCTCGGGTTCTCGGTCGTTACCTCGTTCCGGGTGTGGGTCATCCTGGTGATCCTCGCGATCTGCCTGGTTCTCGCTGAGACGCTGCTGCGGATCGAGCTCAGCCTGGCGGCGTCAATCGTGTGCATGGCGGCATTCGTCCTGAATGCGTACACGCTGCGTCCCTTCATCCTGGCCCCGGGAAGCGTGGGCGACCTGGTGTTTGTGCTCGGGACCGCCGTCGCCGTCCGCGGCCTGCTGTTGCGTTCTCCGGCGAGCCTCCTCGGAGGGGTTCTGCTGGCGACGATGGCCCGGCAGACCGCGCTGCCTCCCGCTGCCGTGGCTGCGGTGGCGGTCGCGGTCGATCCAGCGTGGCGCGCTCGGCTCGGGCGCGGGCGACTGCCGTTCGCCACGCTCACGCTCGCCCTGCCGCTGGCGGAATACGCGGCCATTCGGATCGTCTCACATCCGTTCGCCGGCCCACCGCCGAGTCTCCACGCGATGACGCTGCTCGGCGCTTCTCTGACCACCTCGAACCTGGCCCAGCACTTCTCACGATGCGTCAACGTCCTGCTGTCGGTGCTGGCCCTACTGCTCGCGGTGTGGTGGATTGGGCGGCGGATTCCGGGATGGCTGCAGCGAGGCGCGATGGCTGGATCGGGGATTAGGTCGTCTCGGTCGGCGGTGCCGGGACCACGAGCGGCCGTGTACGCCTGCTTGGCCTTCGGGTTGGCCATCGTCATCCAGCCCGTCTTGATGAACCCGGCGTGGGCCAGCTACAACGAGAACCGCCTGTCGGTGATCGGCTTGATCCCGTTCGTGGTGGCGCTGGCGGTCATGCTGGGCGAGCTCGAGCGGGCGCGCTCGCAAGCGATGTCCGCGCGAACGGCGGCCGCGGTGGTCGGTCTCCTCGTGCTGGCGTCGTTCCACCACATCTACACGGTGATCGGAACCGCGAACAAGGGACAGACGCTGGCGTTGGAGGCGATCGTCGCGGTGGCGCTGCTGTCAGTCGTAGCGCGCTCGTTCCGTCCGCTGTCGGCACCGCGGCCTACCCTGGGGCCGTCGCCGGCGCGGGCGGACGGGACGCCGCCTTCGTGACCTGGCCGCGCCGGGGCCTGATCGCGGCACTGAGCTTGTGCGCGGTCGTGTGCACCGCTTGTGGGTCCTCGCACCCGAGCGGGCCGCCCTGGCTCGGACTCGACTACAACAGCCTGCCCGGAATCGGCCAGCTCACCCAGTTCGTCGCGCATCGGATCGTCTACGACCGCGAGGGAAACATCGAGCCGCAGGCCGGCGCGCTTGCGACCGTGGGATCCAAGCTGTGGCGCGGCGTGCGGACCTCGCTCGGCGCCGGCATGGTGCCCGACCTGGAGATAGATCAGGATCCGGCGCCCGGCTGTATGGCGACGCGCGGCTGCTTGCCGGTCGGGACGGCGGCGATCGCATCCTACGTCCGCGGGTTCGTGGCTACGGCCCAATCGGTGTTGCGCGCGTTCCCGGACCATCAGCTGCTGTTCGAGCCGATGGACGAGCCCTGGGATCTGAACCCCTCGGGGCCCGACCGCCAAGCGGCCGCCACATACGCGGCCGTGCTGAGCGTGTTGCTGCCGGCGATCGAGCGAGCCCGGGATCCCTCGATACCGCTCGATCGCGTGTACGTGCCCGCGACCGGCCGGCTGTCCGACTCGACCAACTGGCTGGCAGATTTGTACGACGCGCAGCCATGCCTTCGGCCCGGCCCGGCGACGTGCGGCCCGGTCGCCGGCTGGAACGTGCACATTTACGGACTGCCCGGCGCCATCGAGGGTGGGATCGGGGCGCTACCGGGGCTGCGTGCCCAGATGGCCTCCGGAGAGGACAACGTCGTCGTCTCCGAGCTTGGCTTCTGCGCGCTCGACGTGCAGGCGGGCACCGCCTGCGATCACAACACGCCCACGGTCGACGGATCGAGTCGGCAGGTGTCGGCGTGGCTGAGCGAGACTCTGGACGAGGCGGCGACCATGCACCGCGCGGGATGGCTGAAAGCGGTCCTGGTGTGGGCGCGCGCCTCCGGCGGGTGGTCGATGCAGCTGCCCGACGGGGCGTTGACCGCCCAGGGCCGGGCGCTCGTTGAGTTCTCGGACTCGGCCGCCGCTCGCGAGAGCCCGGTTCGCAGCGGCGGGCCGACGCACTTGGCGGGCTAGATCGCGTTGTTAGACTCGGCCTTCCGATGCGCGCGGAAGGACCGCGCGTGCCCTGATGCCGGACAGCTGAAAGGAGCAGATATGCGTGCAGTCGACGCCCTCATGGAATGCCTCAAGGCCGAGGGCGTCGATGTCGTATTCGGCCTCCCCGGCGGCGCCAACCTTCCCACCTACGACGCCTTCTACGACGCCGGCATCCGCCACATCCTCGTTCGCCACGAGGCCGGCGGTGGCCACGCCGCCGAGGGATATGCCAAGGCGACCGGCAAGGTCGGGGTGTCGCTGGCCACGAGCGGACCGGGTGCGACAAACCTGATCACGCCGATCTGCGACGCGATGATGGACTCGGTCCCGGTGGTGTTCATCACCGGTCAGGTGCGGACCGAGCTGCTCGGCACCGACGGTTTCCAGGAGGCCGACACGATCGGCATCACGATGCCGGTGGTCAAGCACAGCTTCATGATCCAGCACCCGCTGGAGATCCCGCGCTCGATCCACGAGGCGTTTCACATCGCCCGTACGGGCCGTCCGGGCCCGGTCGTGGTCGACATTCCCCAGGACCTGAGTCGCGCCGACATCCCGTACGAGCCGGTCACCGATGTACGGCTCCCCGGCTACCAGCCCACCACCGAGGGCAACCAGAAGCAGATCCGGATCGCCGCCAAGGCCCTGGCCAATTCGCGCCGGCCGATCATCTACGCCGGCGGCGGCGTGGTGGCGGCGAACGCGGGAGCCGAGCTGACCGAGCTCGCCACCTCAGACCGCTTCCCGGTCACCTGCACCGTGATGGGTCTCGGGGGGTTCCCCGGGACGCACGAGCAGTGGCTCGGCATGCTCGGCATGCACGGCACGCGCGCCGCGAACTACACCATGGACGAGGCCGACCTGATCTGCGCGATCGGCGCCCGGTTCGACGACCGCGTCACCGGCAAGCTGTCGGAGTTCGCCCCCCGCGCCAAGTTCATCCACATCGACATCGATCCGGCAGAGATCTCCAAGAACGTCCCGGCCCACATCCCGATCGTGGGGGATGCCAAGAACATCCTGTCGCGGCTGACCGCCGAGTATCGGGCCCTGGCCGCCGACCCCGCCCGACTGGAGGAGTGGTGGTCGCGGATCCGGGTCTGGCAGGAGCGCCACCCGCTCCGCTATGACGACACGACGGACGCCGAGATCAAGCCCCAGTTCATGGTGCAGGCGCTGTACGAGGCGACCGGCGGCGAGGCAATCGTCACCAGCGACGTGGGCCAGCACCAGATGTGGACGGCCCAGTACTACCACTTCCCCCAGCCGCGGCGGTGGATCAACTCGGGCGGTCTGGGGACGATGGGCTTCGGCCTCCCGGCGGCGATGGGCGCGCAGGTCGGCTGTCCCGATCAGACGGTGGTCTGCATCGCGGGCGACGGCTCGGTCCAGATGAACGCGCAGGAGCTCGCCACGTGCGCCCAGGAGGGCATCGGCATCAAGGTGTTCATCATGAACAACGGCTACCTGGGCATGGTCCGGCAGTGGCAGGAACTGTTCTGGGACAAGCGCTACAGCCAGGTCGAGATGGGCCAGTGGCCGGACTTCGTCAAGCTCGCCGAGGCGTATGGCGCCACCGGACTGCGCTTCACGGACAAGAAGACGCTGGTGTCCGACATGAAGGAGGCGCTCGCGATGGACGGGCCGGTGTTGGTCGACGTCCGCGTCACGCGCGAGGAGAACACCTACCCGATGATCCCGGCCGGCCAACCCGCGCGGAACATGGTGGGGTGACGCGTCATGGGTGAACCGGGAACGAAAGAAGTCCTATCGCTCGACGAGCTCGAGGCCGTCAGCGGCCTGCGCACCGGCCGCAAACACATCCTGTCCATCCTGGTCGAGAACAAGCCGGGTGTCCTGACCCGGATCGCCGGCCTGTTCGCGCGCCGCGGGTTCAACATCGACACGCTCGCGGTCGGACCGACCGACGACGAGCGGGTCTCGCGGATCACGCTGACCCTCGACGGAGCCCTGCATCCGATCGATCAGGTCACCAAGCAGCTGCACAAGCTCGTCAACGTGCTCAAGATCCGCGACCTCGAGCCGCGTGAGACGCTGGCTCGTGAGCTCGCGCTGTTCAAGGTGTCCGCCGACGGCGCCAGCCGCGCCGAGGTCATGCAGATCTGCGAGATCTTCCGCGGCAAGGTGGTCGACGTGACCAAGCGCTCGATCGTGGTCGAGCTCACCGGCACGTGCGACAAGGTCGACGCGTTCGAGCAGCTCGTGCGGCCGTTCGGGTTGATCGAGATGGCGCGCACCGGCGAGATCGCGATCGCGCGGGGCCGGGGAGAGACGTAGGAATCCTCTTCGGACCGTATCTTTAGGTAGGGATTATTGGGTTTGGGGAGGCTGGGCGTGGGTTAGAGGCTGGCCCAAGTGGCTAGTCTGAGGCCACGGCCGGGTAGACCAACAGAGTCCACGCAGGGGTGGACGTGTGTGTGCCCGATGATCCAGGGAAGTGACCCCAGGCCAGAGATACGGCGTGTTCTGCGCGACTACGCCCGGCTGCCCGTGGACGTCGACTCGCTCGACGACCACGCCGACCTGTATCGCGCCGGGCTGAGCTCGCACGCGAGCGTGAACGTGATGCTTGCGCTCGAGGACGCGTTCGACGTCGAGTTTCCGGACAGCATGCTCAAGCGCAGCGTGTTCGAGACGGTCGCCGACATCGCGGCGGCGCTCGGGCAGCTGCAGGCGCAGGCGGCGTGAGCGTCCTCGTCGATCGCGAGCAGCAGTTCGTCACGAACTTGCGACGGATCGCCGGCGAGGTGGCGGCGGCGCACGCGGATGAGGTGGATCGCGACGCCCGGTTCCCATCCGAGACGATCGACGCACTGCGCGATTGCCAGGCGCTCTCGGCACTGGTGCCCGAGGAACTCGGGGGCGACGGCTTGTCTCTGGACGCGGTCGCCCAGGGTTGCTTCGAGCTCGGCCGCCGCTGCGGGGCGAGCGGCATGGTGTTCGCCATGCACCAGATCCAGGTCGGGACGATCGTCCGGCATCTGAACGGAGACGGAGCGGAGTGGTTCGAGGGCTACCTCGGTGAGCTCTCGCGCGAGCAGCGGCTGATCGCGTCGGTCACCTCCGAGATCGGCACGGGCGGCGACATGGGCCGCTCGATCGCCGCCGTCACCTCGGGTTCGGATGGTCTGCTCGCGTTGGAGAAGCAGGCGCCGACGGTCAGCTACGGGGCCCACTGCG
>Ga0335073_10002565_pt1 | contig 24910 bp, 25 predicted proteins | sample Lox_Sample_22_FD_207093 | JGI IMG/M metagenome (GOLD analysis project Ga0335073, IMG submission 207093) | Soil microbial communities from Loxahatchee National Wildlife Refuge, Florida, United States - Lox_Sample_2.2 | ecosystem: Environmental > Terrestrial > Soil > Wetlands | place: USA... | reverse complement strand
CGTTCAGTTCTTCTAACCAGCGAGGGGAGTCGCCTTCCCAGCGAATTGTGAGGAGGGAGTGTGGAAAGACGTTTTTATATCCTTCGAGATCGACTAAATCCTCCTCTCCATCCAAAGCAAGGAAGTCGATGTGAGAAGGCAAACGAGTAGAGCAGATGTTTCTGTCCATGGTTGCGTATACTTTGCTTATTGTCTCTGAGGACTTGTTCTTTGAGATTTTACTGAAAACAGTTCTTTGTCCAGATACTTGTATTGCTTCTGTCAGCGAATCAATTGAAAGAGATATACTTGGTTGTAGTGAGGACGATTCAATGTATTTGCGGGCATCCTGTGCTATTTTCATCCAATTGCCTGACGCCGGAACCATTTCCTTCCATTCAGGTGTACTAAAATCCAACTGCTCGGAAGATAGAAATGTCGAGACAAATTTCCGTTTCAAGGGGACGTTTAGGTATCCACCATCTTGAGGAATGACAACTAAAACATCTCGGTTCTTCGAGTTCTCCTCCCATCTGACTTGAGGTGCCTTTCCGTGAGGAACAGCCTGATTGGCATTCTCCGGGACAAGACTTGCATAAACTTTCCAATCGCTAGTGTCGAGATAGGCAGTTCGAACATACCTTTGAATTTCTTCCGAAGTGACAGACGTCGAAGGTAATTGCAATGTAAGATTTTTCAACAAAAACAACTGCGTTTCGACTTGATTGTCATTGTGAACCCAATATGTGACTGATGAATGTAATTGCGGGTCCAAATGGTCTGCGGCCACGTTCTCAATCGGAAGTGGTTTTTCATCAGATGTTTGGCTGTCACCATCGTCGACTACGTCATCTTCGAACCGAGTATTATAGAGTTCAGATAGTTGACGCATAATATCCTGGAAGTCTACTCTTCTGTGGAAAGGATGTTGAGTTTCGAGGTGTGGGACGAATTGGGATGTTAAAGACTGAGGCGAACGTGGTGCAAGACGACACCATTTGGCATGTTTCTTGATAAGTTTCTTGAATCCGGTATAATTGGCATTCACGAAACGAGCTAGTAGTTGTGAATCTTTAGTCACCCTGCAATTAGCTTGGAATTCTTTGGCGCGGGAAGTTCACCGATCGATTTCGCCTTCGATTTTGAAGAACCGTTTCAAGGATGCTTGTTTTCCACGACCGCCGGCTTCTTTTGAGTAAGACTGTACTATATTCTTGCAAGCAGCCAAGCGTCTCTCAATCTCCCCTGCCTTGCACCTGACGAATTCGTCAATCTACAAAAGCAAAAGTTAGCAGGCACACCAATCGGTACGGTGGAGGCCACATACTCTTTCCAATTCTTCGTCCAATACTTGAAGGAGCTGAGTTTCGAATTCTCTTGAACATCCTTCGGGCGAAGAAGTTTGTACTTTAATAAGTTTCTTTATTTCATCGTAATCGAGATCGTGAGGACGCCATTGGGGAACAGATCTCCTCGACAGAGTCGCACCGAATTTCATTCTCAGTAATCAGTATGGATGGGTGTCAAAACATCAGTCTCTGCGGAGGCCCAGACTACTCTTGCCAATGAGTGAGAAATTGAGCTCTGTAGAAAGAAGAACGAAGGAATCCGACCGAGGAAAAATGTTTGTGAGTTGAAAAGTGGAGATTATGCACAGACCACCGGAAATTCAGTTGAGTAATAAGAAATCCAACAGTGGGTCTTGTACAGTCGCTCTGTAAGCGAGGGATCTATTGGAAGGACAGGATGCAGAGGATGCAGGTATGTATGTATGTAAGTATATGCAGCTGGATGGATGTAGTGACGGCTGGAGAAAGTTTGGAATATTTGTTGAGGCGTGTTGTGCAGTCTGATGTATATTTCGTACTTATTAACGTTTGGGTGGCGCATTCCACAACTGCCGTAAGGATCAACAACCCATTGGATAAGACAGCCATTGATTGACAGTCCTTACTTTTATTTTCCTGGTTACACACGTCCAAGTCAGAAAGGGAAACTCAGCTGTTCGGCTGAAACTCTAAATACTGAAGAGTCACCCTTGTGCAACACCACTTCCTGCTGCCCGTTTATTAGCGAAATGAAAAGCACCGGAAAGAAAGCGACATACAGGGTTCTCTGTGACTGTCTCACAAGGAATCAAGGTCGTATTGGCGGAATCGGATTGGATTGGGTTGGAGACGGAAGCGAATTTTCCGAGAAAAGTCAATTGTGATCGGACAATTATTTATCGATAAGTATGCATTTTAATGACCGGTATCGCTTAGATAGCATGTGACAAACGCATTTATTTAAACTTTTCTGGCGGGACCCTTTAAGAGACGGATGGAGCAACTCTTTGCATTGTTTCTGCATTGTTCCAGGTATCGACCACATGATCTTGACGCCTGTCCATGCGACGCAGACAGATCAGCAGGGCCTTTCGCATCCACTTTCTTGGTTTCGTCTGCAGCTGCTGTAATTATGTGCATATGCAATAATAGCCTTGAATAGCCGAGACAAATGAGCCAACAACGAATGAAAATATTCAAAATACTACGGAACCAGACGGCGGAAAAATTCGTCAAAAGACAATTGCAAATGCGGGGAGGCTGGTGCAACGTCAATCCCGGCTCATAGCGGAAGTGCGACTTCGCACTTCAGCCATTCCCGACTTACCGCGGCTCCAAAAGTTTCTACCGCGAACCGGAAAATTTTTCATCGTATACCGGTTTGTCTTCATTAAGGAACATAATAATGTAATCTATGCAACCCCCACACAAATATTACCCGATACATCCATCTCAACTTTCTCCATCTCTCAAGCCCATCTCAATCATATTAATCTGATGAATAAGTCCATCACTCCATTCCCGCGCATATTCTTCATACTCTTCCTGTCCAGAAGCAAATATCTGCACCGTCACTCCACCGCCGCTGCTGTTCTCCCCATCAGTGGCATCTGAATTACTGCTCTTGGTGAGATCCATCAATATCATGCTCTGCAAAGCCTCCTGACCTACTTGACTAACGTATTCGGTAAACCACGCCGTCAAAGTATTCAAATTGCGAGCCGTCACATTCCCAATATTAACAGTCCGCTTATAAGAGTTCTCCAACTCAATTCCCTCATATAGGCCCCCTTTGACGCTTGGTGAAGAGAGGAAGGTAGGAAGCGTAGCGAGCGGATTTGCCTCATAGAAGCCAGAAAATAGATTAAACGCTTCATACTGAGGGCCGTTGAATACTGGGACTGCCATCAAGACTGGTTTGAAGTAGACTATGGGAAGGGTGCAAATGCTCAGGAAAAGGGACGGAGAATAGCGAGCATATCTTCCGCAATTCGCATGATATTCCTGTATCGCATCGACCAGGGCGGGAATTTGGGACTTGGCATAAATTAATCGGTGTGACCAAACTTCACCTTTCCCGGACGCACTCGCTTCGGCATGTGGTTCTTCGAGAGTGATCCCTTCGATTTCTTGAATCGTCATTCTTGCAGGATAATGCATGTCGAGATTTCGGGTGCTAGGAAAGAGGCCACAGGCGCGATTGTATGAAAGAAATCTGACACCGTTCCAAGGCGAGGGTTTAAATACTCTCAGAGCAGTAGTCCAGAGCATGAGGGTTATAAGTAGCAAGAGCGGCACGTATTTGTACTGTCTCGATTTGTCACGGGCGTATCTGAAGATTGATCTCAAAACGGGCGAGTTTGCGGCTGCGGCGGAAGTGCGATTGGCCCGCAATACGATATGCGCACAATGACCTGATTTCTTCCCCTCGATCTCCGCAGTCTTCCGGAATCATTGCTCGAAATACCATCTGCAATCCCACCGTCGACAAAAAGTAAGGGAAAATGCAACTTTAAGAAGACCCATGCATAACTTATCGCGATAATCAATTACGAGAACGGCTACATAAGATTCGAAGATACATCCAGCGCAGAAACATACATAAATCAACAACTTCAAAACTTCAACTCACTGCAACCTCGGAATAATAATCGGTCCATACTTGACTGTTTCACTTCCCCTTCCACTTTCAACACAAATTTCCCAAACCTGAACACCCCCATCCCCACCTCTACACAATGCATAATTCCTCCTAGGCAACAATTTTCTCATATTCCCGAGATCTCGTCCATCAACATCTTTTGCAAACAAGTCCATCATTTCTTCTTTGGTATCACTTTGCTGCTTGGTATTTCCACTGCCTTGGAGAGGAGGGAGATAGAATCTTTGGTTATTGTGAAGGAGTTTTATGACCATTGCTGGAGGTGGGACGTCGACGATTGCCGATGTGATGATTTGGAACATGAGTTTGTGGTCCATGGGGTATTGCGGGTCGTAAAAGTAGCCTACGCCGCAGCAATGGACGTCGCCTGATAGGAAAGTGACTCGCATACGACGGTTGTATGAGATTTCTTGAAGTGTCCTGACAAGAACCGTACGTTCTCTTTCATGATTGGCATGGGTCCAATGATCCATCAAGTCATCTACAACGAGTTAGAAACCGAGATAGAAACGATATGTAAAGAAACGTGGACATGCGTACCGAGAATCTCAACATCTCCGAATTTAGAGACGACGTTACTCATCAAACCAGTCTTTCCAAAACTCTTCTTAACATTATCAAACATTCCATGAGTCTTTTGTTGAGCAGAGGAGGGAGCAACCGAAGTAACTGCTTTATCCAAAAGATTGAAAGCTGAATTCAAACCCTTCTTAGCTACCGAAACACCTGTCAAAACATCCTCCATAACTTCCAATCGAGGATACACAATCGGAACAGCAAGCAGAACGATACAATGACTGACACCTGGTGCAACATTTCTCAATCGATTAAAGCAAACATCGTAATTCTGCTGAGATACGATGCGATGCTTGTCTCGCTCAGAACGGATGTCGAGACCGAATACCACTGTGGAGGGACCCAGGTATTTTATGAATGACCAGCCTGCTCCAGAGGCCGTAATGAGATCTTGTTGGTCATTATTCTTGTAGATTAGTTCCCTGGTTGTGTGGTGTTGGAAGATCAAATAGAAGTCTAATGCAATCCGACCGATTCCCTGGAAGACGTGGGATTGTTGCAAATGATGAGGATACGAACCAAATCCGTCAAAGATATCAGAATCGTCGACCTATTCTTAGCAAACCATATCGCACCTAATGAGGGAGTGAAATACCTGGAAGATGTGTGGGATTTTAGCGATGGCTTCCCTCAAATAAGGCCTGGAGAAAGCACTCGTATAGTAAAAGAAATAGGCATGTCGCATAATCTCTTCATGATCCCGATTCCAAGGCCAATATTGGCGTTGATCTTTCCCCTTCACGCCCAACCACTCAATCAAGAAACTAGACATTAGTCCACCAACTGAAGCCAGAATACGGTATCTCTTTCCACATCCTATCAGCGGAAATTTGTCCTCCAGCTCCTAATTGACAATGATATCCTCTCTCCTGAACATATAGTTCCATAACATCTTTCCACACAGTCTCAAAGCCCAATTTCTTCTTATCTTCCTCTTTCACAGAAGACGAAAAATCGTTAGACGAGAATGCTAAAAACCGCCATTGCTGTTGTTGTCCAGCTACAACAAATTCCCAAGTCTGCGTTTGTTGGGTGGTAATGGCATATGTCCATTTTTGTTCCTGTTGGAAAAGAGGCAAATGGAGATCATATCTGATAAATGACCAATTGTCATATGCCCAGATTGTTTGAGAGGGTGCAGGTTTCAATTTCGATACGTCGCCTGAAGGATGGAATTCTAGTTTTGGAGGAGGAATTGTGGAAGGAACGACAAGGAGGATGGAACCCATCCAGAGATTTCGTTGCAAATCAAGGTTCTTGTATCTGAGGTAGGGACCGAAGAATTGTTCTTTGAGAAGAGGGTCGCATTGAGTTGGAGTTAGAATGGTATACATCCATGGAGGAATTAGATATTCTTTGTTGTCAATGCGCACTGTATTCGGTGCTTGGCCGGCATAGCAAGCTTGAGTTCCAGCGATGGGAGGACCGTAATTTTGTGGTTGTTGCGTTGGTGGATATTGCGTAGGAGCAGATCCAGGGTAGGTAGGAGGACCAGACATGTAACTGCCCTGCTGACCAGGGGCTGCGCCGGGTTGTGTATAGCCTTGACCAGGTGAGCTTCCCGGGGGACCATATCCTTGAGCTTGACCAGGTGGTCCACCCGGTTGGGTGTAGCCTTGAGCAGGACTGGCTCCAGGGGTACCGTAAGCAGGAGGTTGACCAGGGGCTGTGCCATATTGACCCGATTGATATCCTGTGCCAGGGCCAGTTGCAGGAGGGCCTCCGTATTGAGGAGATTGAGGGGTCAGATAACTTCCGGTTGGAGATTGGCCTTGTGGAGGAACACCACCAACAGTCGAAGGAGGTGGGTTGGCATATGCGGCTGCAGCACCAGCAGCAGCTCCAGACGCAGGACCATAAGTAGATGAAGGACCTCCAGGAGGGGAATTGTACGCCTTGCCACTTGCTTGAGGACCAGTCGATGGTAAAGAAGCGGCGACATTTCCCATTGCAAAGGAATCCGAGGGACCATAACCAGTTTGCGCAGCGGGAGGTCTATTAGCACCGGTACCTCCATAAGCCGTATTAGTTGGTCCAGGAACAGGTCCCGTATACGGGGTCGGCGCAGTCGGCCATTGACCAGGAGGTGGCTGAGTGGGGTTTGAAGTAGGAACACCGGACTGAGTCACAGGAGATTGCTGGGTAGCGCCAGGGGTAGTCGTGGGACCAGCGGGGCGGTATGGCGAAGTGCGACCAGGACCAGACGGAGAGGTCGCGGAATACATTTCCTGTTGAACTTCCTGTTGAGAGGCTTTATATGTAGCGGGACCAGGAGGGGAAGGACCTCCAATTGAAGCTGCAGGGTTTGCTGCTCCAGAGGTCGTTGGAGAAGTGGACACAGCTGGACGCGCAGGACGATCAGGAGGATAAGGTAAATTGTAGGGTTGATTAGGAGGTTGGTTTGCCATGATTCAACTCAAAAGAGATGGCAAGTTGAAAAGTTGGCGGTGTAATTGATGGAGATACGCAGATGCAGGCTAAGTTGGCCTTGTTCCAGATTCGTCGCAGGAGAGGTTTAATATCATGTGCTTTTTATTACTGTAGGGCCCGAGGCGTACTGGGAGTGTCCATTGGCTGGGGCTGTGCAGTCGAAGCGAATATAGGAGAGCCACCAATTTAAGCTCAGATAAAGAAGGCCAATAACACTCTCCAGCTTGACTAAAAAGCTCGTAAACCTGTTCTTTACCGTAATTCCCTAATGGAATAATGCGCTTCGCTAATGCCAACTGCGAGATCTGAAGTTTGCAGAAGTCTATTTACTTAGTCCAAGATGCGACAGAGTATGTCGGAAGCGTAAAGCGCATAGTGTTACGCGCATCAAGCTCCGCGAAAGTCGACTTCCATTGCAAATCCAGATACAGAAAATTGAAGAGTCGTTTATAACCAAAGGCCAGATAAGGGAATAGTGCAACAGATTAGATTACAATCAAAGAGGTCCAAGAAGTCGAGGGATGGCTTTAATATACACATACTCTTTACCATATAAGGGAAACCATGATTTGGGAACTGAATGAATGTCTCTCCACGTAACTCGGTGAGATATCATTGTATGACACCTCGGCATGTTTACACTCGCCACTGGACCCATCCCATCACTACAATAACAGTTCTGTCTTTCTCTAGTTACAACACTCTCACAGCTGACATTCTCGAATCGACACCAGCCGAACGCCTTAGACAAATATTCAAATCAACGCCGTACCTTAAGCATTTCTGCCTCTCCCCCGTCCCGAAAATCCTTTCCCTTCAGACGGTCCTTTCGGTATTCTTATCGGTACTCCTGTCTTGTCCTTTTCCTTGTCTTTGGGCTCCCATACTTTCTTCTCTCCTGAAGCCGAGGATGATTCTGGTGTTGGAGTTGAAGTCCCAAAAATCCTATTTCTTGCCTCTTCATACTTCTTCTCCTTTTCTATTCGGAGAGCTTCTTCTTCTTGCTTTGATAATACGGGTGTTGAAGGGCTTGGAGAAGGTGACTGGGTTGGCCGTCTCAGTATTTGCAATTCAGGCTTATACACCGTCTTCTGAGGATGCGAATAATGTATTTCGGGTGTCGGAGTATTCCTATCCATCAGCACGGACCTATGAAAACCATCAATTTCTTAAGGCAATTCAACTGAGGACGACGATATCTGGGGTACAGAGGAGGAGATACGCAGCTTGCCACAGTTCCTTATTTTTTTGTTTTACTTTTTCAGGATCGTTCTTCTGTTCAGCTTCGAGACGCGCTTCAGCCGCCTAATTTCGATGTCAGCATTGAGTTTTTTAGACGATAAGAAAGGAGACGTACCCCAGAATCCCATGCAGATTCCCAATCGTCGTCATCAGCCATCCTCCTCCTTCGAGCCTGGGGATAATGAAGGATTGACTGACTGACGGAATTCGAGGGACGGATTTGGGCGATCTGCTGGAAAATCGCAGACTGCAGTTTCAAAAGTGGAACTGTCCTACCTCAAGCCATTTGATGGATATTGTCCTCAAGGCTCAACACTCACACCGACGCTTCGCTCAACTTGAAGCTTGAACACAAACTGAAGACAAAAGTTGCTTCAAGTCACAGCTGTGCAAGCCGATGACAGAACAATGCAGAAGAAGTTTATATCGACATCAACACATATTTTTGACCCTGCAAATCCTTCAACGCCTCCAATTCGACAGTCCCCACCTCCAGAACCGCAACAATCTGCTGCGACGGGAGACGACAAACGATCTCTGTTTGACAAACTAGCTGAAGTCAAAGCAAAGAAAGAAGAGGCATTTCAAGAAGCTCATAAATTCGGTTCCTTCCAATTGAATTCCCATCTCATTTAAAGGCAACCTGATCAAACGACTCGATGATCGAGAAAGCGATTTCCTAGCGAATCTACAACAAGAACGAAACCGTGAAGAGGAGGAGAAAAGAAGAGCAGAGAATGAACAAGTCGATGCTTTTAAAAAGTCCTTTCCCTATTCCATTTTGTAGATTTTAGTTCCTTTTTGTGGGAATGAGCTAAGAATAGGGCACAAGGTGCAATTGAAGTTGTTAGACCGAGTGCTGGGGAGATTATACCACCTCCACCGCCTCGGAGGACAAGTTCCGGTTCTCGATCTGCTGCGATTTCTGGTATTCTTGTCAAGCGGAAGAGTGAGTCTCAGGCAGGAAGCAATAAAAGAAGGAGATCAAGTGCAACAGATTCATCCCTGATAGACGGTTCTGCGGTCATTTCTCCCAGCCCTACACTCGCGAAAGAGGCTTCCGAATCAAAAACCGCAGCAACTGCATCATCTCCTCAATCGACTCCTTCGACGTCGAAAAACGGAGCATCGTCAGGGATATTACCTGGCTTGGAGGGATATTCAGACTCAGATGAAGATTTATAAATCCATTATCATGTTCCCTATAGTCGTGCCTTGTCATAGGTTAATTTCATATCCAATATTCTCTCCAATTCCTCTACAGCTTCTCGTTCCTTGCCTATCCTGACTCTAATACATCGAATACCCAATTTACTCGCAGCTTTCAAGTTGCTTCCGATATCATCTAGGAAAACAGCTTCTTCTGGGAGACATCCAACTAATTGTAACGCATGCTTGAATATCTCTGGACTTGGTTTACGAATTCCTACAACAGCGGATTCAACAAAATGATCGAAATAAGGTAGTAACTGTGACGAGAGATCCCTGAGTCCCTGAAAGGGAGACCCCGGTCCGATGATCTTGGAGTTAGTAAGGAACATCAATGGCTGGATACAAAGTTGTTGGTCAATCCACATGTTGTAACACCGTTCTCTTTCAGCTTTTTCAAAGCTATAAAAGTCTCAGGTATTAATCTTCCACCTTCCTTGGGAATAATCATTCGTTTCAAAAGTATTTCTGCGTCAACTTGAGGTGGTGATCCTTTTTCTTGCAATCCCTTCGAACGATGGAACTCGCTCCATGCCTTCGATGAACTCAGATCGTCTCTCCACCGAGCGTAGAATGTTTCGTCTGTTTGAAGTTTGCCTGTTTCGAGCTCTGCCCATGCATTCGGCTGTGCCGATACTCTACTCGTGAGAAATTTCCGAGAAGGTTCGAACATTGCATAGTTCAAGTATCCTCGCGTGATGCCATATTCATCTTCGTATTCTTCAATTGCCTTCAATGGAGAAGTGATCAAGACTCCTCCCAGGTCAAATATCACGGCCTTTGGTCGAGACATGGGGCCTCCTCCAAGCTAAGCGAGGAGGAGTTGCTTGAATTCAAGGGTCTCCTCAATCGAGACACATGCCAAGAGGGAGCTAAGCGATTGGCAGATCACGGCCAGAAAATCTGCAGGACATCTCAACTGCGGGGTTCAGTTTATGCGAATCAGATGGAACGAGTTTGGTCTGCCTATTACCACACCTTTCCTAAGTCCTACAAAATTTAATAAGATTCTTGGAGTTGCGTCTCTCCGACGAGTGCGACTATATGGTAGTCTTCTCATCTGTATCTGGTTCTAATGCCTCCATGGTCGATTGAGATCGGAATGGGATCTTTCGTGATAATGTTACAATCACATCTCATTTCAACTATGCAGGTATTGGTGGTATATCACCCTTCCTGAGTTAATGCCTTCGTCCAATCGAACTTATCCCATTTCTTTTTGAAGCCATCAACTCTCTTGTCATACCCTGTCCACCTGCCCATCTTCCCCCAAACACTCCTGTCAATATCCAATAACCCTCCACCAAGTATACTCCTAACCCACATCTCACCATTGCCCCATTTCTCTTCATCCTCGACAATATGTCCCATCCCACCCTCCAATGAAAACCAAACATGAAAATAAGGCGCTTCCTTAGCAATTCGTTTTCGAAAACCCCATTTTCCTAGTTCGGGAGTTCCGGTGTGCACGATTGGACGGTGAGTTGCCCATTCTGATTCAGCTGTGTTTAAGGCTTGTGTGAAGTATGCGGGCGCTTGGTCAAAGTAATCTTGTGCCATGGGGACAGCGATTAATGCTGGATGACGATGAGCTCCTGGATGCGATGCGTCTTCATAGAAGAGTACTGACATTCCTTTCGATCCATACATTTGCATCAAACACTTTTGGAAATTCTACAATCAATAAGTACTGCAAGAAAAGAAGAACGGGAACGTACTCTGATTTCCTCCCATTCGTCGTCATCGCACTCAGCTAAATTTTTTGCGTGACGAATAGGTACTATCATCGCACCATCCTGCGTTAATTCCGGCTCAGTCGGTAAACTCAAATAAACCCTGGTTCCAAGACTAATCACGGGCGCCAACGGCATACGTCCATCGTCCTTATAACACAGCGGACAATTCTCCATAATCTTCTGTTGCTTTTTGTAATCCTGTATACTCTGCGCCTTCAAATTTATTTCCTTTCTCTTGGTCGGTGTAGCCAATCGTTCAGCATTTTCGTCAAGGTAATCTAAATCGTCTTTGAAGCGACGATCTTTAGCGATACGGTCTACAGTGGCCATTCGTTTCAAGGCTCGTTCTTCTTTGACCATGTCTTCTATCGTCATTTCGGTTTCGGACTTGGATTGTTCGCGGGATATGTGTGGGAGGAGAGCGGAGTGGGAGGCTGGTAGGGCGACGACTTCTGTAATAGCATCTTGATTGTTGAATTGTTCCACTGCTGCCGCATAGTCTTCAGCTAGCTTCTTCGCATTCGGTGCATTCGACATTTCAGCGCGAAGCAATGCAGCTTGTAATTTATTCAAATCCGTCTGGGTGATACGCGGTTTGTCAGTGGTCATCTCAGTTAATAGACTGGGTTTTGGTGGAGGATACAATTCCTCTTGACGTTTTTGGCGTTTTTGTTCTTTTTGTAGACGTTGTTGGTATAATTCTCCAGTGACTTTGACTTTCGTTACTCCTTCGTTGCGTCGATCTCGTTTTCGTCGTTCAAGTTCAGCTTCTTCTTCTCTTGCTTCGTCGAAAGCTTGGAGACTTCCCATTCTTTCTAGCGCTACTTCTTCAACTGGACGCATACTTTCTTTCGCAGCAGCATAAATGTTCTTCAATTTCATCATTCTCCATGCTGATCCCGCGTCACCAATCGTGTATGTTGGAGGAATATATTTGTCTTCATCATCGTCATCTTCTTCGTCGGACGACGAGGGGGGAGCCTGACGTAGTGCAGTATTGATTTCCCGTGCTGACATACCTGGTTCCACTGGTCTAGGTTTTTCGACTGGTTTCTTCTCTTTGACAGGAGCTCCGAGCAGTGAACTGAAGGGATCGCTTTTGTCATCGCCTTTGCTTTCGGTCATCCAAGATTGCCTTGCTGATTTGGGTGCTACTGTAGAGGCTTCCGGTGGTTTCTCTTCCCACATATCCTCTTCGAATTCATCGGCTAGACTTTTCTCAGGCGGAGGATTTTGATCGCCGCGATGTCGATTCTTTTCATCGTCCTGTTTGTCTGTGCTATGGTGCCTGTCGTCGTCGTGGTCATGCCGTCGTCTCTTCTTTCTGTGATGTCTATCTCTGTCTTCTTTATCCCTATGCTTGTGTCGAGAATGAGAATGAGAATGTGAAGAATCCCCTCCTTCATCCTTCCTGTGCTTGCCTCTGTCATCCTCTCCCATGACGATGATCTGCAAAGCCAGGTGCGAAACTCCGTCAACACGTCCAAAATAGGAAGGTGCATGCGGGTTCACACCCTAAATTTCGGTCCTATCTTTGACCCCTGAGACGACAGAAATTCTTCATTTAATATAGATTGGGGGAAGCGCAGCGAGTATGCCAGCCTATAGAGTGGAGTTATATTATTCTCAGGGTGAAGTACTAATCAAGCGCTACAGTAGTGATATCGTAACTAACGGAACTCGGGATCCATCTTTTAGGCAAAGCGTTCGCCATCAACCAGATTAACCGCGACATGATTTTGAGCCAAAGCCAGAGCAATGTCTCCTTTACAAACTGCTGCCACGCCCCAGTTTCCCTGCGCATATTCCCGCGACGCTGAGCAGATTTGGCAAAGACATTAATCCTCGGACGACGAATAGTATCATATTGTCGAAAGACTTCCCCAAGGTCATCTGTCTTCTTCAATAAACGCGACAAGAGATATGCGTCTTCCAGCGCCATTCCAATCCCCTGCCCGGCATGCGGCGGGATGGCTATGTTAGGAGACTATAAAGCAGAGGTACCATGTGCTGCATCCCCGACTAGAACAGTTCGTTCAGTGTACCACTTGCCCTCTGGAGGAAGTTTAAATACAGGATAAAAACGAAACCAGGGGGATTTATTGAGAATGTCTTCCATGAGTGGAACCTTGATATCCTTCATTCGTTCACGCACTTCAGCTTTCACTTTTTCTGATTCTTTGTCCTGAGTACTCCAGCCTTCTGGGTTTCTCAAAGGCACTTCGTGGCTGACGAACCAATATATCGTTTCGTGTTGAGGATCACAGAATCCCGTTGCAAATATTCCTCGTCTAGACATGATTGAGGCAAAGTTGGTAGAGAAATACACTGGTTCAGAGAGTGTACATGTAGGAACAAGTCCGTATAACACACTGATACCAGTATATTCTGGCTCATGTTCAGGATCGACATGCAACGATCTCACAGCCGAACGGATACCATCTGCACCAACGAGCAAATCGCAAATTTGTATCGTGCCATCCTCGAATGTAATTTTGACAGAGTCCTTGGTTTCCTCGATTTCAGTCACTTTCATGCCATATTTGACCTCGATGCCCTCTTCATGAAGCCGGCGCAATAATAATTGGTGGAGAACAGTCCTCAAAATCCTCATTACTCCGTATCCGTATTTGCGTTTGAAAGTTCCTAATCTCAGTGTGCCGATTTTTCCACCGTTGGCGTTATACGTTTCGAAGTCGAGCGTTTCTGCGCAGGCGGTTTGGAGGTCTTTGTAGATTCCGAGCTCGTCGAGGATACGAAGCCCGTTCCAACCAACGCCTATGGCACCACCGAGAGTAGTTGGCGTGGAACGGAGTTCATAGATTGTGCAGGAAATGTTGAGTTTCGACTTGAGCAAGAGCGCAAGAGCAGGGCCTGCAATTCCTGCGCCAATGATAACAACCTGAATTAGCAGAACTCGTACAGACAGCGGACTTTGGTCAATGGCATTTCATTGGCAGATTGATTGTCAAGATTTCCAAGTTTCTCAAACTCGCACAATGAATGCTGGCTCCTGTGGTTACTGATAGGAGTGGCTGCGTCAAGAAGACAAGGGTGCTTGGTAACTCGTCAATAAATCGCGAGCCAGCGCTCAGGGTCTTCCGATGTGCCGATCTGCAAAGCTGCAGCCACAGTTTTACCGCCAAAATTTACGTTGTTTATTTACGAGCAGTATTTTCCTCTTATCCTCTGCCAGCCTCCCATCCCATCCCAACCTCACTCATCCCATCTCTCTCGCCAATTTTCAGGACGTGTTTGGAAAGCGTATGCGCTATCATCATGATTGACCGATAAAATATAATAAGCGCCTGTCCTCCAATTCTTCTATTCCCTTTCACTTTTGTCGCAACATGTCCCGAATTCCAGTTTACTACGATGAAACATGGTATGTGCCACTTGCATGTGCTTTTTGCCTAATGATGCCATTAGTCTGCTCCATTGTCCTCCATATGAATTACTTAGTGGTCGTATTACCCAATGGTTCGGTACTCTTCTCCGGTCCCGATCTTCGGAAGTGAATTGATACGGTGCAAGAATCTCCCGACAGAGTAAAGGCGATTAAATCGCACTTGGAGCAATTCCCCAACGAATTCCCAATTCTTCCGAAACAGGTCCTCAAGGATTTTGGAATTGATCCAATTTTGGTCATCCACGATGCTAGATATGTGGACTACTTACGAACTATTTATCAACAATGGTATTGCTTCCAGAATGCATTCGGAAGTTGTGGGGCGAGACTGAGACGTAGGGTCGGTGAAGGAGGGAATCCAGAATCTGGGGTTGTGCCTGAAATGATGTTACATAAAGATCTTCTTCCTGCAAACTTTGCACCAAACTTGAAACACTCAATTGGGAAAGTGGGAATGCATCATTTCGATTTATCTTCTACCGTCACAGGGGGTAATCTTCCACTCCTTCGATTGAGAGTAACAGAGCTGACATGTCTTAGATACATGGACTTCTGCCTATGCTGCTGTTCAAACTGCGTTGACAGCAACGGAAGCAGCCTTGAAATTAGCTCCTAAATATCTGCCTGGAAGTACAAATGGAGAAAGCAGGAGCGGAACGGCCGCTACGTTTGCGCTCATACGACCACCTGGTCACCATGCTACAACAAATCTCTGTGGAGGGTACTGTTATTTGAACAATGTCACTATTTGTGCATCTCACTTTCTCAACCTTCATCCTGAGATGAGATGTATCATTATTGATGTCGATTTCCATCATGGAAATGGCGTTGAGGAAATTCTGCAACGAGAACGAGAGGATGAGGCTGCCAAATGGAGGGAAAGATGTCACTATATCTCATTACATGCTCACCCTGATTATCCCTATTATACAACACATCTTCCGACTCCAGTTCCCAAATCTGTCTCCTCAGAACAATACATTTCTCTCCTCCGTCAGAACCTCGAGAATGCAATACAATGCAATGGCGAACAGAATACCCTTGTTCTCGTATCTCTTGGATTAGATACGCTTTCCGAAGACCCGATTGGTGGTCTTGCTGGCTTCAGAACGCAGCAAAATTATGTATCGATTGGGTTAGAAATTGGCAAATTTGTTAGGGATGTTGGAGCAAAGACGTGTTTTCTTTTGGAAGGTGGATATGTTGTTGAACGATTGGGTGAATGTGTGGAAGGTGTTTTTCGTGGATACTTGCAAGGACTGGTAAAACATTAAGAACTTCCTTGGCGTTTGTTTTGAATGTTCTATAGATATTCCGCATAGCAGTAGATACATCTGAGTTGACTTCCCTCGGATCTCCATCTTGGTTGGTGGTTGGGTGTATTCTGAATGCGTCTACGGAAGGAGTCGGGTTAGCTGGCAGAAATTGTGTCATGGCTTTCTACGCCGTGACCGAATCAAATCTTCCGACTTCTTCCACGCCCTCAACACACACGTATTCTCCTTTCCACATCCCTTTTTTCTCTTCCCATCGCCATCAATCATCACAATCATCTCAATTCCATAGCCAATCCGATTCAGTCGCGGCCAATCCAGTATGAGCAGTAACTCCATCGCTGATACAATTGCTTCTACTGGCAAAAAAGTCGAGAAGGCCGATGCTAAGCCTGGCGTCGTCTCCCCTGCTCACTTCGGCGATCTCGGCAAAGCTGCAAATGATACCTTTTCAAAGGTAAATTTCCGATTCTTATAGTGTTTTCTCGTTTTGTGGTCAATTGAACGCGTGCTAATGTACTAGGATTTCCCTACTTCAGGTATAAACCGGAATTGTCTCTTGATTTCTATTCATACGGCTCGATTGAATGCTGATTATCGTAGGTGTAAAGCTTGAGGTCAAGACTAAAACTCCTAACGGCGTTCAATTCACAGTAAAGGGAAACCAAGATCCTACAAAGGGTACTTCCCCTCCCCATCCACCTAAAACGCGCTCTAGTCCAAGCGCACCTCCAGTTGCAAGTGCTGACGAGACTAGGATCTATCACCGGTGAACTCGAAGGAAAGTACACGGACGGAGGCATCGCTCTCACTCAAGGCTGGACGACCGCCAACTCGCTCACCACCAAAATCGAACTCGACAACCAAATTGCACGCGGCGTGAAACTCGAACTAGGAACTTCCTTCCTCCCCAGCGTAGGCACGAAAAACGCTAAAGTCGGATTATTCTATAGACAGCCTGCATTCCATGCCCGTGCTTACTTGGATTTGTTTAAGGGACCTACATTCACTGCTGATGCGGTTGTTGCACATGAAGGCTTCTTGTTGGGTGGTGATATTGGATATGATGTTATGGATGGACGATTGACAAAGTATGCTGCTGCAGTAGGATATGCGCAGAGTGAATATTCTGCAACTATTCAGGCACACAACAATTTCAAGACTTTCTCGGCAAGTTATCATCACAAAGTTAGTCCGCTTCTTGAGGTATGATTCCATTACTCGATTACTATACTATTTTATGTTCTTTTGCTAATTGCAGGCTGCTGGGAAAGCTAGTTTCGATCCAAAAGCCAGCTCCGGAGGCGTCGCTCTCGAAGTAGCCGCAAAATACCTCCTCGACAAAGACACTTTCGTCAAGGTACTACAATTCCCAAACAAGAGCCCGCTGACGTTTATTTAGGGCAAGATCAACAATTCTGGTGTTGCAGCAGTATCATATATCCAAACCCTCCGTCCAGGCATCAAAGTTGGAGTCGGTGCATCAATCGATACTCAACGTCTCCAAGAAGCAGCCCACAAAATTGGCTTCTCATTCGAAGCCAGTGGTTGAGGAGACCAAACGGCTGATCCATCTCGGAGGTTGTATCGACAGAGAAGGAGAGCTGATAGGTACTTGGATAGTTTTGCAAAGTGGAAACATGGTGTGCGGCTTATATGGAGACCAAAGGAGATGAGAGTGGAGAGTTCTGGAGCCTAAATTGTTTTGTAGATTTCATCTCTTTTTTTCGTGTGTGTTTCTTGTGTCTGGAGATGGCCTCTTTTTTGTCTGGTGTGGAGGGTTAGGATAGCAGTCTCGTCTCATTCATCATATAGTCAGAAAACTTGAAAATAATAACTTTGCTTCTCATTGAATCCAAGCAGCTAGTGAGTATCTTTGAAGATGATATCTGCAACGATAATTTGATTGATCATGATCAGACGATAGTAGATATACTGAATATTAATACGATGGTTATATGGTCAGCAGAAGACGATTACATCGCATCCATCGAACTGTGTCGCATTTAGACGGGCACTTGCCTATTGCAGGAAATTGGCTATACAACGCGAGCCTCTTTCAAGAGCGAGGCTACACCGAAAAGATAGTCGCTCATCCAACGATTGCGGTGCATTCAATCGATTTACTTGCTTCGCTATCTGCATCAGAGTCGGAAGAGGTCGGGAAACAGTTTGTAACACGTGGGAAGCTGTACCTTGGACCAGGTCAGGACCAGGGTGGGATGTGGTTGCTCATTCGATATAAATATGGTGTGCGATTCCGCAATAAAGTTTTCCGGACCCAACAGATAATCTCAACCAACCCCCCGTCTTCCGTCTGTGCTCCTGATAAGGATGGGAGGAAATAATTGTCTCTGAAGATGAGAAGAGGTGGAGATGTCCTTTCTGAGGGAGAGTTGCCTTTGACAGAGGTTTCATCGGTAAATGCGATCGCAATGGAGGAGGAGCCTTGGAACCGATGGATCGGAGAATGCCGACGGAATTTCAGTTCCGAGTCGGAGGTTCGAGCGTAGAGCTGATCGCCTGCATGCTACCGACCTTGATTCAATTAAATGCACGCAGTCAATGAAGACGACTCCAGACCGGAGATTGGCTAAACTAAGCGATGAATTGAATATTCCGTATTATTTAGAGTCAAAATGGGGAGTTCGGCACTTAATAATTTCCTGGGGTTGAATGACCAGAGTGGCTGAGGAGGGACGGCGAAGTTTCGGCGTGCATTGATTTTGTATGGAGATTGAGATTTTGATTTGAAAGCGGTTAGGCCGGATCACACGGCAAATGTGCATGCAGCCAATCAAGCGGCCATCTCATTCCCCACATAGTCGATTACTGTAATGCAACCACGTAATTGACCGATTGACTGACCCATGGCCACAGAGTCGGAGTACCTGCCGCCCGCCGCCCTTCGCTTCGTCGCTCCATTTTCCTTCTCTGATCTCCTGCGACCAAATAAATGCTCGGATCATCGCTGCTGCCATACTAATTCCCCCGGAACAACTATCTTTCTTTATACTCCAGACTCCTCTCCTCTCCTCTCCTCTCACTCCTCCCTCCTTAGTCTCCTCTGCATCTCCTCTGCATTTCTGCATATTCGTTGTCAGAGTGAGTAGTCCGTTGTACCTATACATATACCCACATTTTGTATCTGTACGCAAAAAGTTATCACACCATCAGCCGATCTCGCCATGGAGTACAACGAAAAGTCTGGACCCGCACCCAGTCATCGATCTGTTTCCACCGACGAAGATCACAATCAAAAGCACGAGTTTGACGATACCAATCCTGTTAATGGCCAACAAAAGAAAAAGTGGTATAAAAAGTTGAATCCCTTTTATTTTGGAGACCCACCACCTGTCCCTGCTGAAGATGCCGGTTTAGTGCCTGACTTACAGGCTGGTTGGTGGGGTAAACTGACTTGGGGTTGGATGGGATCTCTGATGATGGTATGCCTACACTTTGATTTCTTTCACTCTTTGGATCCGTGTTGATGTGTGTAGGTTGGGTACAAGAGACCGTTGCAGAAGGAGGATTTGTGGCGATATGATGAGGCTAGAGAAACGCGCGCACTCGCCGACAGGTTAATGGCCAACATCGAAAAGAGGAAAAATGACGGCAAAACGAAGCATATTCTCTTCAAGGCCTTAAATGATACCTTCTTCTGGCAGTTTTGGTCAGCTGGCCTTCTCAAGGTATGTGCCAACATCTGACAATGAACACAATTGATATTTCTAGTTACTCGGCGATTGTACCAATGCAACATCGCCACTTGTTATGAAAGCCCTCATTCAATACGCCGATGAAGCTTATGCTGCAAACACTTCCGGCCAATCAGGTCCAAATGTAGGTCGTGGAATTGGTCTAGCATTTGCCCTGGCAGCAATGCAAACTCTACAATCTCTCTGTCAACATCACTTTTTCTACCGAAGTATGATGGTTGGCGCAATGGCCCGGTCAACTCTAATCTCCGTCATCTATCGCAAATCTATGCTCCTTTCCAACAAAGCTCGATTGGAATTCACAAACGGTAAGGTCACAAATTTGATGTCGACAGATACTTCACGTGTCGACTTTGCTGCGGGATATTGTCACATCGGATGGGTTGCACCTATCCAGATGTGCGTTATCCTCGCTATTCTTCTCATCAATATTGGACCATCTGCTCTCGCTGGTTTCGCCCTGCTCATCCTTTCTGCTCCCATCTTGGGTCGCATTGTGAGGAAACTCGCCATCAAGCGCTTCAAATCCACTAAATTCACCGATGCACGAGTACGAATCACCCAAGAAATCCTCAGCTCAATGCGTGTAATCAAGTACTACGCCTGGGAAAAATCATTCCTTGGAAAAGTCATGGATCTGAGAGAAAGCGAACTCAAAATCGTCAGATTTTTGTTACTCATGCGAGCTGGTGTCAATGCAGTTAGTATGACTATTCCTGTTTACGCGTCTATATTGGCCTTTGTCACATACAGCTTGACGGGTCACGGTTTGAACCCTGCCAATATCTTCAGTTCGTTGACACTCTTCAATTTGTTGCGGATGCCATTGATGTTTCTTCCGATTGTGTTTGGCGCCAGTACGGATGCTTGGGTGTCGCTTGGACGAATGCAATCTCTATTGTTAGCTGACGAGATTGAGGAGAGGGTTACAGTTGATCCTGATTCTGAATATGCTATTGTTGTTGAGAAAGGAAGATTTGTCTGGGAAGTCGAGCCAAAGGCGGCTCCATCTGAAAAGGCCAAGGTTGACAAGAAACGACATTGGTGGCAACGAAAGAAGAAAGATGAGAATTTGCCGGGATCTCAGGGAACGACATTGAATGACCTTGACGTCGAAACCGAGTCAGATGATGAGGACGCGTCGCCAGTTCCTGAGAACATTCCTGGTCGTCCAGATACAACTCGTCTCGCCACTAACGATTTCGCCAATTTTCAAGTCCCTGAACATGAACAAGCTGTCGAAGTAAGCGAGAACCATGCTATCGATACTGCAGGGTTCACTGGCCCTGCGACATCGGAAGCCATCGATACTATTCCTCTTTCCCGCGTCGACAGTGCTCCAGATCCACACAAATTACAGCGTCTCAAAGACATCTCATTCAACGTCAAGCGAGGAGAACTCATTGTCATTGTGGGTGAGATTGGAGCAGGAAAATCATCTCTTTTGGCTGCGTTGGTAGGTGAAATGCGACGAGTCGAAGGAAGTATCAAACTTGGTGGTTCAGTTGGATTTTGTCCTCAAACAGCATGGATTCAAAATGCCACTGTCCGGAACAACATCTTATTTGGTAAACCGTTTGATCAAGCTAAATACGATCTCGTCATCCGCAATTGCGCTTTGGAAGCCGATTTTGAGATGTTGCCTAATGGTGACCAGACCGAAATTGGTGAACGTGGTATCACCGTTTCAGGAGGTCAAAAAGCACGTATCAATATCGCTAGAGCTGCCTACAACGACGCAGAGATTATCTTGTTGGACGATCCTCTCTCTGCTGTCGACGCACATGTCGGACGTACACTTTTGGAAGAATGTATTTGTGGAATGATGGCTGGAAAGACGAGACTTTTGGTAACTCATCAACTTCATGTCATTCCTCGTGCCGATCGTATCATCTGTATGCATCAAGGAAGGATCGTTGAACAAGGAACTTATGACGAACTGATGGAGAGCGGTGGTGACTTTGCTCGTTTGGTAGCTGAGTTTGGCGGCAAAGACGAAGAAGAGAAAGAGAAGGAAGATGAAGCTGAGGAAGATGCTATCGAGGAGTCTGCAGAACAGAAGAAGAAACCTGAAAGCAAGGGTAAGGCATTGATGCAAGCTGAGGAACGCGCTATTGGAAGTGTTGAATGGAGTGTTTATGCTGAATATGCAAGAGCAGGAGGTGGAATTTGGGTTATCCCTGCTGTCATCATCTCCGCCATGTGTTGCAATGGTGTCAACATTGCCACTTCGCTTTGGTTGAGTTACTGGACCAGCAACAAGTTTAATCTCACCGAGGGTGCCTATGTTGGAATCTATGCTGCTCTCGGTGCATCTCAAGCCATCTTTTTCTTCATCTATGGCTACATTTTGACGATCTCGGGTAACAAAGCTGCTGGTAACTTGCACACGAAGGTATTCCATCATTATACAAACTGTTGACTGACTTTTAGGCTATCAATCGTGTTATTCGCGCCCCAATGTCGTTCTTCGATACTACTCCTCTCGGCCGTATCATCAATCGCTTTTCCAAGGATGTTGACACCATTGACAATCTTTTGTCCGATTCCTACAGAATGTTTTTAATGACATTGGGCATGATCTTGACAACCTTCATCCTGGTCATCGCATTCTTCTACTGGTTTGCCCTTGCATTGGGACCATTGCTGTGTGGCTTCTACATTGCAGCAATGTTTTATCGCGCCACTGGTATACCCTCCTCCTGTTTGTGCTAATCACAGCTCGTGAGGTCAAACGTCTTGATTCCATCTTACGATCTCACGTCTACGCTCAATTCGGCGAGACTTTAACCGGTCTGACCACAGTCCGCGCATACGGCAAACAAACTGAATTCACCAAACTCAATGAAGATTACTTGAATGTCATGAACAGAGCATATTTCATGACCATCATCGATCAGCGTTGGCTCGGTATTCGTCTTGACTTTGTCGGTGATATCCTCATCTTGGTTGTCGGTATTCTCGTTGTTACCTCGCGATTCTCAGTTCCCCCTTCTATTGCTGGTCTTGTATTGGCTTATTGTACTCAAGTTATTGCCATGATGGGCTGGATGGTGAGACAATTTGCTGAAGTCGAGAACAATATGAACGCCACTGAACGAGTTCATCATTATGCAACGGCACTTGAGATGGAAGCACCTTTGGATCTTCCTGACAGGAAACCGCCTCCAACATGGCCTGATAAAGGAGAAGTCGATTTTAAGGATGTCCTTCTACGATATCGTGAAGGACTTCCTGCCGTTCTTAAGAATTTAACGCTCCACATCAAAGGCGGTGAACGTGTTGGAATTGTTGGACGTACTGGTGCTGGCAAATCTTCTATCATGGTCGCCTTATTCCGCATGGTCGAATTATCAGGTGGTTCGATTACCATAGACGGCATCGATATAAGTCAATTGGGTCTACATGACTTGCGATCCTCCCTTGCAATTATTCCACAAGACCCAGTTCTTTTCCAAGGAACTATTCGATCCAATCTTGATCCCTTCAATGAACATAGCGACTTGCATCTTTGGGAATCTCTTCGCAGAGCTCATCTTGTTGAAGGAGATTTACCTACAACTGATCCTTCTGAATCTCAAGAGAAGATGATGTCGCGATTTACACTTGATCAGAGTGTCGATGACGAGGGCTTGAATTTCAGTTTGGGACAAAGGCAGCTCCTTGCGATGGCGAGAGCGTTGGTGAGAAAGGCCCGTATTATTGTTATGGATGAGGCAACTAGTAGCGTGGATTTTGAAACGGATACCAAGATTCAAGACACTATTAAACGGGAATTCAAGGACGCGACTTTATTGGTATTTCTCGCATTTTGAGATGGAAGGCTGATGATTAGACTATTGCCCATCGCTTGCGTTCTATTATCAATTATGACCGTATCGTCGTTATGAATGAGGGAACGGCTGCAGAGTATGCTTCGATTTAAATGACCCGCTAATGATAGATTTGATACTCCTTTGAAGCTGTTTGACAATGAGGAAGGAATATTCTCGTCTTTATGTCATAGAAGTGGAATTACGAGAGAAGATATTGTTAATGCTCAGTCCCGCGAGTGATGAGTTTGAGTAGTCTATATATTAACAGGCGAATAAATTTGACGATTAATGAATAGAGAGATGTGAGACAGCATTTTTAGCAGTTATTTATATCATGGTTAAAAGTTATCACTAGAAATAAACAAGCTAAACAAAACCTCATCGCATTGTTCTTTTTATTTTTCATCTTTGCCTTCGGGAGTTGAGATGAGGTTTAGGGGAAAGGCGTTGGTGGCTGTAATCAAAACTCGCTCTGCGAACTGCCCAGCAATTTAAGAACACGTTGAAGTAGCCGCTTCCCCGTAATAAGTCGACGATACTCCCATCGTCGCGCCTTTTAGCATCCAAGGGGTGACTCGTTAGTAATTGCAGATGTCTGCAGGTATCGTTCCTCTTAGAGTCATTCATTTACTGACTTTAGATTCCGATGAGGCAGTTCCTCTACCGCCGATAGAAGAGGAAGCCCAATTCGAGAAAACCGCAGGAACACCACAGGAACAATCACGGATAAGTTCCGAAAGCACAAGATCTTCAACAAGCAACATTGTCGACAGTGTAGGAAGAATAAGTCTATCTTCAGAAAGAAGTGAAGAAGCTCCATCACAACTACAAAAATCCACCTCAAATGACAATTTTTCAATTCAAAATGGAACAACCCAGATACCTGCATCACAAGCCAATGGCGTAGACATTACCTCGTTACAGTCGCGAATAGCACAGCTAGAACAAGTGAACACTACACTCCGCGCTGATAAACAGAAATCTGATAGCGCTTACAATTCGTTATTACACAAAGTCAATGATATTCGAAAAAGTTTAACAACTCGATTTCAACAGAATGAGGAACAATTAGCAGCCAATTCGGAAACCATAGAACGTCTAGAATCCGAAAACCAAGCTCTTACTGAGACTGTTTCAACACTACAGACAGAAATAACCTCGTTATCTTCTGAAAATTCGACACTGTCAGATCAAGTTTCTGCTCTGAGAAGGGATCTTTCAACGCGTCAGGCAAATGAAGCAGAATGGACTCGTGAGAGGAATAAATTGGAGAAAGCGAAACGACAATTAGAAAGTGAAGTTGATAATTTACGATTGGCGTTGACTAATTGGGAACGGACGGCTAGTGAGGAACATTCTATTGCTGAGAGTTCGAGAGATAGGATTGTGTTATTGGAGGAGGAAATTGCTAGCTATAGGGATCATCAGGATACTGCTAGAAGTGAGGCGGAACGGTACCGTGAAGAGGCGGACAAATTGAGACATGCCTTGAGAGAGGGACAGGAGGAGCGGAAACGGGAATTGAGAGAGG
>Ga0335073_10002563_pt1 | contig 24926 bp, 22 predicted proteins | sample Lox_Sample_22_FD_207093 | JGI IMG/M metagenome (GOLD analysis project Ga0335073, IMG submission 207093) | Soil microbial communities from Loxahatchee National Wildlife Refuge, Florida, United States - Lox_Sample_2.2 | ecosystem: Environmental > Terrestrial > Soil > Wetlands | place: USA... | reverse complement strand
GCAGTGTCACGCTCTGTACCCGAATCGTAATGTCGTTGAACCGGCTCGCGTGCGCACCGCCGGGGTGCCCCGGCCCGGCCGTTCTGCCGCGCGGGTACGGGGAGCCTCAAACCGGGACGAACCGTGCAGGCGAGCTGGCCATTTATTGTGATGTTCGTCATACGGATTTCAGGCCGTTTTTGGCTTCAGGCAAGCCAATCATTGGGCATTGTGGATGACCGACAGCACTCAGCGTGCGTGACGGCTGCCCTCGCGGGCCGCTAGTCGCCCTGATCCCGCGTCACGTCCTGTACGCCGCTGCCCGCCCGCCCTCCGGCGGCCCGGGCAGTGCCAGAGGGTGATAGCCGAGCGCGTTCCGCGCCCGACCAAGGGTCCGTTTTGACCGGCAAACGACGTTATATCCCCCTGCACGGAAAGCCTTCGAAGCTCACGATCGTGGTAACCAGCTCCACCGTTCTCACGGCGGCAGCCGCCTCCGGAGTCGTTGCGCTGTGGCCGGCGGCCACCACCGCCGCCCAGCCCGCGGCCGACTCGGTGAAGGCCGCCAGCGCCGGCCAGCTCCAGCTTGATTCCAGCGGAGCGGATGCCCCGCAGCGAGTGGCCACAGCGGATTTCGCCATACGCGGGGATCAGGCGCGCGTGCTGGCCGCCCAGGAGGCCGCGGCCAGGCAGGCCGCGGCGAGACGAGCGGCGGCCGCGGCGGCCCGCCAGCGGGCGGCCGAGCAGCAGGCGGCCCAGCAACAGCAGCCGCAGTCGCAGCCCAGCCAGGCCGCGCCCGCCCCGGTGACGCCGTCCGGGGCGGCGCAGCAGATCGCCCTGGGCATGCTGGGGTCGTTCGGCTGGTCGTCCAGCCAGTTCTCGTGCCTGGTCTCGCTGTGGAATCAGGAGAGCGGCTGGAACGTGACCGCCAGCAACCCGAGTTCCGGGGCGTACGGGATCCCGCAGGCCCTGCCCGGCTCGAAGATGGCCAGCGCCGGGCCCGACTGGCAGACCGACGCGGCGACCCAGATCCGCTGGGGCCTGGGCTACATCAAGGCGGACTACGGCTCGCCCTGCGGCGCCTGGGCGCACGAGGAGGCCGACGGCTGGTACTAATCACCGCCTAGGTTTCCGGCAGCAGACGGCGGCGGCTCCCCGCGCGGGGAGTCGCCGCCGTCCGGTCTGCCCGCTCGCGCATATCGTGAACGTCCGACCGCCCGCGCAGCTGAACCCTGCGACCAGTCCCGCCTACGCAGCCGGGGACCAGACTCGCGTACGCGCCAGCGCTAGGGCAGCGGGCGGAAGGTGGCCACGGCCCGCCGGAAGGCCGCCTCGGCGGCCGGGAACGTGCCGGACGGCGCGGACACGGCCAGCACATAGGGCTGCGTTCCGGCCGCGGTGTAGGCGCTGATCAGGAGCACCAGGACTCCCGTCCGCGTCGCCCCGTCCTGCCAGCTGAACCGCCAGGCCGCGTCGGGGAAGCCCAGCAGCGACCCCTCGCCGATCGCGATGAGCCGGTACCCGGGGTAGGTGCCCCGGGCGATCGCCTCGGCCTGCAGGTGCCGGGCCTCCAGCAGCGGCCGGGCGTAGGCGAACGGCGCCAGGCTGATCTCGATGCCGCCGCTTCCCGACGGCGGCCTCAGGTAGCTGGCCAGGCCCTGCCGGGAGGTCGCCCAGGCCGCCGGGACCGCGATCAGGAACCCGGCGGTCGTGCCGGAGCTCGCGGCGCTGACCCGGTACCACCGGTACCCGGCGGGAGTGGCCGCGCCGCTGCCCGAGGTGATGCCGGACCCGCCGGCCGCCGGCGCCGCGCCGGCCCGGCCCCCGCCGGGCCGCGCCGCGGCGTTTCCGCCCGCCGCGGTGCCCCGGGCCGCCGGGCCGCCCGGCCCGGCGGTGCCGCCACCCCGGATGGCCGGCGCCGGGCCCGAGGCCGCGGCGTTGCCCGGCCGCGGGTACGCCAGCCAGCCGGCCAGCGCGGCCACCGTGACCGCCACCGCGGTGAGCGCGGCCACGCGGGCGCGCCGCCGGGTAGGCCTCGGGCCTGCCGGGCCGGGCCCGGTCGTCCCGGACGCCATGGCGGTGGCCGACGGCGGGCCGGGGATGTCGGGGAGGCCGGCGTGGTCGGGGAAACCGGGCCGGTCCGGGAGGCCGGCGTTGTCAGGGAAACCCGGCCGGTCGGGGAAACCGACCTGGTCAAGGAACGCGGGCAGGTCCGCCGGATCCAGGAGGCCGGGCGGCTCGACCGACGTGGGCGGGTCAGGCGGGCCGGGCAGGTCGGGGAACTCGCGGACGTCTCCGAACGCCGGGCCCGCGTGGCCCGCCGGCATCCCGGCCGCGGGCGGCCACCCGGCCTCGGCCTCGGCCGCCGCGTCGGCCAGCAGCCTTGCCGCGGTCGCCGCGTCCGGCCGCTGCCCCGGTTCGGCCCGCAGCAGCGCGTCGATGACCGGTCCCAGCGGGCCTGCCGAGGGCGCCCGCGGGGGCGGCTCGCCGACCACGCACGCGGTGATCGCGGCCGACCCGCCCGGGCGCTCGAACGGGCCCCGCCCCTCCACGGCCGTGTACAGGGTGGCCCCGAGCGACCACAGGTCCGAGGCGGGGGTCGCGTTCTGGCCGCGCAGGCGCTCGGGCGCGGTGAATCCCGGCGTCCCGAAAACCATCCCGGCCGAGGTGAGCGCGGCGTCCCCGGCGAACGTGGCGATGCCGAAGTCGGTCAGCACCGTACGGTCATCGGGGCCGAGCAGCACGTTTCCCGGCTTCACGTCCCGGTGCAGCACGCCGGCCTCGTGTGCGCAGGCCAGCGCGCTGACCAGGTGCTCGCCCACCCTCGCGGCCTGATCGGGCCGCAGCGGCCCGTCCTCGGCGATCGCCCGGTCCAGCGACCGGGCCGGCACGAGTTCCATGACGATCCAGGGCGTGCCACCCTCCTCGACCACGTCGAAGACCGTGACCACTCCCGGGTGGTTCAGCCGCGCGGCGGCCTTGGCCTCGCGCAGCGTGCGCTGGTAGACCCCCTCGCTCCCGGCGTCGCCGCCGGACCCGGCGGCGCGCACCTCCTTCACCGCCACCTCGCGGTCAAGAAGCTCGTCCCGGCCGCGCCAGACGACCCCCATGGCCCCGTGGCCGATCGGCTCCCGCAGCCGGTAGCGGCCGGACACCAGGCGGCCCGGGGCCGCGCCTGCGGCGGTCACATGGTCCATGGCACCGTGCATGGCCCGGACGCTACCGGCCCCGCCAGCGATATTCCTGTGAGCCAGTTGTGAGTTCGGCCGTAACGGCCGCCCGGCGGCCTACCGGGGCCGGGTCATGGCCAGGACGTCGAGGGCGGCGTCGAGCTGCTGCTCGGTGAGGTCGCCGCGGGCGACGTGGCCGCGCGCGATCACCACCTCCCTGATCGTCTTGCCGCTGGCCAGCGCGTCGTGCGCGACGGCGGCCGCCGCCTCGTACCCGATGAACGGGTTCAGCGCGGTGACGATGGCCGGCGAGGACTCGGCGAGGCGGCGCAGCCGCGCCGGGTCCGTGGCGATGCCGCTGACGCACCGGTCGGCGAGCAGCCGCGACGCCGACGCCAGCAGGCCGATCGAGTCCAGCAGGTTCTGCGCGATGACCGGCATCATCACGTTCAGCTCGAAGTTTCCCGCCGTCCCGCTGAACGCCACCGCCGCGTCGTTCCCGATCACCTGCGCGCAGACCTGGCAGACGGCCTCGCAGATCACGGGGTTGACCTTGCCCGGCATGATCGACGACCCGGGCTGCAGGTCGGGAATCTGGATCTCGGCCAGCCCGGTCCGCGGGCCGGAGTTCATCAGCCGCAGGTCGTTGCAGATCTTGTACTCCGACACCGCGATCGTGCGCAGCGCTCCGCTGGCCGCCACCAGCGCGTCGCGGGCGCCCGCGGCCTCGAAGTGGTCCCGGGCCTCGGTGAGCGGCAGCTCCATGTCGCCGGCCAGGCGCGCGATCACGGCCGCGGCGAACCCGGGCGGGGCGTTCAGGCCCGTGCCCACCGCGGTGCCGCCGAGCGGCAGCTCGCCGACGTCGGGCAGGGCCGCGCCGGCCCGGTCCGCGCCGTGCCGCACCGCCGCCGCGTACCCGCCGAATTCCTGGCCGAGCGTCACCGGCGTGGCGTCCATCAGGTGGGTCCGGCCGCTCTTGACCACGTCGGCGAACTGCGCGGCCTTGGCATCCAGGGCGGCCGCCAGGTGCTCGAGAGCGGGCAGCAGCGACCGCGCGATCATCTTTGTCGCCGCCAGGTGGATCGCCGAAGGGAACACGTCGTTGGACGACTGCGAGGCGTTGACGTGATCGTTCGGGTGGACCGGGCGGCCCAGTGCCCGCGCGGCGAGAGTGGCGATGACCTCGTTGGCGTTCATGTTCGACGAGGTCCCCGAGCCGGTCTGGAACACGTCGATCGGGAACTGGTCGTCGTGCCGCCCGGCGGCCACCGCGGCGGCGGCGTCGCGAATCGCCTGCGCCATGCGGGGCTCGATGACCCCGAGTTCAGCGTTGACCGAGGCCGCCGCGCCCTTGATCGACGCCAGGGCGCCGATCAGCTCCCGCGGCAGCCGCTCACCGGACACCGGGAAGTTCTCGACCGCCCGCTGCGTCTGGGCGCCCCACAGGGCGCCGGCGGGGACGAGGACCTCGCCCATCGAGTCGTGCTCGACGCGGAACCCGTCCGGGGCCTCGGGCATGACGCGGGCTCCTTAGCTCGGTCCGCTCCTGATCGTCAGCAGCGGCTGCTTCGGCGCGGTGACGTCGGCGAAGAAGTCGTTGCCCTTGTCGTCGACCACGATGAACGCGGGGAAGTCGCGGACCTCGATCTTCCAGACCGCCTCCATGCCGAGCTCGGGGTACTCCAGCACCTCCACCTTCGTGATGCAGTCCCTGGCCAGCCGGGCCGCGGACCCGCCGATCGAGCCCAGGTAGAACCCGCCGTACCTGGCGCACGCGGCGGTCACCGCGGCCGAGCGGTTCCCCTTGGCCAGCATGACCAGCGAGCCGCCGGCGGCCTGGAACTCCGCCACGTACGAGTCCATCCGCCCCGCGGTGGTCGGGCCGAACGACCCGGATGCGTACCCTTCCGGTGTCTTGGCCGGCCCCGCGTAATACACCGCGTGCTCGCGAAGGTAATCGGGCATCGGTTCCCCGCTGGCTATGCGTTCAGAAATCCTGGCATGAGCAATGTCGCGGGCCACGACCAGCGGCCCGGACAGGGACAGCCGGGTCTTGATCGGGTACTTGGACAGATCGGCGCGGATCTGCGCCATCGGCCGGTTGAGGTCGATGCGGACCACGTCCGACTCGAGGTCGGCCTCCTCGGTCTCGGGCAGGTACTGCGCCGGGTCGGTCTCCAGCCGCTCAAGGAACACTCCGTCGCGGGTGATCTTGCCCAGCGCCTGGCGGTCGGCAGAGCACGACACCGCGATCGCCACCGGGCAGGATGCGCCGTGCCGCGGCAGCCGGATCACCCGCACGTCGTGGCAGAAGTACTTGCCACCGAACTGGGCGCCGATGCCCGCGCGGCGGGTGATCTCCAGCACCTCCTGCTCGAGCTCGAGGTCGCGGAACCCGTGGGCGGCGAGCGAGCCCTCGGTCGGCAGCGTGTCCAGGTACCGGGCCGACGCGTACTTGGCCGTCTTCAGCGCGAACTCGGCGCTGGTCCCGCCGACCACGATCGCGAGGTGGTAAGGCGGGCACGCCGCCGTGCCCAGCGAGCGGATCTTCTCCTCGAGGAACCTGGCCATGGCGGCCGGGCTGAGCACGGCCTTGGTCTCCTGGTAGAGGAACGACTTGTTGGCCGAGCCCCCGCCCTTGGCCATGAACAGGAACTTGTACTCCTCGCCCGCGGTCGCGTACAGCTCGATCTGCGCGGGCAGGTTGCTGCCGGTGTTCTTCTCCTCCCACATGGTCAGCGGGGCGAGCTGGGAGTAGCGCAGGTTCAGCTTGGTGTAGGCGTCATAGACCCCGCGGGCGATGTGCTCCTCGTCCCGGCCGTCGGTGAGCACCTGCTGGCCCCGCTTGCCCATCACGATCGCGGTCCCGGTGTCCTGGCACATCGGCAGGACCCCGCCCGCCGCGATGCACGCGTTCTGCAGCAGGTCGCGGGCCACGTACCGGTCGTTCGGCGAGGCCTGCGGGTCGTCAAGGACCGACCGCAGCTGACGCAGATGACCGGGCCGGAGCAGGTGGGCGATGTCGCGCATGGCCGTCTCGGTGAGCAGGCTCAGCGCCTGCGGATCCACCGTTAGGAACTCCTTGCCGAACGCAACGTCTCGGGCGACTCCGGCCGCCGAAAGCTGCCGGTACTCGGCGGCGTCCGCGCCGAGCGGCAGCAGGTCGGTGTACGAAAACTCGGGCATCTGATGGCACATCCTCGTCTGGCTGAGTGATCTCATCGTAGATCGCTACCATCCGTGACCGGGGTGGCCCGGCATGTATCGCGCCGTCCTGGGTAGCTGTGGCCAGGCGTTGCAAGCGTGACCGGCGTGCATGACGAGGGTGAGGGTGAGAGATGACCAGCATGCCCGATTTCGGCGACGACGGCGGCGCCGGCGTCGACATGAGCGAGGCGGCCCGGCAGCTGGAACTGGCCGTGCATGACGCGCAGGTGGCATACGACTGCGTGGGCCTCGGTCACATCGACCGAGCGCACACCCACGCGATCACTGCGCGGGCCGCGGTCGACGCCGCCGAGACCATCCTGCGCGCCGCGCTGGCCGGTAACGAGAGCGCCCAGGTCGAGGACTGACACCCGCGCGGGCCGGACTGGCGCTCCGCGCCGCTCCGCCCCGCATCCCCTGGCCAACCGGCGGCTTGGCGCTCCACGCCGGTCCGCCCCGCATCCCAGGACCAACCGGCCGGGCGGGCGGTCCGCGCCGCTCTGCCCCGCATCCCCTGGCCAACCGGCGGCTTGGCGCTCCACGCCGGTCCGCCCCGCATCCCAGGACCAACCGGCCGGGCTGGCGGTCCGCGCCGATCCAGATTAATGTGTGACTCACACATCAATCTGCGGGAGGGCGACGATGGGCAAAGCGCGGGGCACCTTCACGGTGTCCTCCTGGGACGAGAACACCTACGCCGAGCTCGACGGCAACCGCAAGCTGACCCGGGCCACGGTCACGTTCGACTTCGCCGGCGGCGTGCGCGCGCAGGGCACCTGGGATGCGGTGATGTGCTACCGGGACGACGGCACGGCCGTGTTCACCGGCATGCAGCGCATGGTGGGCGAGATCGAGGGCCGCTCGGGCGGCTTCGTGCTTCGGGCCGACGGCACGTTCGCGGGCGGCGAGGCCCGCAGCGAATGGCAGGTCGTCGACGGCTCCGCAACGGGCGACCTGGCCGGGCTGCGGGGCGCCGGGTCGGCGGTCGCCACCAGCACGCCGCCCGGGACGTACAACTTCGAGTACGACCTCGGCTGACGGGCGTGCCCCTGGACCGGACGGCCAACCTGCTGGGCGCGCTGTCCCTGGTGATCGCGGACCGGATGGCCGACGCCATGGCCGAGGCGGGCGGCCGTCCGGAGTCGGGTGCGGCCGCGCTGTGCGCGCTGTTGCACTTCCTTGACCGCCCGACGGTCGACCGGCTGCGCCAGGTGCTCGGGCTCACGTCGTCCGGAACGGTGCGGCTGGTCGACCGGCTGGCGGCCGACGGCTATGTCCGGCGCGCCGCCGGCGCCGACGGGCGGTCGGTGGCGATCGAGCTCACCGAAGCCGGCCGGGCGGCCGCGCAGCGGGTGGCGGGGGCCCGGGCCGAGGTGCTCGGCGGCGCGCTCGCGGTGCTGTCCGCCGACGAGCGGCAGGCCTTCGACCGGCTCGCGGGCCGGGTGCTGGCCGGCCTGGTCCGCGGGCCGGGCGCCACGCGCTGGATGTGCCGGCTGTGCGACACCGGCGTCTGCCGCGGCGCCGCCGGCGGCTGCCCGGTGGGCAACGCGGCCCGGGAGCGCTACGCGGCCGCGGAGCAGCCGCTTACCGCGCCAGGCGGGGCAGCAGCAGCGCCGACGCCGTGACGCCGAGCACCGTGGCGCAGACCAGCACGATCGCGTCGAGACCCAGGTGGGCCGGGGTGCCGATGAGCAACCCGCGCAGCGCGTCCACCTCGTAGGACAGCGGGTTGATCTTGCTGATCGCCTGCAGCCAGCCCGGCATGATGCGCTCCGGGTACAGGGCGTTCGAGCTGAAGAACAGCGGCATCGTGATCGCCTGGCCGATGCCCATCAGCCGGTCGCGGGACAGCGCCACCCCGGCGATGCTCATCGACAGGCAGGAGAAGAACGCCGAGCCGAGCACCACCACCGCCGCGGTCGCGAGGAGCTTGAGCGGGTTGTCGGTGAAGGCCACGCCGAGGATCGCGGCGAGCACCACCACCACCGCGGCCTGGACGATCGAGCGCACCCCGGCGGCGAACGCCTTGCCGCTGATCAGCGCGGCCCGCGGGGTAGGGGTGACCATCAGCTTGGTCAGCACGCCCGCGTCCCGCTCCCAGATGATCTGGATGCCGTAGAAGATGGCGATGAACAGCGCGGACTGGGCCAGGATGCCGGGCGCGAGGTAGGCCAGGTAGGGGATGCCGCCCGGGGTGGGGATGGCGTGGATCCTTGTGAACGTCTCGCCGAAGATCAGCAGCCAGAGCGCGGGCTGAATCGCCCGGGTGTACAGCTCGGTGCGGTCGTGGCGGATCTTGCGCAGTTCGACCCAGCACAGCGTGACGATCCGGCTGGCCAGCCGGCGCACGACGGCGGGCGGGGTGTCGGCGGGCAGGCCGAGCGCCCCGCCGGGCTCAGCCGAGACGGCGGGCGGTACGCCTGGCGCGGCGAACGTCACGGATGCTTCCCTTCTCGGAGTCGTCATCGAGCGTGCCGCCGGTGTAGTGGCGGAACACCTCGTCCAGCGTTGCCCCGGCCCCGAGCATGGCCTTGAGCATTCCCGGCGTCCCGGTGGCCCGGATCGAGCCGGCGTGCATGAGCGAGACCCGGTCGCAGTAGGTGTCGGCCTCGTCCATGTAATGGGTGGTCATCAGGACGGTGATCGGGGCGGACTCACGCAGCCGGTCGATGAAGTCCCAGACGTCCGTGCGCGCGATCGGGTCCAGGCCGACGGTCGGCTCGTCGAGCACCAGCAGGCTCGGCGCGCTGATCAGGGCCTGCGCCAGCTCGAGCCTGCGGATCATGCCGCCCGAGTAGGTCTTGACCAGGCGGTCGGCGGCCTCGGCGAGGCCCATGGCCGCAAGCGCGCGGTCGACGCGTTCCGCGCGCTGCCGCCGCGGAACGTCAAACAGCCTGGCGAACAGCTGCACGTTCTCCCGGCCGGTGAGCATCGCGTCCGCGGACAGCAGCTGCGGCACGTAGCCGATCATGCGGCGAACCCGCATCGGGTTCTGGGCGGCGTCGGTGCCGAACACCGTCACGGTGCCGGCCATCGGCTTCAGCAGCGTGGTCAGCATCCTGATCGTGGTCGTCTTGCCCGCGCCGTTCGGCCCGAGCAGCCCGTAGGTCTCGCCGGGCTCGATCTCGAGGTCCACGTGATCGACGGCGACGTGCTCGCCGAACCGGTAGGTCAGGCCGACGCAGCGGACCGCGGCGCCGCCCGGCATGCCGCCGGTCAAGCCGTCGGGCCGCAGGGTCGGGGCCGAGACCGCGGGGCCGTCGGTCTGCGGGCTCATGGGGCCTCCATTCGTTCGGCCAGGCGCAGCAGCGCCGGCGCCGCGGCCGCGAGCGCCCGCCGGTCCGCGGGGGTCATTCGCTCGATCGCCCGGCCGGCCAGTTCGGCTCGCAGGTCGCGGAACTCCGCCAGCCGCCGCCTGGCCTTGTCGGTGGCGGCGAGCAGCACGGTCCTTCCGTCGTGCGCGCTCTTCTCGCGGCTCAGCAGGCCCGCCTCGGCCAGCCGCCCCACGAGCGTGCTGACCGTGTTGGGCGCCAGGCGCAGTTCCTGGGCGGCGTCGGCGACCGTCATGCCCGGCCTTGCGGCGGCCAGCCGCAGCAGCTCAGACTGGGCCGGCGGCAGCGGCTGGTCCGCCCAGGCCTGGCGCGTGGCACGGCGGGCGGTCCTGCGGATCACGCTGATCGCCGCGAAAAGCTCCGCCGCCGCGGCCGCCGCCGGGTCGGCCTCGGCGCCGGCCGCCGCGCGCCGCGCCCGCTTCGTGACAATCTCGTTCACAGAGCTAACTATATTGGACTCCGCCCGCGGGCGCCAACAGCCCCGCGTGACGAGATAGGGGTGGGCTTCGGACGACAGCTGGTTCGGGTGGCCGGGTCGCGGTGACGGGCCGCGCGGCCGCCTGGCTGGTTCGGGTGGCCGGGTCGCGGTGGCGGGCCGCGCGGTCGCCTGGCTGGTTCGGGTGGCCGGGTCGCGGTGGCGGGTCGCGGTGGCGGGCCGCGGTGGCGGGTCGCGGTGGCGGGCCGCGGGGATTTCGGCCATGTTCTGAGTAGCGGCTAAGTCCCAGCGCTGTCACTAGAGCGACAGCAAGCTTCCGTCGATCTTCCTCAACCGCCGGAGCGCGCCAGGTTACAGCTGAGGTTATGCGTGCTATGTCTAGGTTAGACATCCGCAGCGAGCCGAGGTTTCCGGCGGTCCCACGTTTCGGGCCAGCCAGTTTGGCTTGCGTCAGTGTCCGAAACCAGGTTGGTGTCCGTAACTGCGGGCTTCCGACCAGGCAGGGGCCGCTCCGGGCACCGGGAGGACGGACGCGGGCGCGCAGACGCGCGGATCGGTGCCGGTTCCGGGAGCACCGGTACTGCTGAGGCTGCCGGGACTTAGGGTTCGGGGGTGTCGCGGCCCCGGGTGGTCCGCAGCGCGTCCTCCCGCCCGGCCGGGCCGGAAAGCCGGCCGTCGCCGTTATCGGCTGGACGCGGGCTGGCGCTCGCCGTGGGCTGAGCCCCGGCCGTCACGCGCCCGTCGGCGGCCACGGCCTGGGCGGCGTGCTCGTCGTGCACATACCGGCCGCCGCGCAACAGGGATGCGCCCGCCGCGATCACGAGAATCACGATCGCCGTGCTGAACACGATCACCAGGCCGTGGTGGAACGGGCCGGAGAGCAGCTGCGGGAAGAACTGCTTGCCGGTCAGCACGCTGGCCTGTGCCCGCGGCAGGCGCGCGAGCACCCCGGTCGGGGCCAGCAGCTGGTGTACCGGGTTGTAGCCGAGGAACGCGGCGAACAGGCTGGAGACGGGGGGCGCCTGCCCGATCTGGTGCGCGATCGCAGCTGGCACGCCGTGCGAGGTCAGGCCGCGCGTGAGCGTGGTCGGCAGCGTGCTGGCCAGCCCGGCGATCATCAGCGTGAAAAACACGCCGATCGACAGCACGAAGCCGGAGTTCTGGAACGTGGCGAGCATGCCGGACGCCGCGCCGCGTTGCCTGGCGGGGACGCTGTTCATGATCGCGGCCGCGTTCGGCGCCGAGAACAGGCCCATGCCCGCCCCCGCCAGGAAGATCAGTCCGGCGAACGCGAGGTACCTGAAGTTCGTCGGCACAAGCAGGAGCCCGCCGAACGCTGCGGCCGACACCAGCAGCCCGCCCGACGCGAACGCGCGGGCGCCGTGCTTGTCCGAGAGCTTGCCGGACAGCGGCCCGGAGACGACGAAGCCGCAGGTGAGCGGGAGCAGGTAGATGCCCGACCAGAGCGGCGTGTCCTTGAAGTTGTAGCCATGCAGCACCAGCCAGATCCCCTGCAGCCAGATGATCAGCATGAACTGCAGGCCGCCGCGCGCGATCGAGGCCAGCAGGGTGGCCGCGTTGCCGGCCGCGAAGGCCCGGATCCGCAGCAGCTTGAGGTCGAACATCGGCTGCTTGACGTGCAACTCGGTGATGCAGAACGTGATGAGCAGCGCCACCCCGCCGATCAGCCCAGTCAGCACCAGGGGGTTCGTCCAGCCCATCGAGTGCCCGCCGTAGGGGATCAGCCCGTAGGTGATGCCGACCAGGATCCCGATCAGGCCGAGCCCGAACAGTATGTTGCCCAGCCAGTCGATCCGCGCCGGGGTCCGCGCCCCGACCTCGCGCAGGCTGAGGTACGACCAGATCGTGCCGCCGATGCCGATCGGCACCGAGACGATGAACACCAGGCGCCAGTCGACGGCCGCGAGCACCCCGCCCAGGATCAGGCCGATGAACTGGCCGGAGATGCCGGCCACCTGGTTGATGCCCATCGCCATGCCCCGCTGGTCGGCGGGGAAGGCGTCGGTCAGGATCGCGGGGGAGTTAGCCATGATCATCGCACCGCCGACGGCCTGGATCACCCGGAACCCGATCAGCCACATCGCCCCGGCCGGCCCGGTCAGCGGGTCGAACGGGAGCGCCAGCGCCCCGAGTCCGAAGACCGCGAAGCCAACGTTGTACATGCGGACCCGGCCGTAGATGTCGCCGAGGCGGCCCAGCGTTACCACCAGCACGGCCGACACGACCAGGTAGCCCATCAGCATCCAGAGCAGGTAGCTGACGTTGCCGGGGGTCAGCGGGTCCAGCTTGATACCGCGGAAGATGGCCGGCAGCGCGATGATCACGATCGAGGCGTTGACGGTGGCCGACAGCATGCCGAGCGTGGTGTTGGACAGCGCTATCCACTTGTAGTGGTCGCTCCGGCCGATCCGGGATGCGGCATCTGCCACCGCGCGGTCTCCCTCTGCCGTTCTGGACAGGTATTTGCTTAGACGAAACTAACAGATGATCGAGGTCGTCAGCCACCCGGCGGCTGGCGGGGCGATGACCTCGGTCACCGGCCCGCGGCTGGCGGGGCGATGACCTCGGTCACCGGCCGGCGGCTTACCGGTGATGACCTCGGTCACCGGCCCGCGGCTGGCCGGCCGTGCCCCCGGTTCCCAGCTTGTCACCGGGCCGCGCCGCCGCCGCCAGCGGCCGCGCCCCCGCGCTGCCCTCGATGTATCTTCGGGATGTGACATCGCGACCGCCGCCACGTGATCTGCGTGCGTCCGATGCGGACCGGGAACGGGTGGTCGCCCTGCTGACGCAGGCCGCCAGCGACGGAAGGCTGACCCTCGGCGAGCACTCGGAACGGGCCGAGCGCGCGTACTCGGCCCGCACGCTCGGCGAGCTGGCGGAGCTGACCGCCGACCTAGCGGCGGCGTCGGACCAGCCGATCCGGCTGGACGGCCGTCGGCCGATCGCCGGCATCTTCGCCAAGGAACGGCGCGACGGCCGCTGGGTGGTGCCGGAACGCCTCACGGTGACCGCCGTGTTCGGCGAGGTCATACTGGACCTGCGCGAGGCGGTGCTGCAGAGCCCGCGGATCACCGTTCTGGCCACGATGGTCGGCGGCACGGTGCAGCTGATCGTCCCGGAGGGCGTGGCGGTGGAGACGACCGGCACGGCCGTGCTGACCAGGCAGACGGGCCAGCAGGGCCGCAGGCCGACCGCGCCCGCGGCGCCGGGTACCCCGGTGATCGAGGTGCGGATGCTCGGGCTGGGCGGCCGTGTGAAGGTCGTCAGGCCCCGCCGGCCCCGGTGGTTCGGGCCGCTCAGTCGCCGTCGAAGTTGACCGAGCTGTAGGCCCTGAGCTTCCAGAGCTGGTGCTCGCTGTAGATGTTGCGCAGCGTTCCTGACCGGGCGCGCATGACCAGCGAGTGCGTGGTGGCACCGCCGGACCGGTACCGGACGCCGGCCATCAATTCCCCGTCGGTGATCCCGGTGGCGGCGAAGAACGCGTCGTCGGAGGTGACCAGGTCGTCGGTGGACAGCACGCGGTCAAGGTCGTGGCCCGCGCCGACCGCGCGGTCGCGTTCCTCCTCATCCCGCGGCGCGAGCTTGCCGAGGATGACGCCGCCCAGGCACTTGATCGCGCACGCGGCGATGATGCCCTCGGGCGTGCCGCCGATCCCGAGCAGCAGGTCGATCCCGGTGCCCTCGCGTGCCGCCATGATCGCGCCCGCCACGTCACCGTCGGTGATCAGCTTGATCCGCGCTCCGGCCGCCCGGACCTCCTCGATCAGGCCCTGGTGCCGCGGCCGGTCCAGGATCACCACCGTGACGTCGTGCGGGGAGCAGTGCTTCGCGCGCGCCACCGCCGCGACGTTGTCGGCGGGTGACGCGTCGATGTCCACCATGTCGGCCGCCGCGGGCCCGGTGACCAGCTTGGACATGTAGAAGACCGCCGACGGGTCATACATCGACCCGCGGGCGCTGACCGCGAGCACCGAGATCGCGTTCGGCATGCCGTTCGCGGTCAGCCGGGTCCCGTCGATCGGGTCGACCGCGACGTCACAGGCGGGGCCGCTGCCGTCGCCGACCTGCTCGCCGTTGTACAGCATCGGCGCGCGGTCCTTCTCCCCCTCGCCGATCACGACCACGCCGTCCATCGACACCGTGTTGATCAGCATGCGCATCGCGTGCACCGCGGCGGCGTCGGCGCCGTTCTTGTCTCCGCGCCCCACCCAGCGGGCCGCGGCCATCGCGCCCGCCTCGGTCACCCGGGCGAGCTCGAGCGCGAGGTTGCGGTCCGGAGCGTGCCTGGCCGGCGGCGCCGGGGCTTCTTCCTGGCCCGCCGGGGTACCCTGCCCGGGCAGGACCGGCCCGGTGGCGGTCTGATTCTCGGTCACGAGGACGCCTTCCGTTATGCCGTGAAGAAATCTTATGCGCAGGCCCGGCCGCGTAGCCTGGTGCGTGACCCGGCCGGGTCTGAGGGAGTATTGCGGATCGGCATGACAACAGAGCAGGCGCAGCCCGTCGCGAGGGCGTCCGAACGTGGCGCCGCGACCCGGTCTGCCCTGCTCGCCGCCGCGCGCGAGGTCTTCACCACCCAGGGCTACGCGCAGGCCGGCGTGACCGACATCGTGAACCGGGCCGGGGCCAGCGTCGGGAGCCTCTATCACCATTTTTCGGGAAAGGCCGACCTGTACCTGACGCTGTTCGAGGAGCTCAACAACGAGCACGCGGAGCGGACGCGGTGCGCGGTGCGCCGCGCCCGTGAGGCCGGCGTCACCGATCCCAAGCAGCTGTTCCTTGTCGGCGCGCGGGAGTACCTTGACGTCTGCCTGGAGCACCGCGAGCTGTTCCGGCTGTTCGTCGGCGGTGACGGGCCCCCGGGGTTCGATCTCGTGCGGCGGCAGCGGCTCGCGGACTGGGTGAGCATGAACACCGAGTTCTTCGTGCGCAGCGGGGAGCCGCTGGACCAGGCGGTCGCGATCGTGATGACCGGCGCCCTGGGGCTGTGCGCCACGGAGCTGTCGCTCAGCGCGGACGCCGGCCGCATGCGGAAGATCGCCGACGGCGTCATCGAGGTCCTCACGCGGCTCGAGTCGCCGCGGCCTTAGCGTTCGGTCTCCTAGAACGGCGCGTCCGAGTCGCCGGTCTCGCCGCGGCGGGCCGTCGCCTCGGCCAGCCGCGCCCTGGCGCCCTCGAGCCACTCCGTGCACACCTCGGCAAGGCGCTCGCCACGCTCCCACAGCTGCAGCGACTCCTCCAGGGTCAGGCCGCCGGCCTCTAGCCGCTTGACCAGCTCGGCCAGCTCGTCGCGCGCCTGCTCGTAGGGCGGCCGCGGGTCCCGCGAGCCGTCGCCGCCATCGGCTGCCGTCACCCCTTCACCCTATCGGGCGGGTTCAGCGGGATGGCTTCGATGACCTTCTTGATCAGGCTCGCGTAGAGCACGGCGCCCGGCGGCAGCGGGTGCACCTGGTCGTCGCGCAGCATGCCCGTGTGGTTCTCGATCGCCGCGTACCAGTTGACGAGGCGCACGCGGGTGTAGCGGGCGACGGCGGCGGCGATCGTGGCGTTGACCGGTCCCTCCCAGGGCCTGGGCTCGTAGGTGTTGATCAGCACCAGCCAGCGGTCCGGGCCGATCGCGGCGCGCACCTGCCTGATCTCGCTGATGGCCATGTTGCCGTTGGTGCCAAGCCCCAGCAGGACGACCGGGCGCAGCTGCCCGCGCGCGGCCAGCTGCCGGACGACCTGGACGCCCTCGTCCATCTGCCGGCTGACGACCGCGTTGATGTAGATGCCGGGCAGCTCGTACTCCAGCCCCTCCGCGCACGACAGCATGACCGAGTCCCCGATGGCGGTGACCATCGATCCCGTCGGCCGCACCTGCTCCGACGCGGCCACGGAGGCGGCGGGCCGGCCGGCCCGGGCCGCGGGCCGGCCGGCCCGGGCGCCGTGCCCGCCGGAGCGGGCTTGCGCGCGGCCGGCCTGGGAGGCGGCGGCGATCTTCGCGCCCTCGGCGATCTGCTGCTCGAGGGTCGGGCCGCCTGGCGGGTTGACCATGCCGTACCCGGCGGCGGCGGCGACCGCGATGAGCGCGCCAGCCGCCGCGACCGGCAGCGCCCGCGCCGGGTACCGCGGGGCGGCGGCGAGCGCGCCGGCGAGCTGCGCGCGGCGCTGGCGGGCCACCGCGCGAAAACCACGCCGCAGGACCGGCTCCTCGATCCACCGCCAGGACGCGGCGGCCAGGGCGATCGGCAGAGCGGTCTCGGCCAGCCGCGCCGCGGACGGGTTGACCCGGGGGCCGGCCACCGCGCCGGCCAGCGCGATCACCGGCCAGTGCCACAGGTAGACGCCGTAGGAACGCACCCCCAGCCAGCGCAGCGGCCGCCAGCCGAGCACCCGGGCGATGCGACCGGGCGCCGCCGCGGCGGCCACCACGGCGGCAGCCGCGAGCGCGGCGAAGACCATCCCGTCGGGGTACAGGGCGGGATCGGAGCCGGCGAAGTGGGTAACGGCCCAGGCCAGCGCGGCCAGGCCGAACACGCCCCCGTAGTCGAGCTGCCTGGCCGTCATGGCCGACACGGTGCCCAGGCGGGCCAGCGGGAACGTGAGCGCCAGCGCCGCGCCGATGAGCAGCCCGCTGGCGTGGGTGTCGGTGCCGTAGTAGACGAACGACGGGTCCGAGCCGGGGACGTAGACCATCGCCATCACGACCGCGGAGACGGCGGCCCCCGCCCAGGCCAGGCCGGCGGCCAGCCGCTTGCGCCGGGTCGTGGCCAGCACGACCGCCAGGACCAGCGGCCATATCAGGTAGAACTGCTCCTCGACCGCGAGCGACCACAGGTGCTGCAGCGGGGGTGGCGGGCCGAAGGCCGTGAAGTACGACTGATGCGCGACGGCCTGCGACCAGTTGCTGCTGAACGTCATCGCGCCCAGCAGCGCGTAGCGCAGGCCCGGTATCTCCTCAGGCTCGAAGACGGTGACGGCCGCGGCAACGGTGACCAGGACGACGGCCAGGGCCGGCAGCAGCCGCCGCGCCCTGCGGACCCAGAAGCCGCGCAGGAGCAGCCGCCCGTCGCGGTCGAATTGAGCGGCCAGAAGGTCGGTTATGAGGTAGCCGCTCAGCACGAAGAACACATCCACGCCGAGGAACCCGCCGGGCACTCCGGGCAGGCCCTCGTGAAACGCGATCACCGCCAGCACCGCGAGCGCCCGTACGCCGTCGAGTCCGCCGGACCTCGCCCGGCGGGTCCGCTCGGTGCGCGCTCCCGCCTGCGCCCGGGCCTGAGCTGGCCTGCTTTCACCGGTCACTGCGGACAACGTCGTTCCCCCCGAAGCGCACAATTACCGAAATGGACGTTATTGGCCGGCGGCCATTAGACCAAAAAGACAACAGTTGTTTTCGCCGAATGGCTGGCGGGAGAAACGCCGTTATCGGTAATCGACGTTGCCGGTCTTGCTATAGCAATGGTTATGACTTTGGCGGGGGGTCCGCCGTGACGGCCAGCCGGTCGTCGGTGAACCGCACCGTGAGCGGCTCGCCTGGGGCCACCTCGGCGGCCGAGCGGACGACGCTGGCGTCGTCGCGTTGCACGATCGCGTACCCGCGGCGCAGCGTCGCGGCCGGTGAGAGGGCGATCAGCCGCGCCCGGGTGTGGCTCACGTCGTCGCTGGCCCGGTCCAGGCTGGCCGACAGGCACCGGCGGGCCCGCTCGGTGAGCGCGTTCACCAGTTCCTGCTGCCGTTCGATCTCGCGCACCGGATCGGCCAGGACCGGCCGTGACCGAATGGCCGATAGCCACGACATCTCCCGGTCGATCCGGCCCGTGAGCCAGCGACGGGCGCGGGCGCGCAGCTGGCCGATGAGCGCGAGCTGCTCGGCCACGTCAGGCACGACCCGCCTGGCGGCGTCGGTGGGCGTGGACGCGCGCACATCGGCGACGTGATCCAGGATCGGCGAGTCCTGCTCGTGGCCGATCGCGCTGACCACCGGCGTGCGGCACGCGGCCACCGCGCGGACGAGGGTCTCGTCGGAGAACGGCAACAGGTCCTCGATCGAGCCGCCGCCGCGGGTCACGATGATCACGTCGACAGCCGGGTCGGCGTCAAGCTCTTGCAGCGCGTCGGTGACCTCGGTCACGGCGTACGCGCCCTGCACGGCGACCTCGCGGACCCGGAACCGGACGGCCGGCCAGCGCCGGGCGGCGTTGTCCAGCACGTCCCGCTCGGCGGCGGAGTCCCGTCCGCAGATCAGGCCGACCATCCGGGGCAGGAACGGCAGCGGGCGCTTGCGTTCGGGCGCGAACAGGCCCTCGTCGGCCAGTGACCGGCGCAGCCGGTCAAGCCGCGCCAGCAGCTCGCCGACGCCGACCGCCCGGATCTCCAGCGCGGTCAGCGAGAACGAGCCTCGCGCCACGTTGAAGTCGGGACGGGCCCAGACGACCACCCGGGCGCCCTCGGCGGGCGCGGGGTCGCTGGCGTCAAAGACCGTCCTGGTGCACATCACCCGGGCCGACACGGCGGCCACCGGGTCGCGCAGGGTGAGGAACACGGTGCTGCCGCGCCGGTTCAGCTCCGCGATCTGGCCCTCGACCCAGACACGTCCCAGGCGGCCGACCCACTCCCCGACCATCCGCAGCACGGTGCGGACGGGGACCGGCGACTCTGGCGTGGTTTCCAGCGGCATGGCGCCGGTCAGGCCTGGCCGCTCTCCAGCTTGGCGATGCGGCGCTCGAACATCGTCAGCACGGCGGGCCGGCCCGCGTTGGCCTTCTCATGGTCGAGGAGCACGCGCACCTGCGAGGAATCGAGGTTGCGCAGCCGGGCGCGGAGGGAGGCGACGGTCAGCTCGTCGTAATTCGGCACCGGCAGTGCCGCCCCGACAACGCTGCCCGGCGGCTCAGGAGCAGTATCCGCAACGGACGGACCGCCGCCGGAACTGGTCTCCGGGAGGCTGGCGGCGGGCTCGGGGGCCACGTCCGCGGGGGGCTCGGGGGCCACGTCCGCGGGGGGCGGCGGGGCGGCTTCGGCGGACTCGGCCACGAGAGCGGCCGGCTCTGGGAGGGTTTCGGCCGGTTCCGGCGCCGCTTGCGTGGTCGCCTCGGGCACGATGCCGGCGGGCTGCGTCGCCTCGGGCCGCGCGGCCGGCACGTCCTGCTGGGGCAGCAGCCGGACGTTCCCGGTCTCGTCCAGCGACCGCCACCGGCTCTCCTGTCTGGGCGCGGGGGCGGTGTGCGCGGCGGACTGGGCGCGAGCGGCGGACTCGGCGCGCGGGCCCGGGTCCGGCGGGGTCTCCCGCTGGAGTTCCGCCGCCCGGGTCCTGATCCGGTCGGCCACCAGCAGCACCTGGCCAATGCCGGAGAACACGGCCCGCAACGCCTGCGCCGGAGCTTCCTTAACGCGTTCGGAGACTTGCTGCGGGATACGCATGATGATCTTCTCCTCGGGTCCGGCCGGCGATGATGACGCCTGCCAGATGATTCTCTTCATTTCGCATCACCGCGCAATAGGCGCCCCGCGAACTGTTGCCGATTTGAGCGAGCGGCCGGGCGTTCTGGTGCGCTTGATGGAGTGGCGAACGAGTTCACCTACCATGGGTGTCATGTCCGTGCCCACGCGTCCTGCTGGCCAAGCCCCGCGGCTACTGCGCGGGCGTTGACCGGGCAGTGCAAACGGTCGAGAGGGCGCTGGAGCACTTCGGCGCCCCGGTCTACGTGCGCAAGCAGATCGTGCACAACACGCATGTGGTCAGGGCGCTGGAGCAGCGCGGCGCGATCTTCGTGGAGGAAGCGGGAGAGGTCCCCGAGGGCGCCGTGGTGGTGTTCTCCGCCCACGGGGTGGCCCCGCAGGTACGCGAGGAGGCCGCCAAGCGCGGGCTGCGGACGATCGACGCGACCTGCCCGCTGGTCACCAAGGTGCACAGCGAGGCCCGGCGGTTCGCCGCCCAGGGCTACGACATCCTGCTGATCGGGCACGAGGGCCACGAGGAGGTCGTCGGCACCACCGGGGAGGCTCCCGGGCGCATCCACCTGGTCGACGGGCCGAAGGACAGCGGCGAGATCGAGATCCGCGACCCGGGCAAGGTGGCCTGGCTGTCCCAGACCACGCTGTCGGTCGACGAGACCAACGAGACGGTGGCCGCGCTGCGCGAGCGCTTCCCGCGGCTGCTGGACCCGCCCAGCGACGACATCTGCTACGCCACGCAGAACCGCCAGGCAGCGGTCAAGCAGATAGCGGCCGACTCCGACGTGGTCATCGTGGTGGGCTCGCGCAACTCGTCCAACTCGGTGCGCCTGGTCGAGGTGGCGCTGGACGCGGGCGCGGTTCACGCCTATCTCGTGGACGACGCCTCCGGCATCGAGCAGGCGTGGCTGGACGGGTCCACGACCGTCGGCGTGACCAGCGGTGCCTCGGTGCCCGAGGACCTCGTGGCCGGGGTGCTCGCCAGGCTGGCCGACAGCGGGTTCGGCGCCATCACGGAGGTCGAGGCGGTGCCGGAGCGCATGGTGTTCGCGCTGCCGCACGAGCTGCGCCGCGGCCCGTCCGAGGGCTAGCGACGGTCTAACTCCCGCGGGCGCCGCCGCGCGGGCCGCGCGGCGCGGACCGCGCGCGCAGCCCCGGGTCGCCGCGCATCTCGTCACGCAGATCCTGGATGCACTGCGGCAGCCCGCGGAACAGCGCGACGCCCAGGCTGACGAGCACGCCGGCGAACAGCCAGGGCGCGACCGCCGCCAGGGTGAGGATGGTCCCCTCGGCCGCGGAGGTCAGCGTGTGCCGGGCCGAATCCGCGTGCGATGTGAGCACCTCGGTGGCGACCAGCGAGATCAGGAAGATCAGCGGCGGGGTCACCACCACCGTCAGCAGACCCTCTCGCCGCGTGTAGCGGGCCGTGAGAGCGCAGCCGGCCACGAAGCTCAATCCGGTCAGCACCGCCAGGTGCAGCCACCCGGCGGTCAGCGTTCCCGGGAAGAACAGGGAGAACATGGCCAGGATCGCCCCGCGCGGGGTCATCCGGGCCGCGGGCCCGCCGCCCGGGCCGGGAGCCAGCCCGGCCAGCCGAAGCCGCTGCGGCACCCCGCTCCCCCCTCCCGTCCCCGGCGATGGCCCGGCGCTGGCGGTCACGGTCAGCCCGCCGCGCCCATCGCCCTCGGCCCGCTCACCAGCTGCGGCGCGGACACCAGTCCCGGGGCGGCCTCGGTGATCAGGTCGGGCGCGGACAGCGCCCGCACCGCGTCCTGCACGGCGGCCGGCGGCCTGAGCTCGGCGTCGACCACTCCCAGCTGGCTCAGCTTGCGGGCGGTGACCAGGACCCGGCCCTCCAGCGAGCCGACCGTCTTGTTGTAACTCGCCACCGCGTTGCCCAGCGCCTTGCCGAGGCCGTCCACGTGCTTGCCCAGCCCGGTGAGCCGGTCATACAGCTCGCGCCCGAGGTCGAAGACCGCCCGCGCGTTCTCGGAGAGCGCTTCCTGCTGCCAGGCGTACTGGGCGGTCCGCAGCATGGTGACCAGCGTGGTAGGCGTGGCGATGTGCACCTTGCTGGCGATCGCGTGCTCGAGCAGGCCCGGGTCGTGCTCCAGCGCGGGCGCCAGGAACGCCTCGCCGGGGATGAACAGCACCACGAACTCGGGCGCCGGGCTGAGCACCGACCAGTAGGCCTTGGCGGCCAGCCGGTCCACGTGCTCGCGCAGGTGCCGGGCGTGGGCGACCAGCCGGGCCTCGCGGACGGCGTCGTCCGAGGTCTCGGCCGCCTCCAGGTACGCGGCGAGCGAGACCTTGGAGTCGACCACGATGTTCTTGCCCCCCGCCAGCCTGATCACCATGTCCGGCCGCTGCGTGCCCTCGTCGGTGCTCACGCTGACCTGCTCGTCGAAGTCGCACCGGGGGCTCATCCCGGACATCTCGACCACCCGGCGCAGCTGCATCTCACCCCACCGGCCGCGGGCCTCCGGCCGCCGCAGCGCGCTGACAAGGGCCTGGGTCTGCGCGCGCAGCTCGTCTGAGCTCTGCCGGGCGATCTTCACCTGCTCGGACAGGGCCGCGTGCGATGTCCGCCGGGCCGCGTCGGTCTCGCGCAGCTGGTCCTCCACCCGGGCCAGCGCCTCCCGCAGCGGCTGGACCAGATGCTCCACGGCCGCCTTCCTGGTGTCCAGGTCGCCGGCCGCCCGTGCGTTGGCGGCCTCCAGCCGGCCGGCCGCCATCTCAAGGAACCGCCGGGTGCTCTGGTCCAGGGCCTCCCCGGCCATCGCCTGGAAGTGCTCGGCCGCGGCCGCCTGGCCCGCGACGCGGCTGCGCGCGTAGAGGTAGCCGATGAGCGCCCCGAGGGCCGCTCCGACCAGAAGCCCGATCAGCAACGAGATCCCGTCCATATCTATTCATGCTCGCAGCCGGGTGCGACAGTTTCCCGCGTGACACGCTGAGCGGGCGAGGAACGGGCGCGGACGCCCCTTCGGCCCGGCCGGGTCCCCGGCGCACCTAGACTCGCCCGGGTGAGCCTGTCCATCGGCATCGTCGGCCTGCCCAACGTCGGCAAGTCCACCCTGTTCAACGCGCTGACAAGGGCCAGCGCCGTGGCGTCCAACTACCCGTTCGCGACCATCGAGCCCAACGTCGGCATCGTCGGCATCCCCGACCCCCGGCTGGCCGCTCTGGCAAGCCTGTACGACTCGGCCAGGATCGTTCCCGCAACGGTAAGGTTCGTCGACATCGCCGGCCTCGTCCGCGGCGCCTCGCAGGGGCAGGGCCTGGGCAACCAGTTCCTGGCTCACATCAGGGAAACCGACGCGATCTGCCAGGTGGTCCGGGTGTTCACCGATCCGGACGTGAGCCACGTGGACGGCGACGTGTCGCCCGAACGAGACATCGAGACCGTGGCGACCGAGCTCATCCTGGCCGACCTGCAGACGCTGGAGAAGGCGGCGCCGCGGCTGGCCAAGGAGGCCAAGTTCGCCAAGGACCCGGCGCGGACCAGGGCGGCCGGCGCGGCCGAGCGGGCGCAGCAGGTGCTCGACGGCGGGACGACGCTGTTCGCCGGGGCCGGGCCGGCCGGGATCGACGTGGCCGACGTGCGCGACCTGCAGCTGCTGACGGCCAAGCCGTTCGTCTACGTGTTCAACGAGGACGACGCCGAGCTCGGCGACGCGGAGCTGAGGAAGCGGCTCGCGGCGCTGGTGGCGCCCGCCCCGGCGGTGTTCCTGGACGCGAAGACCGAGGCCGAGCTGGCCGAGCTGTCCGAGGACGAGGCCGCCGAGCTGCTGGCCGGGCTCGGCCTGGGCGAGCCGGGCCTGGCGCAGCTGGCCCGGGCCGGCTTCGAGGCACTGGGCCTGCAGACGTTCCTGACCGCCGGCCCGAAGGAGGCCCGGGCGTGGACGATCCGGGCCGGGGCGACCGCGCCGGAGGCCGCCGGCGTGATCCACACCGATTTCCAGCGCGGGTTCATCAAGGCCGAGGTGGTCTCGTTCGACGACCTGATGGCCGCGGGCTCCATGGTCGCGGCGCGCGCCGCGGGCAAGGTCCGGATCGAGGGCCGCGACTACGTGATGCGCGACGGCGACGTCGTCGAGTTCCGCTTCAACGTCTGACCAACGTCGACGGAGGGCGGGGCGGATGCTGGCCCGGACCGCCTGACGGACTCGCACGACCGTGACGCCGCCGAGTTCCGCTTCAATCCCTGCCTACCGGTGCCGCCAGCCGGGCCACGGCTCCCGCGATGGCCGGCCCCCGATTCCGGACATCCGCTATGGCCCGGTGCGGCCATCCGAAAACCTGCGCGCGTCCGAAAACCCTTCGGCACGGCCGGTCGGCCCGGATATATGGGAGCATTCCGGGCATCAGCGGCCGGTTCTCAATAACTGCAACGGTCCATCGCTGCTTCTCTCTTAGCAGTGATGGGACTCCGCTGCCATTGGTGGGAGGCGCGCAGGGCGCGAGGCAGCGCCCCGCGCGAGGCAGCGCCCCGCGCGAGGCAGCGCCCCGCGCGAGGCGCGGCGAGCGCCAACGTGTAGCCAGGGAAGTTAACGCTGGTCGCCGCCATCGCCGGTGCCCGTCGCTGCGCACATAGCCCGCAAGCCCCGTGACCTCGCGGCCGCTGCGGCTCGCCGAAATCATCCTCCAGTCGGACCAGGTTCAGCCTGACGGATGACGCGTAATATCGTGTCTGCCCGGGAGGCTTGGATCGTCGGCCGGACGGCTGGCACACGACTGTCGAGGGGACGGCACATCATGATCGAGGCAGAAGGCCTCAGCAAGCGGTACGGGGACACGCTCGCCGTTGACAACCTGTCGTTCAGCGTGGCACCGGGCAGGATCACCGGCTTCCTTGGCCCGAACGGAGCCGGGAAGACCACGACCATGCGCCTGATCCTGGGCCTGGACCGGCCGACGGCCGGCCGGGTCACCATCGAAGGGAAGCCGTTTGACCTGGCGGAGCAGCCCATGCGGCGGGTCGGCGCGCTGCTGGATGCCAAGGCTGTGCACGGGGGCCGCAGCGCCTACAACCACCTGCTGTGCCTGGCTCAGTCCAACAACCTGCCCAGGCGCCGGGTCGAGGAGGTGCTCGGCCTCGTCGGGCTTGCCGAAGTGGCCGGCAAGCGGTCCAAGGGTTTCTCGCTCGGCATGGGCCAGCGCCTGGGGATCGCCGCGGCACTGCTCGGCGACCCGCAGATCCTCATGTTCGACGAGCCGGTCAACGGGCTGGACCCGGAGGGCATCCTGTGGATCCGCAACCTCATGAAGGCGCTGGCCGCCGAGGGCCGGACCGTTTTCGTGTCAAGCCACCTGATGTCGGAGATGGAGAACACCGCCGATCACCTG
>Ga0335073_10002562_pt1 | contig 24926 bp, 23 predicted proteins | sample Lox_Sample_22_FD_207093 | JGI IMG/M metagenome (GOLD analysis project Ga0335073, IMG submission 207093) | Soil microbial communities from Loxahatchee National Wildlife Refuge, Florida, United States - Lox_Sample_2.2 | ecosystem: Environmental > Terrestrial > Soil > Wetlands | place: USA... | reverse complement strand
CACCTCTTCTGAATAGAGTCGCCTGTCAGATGTGCCTTGAGTGGACAAGTTGCACAGAATTGGTCCGGTTCGCTGTGAATTCTTGGCTTCGCCAAGCGGCCGCCCGTAGAAATTTATACTGGTCTCCGACATGTCCGAATTTTTGTCCCCCAAATTTTTGCCCGTCGACGAACAGATGGACCTGCTGCAGAAGGGCGCGGCGGAGATCATCCGCGCCAGCGACCTGCGCGAGCGCCTGGAAGAAAGCCGTAAAACCCGCCGGCCGCTGCGCGTAAAGGCCGGCTTTGACCCGACCGCCCCCGATCTGCACCTGGGCCACACCGTGCTGATGCGCAAGCTGCGCCACTTTCAGCAGCTCGGCCACACCGTCATCTTCCTTGTGGGCGATTTCACCTCACTCATCGGCGACCCGACCGGCCGTAATGTCACGCGGAAACCACTTACCCGCGAGCAGATTGACCAGAATGCCGAGACCTACAAGGACCAAGTCTTTCGGATTCTCGATCGCTACGCGACTGAGGTCCGCTACAACTCGGAATGGCTCGGCCGTCTGGGCTACGAAGGCACCATCCGGCTGACCTCGCACTTCACTGTCTCGCAGATGCTGGAACGCGAGGAGTTTCACAAGCGCTTCCAGGCCGAGCAGCCCATCAGCCTGCACGAGCTGTTGTACCCCGTAATGCAGGGCTACGACTCCGTGGCCCTCGAATGCGACGTAGAGCTGGGCGGCACGGACCAGAAGTTCAACCTGCTCTGCGGCCGCGAACTGCAACGGCACTACGGGCAGAAGCCGCAGATCGTGCTGATGACGCCGATCCTCGAAGGCCTGGACGGCGTGCAGAAGATGTCGAAGTCGCTGAGCAATGCGATCGGCATCAACGAGCCTGCCGGCGAGATGTATGGCAAGCTCATGTCCATCTCCGACGAGCTGATGTGGAAGTATTTCCTTCTCCTGACCGACCTTCGCGGTTCGGAGGTCGAAGCGATGCGAGCGGAGGTCGCTGCGGGCAAGCTGCATCCGATGGAAACCAAGAAAAGGCTGGCGCGGACCATCACTGCGGGCTTCCATGGGGAAGCCGCCGCTCAGAATGCGGAAGAAAACTGGGCGCGGATGTTCCAGCAGAGGGAGACGGCCGAGGATCTCGAGGAGGTTGCAGTTCCCTACGCCGAAGTGGCTGGCCCGGAGCCGAATCAGATCCGGCTGCCGAAGCTGCTGGTGAAGCTGAGTCTCGCCGCCTCCGGCGCGGAAGCAAACCGCAAGATCGCCGAAAGGGCGGTGAAGCTCAACGGAGAAACCATGGAGAATCTGATGTTTAGCCTTCCATCACTCCCCTGCAGAACCGTGGTCCGTTTGGGCAAGCGAGCCAGAATCGCGGCAATCTCGTAATATTGGCGCTCACAAAATAGCCAAATGGCGTATACTGCATTAGGAGGGCACACCATGGCAGCTCATTCGGTTCCCGATCTTTTGGGTGGCGAGCCAGTCCTCGGCCGGCCGGTGCATCAGAGCGGCGCTCTGGCCGAGCTAGTGCGCGAGGGCCTTCCCGCGCAGTCGCTCTTTCTGCTGGCCAAGCGGCTCGACTTACCACAGGCCGAGATCTCGAAAAAGATCGGCATTCCGCAGCGCACGCTTACGCGCCGGCTCCAGCACCGCAGCCGGCTGACGGCGGCAGAGAGCGACCGCACCGTGCGCCTCGCCCAGGTCTACAACACGGCGGTGGAAACTCTGGGCAGCGAAGACAAAGCAGCCCATTGGCTCAAAACGCCGAACCGCGCGCTGCGCGGCGGCCGCCCCATTGACCAGCTGGACACCGATCCCGGCGTCCGCGAGGTGGAAGACATCTTAGGCCGCATCGCCTACGGCGTTTACAGCTAAATGATCATCTGGCGGCTTTGCCGCGCCATTCACGCGGATACTGCGTTTTCCGGCGAGGGTGCGCGCCGCTACGGCGGGCGGTGGAACTCACGCGGCGTGCCGATGGTCTACTGCTCTTCGTCGCTGGCGCTGGCGGCGATTGAGCTGTTTGTTCATCTAGATCCCACGCAAGCGCCGGACGACTTGGTCTCCATTTCCGCGACGCTCCCAGAGGGCGAACCCGCGCGCACCATCACTGCAGAAGAACTCCCGCCTGCGTGGTGGACCGATCTGCTCGGCACGCGTGAGTTGGGTGATGCGTGGATTCGGTCCCGTTCTTCGCTTGCTCTCAAAGTTCCGTCGGTTCCGATTCGGCCCGAGTGGAACGTCCTCCTCAATCCGCTGCATCCGCGCTCAAGCGAACTGCGAGCTGATCCGCCGCAACCTTTCCTTTTCGACGCCCGGATGTTCGAGCGGACCGGGTCGTAATTGGCGCAGATCAGCTGACGTCCATGTCGGGCTCGGTCCAGAGCAGGATTGCCTGAGGCAGGGTGAAGTACAGAATACCGGCCGCGACCAGCAAAACGAGCGGTAGTTGCAGGATCAATGCCTTCACGGCCTGCGGCAAGAGCGGCGCGGTCGAATTTGCCCCCTGGAGAAGAACGGTGGCAAGGAACGCGGCCAAAACGAAAAGCCCCAGAGGGCGGTATGCTTTGGCGTACGCATGTTCGCGGCGATGCGTCTCGCGCTCGTCACCACGCGTGCGCATGTCGTCGGTGAGCCACGTAAAAATGATCATGAGCGCAACAATGAGAACGAGAAGGCCACAGACGAACCATCCGGCATGTTCAACGAGCCAGCGACGGCCCTGCATAGGAATCCAGGCGAGGTCGTAGACAGCCAGAATGGCATAAACGAGCGCGACCAGCCAGCGGCGGCGCGTACGCGATTCGAAACGGATGCGGAGCTTTCCTACGGCGTATTCGGTGTTCATGGTTTCCCCTTATGCAGAGACAGGCTTCCGCTGTACAACTGTTCACTCAACGGCTTCAGCGGTTCGGTCGAAAAGATCGCTTCTATCGGCAGGCCAAAGTAGGCGGCGATGGCGAAGGCCAGCTTGAGGCTTGGCCCGTAGTTGCCGCGTTCCAGAAAGCCGATGGTCTGGTAGTTCACGCCTAATGCGTCAGCCAGTTCCTGCCGACTGACTCCGCGCTCGGTCCGCAGAACCGCGATGCGGTTGTAAAGGCCGCTTTCGTTGGAAGAGTTCGCGCGTATTTCGTTGTCCTGCACACCATAATATTGTGTATACACAATAATTTTGTCAAGATGGAAAACATCATTTCGAAAAATTCTCGGCGAAGATCTTCGTTCTCTTGGGCCTATAGGGCAGGCAGGGGGGGCCGGTCAGGGCTCGACGCGGAGCGGCACGCTCGACGGGTCGTTCTTCCAGCTCACGACGCGGTTGTTCTGGAAGTACACAGTTGAGCCGCCGTAGCCGAATTGATTTTCGGAGAGATAGGTGGGCGTGCCCTGCACCGCGAGCACCGCGCTCTTCGAGGAGCCCACGGCGAAAGATGTAAGATCCGGGTCGACGGCGGCATCCGGCCAGAGCTTTACGCGGATGGGCGCCAAAACAGGATCGATCTTCCAGCCCGAGAGCTTGCCGTGCGCGAAGTCGAGCTCCGATGCGCCATAGGTCAGCCTGTCTTCTGAAGCTCCGGTTGGCGCACCGAGGATCGCCTTCACCTCATCCTCAGTCAGGCCGGTCGTGATGTACGGCGTCAGCCGGACCCGCTCGGCATGCGCATTGCCTATTTCACGACGGTGCAGAGTTTGGGAGTAATTGACCGATGCGGCGGATGCGACGGGTTCTGGACCTGTCCCGTTCTCGTTTTGCACGACCGTCGGGGATACCGAAGCGGACTTCTGCGGAATGAGGCTCTGCAGGCTCTGGCCCGTCTGGCTCCATAGACCTTTTGCAGCTGCATGGAAATTGGCGAGGACGCCGTCCCGCACCTCTGAGTACAGCCTTCCCGTCACCGGCTGCGCCGCGAGATAAGAGTCAACGGCCTTCACGAAGAGCATGCCGATAAGGAGCCCACAGCCCAGCACGGCAAACCCCAGCAACTTCGTCAACGAGGGCATGCGGAAGGCGAACGATGGACCTCTCGCCGCCCGGCGCCTGGGTCTCGCGCTCATATTGCTAGACGAACTGGGCGAGTTGGATGGTCGCGGGCGGGCAGCGGGTTCACCGGCCTTCGAGGTGAGAAAGACGTAGGCGGCGTTGATGGCCTTCAATCGCGCGCCGGCAGCTTCCTTCAGCTTGGGATCGCCCTCGAAGCGATCTGGGTGCCAGACCTTCACCAGCGTGCGATGGGCCTCTTTGATCTGGTCTGCAGTGGCCCTGAAGTCGAGCCCGAAGGTCTCCAATGCGGAGCACCGCGCGCAGCGGTCGCGCCCGTCTTCGGCCGAATCTCCGCAAGAACAGGTTCGCATGGAAACCAGATCATCCTGAAAAGTTGCCACGATTATAGGAGGATTGTTCTCCCGGCGCCCTGCCGCAAAGGTGCTATGCCGCGCAATTCCACATAAAATGGGAAGGAATGGCATTTACGGAACAATATGACGTGGCCGTGGTGGGCGCCGGGCACGCCGGCTGCGAAGCGGCCATGGCCGCGGCGCGTATGGGCCTGAAAACCGCACTGATCACCATGAACCTGGACCTGATCGCGCAGATGAGCTGCAATCCGGCCATCGGCGGAGTTGCCAAGGGGCATCTTGTCCGCGAGGTCGACGCGCTGGGCGGCATCATGGGCGAGGTGGCAGATGCGGTCGGCATCCAGTTCCGCCTGCTCAACTCCTCGCGAGGACCAGCTGTGTGGAGCCCGCGCGCCCAGTGCGACAAGCAGCTCTACCGCGTGAAGATGCGCGAGGTGCTGGAGAGCCAACCCGGATTGCATATCCGGCAGGCAGAGGTCATAAACCTCGTCATCGAAGAGATTGCTGGTTCCGTCACGGAAATGGGTGCCCCAGGTCTCGATTCTGAGACCTGGGAAACCTTGCCTGCAGAGTTGCCGCGACCCACCCGTCCACGTCGTCGCGTGCTGGGCCTCAAACTCCGCGACGGCCGCAATCTGATGGCCGGCGCCACCATCATCACTACCGGCACATTTTTGAATGGCCTGATTCATTGTGGCGAAGAACAGTATCCGGCTGGCCGCAGCGGTGAGCCGGCCAGCGTGCTGCTCGGCGAAGCGCTGCGCGCACTTGGACTTCGGACTTGCAGACTCAAGACGGGCACCCCTCCGCGCCTCGACGGCCGCACCATCCATTGGGACCGCTTCGAAGAGCAGCCCGGCGACGCTCAGCCGACGCCGTTCAGCTTCCGCACCAAGAAGATCATCCAACCGCAGATCAGCTGCCATATCGCCTTCACCACGCCGGAGACCCTGCGCCTGATCCGCGAGAATGTGCATCGTTCGGCGATGTATTCGGGGCGGATCGAGGGCATCGGGCCGCGCTACTGCCCTTCGATTGAAGACAAGATCGTCAAGTTTCCGGACAAGACGCAGCACCAGTTCTTTCTCGAGCCCGAAGGGCTGAACACGCACGAGGTCTACGTCAACGGCATGTCCACCTCGCTGCCCATGGAGGTGCAATGGCAGATTGTGCATTCGATTCCGGGCCTCGAGGACGCCGAGATGCTGCGCCCCGGCTACGCCATCGAGTACGACAGCGTGGACGCGACGGAACTCGACCGCACACTGCGAGTCAAGTCGATGGAGGGCCTCTATCTCGCCGGGCAGATCAATGGGACCAGTGGATATGAAGAAGCCGCGTGCCAAGGCATCATGGCCGGCATCAATGCCGCGTTGTGGCTCAAGAGCGAGCCACCGTTCACGATGGATCGCGCCGAGGGCTACACCGGGATACTCATCGACGATCTGATCTCGAAGGGCACGAACGAGCCGTACCGCATGTTTACGTCGCGCGCGGAGTTCCGGCTGCATCTGCGCATTGACAACGCTGACCGCAGGCTCACGTCGCACGGCCGGCGACTCGGCCTGATCAGCGACGAAGCCTGGGCTGAGTACCAACAGAAGCAGGCTCGCATGGTCGCACTCGAGCGGCTGCTGTTCACCGGCAAGGCGACCCCAGAAAAGCTGGAGCGCGCCGGATTTGCCGATCTGACCGCGACCGCCGGCCAGACCTGGGCGCAGCTCCTCAAGCGGCCCGAGGTGGGCATTGAATCCACTCTCGCGGCGTTGCGTGACGAGCTCGCAGCCAATTCTCTGCTCGCGGACTGGGTGAAGCACGTTGCGCCGGACTCCAGTCCGGCTGTCCTGGCGGAGTCCACTTCGCCTGCCTGTTCGTTGGAACGAAGCACGATGCGCAACGAAGCCCGCGCCGTTGAGACGGAGATCAAGTTCGCCGGCTATCTCGACCAACAGAAGAAAGCCATCGAGAAGCTGAAGGCGGCGGAGTCGGTCGTGATCCCCGATTGGATCGAGTACGGCGCGATCAGCGGCCTTTCGCGCGAGATGCGTGAGAAGCTCGAACGCGTGCGGCCGCAGACCATCGGTCAGGCCAGCCGCATTCCTGGCGTAACTCCGGCCGCGCTCAGCCTCGTGCATGTGTCAATCAAACTGCAGGGCGCGAAGCGGCTGGCGAGCTAAGCCAGGAGCTTACGCTTTCTCCAATTTCGGCAGCAATCCCGTCAACAGGCCAATGGCCGGCAGCCACGCACACAACTTGTAGACAAACACGATGCTGGTCAGGTCTGCGATGTGTCCCAGAACCGCGGCGCCAATGCCGCCCATCCCGAAGGCCAATCCAAAAAAAATGCCCGAGACCAGGCCCACGCGCCCTGGCATCAGCTCCTGCGCATAGACCAGGATGGCGGAGAATGCCGAGGCCAGCACAAAGCCGATGATGGCGGAGAGAACGCCCGTCCAGAACAGGTTCACGTACGGCAGCAATAGCGTGAACGGCAGTACCCCCAGAATCGATACCCAGATCACGTAGCGCGGGCCAATGCGGTCCCCAATCGGTCCGCCAAGAAAAGTACCCGCCGCCACCGCGCCCAGGAAGATGAACAGGTGCAACTGCGAAGTGCGGACGGAAACATGGAAACGCGTGATGAGATAGAAGGTGAAATACCCCACCATGCTGGCGAGATAGAAGTACTTCGAGAAGACCAGTGCCGTGAGCACCGCAATGGCCCGAGCCACGGAACCACGCGAGAGGTCTGATCTGCGCTCGACTTGCACGCGGCGTCCGGCGGCGCGCGCCAGGTGGTGCGAGCGCCATCGTCCCACGCCGATCAACACCACAATGCCGGCCACGGCCGCGATGGAGAACCACGCCACGCCGCTTTGCCCGAGAGGCAGCACGATCAGCGCGGCCAGCAACGGACCGATCGCAGAACCGGTATTGCCGCCCACCTGGAAAAACGACTGCGCAAAGCCATGCTGGCCGCCCGAAGCAAGGCGCGCAATGCGCGACGACTCCGGATGGAAGACGGCCGAACCCGTGCCTACCACTGCCGCGGCCAGAAGCAGCAGCCGGAATGAGGTCGCGGTGGCGAGCAGGAGAATGCCTGCCAGCGTAAAGCACATGCCGACCGCCAGCGCGTATGGCACGGGTCGGCGATCGGTATAAAGTCCGATGAAAGGCTGCAGCAAACTGGCAACAATCTGGTAAACCAGCGTGATCATACCGATCTGGCCGAAATCCAGGTGATACGAGACTTTCAGGATCGGATAGATCGACGGCAGCAGCGACTGGATCATGTCGTTCAGCAAATGACACAAGCTGACTGCCGTCAGAACACTGACGACTGCCTTCGCCGCCGCGGGCGCCGGGGCAGCAAACTCGATTTCCGCCGGGATAGGGGCAGTTGCGGTGGGCTGGGCCATGGTTCCGATTTCAATTCATTCTAAGCGCAGCCTAGTCCGCACAGTACCGCGACACGATGCACCGAGACCGCTGGCTTATAGATGCAACGGGAACGCGCGGGTCGCGCGATCTTCGCAATCTTATTGATCGCTCTTATCGCTCTTCGAGAAGAACGGGATATGGAAAGGCTCCGAGGCGGATGCAGCGGATTGTTTCTTCTGCTTGACGCTCGAATCCTGACGCAGCAGCGTGCGCTGCGAATTGATGCACGCCCAGCCGCCGTGAACCCGCTCGAAGACGTGCGTGAAGACGCCTTTGTCGTCCACCTGCGTGGTGTTCACCTTGTGATGCAGCGTGTAGGTGCCGTTGGCGACGGCGATGTCGCCCAGCATGCGGACCGTGACGACCTTCTGCGTGAGATAGAGCGTCTTGTCGTCGACAGTGATCGCCTGCGCCACCTGCTGGTTGCGAGTGGTCACATCGCCGGTGGCGGAGACATCGACAAACAGCGGCGAGAGCACGAGCTCCAGTCCATACTGGTCGCGGCGATTTACGGCGTCGGCCCAGGAGTCTTCAATCTTCTGGAACTGGGCAACTGCAGTGGTCTGGGTTGAGGTCGCGCCCGACGACGCGCCAGCCGGCGCAGTGGGCCCGGGTGCAGCTGAATCGAAGTTCTGGGCGGCTGCAGCGCAGCACGTGAGCAAAAGAGCAGAAAAACAGGCAAAAATGCGGTTCATACGTGTGTCGACTCCCAACTGGGAAAGTTGGTTCTTACCTTCAATCATAGCTCTTGGACTGCAAACAGGGGCGCGTGGAGAGCAGAAAACTGCAACTGCCGCCTATAGAAGCGTTTGCAGGTTGTCTGGATGGTGAAGCGTCACCAGCGAGTCCTCGATCGAGATCCAGCCCTCTTTGCGGAACTGGCTCAGCGTGCGCGTCACCGTCTCGCGCGCTGTCGAGGTCATCGAAGCGATCTCTTCGTGCGTGAGCAGAAGCGGGAAGCGAAATTCTCCGTCCGGCAGCCTCTCGCCAATCTGATGCGCAAGCTCGATCAGCAGCCGTCCGAGCCGCCCAGCGACCGTGGCCGATAGCGCGATGCGGCAAGCGTCCTGCAGCGCGAAGCGATATTCCTGGCAGATGCACTGCACGGCGCGCATCTGCGCCTCTTTGTGACTGCTCAAGAAAGCAAGGAAACGCTCGCGCTCCACAACGCGCAACTGTGCTGCTGTAAGCGACTCTGCGGAGACCTCGTAGATGCCATGCGTCAGCACGGCGTAGAGCCCGAGCACGGAACCGGGTCCTGCCACGCGGACGATCATCTCGCGCTCCTCTTTTCGTCCCGCCATGAGCTTCAGGTAGCCGCTACAGATGATATACAGGCACCGCGCATCTCCGCCTTGTGAAAAGAGGCGGGCCTGAGGAGGCAAGGAAAACGCACTGCTGGCGAGCTCAAGATCGGCCAGCACCGCGCTGCCGAGCGAACAGAACCAACCCGGCCGGCGAGTGGAGCAGGCCACGCATCCGGCAGGAGCATGTCTTGGAATCGCCGCGGGCCGCCGGTGCAGGTCCTCCACGATTTGTCCTTCGCCGATCATCGTTCCGTTCACTTTCCATGCGGCATCGCGCTTCACTCCGCATGTTCCCGCGAGCGTCGCAGGAGTACTGGGCCCTGCATTGCCTGAATAAGGTTCTGCTTATCCCGCATTCTCCAATGGGTTTCGGCGTATTGGCTGTGACGACGCTCACAGTGCTGCTTCACGCATGCCGCAGGGAGATCCAGACGCGGTTTTCATCGTGTGACGCGATCTTTTCGCCCCGTTCCAGCGGAACCTGGAAGTCGCTTTGGGAAAAGAAATTCAAAGTGGGACCATACCGTCGCTCGCCTGTGACGAACATCACGGATTGTGCGCCGCGCCCTGCGTAATCTCTAGGCCATGGAGTGATACTCCGCACAGAATGCAGCGTCCGCGGCGAATGATCCAGTGATCCAGGTGCAGTTCGGGCGATTAATTTAGGCAAATTACCTGACACGTAGCCGAACACTGGCGCAGTTGTTCCGGGAGCTGAGCGGAGAGCAAGGCGGTTTTATGGAAAGATTTTGGCCTCGTACGCGATTACTGCTCAGCAGGGCTTCGGGAACCGGTCAGGGACTGCGGGCCTGTTGGATGATGCTGGCCGCGAGTCTGCTGTGCGCCGCGGCTCTGGCAGCGCCCCCCAGGACAAAGCCCGCGGACGTTACAACGAAAGCACCGGCGCCAGGAGATTTCGTAGGCGCTGAGGTTTGCGCCTCCTGCCATGAGGCGGAAACTAAGGGCTTCGCCACCAACCCGCACACGCGCCTGGCGCTCGCACACAACAACTCCGGCGCCACCTGCGAGAGCTGCCACGGTCCGGGCAAGGCGCACGTCGAGGGCGGCGGCGACGTAACCAAGATCTTCAATCCGGCCAAAGCCTCTGCGAAAGAAGTCGACGAGAAGTGTCTGGGCTGCCACGCGGCCGCCCACGCCAACTTCAAGCGCTCGGCGCACGCCGAAGCCGGTGTAAGCTGCGTGAGCTGCCACAGCGTGCACGATGGCGCTGACAAGGAGCACCTGCTCCGCGCCGCCGAACCGACGCTGTGCTTCCAGTGCCACAACGATCAAAAATCGCAGTTTTCCATGCCCTTCCACCACAAGGTCGAAGAGGGCCTGGTGCACTGTTCAGATTGCCACGATCCGCACGGCACGCTCCAGTCAAAGGGACTCCGCGCGACTGCAGACCAGAATGCGGTCTGCGTGAAGTGCCATACCGAAGCTGCGGGACCCTATATCTATGAGCATCCAGTGGTGAAAACCGAAGGGTGCTTAAGCTGCCATTCACCGCATGGTTCGCCCAACGCGCGGTTGCTGAATGTGGCCAACATGAACACGCTCTGCCTGCAGTGCCACTCGGCGACTAACTCCAGTGCGTTTCCGCACGTAGTTTCGCCCACCGGCCCTGCGCATAGCCAAGTGGCTACGGAAGTGGCGTGCACCAACTGTCACAGCCAGATTCATGGCTCCAACTCCAGCAACATTTACTTCAAGTGACGGAGGGAGTGACCGAGATGAAAAACATTCGTTCCATGCAAGCAGTCTTCGGCTCCTGCGTTTCCGTCGCGATCGCTGGCGCCTTTGCTCTGACGATATTGTCCGTGACCGCTCCTGCCGCGGCCCAGAATGCAAATCCATCGAATACTGCCCCGTCGAAGGACAACGGCGAGACAAAAAGCTATGACGTTCGCGAGTCCTACGACGTGGGTGGCCGCATCGTCGAAAGATCCGGCAGTGGCGCGATGTACGACACGCTGGTCAATATGCAGTCGGGCCCGCGCATTCTCAATTCGACACTCGAGGTGCATGCGCTTCCGGGCGCGAAGCACACGATCTTCGACAATTTGTTCGAGAACAGCGGCGGGTACGGCGGTGATCCCAACGACATGAGCACCCTGCGTATGTCGAAGGGCAAGCTTTACGACTTCAATGGCATGTTCCGGCGCGACCGCCAGTATTTCGACTACAACCTGCTCGGCAATCCGCTCGTTCCGTCTGGTCTGGTCTCAAATGGCTATACCTACCCGCAGATTGGATATGCGCCGCATCTGTTCAACACCGTGCGGCGGATGACAGATGTCAATTTAACGCTGCTTCCCATCTCCAAGGTTAGTTTCCGCGCCAATTACTCGCAGAACATCAATCAGGGGCCGACCTTCAGCTCGATTCACATCGGCGCCGAAGCCCTGCTGCAGCAGTTCTGGCGGAATTCAAGTGATTCGTGGCTTGGAGCCGTCGATTGGAAGCCGTTCCACGGCACCACCCTGACGGTCGAAGAAGTGCTGACGCATTACAAAGGGGACACGAGCTGGCAGTTCGGCGGCCAGACCGGCCTCGCGCTGGCCAACGGCACAGCGGTCAGTATAGGCTTCGACAACGTCACTGCTGTGGGTGCGGTCTCTGCCAGCACTGGTTGCTCGGTGGCAAAGGGCCAGGCCGCGATCGTGAATGGCGCTGTGACACCGGCGATTGCGAATCCGTGCGTGAACGGCTACTTGCAGTACACGCGCTCGCAGCCGATGCGCACCATATTCCCGACCGAAGCCTTCCGCTTCCAGAGCTCGACCATCAATAACGTGCAGATGACCGGAAGATTCATGTACACAGGCGCGAACATGAATATGCCTGCGTACAACGAATACTTCAACGGCCTGGAAAGCAGAGTTACGGCAAACGTCTACACGCCCGGCGTCTCCAAGGGCGCGGCACCCACCGCGTGGTGCACGGTCACCAAGAACGCCGCCGGCGCCATCACGGCGTACAACGACTGCCTCAGCACCTCGACCATCACCGGTTCCGGCAAAGCGCAGAGGATCAACGTCTCGGCAGATTACGGAATTGTCTGGCAGATCTCGCGGGCGTTCAGCGTCTCCGAGCAGTTTGACTTCGAGAACTTCCGTCAACCCGCTATCAGCACCATCTCCGAGGTGGATCAGTATTCTTCCTCGATGCTCACTGCCCCGGTGTTCACCGGTGCTGCCTCGCTCACCACGCCTGCAAACTACCTGGGCCAGAGAACTGAGTCCAACCGGGTGACTGGCGAGTGGGAAGCCACGGACTGGCTGAAGCTCTCACTGGGCTATCACTATCGCGCTCGCACACTCAACTTTATTCAGAGCGTTGCCACGGACGCATTGGCCACTGGCCGCAATTACGGTTACAACGACAACGAGAACAGCGGCCTGTTCGGTGTCGCGCTGCGCCCCAATGCGCAGTGGCGCATCAACGGCTCGGTCGAAACCGGATGGGCGAACGACGTCTATGTGCCGGTCAGCCCGAGGCAGTTCCAGGCCTACCAGATCCGGACCACTTACAAGCCGAAGAACTGGGCAGTGCTCTCCGGAGCGTACAGCGATATGGAGCGGCGCGACAACGCGGCCAACGTCGGCTACATGGCGCACAACCGCAGCTTCGCCACCAACGCCTCCCTGGCTCCGAGCGAGTACTACAGCCTCGATTTGAGCTATGGCTACCTGGACGTCTATTCGAGGGCAATCAACTGCTTCGTCGATACCGTCGCAGCTGCTCCGGCAGACTCAACACCGATGCCGATCGGCTTGGCCTGCGGCAACGCCGTGAACAGCGCCACCAGCACGACGGCCTTCTACGGCACCAGCCGCTACGATGCGCCCACGCAATACGGGTCGGCGGGCATCGTTCTCACGCCCGTGAAGCACTTCCAGTCGGCGATCGGCTACCGCGTCAACGCCGTCGACGGCACAACCGAATTGCTGAACCCGCTTGCGCCCACCGGCACTCTGCAGTCGAAATATCAATCGCCCTACTTCGACATCAACTGGAAGTTGAAGCCGTCATGGGCACTCAAGGGCGACTGGAACTACTACGGATACGGCGAGGATGGCGGCATTGGGCCGACCGACCCCCGCAACTTCCACGGCAACATGTACACGCTCGGTCTTCACTACGAGCACTGATGCAGTATGGCTGGGCCCGCAGGAGTTCAATCATGAGCGAGACGATTCGATTCCGAACACTCTTTATTGCCTTCGTGCTGTTCTTTGCTTCGCTGGGTTTTGCCCAGCCGGGGAAGGCTACCTACGACGCCAAGTGCCAAAGCTGCCATGGCGCGGATGGCATGGCGAGTTCTGGCGCCGGCAAGATTCTGAAGGTCAAGCCGGCCTCAGACCCCGCAGTGAAAAAGATGAGCGACGCCGACATGGTGGCCGCGGTCCGCAATGGCATGGGCAAGATGCAGCCCTACAAGAACAGCCTGACGGATGCACAGATCAAGGATGCTGTCGATTACTTCCGCACGTTTGTGAAGTAAGAAAGAAAAAACCGGTGCGGGAGCTTTTCAGCGGCGACCGCGCCGGGTAAGATGAGATGGCTTTCCCAGCTGCCATCTCCATACATGGTTCGAACGGCCGCAAGCCCTGGCCGTGGAGCCGGAATGGGCAAGAGACCGCTCGGCGAGAACTTCTATGCGCACGGGCCGGCAAAAATACGAAGGAGTCTCGCTATGACCAAGACGATGCATTCGAAGATGGTGCTGGCCGCTTTTCTCGCGGTGGCCTGCACGATGAGCTTCGCCCAATCTTCGGGGGAAGCGACCTATAAAGCAAAGTGCCAAAGCTGCCACGGTGCGAGCGGCACCCCGAATCCGGGAATCGCCAAGCTGATGGGCGTTAAGCCCGTTTCCGACCCGGCGATGAAGGCGCTCACCCTGGACCAGATCGAGGCTGCGGTGAAGAACGGCAAAGGCAAGATGAAGCCAGTCGCCGGGCTTTCTGAAGCGCAGGTCAAGGACGTTTCAGCATATTTCAAGACGCTGAAGTAAAGCATTCGCTGCCTCCAAAAATAGGCGTTACGCAACTGGCATTACGGCCCGCTGCTCATGGCGGGCCCATCTTCCCGGGAGGATGAGGACCCGTGTCTTCTTTCGAAAAATTCCGCGAGAACTGGGTTCGGCCGGCGCTGTTTTTCGGCAACAATCCTCTCAGCCTCGCCGGCGGAGCCATCACCAGCGCTTCCGGCGTCACCATGCTGGGCTACTGGCTGCTGGAGCTCTTCGGCCGGCCCAACGCGAACCCGTACCTCGGCATCATCTTTTTCCTCATCCTTCCGGCTCTGTTCATTCTCGGGCTGGCACTTATACCGATCGGCATTTTCCTGCGCCGCAAGGCTCTGCAGAAGGCCGGGAAAATTCCTGCCGAGTTTCCCCAGATCGACCTGAATGACCGGATCTTCCGCCATGGGCTCGATATCGTACTAGTGGCCACGATCGTCAACCTTTTGGTAGTGGCGACGGCCAGCTACCGTGGCGCGGCCTATATGGATTCACCGCAGTTCTGCGGTCAATCCTGCCATGTGATGCATCCCGAGTACACGGCGTACAGGATCTCGGCTCACTCGCACGTGCCCTGTGTGGAATGCCACATCGGATCCGGCGCGTCATCTTATTTCGAGGCCAAGATCAACGGCTCAAAACAGTTGCTTGAAGTCTCGTTCCATCCCGCTGCGCATCTGGCTCCCAAGATCATTCCGGACTATCCCACGCCGATTCCATCGCCGGTGACCAGCCTGCGCCCGGCGCGCGAGATCTGCGAATCTTGCCACACGCCAGCCAAGTTTGTGGGAGAGAAACTGCTGGTTAAGTCGAGCTTTGCGGATGACGAGACGAACACGGAAACGCAAACAGTCGTGGTGTTACACCTCGGAGGACAAGACGGTCTTTCGCATCTGACGGGCATTCACGGCGTGCACCTGGGCCATATCGAGTACATCGCCACGGACCCGAGCCGCACGACGATTCCCTGGGTGCAGAGAACGAATCCCGACGGCTCAACCAGCACGTATGTAGCCTCGGCGCTAAAGGGCGCGATGCCGCAGGGCGAACGGCGCGTAATGGACTGCATCGACTGCCACAATCGGGCCTCCCACACGTTCGTAACGGCGGAGGAGGCGATCAATCAGGCGATGGCCGATGGAGCTATCAGCCCCACGCTGCCCTGGGTACACAAAGAGGGTCTGGCCCTGCTGAAAACTGACTACACCAGCCAGAGTGACGCCGCACAAAAGATTCCCGCCGGGCTGGAGGCCTTCTATCGCTCCAGCAATTCTGCCGTTCTGGACACCAAAGCCGCGCTGGTCAAGGCGGCCGGCGCGGAACTGGTGACTCTTTACAGTCAGAACGTCTTCCCGGAGATGAAGGTGACCTGGGGCACGCACCCGAACCATATCGGGCACATGAGCTATCCAGGATGCTTCCGCTGCCACGACGGCGATCACGTGGCCAAAGACGGCACCAGCATCACCCAGGACTGCGCCGCCTGCCATAACCTGCTGGCTGTCGAAGAAGCCAAGCCGAAGGTGCTGGCCGATCTTGGCATTCAATAGCGTGTGGGCCAGACTCAGCGCTAGCGGACCTCGATATGGTCTCGTAACCTCAAAGTGATAGGCTGGCTCTTCGCCTTGAGGAGCACAAGTCCTGATGCATTCCAGCCCATCCGGCCACCCTTATCACTTCAACCTCGTAGCCGCGGCACACGCCGCCATGATCGAGCGCGGCTTTCAGCCCGATTTCCCGCCTGGAACCGATAAAGAGCTGGCGGCGATTGCCGCACAAACGGCTCTGCCCTCCAGCCCAGGCGTCGAATCCCGCATTGAATCCCGGATTGAGGATCTGCGCGGCCTGCTCTGGTCTTCCATTGACAATGACACCTCCAGGGATCTCGACCAGATCGAATGGGCCGAGCAGCTCGCCGATGGCCGCATCCGGATCCTGGTGGGCGTGGCCGACGTGGACGCGCGCATGCATAAGGGAACCGTGATCGATGGACACGCACAGAGCGAGACGACCTCGGTTTATACCGGCGTCAAGGTCTTTCCCATGCTGCCCACGGAGCTTTCTGAAGGTGCTACCTCGCTGAACGAGGACGAGGATCGGGTGGCCGTAGTCATCGAGTATGCCGTAGATGCAGCGGGAACGGTCAGCGGCGGCAAGGCGTATCGCGCGCTGGTGCGCAACCGTGCCCAGCTTGCTTACCCCAGCGTTGGCGCCTGGCTCGAAGGCAAGGGACCGGCTCCGGCGAAGGTCGCGGCCAATGCCGATCTTTCCGCCCAGCTCAAGCTCCAGGACGCCGCGGCGCGACGGATGCAGGGCTCCCGCTATCAGCACGGAGCACTCGATCTCGAGACCATCGAAACCCGACCGGTGATGCTTCAGGATCAGATTGTCGAGATCGTCCGGCAGGAGAAGAATCGTGCCACTTCGCTGATCGAGGAATTCATGGTCGCGGCCAATGGCGTAATTGCGCGCACACTTCAGGATGCCGGCGTTGCATCCATCCGCCGCATTGTGCGCACGCCCAAGCGCTGGGAGCGGATCCTGGAGCTGGCCGCGGCGCTCGGTACGAAACTCCCGGCCAATCCTGACTCCAAGGCGCTCAATGATTTTCTGCTCGCGCAGCGGCAGAAGGACCCCGATCACTTCCCCGACCTCTCGCTGGCGGTCGTCAAGCTGATGGGACCCGGCGAGTACGTGCTGGTAAAACCGCATGATCCGGCTCCGGGCCATTTCGGGCTCGCCGTGCAGGACTATACCCACTCCACCGCTCCGAACCGCCGCTTTCCAGATCTCGTGGCGCAGCGGATCCTGAAGGCTTGGCTGGCTGCGCGCGAGCAACCCTACCCAGAAGACGCACTAAACGCGATCGCGACACGGTGCACCGAGCGGGAAGACGCGGCGCGCAAGGTCGAGCGCGAGATGCAAAAACGGATCGCGGCCGTGGTGCTTCATCCGCAGATCGGGCAGAGCTTCCGTGCCATCGTAACCGGTGTCAACCAGTACGGCACATTCGTCCGCACCCTCGATCCGCACGTAGAGGGCATGTTGGTGCGCGGCGGCAAAGGGCTGGATGTGGGGGACAAGGTCACCGTCAAGCTGGTCGCTACGGACCCCGAGCGAGGCTTCATCGATTTCGCCGCATAAACCTTTGCGCATCAGAAACCTGCGTCATCTCAGCGCCTTCAGTCGCGCAGTCGGGCGCAATCGCGTCTCGCCGCTCAGCCGGCAACCCGGAATCTGCGTCTAACATGGAAATAGGCACGCGCTCGGATGGGTGGTTGCGCCGCACACACGGGCGGAAAAGCAAAGAATTCAAGACTTATCCGGCGAAGCGGTCAGCGAGCGACTCCGCCGCTCCGGAGCGACTGGCGAGCCTGCCTAACTTACTTCTGGTGGACTAGTGACTTCATCCTTTATTCGTATTGCCGCAACGCTCATGTGCGGAATTGTTCTCCCGTTTCTTCCCTCTCAAATTCAGGCCCAATCAATGATCGCGCGGGTGCAAGCAATGGAGCTGGCGTCCGCAAGCCTGCCCGATGCTCCCGCGCCGCAGAACGGCGCCAGCGGAACGCTCCCGAGCAACCCCACGATGGATAAAAACGTCAACCCGCTGGCGGGCCAGCAACCGAAGCGCATCCTGGGCCTGATGCCCAACTACAGGGCTGTCAGCGCGGGCGAGATTCCACCCCCGCCCACGCCCAGGCAAGCCTTCAAGATCGCCACCGAGAACAGCTTTGACTATTCCTCCTTCGTCTTCGTCGGCCTTACGTCGATGATCGCCGAGGGCGAAGATGATCATAAGCAACTGGGCAAGGGTGTTCCCGGCTTCTGGGGCTACTCGTGGCGTGGATTTGTCGACAAGACCGACGGCAACTACTGGGTGATCTTTGCCCTGCCGACTGTACTCCATGAAGACGAGCGCTATTACGCACGCGGCACAGGCAAGGTGTGGAAGCGCGCTCTCTACGCGTCGAGCCGCGTGCTGATCACCCCTGACTACAGCGGCCACAACACCATCAACGGCGCCGAGCTTCTGGGCCGTGGCATCGCGCAGGGCATCTCAACCACCTATTACCCGAGCGCCGACCGCACATTCAGCGCGCTGGCCACCAAGTACGGCTACGCCGTGATGCGGGACGCTGCCACAAACACCTTTCGCGAATTCTGGCCCGATATCGCGGCGCACGTGCTGCACCGCCATCCCTGATTCGTGCCGCAACGCCTGGATCGACTGGAGGAGCTGTGGATATGAGGCGTGCGTTCCCACCGGCTAAAGGCACTGCTGCATCATTTCGGCCAGGCTGCACGTCTGATATCTACAGCGTCACAATCTCTGCCGGTAAAGACAAGCAAGAGAGCGCGTTCGTCGCGCCTCATCCTCACGGAATGGCCCGCACGGAATCCGCCAAGCGGGACTTAGGTGAATCGATGCGATTGCGCGACCGTTATCTTCCCCTGATCGTCTCACTGGGTTTCTGCCTCGCCACACCGAGCGTCGCCATGGCCGCATATCTGCCGGAGTCCGGGGCCCCCACGGCCTCGTTCGACGAGATTCCTGACGCACCCGCCCCGCAGACGTCGCCGAGCACCGCACCGTCCCCGCCACCGGCCGATGACCCGCAAACGGAGCACGACAGGGCCGAGCAGCAGATAAAGGCCCAGGAAAAACAGCGCGTCGCGGGCATCGTGCCCTCCTTCAACGTCTCGTATATCAACAACGCCGCCACGCTGTCGCCGGGCCAGAAGATTCGTCTCGCGTTCCGCAGCCAGATCGATCCGTATGCCTTCGGGATCGCCACAATTGTGACTGGCATTGGCGAGCTCAAGGGAGACAATCCCGGCTATGGATGGGGCGCGCGGGGCTTCTTTGAACGCGACGGTGCAGCCTATCTCGACGCATTCGACGGCAACATGATCGGCAACGGCTTTCTGCCCGCGCTGTTGCACCAGGACCCGCGCTATTTTCGGCTCGGCTATGGCACCATCCACCATCGATTCCTCTATGCCATCGCGACCAGCTTCATCTGCAAGCATGACCACACGGGCCGATGGGAGCCCAACATTTCCAATGTCGGAGGCAATATCGCTTCAGGCGCCATCTCCAATCTCTACTACCCGAATGGCACCGGCATCGGACACACGATCGCTGATGGTATGACGGTGACCGCAGAAGGCACGTTTGGCGGGGTCCTGCAGGAGTTCTGGCCCGACATCTCGCGAAGACTCTTCCACAAAGACCCAACGAATGGCCTCGATGCACAGGCCCAGGACGCCTACAGGCGAAGACAGGCGGAGAGAAAAGCCCAGAGCCAGCAGCAGTAACCAACGAACGCCACCGCCCGGGCATCTTCCATTATTTACACTCATCTGCAGGAAGGAAGCCTGACCCCAACATGCCTCATCCACAAATCAAGTTTGGCACCGACGGTTGGCGCGGCGTCATTGCCGACGATTTCACGTTCGCCAACGTACGCACCGCCGCCGCGGCTGTCGCGGCGTATATTCACGCGCAGGAAGACCCTGCGAAGGGCCTGTGCATCGGCTACGATACGCGCTTTGGCTCCAAAGCGTTCGCGCGCGCCTGCGCAGAAGTGGTAGCTGCCTCGGGAATTCCCGTGATGCTGGCCAATGCGATTACGCCGACTCCGGCGCTGAGTTACGGTGTGCGTGCAAGAGGCGCAGCGGGCGGCATCATGATCACTTCTTCGCACAACCCCGCGCAGTGGAATGGCGTGAAATACAAGGCGTGGTACGGCGGTTCGGGAAAGCCATCGATCATCGCAGCGATCGAGGCCTATCTGGATAGTCCGGCGCCGGAGGCCGCACAGGCTGCGCCGATCACGGAAGTGGATTTTCTTCCTCCGTATCTGAAAGCCATCGAGAGCTTCGCGGATCTCGATCTGATTGCAAAATCGGGAAGGAAGTTCTGCATCGACTCGATGTACGGCGCCGGCGGCACGATTCTCTCCGACATCTTCAAGCGCATTGGCGTCGAGCATGTGCAGATTCGCGCCAATCCCGATCCGCTCTTTCCCGGCATCAACCCCGAACCGATCGAGCCGCACATCCGCGCGCTGGGCGAAGCAACCAAGGCCAACGGCTGCGACGCCGGGCTTTGCACCGACGGTGACGCAGACCGCATCGGTGCCACCGACGAAGATGGAAACTTCGTCGACCCGCACAAAATTTATTCAGTGCTATTGAGCTGGGTGCTGCGCCGCAAGGGCTGGCCGGGCGCCGTAACGCGCGCCTTCAACACCACGAAGATGCTTGACCGCATCTGCAAGAAGTATGGGCGCGAGCTGATCGAGCACGGTATCGGCTTCAAGTTTGTCTGCGACTACATGCTGGAGCGTGAGATTCTGATGGGCGGCGAGGAGTCGGGCGGCATCGGCTTCCAGCGCCATCTGCCCGAGCGCGATGGCCTGCTGAACTCGCTGCTGCTGGCCAACGTGATGGCCGAAGAGGGCAAGACGCTGGGACAACTCGTTGCCGATCTGCAGTCGGAGTACGGCGAGCACCAGTACGGCCGCATCGATCTGCACATCGCGGATGACATCAAAAATGCCGCGATTGCGCGCGCCCGCGATCTAAAGCCGGGCAATGCGGTCTTTGCCGGCATGCCGATTCTGCGCGTTGAAACGCTCGACGGCGTCAAGTTTTATCTCGACAACCCGGAAGCTGCATCCAAGCCCAACGCGGCCGAGACCTGGCTTTTGCTGCGCGCCAGCGGCACCGAGCCGCTGATGCGCATCTATACCGAATCGTGCTCGAAGGATTCTGTAGCGAAACTCCTCGAGTCGGCGCGCGCCTTCGCGCTGAGCGCGTAAAACTGTTACAACCATTGAGAGTTGTTGTTGAAGAGAGCCGGAGAACCATGTTCATTCACATCTTTGGATTCCGCTGGAAGCCCGCGGCGACGGACGCGGACAAGGCCCGCGCCCAGAGGGATATTCTCGCCTTTCGCAGCGTGATACCGGGACTCATCGAAGCTTACGTCGGCCCGAACGTCTCGCCACGCGGGCAGGGATTTACCTTCGCCGGGATGATGAAGTTTACAGACAAGGCCTCATGCGACGCCTACGCGGTTCATCCTGCGCACCTTGCCCTGCTCGAGTGGCTGGTACCGCTCATCGACCCCGTCGAGCTCGATTTTGAAGCGTAAATCGAGCCTGATGCGGCTTAAAAAGTGATTTGTCTCACCGTGCGGGCAACAACCCAACTCCGCGTCGGCGGTTGAAACGAAATTCGAGCTGAAGACACTACCGTGGCAGGGGGGTCTGACTGCGGTGGAAGGCGGCTGTGCGCCTGTTTTTGATTGACACTGAAACAAACCCCACCCCATAATCTCCGCGTGCCTACAGCGAAAAAAGCCGATGGACTTGCTTCGCTCGCTGACTACGAAGCGCGAGCGAAGGTAGCCAACAGCCTGCTCGAGAGCTGCAGGCCGGAGCGTTATGTCTACCTGGCATTTGCTGGATTGGCGGCGCTGGGCGTACTTGGTGCGCTGACATGGATCCTGTTGAACAAGCAGTCTGGCGGGCTCGAGATCGGCGCGCTGACCAGTTGCAGCGGTATGATCACCATCACGGGCTACCGTATCCTGCGCATTCAAAGCGTTGTTTTCAACGCAGTCTTCGGAACTAAGCTCTGAGGCGAACGAGGCAAGCCGATGCAAGATGACGACGTTTCGTCCCATGGAGCCGCCTGGGAAGCTGAAGTCAAGGCCATGTCCGAGCGGCTGGCCCAGCAGTCTCGCCGCTCGGGTTTGATCGGATTTTTGGGCGGCGCGGCCGTTATGGGCGGGGTTGCCCTCATTCTGTGGGCCGCGTTGAACACCCGGCATCAGCTCACCACGCAGGTGGATACGAACAAATCTCTTGCTTCGGAAGTGCAGGCGAAGTCCGCGCAGGCCGCAGCGGCCCAGCAGCAGGCGGCCACCGCCAAAACCGTGTTGAGCACAACCGTCGAAAACCTGCAGGCGCAGAATCCCGCAGTCTCCGCCCAGGCCGCGACGGCGCTCGACCAGGCCTTCGAGGCCGACCCGAATGCGGCCAAGTACCTGGTACGGGTCTACATCCACATCCACGCCAAGCCGCAGCGAAAACACGCCGCCCAAATCGCCCGCGCCTTGCGAAACTCCGGCTATATCGTGTCAGGGATCGACGTGAAACCCCAGACTGTGCAGGAATCGCAGGTTCATTACTATTCGGACGATAGCCAGAGCGTCTCCGACGCAAACTCCATCGTCAAGGTCGTGACGTCCACGGGGATTCCCTGCACGGCCCGCCAGGTGCCGCAGCCGGAATCGGACAAGCTGAAGCCGCGTGCCTACGGCCTTTGGCTGGCCGCAGACCTGCAATGAGCTAAGCGGCCTGAAGCTCTAGAATGATGGCCGCGCCCTGCGGCTCCAGATTCACGGCCAGTGCCCGGCCATTGTTGTCGCGCAGAATGGTGGCGCACAGGCTCAATCCCAGACCGGTGGCCTCGCCGTCGGCCTCTGCGGCGGCGAAGGGGTCGAAGGCGCGCTCCGGATTCGGAAATCCCGGACCGGAGTGTCCCACCAGGATTTGGACAACGTTGCCTTCGCTGGCCGCCTCCACGCGGATCGTCTTGGGCTCCTCTGCGGCGGGAGTCGGATACTCGACCGCATTCATCGCAAACTGCAGGCAGTGGCGTACAGCCTGCCGCAGCTGCTGGGCGCTGCATAGCGCCCGGGGCAATGCAGGAGCAATATTCAGCCGAAACTCGATCGAGCGGCTGAGGAACTCCGAGCGATGCAGCTCGCTCATATCCGAGAGCAGCTCCGAAACCGAAACAGCGGCCTGTTCGCCATGCGAGCGCGAGATGCGCGCCAGGCTCTCGAGCGTCGATCGCATGTGCCGCGCCTCCGATAGAATCGAGTCCACTGCCTTGCGGTCCTGCGTGTTGAGCATCGAGGTCTCTTCGAGCAGCGTGGCGTAGCCCAGCACCACCGTCAAAGGATTGTTCAGCTCCTGGGAGACGTTGGCGGCCAACTGACCAAGATCAGAGAATTTCTCTGAATTGATCAGCCGCTCGAACATCATGGTCTGGCTGCGCGTGGCCTGCATGCGCGCCACCAGCAGCTCGATCGGCAGCAGGTCGTCCGGCCGCAGGGGCTCAGGCTCGCGGCTTCCCGGATTCACGCGGGAGGGCCACATGCGGGCCAGCAGCAGCGTCCCTTCGGTCGTCGACCGGTTGAGCATCGGCACAGCCAGCACCGAAGTAAAGCGCAGGCGCTTCAGGTCGTCGCCGGGCGCCAGCCACGGCGTAAGGTCCAGCTTCAATGTGTGGCTTTGCTCGACCGCGTGCGGCGCTGAACCCGGCGCGAGAAATCCCGTCACCGGAATCCGCACCGCCAGTTCGGCGAGAGCCTTACTGGTGGCTGAATCCAAGCCGGCGTTGCCCGCCAGCCGATAGCGCCCCGCAGTGTGCAGCAGCAGCGCTGCCTGGGCAAAACGGCTGTGGGCTACCACGGTCTCGCAGATCTCGTCGGCCTGCTTGTCGAAGTCCTCGACGCGGCGGCGCGCCAGCATCAACTTGGTGTAGGCCTCCAACTCCCGCCGTGCCCGGCGCTCCCGCTCTTGCGCAGCATTGTTCTTGGCCAGTTCGTCTTCCAGCGTGAGCAGGATCATGCCCAGGGCCGCTACTACCTTACCCATCACGATCACGTGTATCAGATGGAGATGGAACGGCGGGTTGTGCGCTACCGCGGGAAGCGGTTCCAGCGTGGGGAGGGCCCAGGCCACGAGACCGGTCACACCGAGCGCCAGTCCTGGCGTCAGGCGCCGGAAGACGAAGACCATGAATAGTGCGGCCATCAGCAGGTTCAGGCTCTCTGCGTAGACCAGCGCCTCCTGGGCTCCCAGGGTGAAGTACGCCCAGAAGAAGACCGCACCCGCCACGACGGCTACCGTAATTCCCAGTGCCGAAGGAATGATGTACTTGTGCGCTCCCCAGCACAGTGCCGCGCCAAACCAGACCAGCCCCAGCACAGGAAAGATCAGCAACAACGGACCGGTGGGCGCCGTGCCGTGAAATACGCCGTAGAGCAGGACCGAGTAGGCCACCAGCGGGAGAGTGTACGGGATGGCGTAAAGAACCCGGAACCGTCCGAGGCGAAACCACAGCGGGGACATCGAGGCGAGAAACAGGGCAGAACTTACCTGTACGAACGTGCGCCCGCCCACCCTAAGCCACGCGGCGGTGACCGGCGGAAATACCCAGCCTTTCATCGTGTAGGAAAACAGCATGGCGACCGCTGTGGAGGAGAACGCCGCAAACCACAGCCGCGTCCGCATGTCGCGCAGCCGCAGATACAGGTGCCCGAAAGCCGGCAGAAGGAGTACCGTCAGAATCAGGGCCGGCGCATGGTAATAGTCAGGCATGAAAGCCGTGGTTCTCCTTAGCTGGGGAGGCGGGAAGAGCGAGGAAGTTTTGCCTCTTTACGCCTGGGAAATGCCCGGTGTGCCTCGAACGGATTGTTTTTAAACCATTCTTCGACTGTATTCTGGCCGCACGCAGGCAGACGATCCCGACTATCGATTGTGAAAGGTTCCCGCGGGGCTGTACATGCGTCTAAAGTGGCAGTAGGGCAGCTACTCGACCCGGTTACCGCAAAGAGGAGACAACTGCTGTGTGCACTCGTCAATGTATCGCCTCGGGGATCGCCCGCCGGATCGCCTGGACCATCATCTTCGCCGCTATTTCGCTGGGCGCGCCCTTCGCTCAGGCGCAAAGCCATGACAGTTTTACACCCATGCCGCTCGATTCC
>Ga0335073_10002560_pt1 | contig 24927 bp, 23 predicted proteins | sample Lox_Sample_22_FD_207093 | JGI IMG/M metagenome (GOLD analysis project Ga0335073, IMG submission 207093) | Soil microbial communities from Loxahatchee National Wildlife Refuge, Florida, United States - Lox_Sample_2.2 | ecosystem: Environmental > Terrestrial > Soil > Wetlands | place: USA... | reverse complement strand
GCCTGCACCGCGGCGGGTGCGGCGTGATCAGGGAATTCACTTTCCTCGGCGAGCGAGGCGAACTCTCGCCGGTGCTCGGGAACGCGATTTTCACAGCGTGGGGAGTGGCCGGAGGTCAGTGCGGCCGGCCCGGGTCTGTCGTCATCAACCCGGGAACCCCTGGCGAGAGGACGCTGACACCGGTCTCCGATGGTAACCATCTCACCCGGGGCGATGTCGTGCAGATCTCCACGAGTGGCGGTGGCGGCTGGGGCCATCCCTTCGACAGGGAGCCCGGACTCGTCCGGTCGGACGTGGTTGGCGGTTTCGTGAGTCTGGCGAGCGCACATGACGACTACGGCGTCGTGCTCGACCCCGCAACCTTCGAGATCGACGAGGCGGCGACTGCGACCCGGCGGGGCACCTGCCGCCCCGCGGCAAAGATGTTTCATCAGGGCGAATATGTCGACGAGATCTGGGGGTAACACCGCGCATCTCGAAGGCTGCTGCGCCGGGCGCCGGTATGGCGGTGACGTACCTGGTCAGGTGCTTGGAATAGTTGCTGCCTGATCAGCTGATGGCGGGCATCCACGGTTCGCCCCCTGCGAGCATGACCAGCGTGCCCCTCACCATCACGCGCACTAGACCCGCGCTATCTGGCAGTACTGGCCGTCCCGGCTTTGCCGGGGCTGCTCCCGCCCTTCCCGGCGCTCCCTGGCGCCAGGGCTCCTCATATGAGGAGCCCTGATCCTAGCCGATCTGGAATAGCCAGACACAGCCATGGGATCATGAGCTTCGCAGTGATCGCCGCCCTGTCGGGGCATGCGGCGGTATCCGTGATGTAGCCGTTGATCCTGACTAGAGTCCTGGTCTTGGCTCAAGCGCCCGGTTGATGCTCTCGGCGCCGGCATCGAGCTGGACGGCGATGCCGCCGTCGGTCCGTACCTGGCAGGGCGTCTCCCATTGCAAGGTCCGCTCGGACGGGATACCAAGGAATGGGTGTCTCGTCCGAGCGGACCTTGCGGCGCACGCCAGTGCTTTGGTTCAGACGAATCTAGTCTGCCTCAGTCCCGCTCGCTTTCGTCGCTCTGATCCGTCAGCTAGAGGCTTTCGTAACGGAGGTGACGAGTGCGTCGAAGGCCCTCAACGCGGAACCCGTCGGACATACCGGCTGGTCGCTTCCGGGGACGAAGTTTCCGTTGCTGTTGATCTTCCATACGAAGTTGCAGCTGAGGACGGTGGGCTTGCCGCGGACAAAGTTCAGCGGCTGGACGAGGCCTCCGAGTGTCTCATTTTTCAGCGAATAGAGGCCGGCCGTGAGGGACGCTGCTGTCAAGGGACCCTTCGTCGTGGCGGCAGCGGCAGAGATCAACTGCCCGCCAAGCCATGCGGTATTGGTGATTGCGTTGTCCAGGGCCGTCCCGATGATTCCTGAAGAGTATTTCTGCAGGTCATTCCGGTAGGCAGCTTCCGCTGGCGTCGCCGATGCAAAGTACGGAAGCGCGTTATCGATGACCGGATCGTTGTAGAAGGCCGGATCGGTATGCCAGTACGGCGAAGCGGTGCCGGCAGTCAGGACCTGCGGAATGTGCAGACCTTGCTGATAGCACGTATCCGTAATGCGCTTTGCGGGCGCGGACGCAAAGCCCGGGTACCAGCTATTGACGTGCGCGTTTACCAGATCCTGACAGTACGCGGTGTAATCGGGAGCGCTCGATGAGGCTGAAACATCAACCGGGACCGAGAGCCCGATCGTGGCGCCAATACTCTTCAATAGCTGGCCTGACGCCGCGCAGGAGGGATCCTCGGCACAGTACACGTAACCGAACTTCGGCCCGAATGACTTCGCCGCGGCGGCGAAAGCATAGACAGCTTGCAAGCTGGACGGCTGAACCGGGAAGGCGTCGGCATCGGTCAGCGGCGTCACGTAGCCGATGGGTCCTGCGACGATGACGGGTACGCCTTGCTTGGCTGCGTACGGTAGCCAGGTGGCGTCGTCCGGCGCCCCGTCCCCGTCGACGATAGCTACCACGTGATCCTGTTGGATTAGCGTTTGGGCGTACTGGAGGCCAGGCTCAGTGCCGACTGAGGTATCCATGGAGATCACCTTGACGTGTCTTCCGTCGAGGCCTCCGGCCGCGTTTACCGCGTCGGCCCAAGCGGCCAGAGCTCCCGGCTCTCCTGCGGTAGTGGAAGCAAGGGCTCCCGAGAAGGGCCCGATCTGGCCGATGTTGATGGTGGCGCCGGTCGTGGAAGCCGACGAGGCGCTCCCGTTAGCCGAGCTGGCTGAGGAGCTGCATCCACTTGCCAGTGTGACGGCGAGCGTGACGACCGCTGCCAGGCTGCCCACTTTCAATGCAGGCACTCTCCTGCGCACCATGAGTCTCCCCTTCTCGCTCTTCTGTCTGATCGTATCGCTTGAGCATATATCGACCAAAGCTGCTCATCAATAGTTCGTACTATAAATAATCAGACCAAACTTCGATAGTGGGGCTCGCCGGGGGTGTGGTAACGCCGCCGCCCGTGCGCAGTCAGTTGCTGATTGCCGCACAGTCCGTTTTCTGGATCTGCTTATCGCCGGCCTGCTCCGCGGTGAGGGCGATCACGCGGCGGGTGAAGATCCCTGGCAGGTGCACGTGCCGAGAATCTGCCCCGCGGCCACTACCCAGTCCGTCTCGACGATCGTGGTGCGCCCGCTGGGGCGCTGGCGACTGTCGTGCCGGCTCGTAACTCCGTCCGGCGGCTGCCCGTGCGGGCGAGGGCGCGTTCCAGTGCTTCGCGATGCTCGGGTGCGGCGATCGCGACCAGGCGCGCCGCGCGCATCTCGATGGGGATGCCGGTGAGGTGGGCGACCCCATGTTCGGTCACGACGACATCCACGTCCGCCCGGCCGGTGGTGACGACTCCCCCGTCAAGCGCGGCGACGATCGTCGAGTGGCCGCTCACGCTCGATCGCAGTGCGATGATGGAGCCGGAGCCCGTCGACGCGGCGGCCCGGCTGAAGTCGGCCTGACCGCCTATCCCGCCGAGATGCCGGCCCCGGCTCACCTCTGCATTTACCTGGCCGGTGAGATCGACTTGCAAGGCAGAGTTGATGGCCACCAGGCTGCGAAGCCTGGCCAGCACCGCCGGGGCGTGAGTGTAGCTCGTGGGCCGGAACTCGGCCGGCAGACCGGGTATCCGGCTGTAGAGTTCCTCGGTGCCGAGGGCGGCCCCGGTCACGATGAGGCCTACATCGATCTCCTTGCCGACCCCGGTGATGACTCCCTTGTCCACGAGGTCCAGCACCGGGTCCGAGATGATCCCCGAGTGGACGCCGAGCTCCGTGTGCCCGGAGAGCGCCTCAAGTACCGCAGTGGGCAGCAGCCCGACACCGACCTGCACGGTGGCGCCGTTCATGATGAGTCCGGCGACGTTCCCGGCGATTGCGCGGTCGATGTTGTCGGGTACCCGGTCGGGCGCTTCAAGTAGCGGCCTGTCCGTGTGAACGACGGCGCTGAAGCGGTTGTACGAGATGCGCGGGCTGCCCATCGTCGCGGGCATGCGTTCGTTGATCTCGGCGATAAGCACCGGAGTGTGCTCGATCGCGTCGGCGACGTAGTCGACCCCGATGCCAAGCGAGCAGTACCCCGAAGAGTCTGGCGGTGAGACCTGGACGAGCCCGATGTCCTGAGGCAGCCGACGGTTGGCAAACAGCCTGGGGAGCGCGGAATAGTGGCAGGGCACGATCTGCAGCCGGCCGCGTCCGAGGCTTCGCAGCGCGCCGAGAGCCCCGTAGGACACCAGCGTCACGCCGGGCGGCAGCGCCGTGGTGAGCCGGTGATCCCACGACATCCCGGTGAAGGCGCGCACCGGGCCCAGCAGGTCCGCCTGGTCGAGCAGGGCGTGCACGAGTGGCGTGGGCTCGGCGCTGGCCTGGCTCCACCAGATCCCGGTGCCTGGGCGCACGAACGGCGAGAGGTCAATCATCGTCCGGCCTTGAGGGCTGCAGCGGGCATCAGTAGCTTCTCGGCAATCCGAGCACGTGCTCAGCGAGATAGTTGAGCACCATTTCCTGGCTCAGCGGGGCGATGCGCGTGAGGCGGGCCTCCCGGAAGTAGCGGGCGACGTGATACTCCTCCGCGTAGCCCATCCCGCCGTGTACCTGCACTGCCCGGTCGGCCGCGGTGAATCCAGCATCGGCGCAGAGGTACTTCGCCGTGTTCGCCTCGCGCGCGCACGGCAGGCCATGGTCGTACAACCAGGTCGCCTTGCGCAGCACCAGTTCGGCGGCGTCGAGCCTCGCCAGGGAATCGGCGAGCGGGAATTGCAGGCCCTGGTTCATGCCGATGGGACGCCCGAAGACCTCGCGCTCACCGGCGTAGCGGACCGCGCGGCGCAGCGCGGCGCGGCCGAGGCCGAGCGCCTCCGCCGCGACCAGCATGCGCTCGGGGTTCAGGCCGTCGAGAATGTACCGGAAGCCCTGGCCTTCGTCGCCGATGCGGTCGGCCTCGCTGACAACTAGGTCATCGAGGAAGAGCTCGTTAGACGAAACGGCGTTGCGCCCCATCTTCCTGATCGGGCGGATGTCGACGTGGCGGCGGTCTAGGTCGGTGAGGAACAGCGTCATGCCCTCGGTCGTCCTGGTGACGTCCTCGATCCTCGTGGTGCGGGTGAGGAGCAGGATCTTCTCCGACTCGGCCGCCTTGGAGATCCACACCTTGCGGCCGTTAATGATGTAGCGGTCGCCGTCTTTGCGGGCGAAGGTAGTGATCCGCGTGGTGTCGAGCCCTGCGCCTGGCTCGGTGACGCCGAAACAGACGTGCAGGTCGCCGCATGCGATGCGCGGTAGCGTGCGGGCCTTAAGGTCGGCCGAGCCGTGCACGACCACTGGGTGCATGCCGAAGATGGACAGGTGCATCGAGCTGGCGCCGTTCATCCCGGCACCTGAGGCGGCTACCTCCTCGAGCAGCAGCGAAGCCTCGGTGATTCCGAGGCCATGGCCGCCGTACTCCTCAGGGATGGTGATGCCCAGCCATCCGGCCTTCGCGAAGGCCTGGTAGAAGTCGTCGGGGAACTCGTGCGCCTCGTCGCGTTCCATCCAGTACTGATCGCTGAACTTGGCGGCCAGTTCCGCGACGGCTGCGCGGATCGTGGTCTGATCCTCGCTCAGATCGAAGTCCAAGGCGCACCCCATAGTTGTTTTCGGAAGGCATGTCACCGGAGAGCTCCCAATCCGGGGCTCTCCGCCTGATTATGAGATGACGGCGCATACCTGCCTGAGCCGGTCAGGCCAGTCGCGGGAACTCGACAAGGTAGACCTCGACCCCGCTGTCCGCCGCGATCGTGCCTTCGTCCTCCCGCGGGCTGAACATGCAGGTCAGCTCCGGCGTCAGCGAACCGTCGACGACGAGACCAGCAGTCATCGCCCAGGCGAGCTGCGCGCGCTCCGCAGGCATCGTGTAGGTCCCGCCGGAGAGCCGCAGCATTGAGATCCGGGTGTCGCCGTTGGGCCCCGGCTGGTCCCAGAAGGTGCCGAGGCGCTTGAGTTCCACGCCGGGCGCGATCGGGAAATACTCGAACGCGGGCGGGTGCATAAGGATCGCCGAGTCATATCCGGCGGGACGGAAGACCAGCTCCTTGCCGGTGTGCATACGGTACTGCTCCTGATAGATGGCCTCGACGCCGTCGCGGACCCGAGTCTGTCCGGTGGCTGGGTCGACGTCGGTGTAGGTCCCGCCGACGATCGTGCCGCGTGCCTTGAGCCGTTCGATGGCCTCGGCCCGGTAGCCTTCCCACAACGGGCCTTTCTGGTGCTCGCCGTTGAAGCCGAACTGAAGCGCGATGCTGGTGCAGTTAGATTTGCTCTGCGGGCCGTAGTAGGCCATCCGCGGGAAGTAGCCGAGATCTCCCTCGGGAATGTCCTGGCCGGGCGCGTAATTGGCCGAGCCCCTCTCGATGAACCGGAGCTGGGCGAACGTGTGGCGGTGACGTGGTGTCTCGAAGGGCGCCGATTCGTCGTGGAACTCGTTGCGCAGGAACACGAAGTTGAGGCCGTCCGGCTCGTCCTGGGTGAACAGGCGCTTGCCAGCATACGTTCCGGTCCTGGTTGACTGGCCGTCGGCGTTCGCTTCGTACTGCTGAACTCTCGCTACGCTTACGACCTTCATGCTAATCCTCCTGATCGATGCGAGCTGGACATCCGGACGGCGCCGACGCGGCGGTCATAGATGTCAACTATTACCTGAGAATATCATTGGACCAAAATTCTGTATAGATTTGGTCCGATCTTTAGAAGCATCGCTGCTCCGCGCTACTCTCAGTGCGCGGCGCGGAGCAGGGCGAGGATCTCCTCCGTCGTTCCGGTCTCGCCTAGCCGCGGGAAGACCGTGGCGATGGTGTGCTCGTGCCGCTCGAGGTCGATGTCAGTCATGGCGTCTACCGCCATGGTGACGTTGAATCCGAGCTCATAGGCCTGGCGCGCGGTTGAGTCCGCGGCGCCGCCGGTGGCTACGCCTACAAGGACTACCTGCGTGACGCCACGGAGCCTGAGCATGTCCTCGAGCCCGGTACGCGCGAAGGCACCGGGGGATTTCTTCGTCACCCGGAGGTCTGCCGGGTGCTGCTCGAGCTCAGGGACGAGCTCCACCCATTCCGGGGTGATCTCGAAACGATGGCGGGGGGCCTCTATCCGGCCGGGCGGCACGTCGTCGACGATCACGAGCACGACAGGAAGACCTGCACGCCTGAAGGCATCAGACAGTGCGTTAGCCCGTTTCACGATGTCGTCCGCGGGGTGAGCCAGGGGAAGCTGAAGGGTGCCTTTCTGCAGGTCGAGGATGAGCAATGCCGTCTTGGGGTCCAGGGCAGTAACAGCCATGAGATCTCTCCTTCCGAGGCGAGTTTGAGGGCATGGGGCGTCCGTGCTAGAAAATCGGCGGCTCGCCGACCGGCTTCCCGTAGCCGGTGGCGAGGAAATCGAAGTCACAGCCGGTGTCCGCCTGCTGGATGTGCTTGCTGAACAGCTCGCCGTACCCGCGTTCGTAGCGTGGGGCGGGGGGCGCCCACTCGGCCCGCCGCCGTCCCCATTCCTGGTCGGTGAGCTCCGTGTCGAGGGATCGGCGCTGCACGTCGATGGTGATGATGTCGCCGGTCCTGATCAGCGCAAGCGGGCCGCCGATGAACGATTCGGGCGCGACGTGCACGACGCACGCGCCGTAACTCGTGCCGCTCATCCGCGCGTCGGAGATGCGCAGCATGTCGCGGCATCCCTGCTTGATCAGCCGCTTCGGGATGGGCAGCATGCCCCACTCCGGCATGCCAGGGCCGCCGAGGGGACCCGCGTTCCGCAGCACGAGAACGTGGTCGGGGGTGACATCGAGATCCGGGTCCTCGACGGCGGCCTTCAGCGCGGTGTAATCGTCGAAGACGAGCGCAGGGCCGGAATGCCGGAGGAAACGCTGGTCCATCGCCGCCGGCTTAAGCACGCAGCCGCCAGGGGCGAGGTTGCCGCTGAGCACGGCAAGCGAGCCCTCCGGGTAAACCGGATCGCTCAGCGGGCGGATGACATCGTCATTGAACACCGTCGCGTTCGCCATGTTCTCGGCGACCCTCTTGCCCGTTACCGTGCGGCAGTCTAGGTCGAGCAGGTCGCGTATGCGCTGCATCAGCGCCGGGAGGCCGCCCGCGTAGTAGAAGTCCTCCATCAGGTACGTGTCACCGACCGGCCGGATGTTGGCGATCACCGGCACTCGCCTGCTGTGCCGCTCGAAGTCGTCGAGACCGACGTCGTGCCCGGCCCGGCGGGCGAGTGCGATCAGGTGGATGATCGCGTTGGTCGAGCCCCCGAGCGCCATGGCCACGGCGATCGCGTTGTCGAAGGCCGCGCGGGACAAGATAGCGCTCGGCCGCAGGTCTTCGTGCACCAGCTCGACGATCCGGCGGCCAGATGCCGAGCATAGCCGGATGTGACCCGAGTCGGCGGCAAGCATGGATGATCCCCCGGGCAGCGTCATGCCTAGGGCCTCGGCGATCGCGGTCATCGTGGAGGCCGTGCCCATGGTCATGCAGGTGCCGTACGAGCGGGCGATGCCCTGCTCGATGCCGAGCCAGTCGCAGTCCGTGATGGCTCCGGCCCGCAGCTCGTCCCAGTATTTCCAGGTGTCGGAGCCGGAACCGAGCACCTTGCCCTGCCAGTTGCCGCGCAGCATCGGCCCTGCCGGTATGTAGATGGCCGGCAGGTTCATGCTGATCGCGCCGAGCAGCAGGCCAGGCGTGGTCTTGTCGCAGCCTCCCATCAGCACCACACCGTCGATCGGGTGCGAGCGCAGCAGCTCTTCGGTCTCCAGTGCCAGGAGGTTGCGGTAGAGCATGGGTGTCGGCTTCATCAGGCTCTCGGACAGCGAGAGCGCGGGCAGCTCGGCCGGCAGCCCGCCAGCCATCAGGATCCCGCGCTTGACGTCGTCAACGCGCTGTTTGAAGTGCGCGTGGCAGGGCTGAAGGTCTGACCAGGTGTTGAGTATGGCGATGACCGGACGGCCCTGGAACTCCTCAGGGGCGTAGCCCATCTGCATAGCCCGGGACCGGTGGCCGAATGACCGCAGGTCGGCCGGGCCGAACCAGCGGGCCGATCGGAGGGGACGCGGGGCTTCCTGCTCGCTCACTGGTGCACCGCCTCCCCGGCGGCCGATGCGACGGCCGGGTTCCAGGCCGTCTCCGGGATGGGCGTCAGGGGCCCAGCCCCGCGGAACCATGAGACGAGATTGTCGAGGACCAGCCGGCCCATCGCCGCCCGCGTCGGCACGGTCGCCGATCCGAGATGCGGTAGCAGCACCACGTCGTCCCTGGCCGCCAGGCCCGGCGGAACATGTGGTTCGTCAGCGAAGACGTCGAGTCCGGCCGCCGCGATGATGCCGCGCTCAAGGGCATCAGTCAGCGCCGCCTCGTCGACCAGTGAGCCCCTGCTGACGTTTACGATGACCCCTCCTGGGCCAAGCGCGGCCAGAACGGCGGCGTCGATCATGCCGCGGGTGGCATCTCCCCCCGGAGCGCAGAGGACGAGAGCGCCGACGGCAGCGGCGAGCTCACCGGCGGACGGGTAATACGGCAGCGATACCCCGGGGCGCCTGTGCGGCGCGTAGTAGGCAACGGCGATCCGCGCCGCCTCGAGTCGTCTCGCCACGGCGCGGCCGATCCGGCCCAGCCCGACGATGCCGACGGTCCGGCCACGCAGCGACTGCGAGAGCGGGAATGGCCCCGCCGTCCACGAGCCGTCGCGGACGAACCTGTCAGCCTGCGGTATCCGGCGCACGGTGGCGATCAGCAACCCGAGCGCGAGATCGGCTACCTCTTCGGTCAGCACGTCCGGCGTGTTGGTCACGGTGATCCTGCGTGCCTTGACGGCCGTAAGGTCGATCTGGTCGTAGCCGACGCCGAAGCTGGCGATGATCTCGACCTGGGGCACGCGGTCGAGCAACGCGGCATCGACGGGGACCTTCCCGCTGGTCGCGATGCCGCGGACGCGGGCGCCGTGGCTGTCGAGGAACTCGTTCCGCCTGGCACGGTCCCACGGCCCGTGGAAGCGCAGGCCGCAATCCGGCTCTTCGTTAATGACGGGCAGCCGGGCCAGGACAAGGATGTCCGGGCAGCTTTCGAGGAGAGTCATGCCAACCGGCGCCTTGCTACTCGTCTGGTTCCGGTTCAAGCAACGCGACGCCGATGTCCGGGCATCCTGATCCGCGGCCTGGCGTCCTTGCTGATGGCGTCCTCGTCATCGTTCCTCCTTATGCGGATGCGCTGGTCGTGCGACCAACTTGCCAAGGTCAGGCCGACGGCTTGACGCGCCCGTGCGCCTGGATGAAGGAGACGCTCTCTGTGAACAGGGCAGGCGCGTCGTTGTCGACCGGGATGAGGTGGTAGCTGTTTGCGTAGCGGACGCGCCGGACAGGGGCGGCGGTCAGGCCGGCGGCCACCAGGTCGGCGTCGGACGCGGGCACCACGTGGTCCTCCGAACTCGTCACCAGCAGGACCGGCTGCCGGACGGAGGCGAGCCTAGCGATCACTCCGGCGGCGGAGCGTCGCAGCGAGGCGGCCGCGCGCAGCGCGATGCGATCGTAGCCGACATCCTGCGTGCCGGGCCTCTTCACGTCGTTAGGCGCTGCCGCCCGGGCCGAGCGCCGGAGCATCGCGGCAAGGCCGAGCCAGCGTGGTGTCCCGGCGACGGCCGTGACCAGCGGGTTGACAAGCACCAGGCCGGCGATATCCGGCCCGCGCGTCTCGGCCAGTCTCAGGGCAAGCAGCGCGCCGAGCGACACGCCCATGACGTACACCTCGTCGTGCTCGGCCCGCAGGGATGTCACGGCCGTGTCGGCGGCGGCGGCCCAGTCATCGAACCCGGTCTCGTTCAGGTCCTTCCAGCGTGTCCCGTGCCCGGGGAGACGGGGAACACTGACCGCCGCGCCTGCCTCGGCCAGCGCCTCTCCCCATTTCCGCAAGGTGCTCGGCGAGCCGCCGAAGCCGTGCAGGACGAGTACGGCCACTCCAGGCCGATCGGCCGGAGAAGGGGCGGAACCGGCCGGCGTCGCGCCGGCGTCGGTCTCGCCAGCCCCGGCCTCATCGAGCACAGCCTCGCCGGGCACAGCGGCCGGATCGATCATGACCGGCCCGCTCGCGCACCGCCGGGACAGTGCCTCGACGAACTCCGCCGTCATGCGCCGCACGACCGCGCCGGCCGCGCTGGCGATCGCCGACGCCATGCGGCCAGTTACCACGACCTCGCCGGCCGCGGTGACCTCTGCCGCCGCCCCCTCATCGAGCGAGGCGATGTCGAACGAGGCAGCCGCCGTGAACTTCGTACCGCCCTGCCCGTCCTTCCCGCTGGCGGTGACAGTTCCCCGCATGATCTCGGGCTCGAGGTCGAGCTTGAAGCGCCCCTTGAAGATGACCCGCATGGCGCTGAACTTGACGGTCATCATGCCGTCGATGCTGCCGTCCTCGTGCGTCGCGCCCAGCGACGCGCCCTGCACGCACTCAACGACCGCTTCGGGATCGGACAGCACCGCGTACACGTCAGCCGGCGTGGCCGGCACGGTGAACTTCTCCCGGATCTCTATCATCGGCTCAGGCGTCCTGCCCGTAGAAGAGCCTCCGGAACGGCACGCTGATCACGTTGTCAGAGATCCGTACGTCGATGATCGTCGGCACCGGGTCCGCGAGCCATTCCTCGGCTGCGGCGCGCAAGTCGTCCAGGCTGGCCGCTAGCCGCCCGCGGCCGCCCAGCGCCCGGCCCACCTCACCGAGGTCCGGCGTGCTGAGAAACGCGAGGCTGGGGTCGAGGTCCGCGCCTTCGGCCCGTATCTGGTGAAGTTCTGAGCCCATCGCCTGGTCATTCAGCACGACCACGAGCAGCGGCAGCTGGTAGCGCACAGCGGTCTCGAACTCCGCCAGGTACATCATTAGCGAGTGGTCGCCGTCCACGAGGAGGGTGGGCTTCATGCCTGAGCCGACCACGGCGCCGATCGACGCGCTGAGTCCCTGCCCGATGCTGCTGAAGAACTGGTTGGGCAGCACCATGTTGCGCGGCTCGGTGAACAGCACGGTCGAGAAGCCCGTGTTCTGGCCGCTGCCAAGCACCAGGCCCACGCCTGACGGCAGCACCTTGTCCAGGGTCAGGCACGCCTCGCGAGGGTCCACCGTGTTGGGCTTGAGCTCGTAACTGGTGGGATCGTTAAGGGCGCTGGCCAGCGCGACCTTCACTTCCTCAGTGTGGTAACCGACCATCTGGTGGCCTCGCCGCGCGAGATCGACGTTAATCGCGGTCAGCCCGGCCTTGGCGTCGCTCTGCAAGTAGAGCGTCGCGCGGGCCCCACCCCCCATCTGTACGTGCGGCTCGGTGTCGATGTGGATGAAGGCCGCCTGCGGGTATAGGTATCCGGCCGCGATGGTGTGGTTGTTCAGCCCGGCGCCAATGCCGATCACCAGGTCGGCGTCCTGGAATAGCTCAAGTGCGGTCGTGGTGCCGTAGGTGCCTGAGATGCCGGCCTGGTAGGGGTTGTCGCTGAGCCAGTTTTTCGCCATCAGCGTCGTCGTGATGAGCGCGCCTGTGCGGTCGGCCAGCTCGGTTACCTCCGCATCCGCCCCGGACGCCATAGCGCCACGACCGACGAGGACCACTGGCTTCCTGCTGGCCGCGATCAAGTCCGCGGCCGCTGCCACATCCTCGGGCACCGGCATGACGCGGCGTGACTGGAGGTACTCGGCCGAGGGGATGTAGTCGTCGATCGCGTCGTCGTCGGTGACTTGCTGCTGCACGTCGATCGGGGCGCTCAGCAGGATTGGGCGCGACTCGCTCCGGGCCAGATAGAACGCCTTGCCCACTGCCTGCAGGGCGTCGTCGCCGGAGTTCACCCGGACGAAGCCGGCCTCGATGGCCGCCGCGAAGCGCTCGGCATCGATTCGCTGCACGAAGTCGTCGTCCCCGATCGGGGACTCCCCCGCGAATGTGACAATCGGGGTCCGCGAGCGGCTAGCAATCGTCATGGAGGTGGCCAGCTGCGTGACACCGGGCCCGCATGTGGTGGTGCAGATGCCGACCTCTCCGCTGACCCGCGCGTAACCCTGCGCCATCGAGAGGGCCGCGCCCTCGTGCCTTACCTCGTAGGTCTCGATGCCCAGCTTGTGCATCCGGTCGATCCAGTGGAGGTTGCCGTTCCCCATCATCCCGAAGACATGCTTGACGCCCTCGGCGGCGAACGCCCTGGCCAGTGCCTCGTAAGCCTTCATTTACCGTGCCTCACTGAGTGACGAGTTACCGAGAAGGTCGGCCACCTGCCACGAGAGGCCTGTAATCGCCCCCGCGTGGCGCGCGGGATGTCCACACGCTATGCCGCGTGGACAATACTGGTCAACCTTTCATGGATATTAATTATCAGGCCAAACGCGTTCGCGCTCTCGCGCGGCCGGCGGCGTTGCCTGCTTGAGGATCAGCTCGCTGTCCGGCAGTCCCATCAGCAGCACCTCGGTGACGGTATCGGCGTGCAGCGCGGCTTTCTCGCCATTTCCGAGATAGAGGGTCGTGAGCTCGCCGTACTTGCCGTCCCCGACCATGCCCGTACCGGAAAGGACCAGGTAGATCCCGCGCCCGGTCGCGGTGAACTGGGCGCCCGGTTCGAGCTTGTAGCGGCTGGCGCGTATCTTGCAGTGGGTGAACACGCCAAGTGCCTTCTCATCAACGCCAGGCGTTCCCTCGACGGGAACCCACGGGTAGTTCGCCGTGTTCATGATGATCGGGGTGCTGTACTGCGGCTCCGGGTAGACGGCCTCGCGCTGGAACTTGTGTTCCCACATCGCCTCATAGCTGTCCTGCATGGGCTTGCCCGGCACCCCCGGGTTACGCTTGTAGATGCCCTTCTCGAAGACACCGGTCCGGCTTAGCGCATCGAACGACTCCTGAAGCTGATGCGGCTTGAAGTACCCCCACCCGCTCGGCCCGCCGAATTGGACGATCGCGATCGTCCGGGGACCGCCCCCGTTCTCGGCGTAGTACGCCCCCTCCGGGAAGTAGCCAAGCGTGCCCGCGGCCATCTTGCCGCTGTTGTCGTAGTCAGCCTCACCGTCGATGACGTAACGCCACTGGTCGAAGTTGTGGTGGTGCCTATTCGAGCCGAAACTGCTATCGACGTAGGCGATGCGCATCGAGAAGTTGTCCGTCCGGCTTGGGTCGCCCTCGACGACGTTGCGCGCGGTGTGATGACCCTGACGGATCTGGAAGGGTCGCTCTTCGTTGGGACGGTCGTCCAGCAGGATGATTTCCATTGCTCTCCTCGAAGTGGGCGGGAGTTATCTCTGGTTACTCAGGCACGGTGGCCGGGTCGAGCTTGACGTCGATCAGCAGCGGCCGGTCGCGGCCGACGATCACCTCGCCGAGACGTGCCAGGTCGGCCGCAGCCCCGACGGTGAACCCGGAACCGCCGAGCGACTCGGCGACCGCGCCGAAGTCAGGCCACTCGAACAGGCTGGTGGCGACGTCGAAGTCATGCCCCTTCAGCTTGCGGTACTCGGCGCCGTACGCGCCGTCATTGCATACGACCACGATGAGGTCGATGCCATGCCGCACGGCCGTGTTGAACTCGGCGAGCCCGCCGAGCATGAACGACCCGTCGCCTACCACGGCAACGGCCGGGCCGCCGCTCAGCGCGGCGCCGACGCCGATCGCCATCGGCAAGCCGTTGCCCACAGCGCCGAGGCCGCGTCCTGCGTGGGCGAAGTGGCGCGCGCTCGGGATCGACAGGTTCTCGACCGCATGCCGCACGAAGCGGCCGCCGTCGGTAACGACCGATCGGCTCGCGGGCAGCACCGCGTTCAAGGTGATCATCGCCTCGGCCGGATCGACCTGCCCCGAGCCGGCGGCCGAGCCGAGCTCGGCCTGCGCCGGGCCGCCCGTCAGCGAGTCACGGAATTCGGTGCCCGCATAGCCCGCCTCCTTAAGGAGCCCCGTCACAGCCTCGGCGAAGGCCGCCGCATCCGCGACGACCGGCGCGTCCGATGGGTACTGGCCGCCTATGGACCGCGTGTCGATGTCGCAGTGGACAATCCGCTTGCCCTGGAAGTAGGGCCACCCCTCGCCGCCGCCGGTCAGCCGGCTGAGGCTGGCGCCGACCGCCACGATGCAGTCGCTCGCCATGATCGCCTCGACCGCCCGCTGCGAGGAGAAGGAGCCGAAGACGCCGAGGTCGTCCTTGTCGTAACCGAACAGGCCTTTGGCCGGCAGCGTGGTGGCGAGCGGCGCACCGAGCAAGTCGCCCAGCCTGCGGAGCGCCTCGGGCGCGTTCCCCGATATGGCTCCTATACCGCCGAGCACGATGGGTCGCCGGGCATTCGCGACAATCCCCGCCGCGGCGTCCAGCGCGGCAGGGTCCGGGGGCACCGCCTGCCCCGCGGTGAACGCGGGCTTAACGCCCGGCGCGTAGTCGGTACTGGCGAAGTTGAGCCCGACGGGAAGCGCGAAGACGACCGGGCGGCGCTCGGCAAGGGCGAGTCGCACCGCGCAGGCCAGGTCACCGGGCGCGGTCTTCGCCGAGCGCGCCTGCTCGTAGGCGGCGCCGGTCGGCGTCACCACCACGGCCTGGTCGATGTTCTGCGAGTGCCCACGGACTGAGATGTCCCCGGTCAGCAGAAGGACCGGCAGGCGCTCGCGTGCGGCCGAGATCAGCGCGCCGAGTGCGTTCGCCAGACCGGGTCCGTGCGTGACGGTCGCCACCCCCAGACCGCCCGTCGCGGACGCGTAGCCCATGGCCGCCAGGACCGCCCCAGTCTCGTTCGCCGTGGCGACGTACCGCCCGCCATGGTCCCGCACGAAGCTCTCGACCACGAACATGTTGCCATCGCCAGTGACCCCGAACGCGGTCGTCACGACATTATCGGCGAGCACTGCGGCGAGCGCCGCGTGGACTTTGCTCACATCAGACCTTTGGTCATATGATCATACTAATCTTGCAAATCTGACCTTGCAAGACTGAACTGTCAACCTTCGGTAGAGGATCAAGGGCCCGATAGCGGCTGTCGAAAGTTAAGGAGCGGCTCGCCGATGCCGCCCGTCTCCGGATGAAGCACCCGGCCGATCACGATCATGTGATCGCCCACGAGTACTCGCGTCACGGGGCGCAGTCGATCCACGCCAGCGCGCCTTCGACGTGAACCGTGCCGTCAGCCCCACGTGCCGGCGCCGCGAACAGGCTCATTCGGCATGCAGGTCCTCTTTCCAGCTGAATTTCAGATCTTGCTGGCCGTGCCGTCACGCGCTCTGCTGGCCGATTTGCAGACGCTGCGCGAGCAGCGGCATGACGTCTGCCCGGAACCGGTGCATCCCCTCTATGAAGTCAGGGAACATGAGCAGGACGCTGTCGACCTGCCCTTCCTCGGCCAGGCCGGCAATCGCCTCGGACACCTCGCATGGCCCGCCTATCAGCGGTACCCCGAAGTAGAACCGCTGTTCCTTTAGGCGCGCCTCGGCACGCTGCCGAGCGGTCTCCCGCCCCTGCGCGCTCTGTAGGCCGCCCATGTTCATCAGCGCCTGGATGTCTGCGCCTGCTTCCAGGTACGCGGAGTACGACTCCGCGGCCGCTATCGTCGGGCCGCTGACGACATTGAGGCCTACAGCGGTCTTGATCTGCCGCGCTTCTTGCGACGCGATTTCCTTGACGCGCAGCGCGAGTTGCTTCGTGTCGGCGATGTTTCGCCCGGTGACAAAGCTGTAGTCCGCCTGCCGCACAGTGAAGCGCAGGCCCTCGTCGGACGTGCCTGCACACACCAGGCTCGGGTAAGGGCGTTGCACTGGCTTCGGCCGCGACACGCAGTTGGTCAGGTGGAAGAACTCACCGTCAAAATCGACGCTGTCCTGGGTCCATATCCGCTTCAGGACCGTGATCCACTCCTCCGCGTACTCGTACCGGCGTCGGTTGTAGTCCGGCGGCACGACGCCCATCTGGGCGTACTCCTCGATAAACCCGCCAGTGACAATGTTCAGCCCGATGCGGCCGTCGCTTACGTCGTCCACGGTCGCGGCCATCTTGGCAATGGCGGCCGGGTGCAGTAGGAGCGGGTTGACGGTCGCGATCAACCTGATTCGCCTTATCGCTGCGGCGAGAGCCGCCGTGAGCGAGAACGACTCGAGCGACGCGTCCCACATCTCAACGGACCCGCCGAATCCCCGCCACTTGGCCATGGAGAACACGTAATCAAAGCCGATGTCTTCGGCGAGCCGGGTGATCGCCAGATTCTCCCGGTAGGTCGGCCCGTAGGCCGTCGCATTCCGCGACAACACGAAACCGTTGCGTACCACAGGAAGGAAGACCCCTAGTTCCAGGCGCCTCTTCCGGTCACTTTCGGTCATATGATATGACTATATAACCAAGATGGGCCTTGCAAGGCTAGGTTGTTAATCCCGGAAAGGAAGCGCGCATGCTCGAGCAAACCGAGGGCCGGGTGGCAGTCGTCACCGGGGCAGGAAGCGGCATCGGCCGGGAGCTATGCCGCCAGCTCGACAAGCTCGGGATGCGGCTGGTGCTGATGGACATCGACGCGGCTCGCGTCGATGAGTCGATTAGCCTGCTGGGCCGCCCTGGCGCCGCGAGTGGCTACGCCATCGACGTAAGCGACCAGGAAGCGGTCGACCGCGTGGCGGCCGAGATCACCACGGAGCTGGGCACACCGGCGCTCCTGGTGAACAGCGCCGGAAGCCTCGGCCCAATCTCCCCACACGCCTGGGAGTACACCAGGCAGGAGTGGCAGGATCTGCTCGGGGTCAACCTGTTCGGCCCCGTCAACACGGTCCGCGCGTTCCTGCCTGCCATGCGGCAGCTTGCTGAACCCGCGCACATCTGCGTGATCGCATCGGGCGCCGGCCTCATCCCGGGAAACAGGACCGCGCCGTACTACGCGAGCAAGCATGCGGTCGTCGCCTTCACCGAGAACCTTGAGATCGAGCTGAACGCCGAGAGGTCGCCGATCCGCGTGTCGCTGGTCTGTCCGGGCGCCGTCCGGACCAACATCAACCTTGCCGCGCGCAAGGTAGGGAAGTTCAACAGCCCGTCATCGGACTGGCTCGAACCCGAGGAGGCCGCCGAGGTGATCCTGCGCGCCGTGCGCCGAGACCAATTTTACGTTTTCACCCACGACAGCCTGCGGGATCGGGTCGCCCAATATCAGCAGCGGATCCTTGCCGCCTTTGACCAGCGGTAAGGCTTCCGGTCAGCCGTGAGCAGCGGTCATGGACCCGAATAGCGAAGCGGCGGTCTGCTAATGCTTAAATTCCTATATCCCGTACGGAAGCAACTGACTTGCCTTAGATAATCTCCCGCTCAGCCAGATCGCGCAGTTCCTCCGAACTCAGCCCCAGCCAGCCGCTGAAGACCGCCTCGTTGTCCTGGCCAAGGGCTGGGCTCGGGGTGACCTCGGCCTGGTAGTCGCCGATCCTCAGCGGCGACGCCGGCACGGTGATGGGGCCGAACTGCGGATGCTCGATCGGTTGGAGCATCCCGCGCTCCAGCAGATGCGGGTCGGCGGCGACCTCCTCAACGCCGCGCACCGGGGCACAGGGCACGTCGGCGGCGCGCAGCTCGCCGACGACCTCATCGCGCTGAAGGCTCCCTGCCCAGGCCGTGACAATGTCATCTACCTCGTCCATGTGTGCGACCCGGCCTGCCCGGCTGGCGAGATCATCCCGCTCCGCGAGGTCAGGCCGACCCATAACCTTGAGCAGCCCGGCCCAGTGGCGGTCCGTCACGCAGAAGAGCGCGACATGGCCGCCGTCCCCCGCCTGATACACGTTGTATGGAGACTCGGCCAACCCCGAGTGCCGGTTGCCGGTACGCGCAGGCGACTCCCCCGTGCCGCCGAACAGCAGCCCGAGGCTGGAGGTCAGCGTCGGGTAGACGGCGTCCAGCATAGCGACCTCCACATCTACGCCCAGGCCGGTACGCTCGCGCTGGTACATCGCGGTAAGGATCGCGCCGTACAGGTGAATGCCGCCGAGGAAGTCCCCGATCACAGCGCCGGACTTCACCGGTGGGCTGTCGGGGAACCCGGTCACCGACATCACGCCCGACATCGCCTGGATTGTGACGTCCATGGCAGGGAAGTCCCGGTACGGTCCGATCGACCCGAACCCCGAACCCGACGCGTAGACGAGCCGGGGGTTAGTCTCGCGCAGGCTTGCGCCGGTGAGGCCGAGGCGGGCCATCACCCCGGGCCGGAAGTTCTCGACGAGCACGTCGGCCCGGTCGGTCATCCGCCGCAGCAGCGCCCTACCGTCGGGGTGCTTTAGGTTCAGTGTCACGGCCTGCTTATTGGAATTGAGCATAACGAACGGCGCGCCTGCGCCGGGAACCCGTCCGCGCGCGCGGAGGTTCTCGCCGCCCCGCGGCTCGACCTTGATCACCCGCGCCCCGGCCAGCGCCATCAGCAGGCTGGCGTACGGGGCGTTGTAGATCTGCCCGAGATCAATGACAGTGACGCCGTCAAGCGGCCCAGCCGGGCTGCTCGTGGCTTGATCGTTCCGCAATGAGCCTCATTCTCCGGTGAATTGGGGGATGGTACGGGCGAGGCTGGCGGCGATGCCCTCCCGGCTGTCGCGGGTGCGCCAGAGCCGCGTCTGCTCAGTCAGCTCGCGCTTCAGCGCCTGGCGGACCTCGTCGGCCAGACGGCCGCGCTGTGTCTGCTTGATCGAACGGACGGCGAGCGGCGCTGCCGCCGCGAGCGAGCGGGCCAGCTCCATCGCGCCGTCCCGCTCCGCGCCTGTCTCCACCAGCCGGTCGGCCAGCCCCAGCTCGAATGCCTCCCTGCCGGTGATCCGCCGCCCGGTGAGCAGTAGATCCAGGGCCTTCTGCCCGCCAACGATGCGCGGGAGGGTCACCGACAGCCCGAAGCCGTGATGGAATCCCAGTGCGGAAAAGTTCGCCTGGAAGCGGGTTCCGGTCGATGCCACCCGGAAGTCGGCGGCGCACGCCAGCCCCAGGCCGCCGCCGACCGCCGCACCCTGCACAGCGGCGACGAGCGGCAGCTCGACCTCGAACAGCCGGGCGCCCTCCTCGTACAGCAGAGCGGCGGCGCGCTCGCGGTCGTCCTGCAGTGAAGCCGAGCCGAAGTCCGCTCCGGCGCAGAAGTGCTTGCCGGCCGAGCTCAGGACGATGGCCCGGCAGTCGCGCCGCGCCTGGAGCTCCGCCGCGGCGTCGGCGATCGCCGCGATCAGGGCCGGATCGAAGTAGTTGGCCGGGGGCCGGTCGATCTCAAAAACCGCGATCCAGTCGGCCAGCGACACCCTCAGACCGGCCGAGGAGACGTTCAGGCTGGCCACGGGCCATCTCCAGGCGCAAAGCCGGCGAGTACCTCGGCCACCGACGCGGACGGCGGCAGCTCTTCCGGCGCTGTATGACCTAGTCGACTGCCCGCCGCCCACTCGAACGCCGCGGCCACGCCGTCGAACAGCTCGGCGGGCAGTCCAGCGTCGGCCTGGGCGCGCGCGATCTCACGCATCTCATCGGCGAACCGGCCAGCCTTGGTCGCGGCGAGGGCGACGTCGAGATGCCAGGAAGGAACCCGGTCTGGCCACATGATCGCGACATCGGCCAGGAACGCGTCGAGCACGCCGTTCGCGTACGCGGTCAGCATCGCCTGCATGACGAGCGCGTTCGTGCCCTTGTACATCGACGCGGTGCACATCTTGAGCGCGGATGCCCGGCCGACGTCTCCGTCGAGGACGGTGACCGACGTCCACGGGCTGGCGATCACGGCCAGCTCGTCCGCGCGCTCGCCGCTCAGGTACACACGGGTCGGCTGCCGCCCTGCCGCGGGCGGCAGCCCGGAGATCGAGCCGTCCACCAGGTCGATGCCGACCTTGCGCAGGATCCCCGCCACGTAGCGGACTGTCGACGGCGCGACGGCGTTAAGGTCGGCCACCAGCGGCGCTGTCCCGGCGCGGGCCGCGGCATCCGCGATGCTCCGCGCCGCCGCGACGGCGTCCGCTGGAGGCACCACCGAGACCACGATGTCGGCCCGCAGCACCTCGTCCTCGGCCGCCACAATCGTCAGTCCGGCGCGAGCGGCCAGCTCGTTAGTCCGCGCGCTGCGCCCCTCGAGGCACGTAACGACCTCGGCGCCGCCCGCGCGCCAGCTCGCGCCCAGCGCGCTGCCCATGGCGCCCGCGCCCACCAAGCCGATCATCACTACGGCCTAACCTCCCGGGTACTGTCCAGGACTTGTCCGCAGCCAGTGTCCTTGAGCGCCGTGATGGCGACCATCGGGGAGCCGGTCAGGAAGCCGCCATCGATGACGACATCCGCGCCGTTCACGAAGGCGGCCGCGTCAGAGGAGAGAAACCCGATCACCGCCGCCGCCTCATCCGGCGTGCCCAGGCGACGGGATGGCGTCACCACCTCGAAGGCCGCGGCTACCGCTCTCCCGGCCATGGCCGCCATATCCGTGCGGATCGCCCCTGGATGGACCGCGTTCACCCGGATGCCGGACGGCCCAAATTCCTGCGCGGCCGTATAGGTCAGCCCGCGCAGCGCCCACTTGGAGGCGCCATAGGCGGGAGAGGGCGAGGCGGTTAGTGCCGCGCCCGACACGACGTTGACGATCGCGCCGCCACCGCGGGCACGCATGTACGGCACAACCGCACGCATCCCGAGCCACGGGCCGATCAGGTTCACGCGCAGGACGCGGTCGGCGGCGGCAAGGTCTACGTCGAGGACGCCAGCGCTCAGGTTCACGCCGGCGTTGTTGACAAGGATGTCAATCCCGTCATGAACCCGGCTCACCTCCGTAACGACAGTCGCCCAAGCGGCCTCGTCGGTGACGTCGAGGGGCAGGTAGGCGGCCCTGCCCTCATCGCGCCCGATACGCTCCGCCGTCGCGGTCCCCGCGTCGTGGAGTACGTCCGTGACGATGACGGTCGCCCCCTCGCGTGCCAGCCATCCCGCCGTGGCGGCGCCAATCCCACGGGCGGCGCCCGTCACGATGGCGACCTTGCCCTTGACCGCATTCATGCAAGCCCCTCGTATGTAACCGAGCGCAGCACCCGGCGTGCGATGTAGTTTCGCAGCACCTCGACTGAACCGCCGGCGATACGCAGCACCTTGACGTCGTGCAGAAGCTGGCCAAAGTCAGTGGAAGTGTAGAGCCCGTGGCCGCCGATGAGGGCGAACGAGTCATTCACCGCGCGCTCGGCGGCGTCGATCGCCAGCTTTTTCGCCACGGAGGTCGATAGCGCCGGGTCAAGCCCGCGGTCCAGCACGGAAGCGGCCTGGTTTCGCACCGCGGCCGCCGCGACGAGATCGGCCCACCTGTCCGCCACAGTCCACTGGATGCCCTGGAAGTCTGTAACCAGGTGATCTCCCACCTGGCGCGTCTGGGCGTAATCGATGGCGTGCGCGAGCGCGCGCCGCCCGAAGCCAATCAGCTCGGAGGCGTTGCCTAGCCGACTTACGTTGAAGGTGGACAGAAAGGTCTCCATGCCGCGACCGGCCTCACCGAACAGCGCCGACGACGGCAACCGCACGTCATCGAACCACATGTCGGCCGTCGGGATCAGCCGCACCCCGATCGGCTCGGTCTGCTCGGACTTGACGCCAGGCAGCGTCATGTCCACGAGGAAGGCCGACAGACCCTTGCCGACCATGACGAACACCATGGTCACATCGCATTGATGGCCGAGGTTCACATGCGTCTTGCGGCCGTTGAGGATCCAGTCATCGCCATCCCTACGCGCCGTCGCCGTCATCAGCTTGAGCGACGAGCCGACCCCTGGCTCAGAGATCGACTCGGAGAAGATCATTTCACCGCGCGCGATCGGCCCGAGGTACTTCTCCTTCTGCTCGGGCGTGCCCCAGTCCATCAGCCATCGCTGGCCCTGTACCGAGATCTGCGGGGACACCAGTCCGTGTCGGGCGACCTCCTCCGCGACCACGCAGTACTCGGCGATGCCGCCGCCGAGACCGCCTACCTCCGTCGGCGTGAACGGCGCGATCCAGCCACGCCGACCCATCTCCCCATAGATATCGCGCGGGAAGATTCCGGCCCGCTCACACCGACGCAGCTCCGTACGCGCCTCCTCGCCGAGGGCGGCGATCTCGGCGGCCACGTGATCGGGGAATCCGCTGACACTGGTGGTCAGGCCCTCATACATCCATCCTCCGATCTGAAAGCCATCCCATCTTCGGTCATTAATTACGCTCAGTCAATTATCTGACCAAACCTCCCCAACTAGCAAGTCTTGCCTTGTAAGGTAGCGTTGTTGAATGGGCGCTGAGCAGGATAGGTCCGACGGCGAGCCGGACGCCGGGGCCATCGCCGCAACCCTGCGGGTGAGTATCGGCCTGCTTCGGCGGCAGTTGCGCCAGAAGCACGCCGAAGGCGAACTGAACCTTCCCGAGACGGCAGCGCTTGCCCGCCTAGACCGTCTCGGCCCATCTACGACGGCGGCTCTAGCCAGATTTGAGCAGATCAGCCCGCAGACTATGGGCGTAACCATCACCCGGCTGGAAAAACGTGGCCTGGTCAGACGCGATCCCGACCCCGGCGACGGGCGTCAGATCGTCAACTCGATAACTGAGGCTGGGCTACGAACCCTGCGTGACAAGCGGAACCTTTGGGTCGAGGCCATGGCCAAGGCTCTTGCGAGTGACTTCACCTCGAACGAACTGCGGCAACTCGAAAGCGCAGTGCCGCTCATCGAGCGGCTTGCTCAGGGCCTGTAGGCTACGCGATCCCGCGGCGCGCGACCGCCGCCTACCATCCGGGTACGCGGGCATTGAGGCGTCCACCCTGACGGACCGCGTCCTGTGGGTGCCGAAATCGCGTCACCCTATGCCACTTGCGAATATTCGCGGATCATGCCGCTAAGCCGGTCCCAGCGCAGGACTCGGACGTTCGCGCCTAGGATCGATGGGCGCGAACGCCCGGCGGGCGATCCCTGTTGCACAGTCTGGTACAGCCGGTGGGAACTGTAGAGATAGGTGTACTTGCACAGAACCAGACGCAGGTACCGAAAGCCGGTGATCAGCATCCGGTCCAGGCACTCGAGGCGAGCACTGCGATCCACGGTTCTGCGATCGCGTTCGCGCGGGGCGCCCGCGCCGGTGTCTTGACGGCCCGCATCCCCGCCGAAGCGAATACCGCGTCGAATGCCTCAGTGAACTTCGCATCCCGGTCTCGGATAAAGAAGATAAAGAACTTGAGGTCCTCGGCGTGATCCTGGAGGTTCATCAGCAGCTTCGGGGCCTGCTGGGTCACCCATTCCCCGTGGGATGAGCGGTGATCCCGGCCAGGTACACGCGCCGCGTTCCGTGCTCGATGAGGAACAGTACATACAGGCGGCGCAGGAACACGGTATTGACGTGGAAGAAGCCGACCGCAAAGATCGTCTTCGCCTGGGCACCCAATAACACCGCCAGGCCTGCCAGCGCTGCTGGCCAGCCGAGAGTTTCGCTATAACGAGGTAATCGAGATCGCCGCGGCGGCCATGAAGGGCACATCCAACTGTCGTTGGTTGGCTCGGCGCCTTACTCTAGCTCGATCTCTCTGTTGGCCTCGTTCTCGGGAGAACGAACCAATCTGGTGGGCTCGGGGATAAATGCGGCGTCGCGCTCGATCGCCGTGCGGTAGGCGTGCTCGACGGTTCGCAAGCGGGCGGCGACCCGCGTCTCGCGCGCGGCGATGGCTTGGCGGTTGCGGCGGCCGTAGGAGCCTTCGGGCAGATTCTGGCCGGAGCGTTCGACTTCGCGGAGGTGGGCTTCGCGTTCGTCGGCGTGGGCGGCGATGGCGAACAGGGCGATGTTGGCGGTGGTGGCGTCCAGGACGAGGCTGACCGTCTGGGTTTCGGGGTCGCGGCGGGCCAGGGCGAGGATGCGGGGGCCGTCGGTGTCGGGCCAGGTCTGCTCGGGGTGGACGCGGCCTTGGCGGATCCGGTCGTGGAACTGGGCGAGTTTCACGTCGGCGCGGTCGATCTGGTCGCAGGCGGCGGCGAAGTTCTCGCCGATCGGGCCGAGGTCGGTGCCGCGGTTGAGGGAGTATCTCAGCAGCCGGGCGGCGTGCGGCTGGTGGGGGTAGGTGCCGGAGCGGGCGTGTTTGCGCAGTTCGGTCTTGAGGTGGGAGTGGATGGCTCCGGTTTCGATGAAGCGGACCAGGCCGTGGGCGAAGGCGGGTTCTTGGGGGCGGGCGGCTAGCCAGATGGCCAGCCGCCGGGCGGTGATGTGGTCGACGATGGTGCCGCGGTTGTCGGCTTCGGCGATGCCGTCGGCGATGAGCCGCTCGTACATGGGCAGGTCTGGGAGCGGGCCGTCCTGGGGCAGCTGGTAGGCGGGTCCTGCCGGAGGTCCTACGCCGTTATCGGTCTCATGCATCGGTTAGGCGGGTTCCTGGGATGAAGGAACGGCCAGCGCTGCCGATCGTGGTGCTACGCCTGCTGGTCAGTCGGCT
>Ga0335073_10002558_pt1 | contig 24939 bp, 20 predicted proteins | sample Lox_Sample_22_FD_207093 | JGI IMG/M metagenome (GOLD analysis project Ga0335073, IMG submission 207093) | Soil microbial communities from Loxahatchee National Wildlife Refuge, Florida, United States - Lox_Sample_2.2 | ecosystem: Environmental > Terrestrial > Soil > Wetlands | place: USA... | reverse complement strand
AAGTGTCGTAGTCAGCCTCCTCGTCGCGCTCATATCCGCCCGCCATCATCTCGGGTGGTGGTCGTGTTGATTCGGGGATGTATACGTTGGTTCGATTTCGCGGTCCATTCTCTGCAGATGAAGTAGGTGTCTCGAGTGGTAGCTCCATCGTGCTCACTCCGGTGAGAGTGTTGAAGTAGAACAATCTTCCGTCGGGTGTAGCCTGTGGGATCCAGAAAGCAGCCTCCTCTTGTTCGTTGATGTCGGTGCCTTCGATGGGCAAAGCTCCGTCGTCTTTGAAGTTTCCTTCCGAATCGAGGTCGTCAAACTCGGGATCGTCCAGATCGTCTCGCAGATCGTCTTCAGCGTCGGCGTCGGATGCGTCTTGGTTGCTCCTGTCGTCTTCGCTCTCGTCCAAAGTGGCCGTGATCACATCACAGTAGTTGCTTGGGAACCAGCCGCGCACGCCGTTGATAACGCCATCCCACCAGCCGCTCTCGAGCTGGGTGATGACCTGGATGACATCTCCAGACCGGAAGCTCAAGCTGGTGCGATCGTCGGCGTCGTAATCGTACAGTGCGCGGACGTACATGGCCGGCGGCGCCGGATTGCCCGCGTAACCGTTCATCTCGACCGTTGCTCAGGCTGACACACGGTGATGAGGGATTTTGCGACGCGGTGCGGCATGAGGGAGCGAAGCCTTCAGTCGCAGAAAGGCAGGTAGGGAGAGAAGAGAGAGAGGAAAAGGTCCAGCGGCAGGGGAGGTAAGTCGCGATTGTGGGGGTGGGAGAGTTTTCAGGCGGACGAGGTGTGCTGCGATGCGGTGCGGTGGCTCTGTGGCAGTAGCGGGCTAATTAGTGGTGTGGAGGTAGGATTCGATGGATCGGGCGCATTGATCAGAACGGCGCTGTTGAGATATGCAGACAGGGAAGACGCGAGCAGCTGAGCATGAAGAGACAGACGGATAGGAAGAAGGGCGTGGATGTGGAAGAAGAAAGTCTCAGCAAGACTGGGAAGGCGAGCGTTCGGTGTTGAGAGTGGATGGATGGATTGGCTTTCGGGTTAGTGGTCGGGCTGCAGGTAGGGCGAGGATGTCTTGGGTGACTTGGGGGGGTGACTTGGGTGATTTGCGGTGACTGCAGTGATCTGGGTGACTTCGGCGCGTTGAATTTGGTGGGCTCGCCGTTATTACTGGCCAGCGAGTACCCTCACTCCCCTTTGCAGCCATGCAACTGCTGCAAAAAGCCGTCAAAGCCAGCCCCAGATGCGACCTCGACCTGGCCCAAGCTGCTGTCCGAATGCCCGTTGCGTGCGGCTGGCTTAAGCTAACTGCCAATCCACCGTCGTGCCAGTATCTCGACGTACTCTGCCTCCATGACAAGCTCGCCGCATCAAAATTTCGTTTGACTCGCGATGCGCCGAGTTAGTTTCGGTTGCCACGGGCTTCCATTCATGCGGTTGCTCGGTCTTCACAAGCTCATGCAATTGCTCGGCCGCGTCTCTCCCTCCCGGATACACGCGCTACCTCGACTCCCTCCGCACCACGATAATCCGCGTGTCGAACATGGATTCTGCGTCTCAGGCTCCCCGGTCCACGCGCCTGAATGGACGCATTGGATCCTTCTCGCAAGGCTGTCGAAAGCGGGTTCGTACGTGCATTGCCTGTTCTGGCCAGCCATCGAACTTCTGATGTGCAATTAAATTTTGTTCCCCTTCTTGTCCTCGGTAACTCGCCCGGTTCCGCTGCCAAACCCCAATTTGCCTCCAGTTCAAGCCTCGGGCTTTTTACGCTCCTCAACTCGCATGCCGTGCTTCAATTTTGACTTTCCCGCCAAAACCCCGCAAAAAACCCTAATTCCGCTGAGGTAATTCTCGTTAGGGGATGCGGCAATTGGACGCGCGGTAAGGGCAATCATCCATGCCCGGGGCTCTGGGCGGGAGTCGACCGTCTTTGGGGAGCTTGCTACCGTCACAAAGGTCCACTATCTCTCCATATTTTCTCGCATGGAACTCCACTCCGGAACTTTGTTTACCTGGTATCCGGCAGAGGCTGTGGCGCTCAAACCCAGTCGTTCCTTTTTCGCCGTGCGACAGCTTCCGGCGAGTTGATACGCCAACTGATGATAACCTCGCAAACCGACCCAGTTCGAATTTCCGTGACTACTCCGGTGGTTTGCCCTCCACCGAGGAATGATCATCAAATCTCTTTTGGACCTGTGTTCACCCAGCCGAACACCTTCCATCTTGAGGAATGACGTGCATCTCGTATTGCTAAAACCCGGGAACCAATGTGAAGCAGAGAAGGAGACGAGTAACGGGGGCGATGTCGTTGCCAAGCTTGAACTCAAACTCCAAGGCACTAATTAGTGGCTGCTCCCACTGGCAACCAAACCCGTGGAGCTGGCTCAGGGGTTCCCACTGCTACCTTCGCCATCCCACTCGAGAGAACGTGGAAGCTATTCTAGCCCGCAAGCCCCCACAGGGATGTTGATAATCGTTCAGATTAGTGAGCGCGATAAATGAACAATGGAGGCCGTAGGCGGCCAGACGTGAGACACTGCAATCGTGATAGTCCATCTGGAATCGTGCTTATCATTTCCACGCTGCGCTGGAGCTGTCAACTTTGATAGATTTGAGCAGGGACCTTTGGAACACAGGAAAAAGCAACCAGCGAAATGGTCGTGGAACTTTCAATCCAGTCATTGCAACTTATCCCCGCCGGAGAATAAAACAAAGCATTACACTGACTAAACAAGGGTATGTCGAAAGCTTCGAAAGAGGTGGCCAGCGATGAACCACAAGGCACACCACGACGTCGTATCCTGTCACCAATCCTTGCTTGACATGCCTCGTAGTTCAATCGAGTCCTCATTTTATCGTAGTTTCGAACATCTTGTGCAACCTCAGCCATCCATCTTCCGCCTTGACTCCGTATTCACTAATGCAGCAGTCAAAAGCCTTGTTCGAAGGCTTCTGTTCGTTAAGCTTTCCTTGTCTCTTCAGCTCGAGAAGATTTCCCCACATGATAAAGAGCTTCTCCTCGAGTTTGTGTAGAGACTTCGAGTCCTTCCGTAAACTGATCTCCTATGTTAGCACAGCTCAAGATGTTTACGTGCTGTGACTTACTCAGTGGCATCTAACTTCAGCAAGAAATCGGCATCCTTGCCACTAACGATGAGGTTCATCTGCGCCGGTTTCTGCCCTGGAGGTGGAGCTTCTGCATCTTCAACCAGCAGTCCAAACACCCATTCCCATGTCGGAGGGGCCGTGCTTGCGAGAGAGTAGTCTTGCGACTGGCTTTGCGTGCAACTGAGCGCAGACTCGGAGACGGGCCTTGCGAAATCCTCCAGCTTCGCCGGCCAGAAATCAACGACGCGAACGCGCACCCGGCAGTTCTGATTGATGAAGGGCAGTTGCAGCGGTTGGCCTCGCGGCGTAGCGTACGCACGGTGTGGTGTGTCGAGGACGTTCCCGACGGTTATGAGTGGTTGCTCTGGGTTCCGGCAGGTGACTGGAGGACAGCTTAGGCCACCATGATCAAACGCCAGAATAATGGACTTACTGTTGCTGTTACTGGCTCTCTGCACGGCCGGCTTCTTATGTGGCAGTGCATCATCGCTTTCGTCTGCGTCTGAAGCAGTTTGTTGATTTTGCTGCCCAGCTGCCGTATTCTTCTCAGCCCGTTCTTTCTCCTTTTTGCGTTTCTTCTTCTCCCTCTTCGACAATCGTTTCTCTGAATGGATCTCCTTTTGGGCCCAATATCGCTCCCGTCGATCCATTAAATCTCGATATCTCTGATCAGAGGTGTTCATCTTGCGAACGTCAATCTGTTCCGGGTGCCTCTGGTCTTCGTTCAAGTCCGCTCGTAGATATTTGTCGTTATTTCGGGTGCCGATCCGTACATTTCTAATGAATACAATGTCACCCTCGGAGACGTTATGACTCGCCCAGTGGGAATGCGGAGGCCAAAGAAAGATCTGTAGACATAACTGGCCTGTCGGACCGGTCCATTCTTTCCTTGATCGAATGTCAGAAGTAAATCCGTAAGGGTCACCGTCTCGATCTTTTTCGATCGCTTCATTTCCTGTGGTTATCGGCTGGACTAGCTTGTTCGGTGTGTAATCCGTCCAGTACATGGTAGTGTAGAGGTCAGTTCTCCATAGCTTTACAACCTCTCCGACAAGGTCGTAGTAAGCATTTTCAGACACGTCTTTCAATAATCGAAACTTTGTTCTTGAAGTGGTAGGCTGTCCCCGAGGCGCAATATTAGTTGGTCGAACAGCAGGCGCGGTTGTGATTTGCGCGGACAGATCAATTACCTCAGTCGCCCATTTATAGAGGTCAATGATGTATAATTGTTCCTCATCGCTAGGCCGTTTGGGTATTCTGCCAGGCATGTCGATATGCGGGATGACGAGATGACTTGAACCAAAAGCGGCCTTGAAGTTGTCATCTGGGATAGTGTTCGCGGGAAACACAGATGCTTGAGTGTTCCAACTCGATATTAGTATGGGCGCACCGTTGAAGGAGGTACGTTTGATTTGTCTCAGCAGAATGATATCTCCAATGCCAGTGATCTTCGGAAGCTGTGTTTCTTGCTTGAAGAACTTCACTCGAAGACCAGACCTTTCTCGGCCGCTGGCCAGATATGATCGATCCTGAATGCCGAGTGATAGCTGCCAATCTAGAAGGCACAGACTTATTAATAAGTGGTTTAACAAGAGCGAAACATACGAACGTACGGGTTCCTCTCGTTTGAGTTGGAGGGAGATAGTCCACGACAACTCCAATGACATTCACTTCCTGCTCAAGCCTTGAATCCGTGTCGGCCAAAGACAGGAAATCCTCAGGAAGTTTCTCGGACATTGCGAAGAGATGGATGCTTAGCTTTTGAAAGTCGAGCTTAGTCTAAAGTGATAAAAAGCTACTTGTAGAAAGTCTCCATCGGGTTGAACGCTTGTAGGGCGACGCTATTCAAAGATGCATCTGGACTTGCTAATTTCATCTTCGATACATATCACTGCACATATTAGTCAATTTCACAACTCAAATATCAAGCAAACCAGAGTCACACTTGGAAGAGTAAAAAACCCGAGTGAACCGGGTGGGCACGTGAATGTACCAAAGGGGTAAACATCACGTCTAGCTGAGTGATGCGGACGCGCAGGAGAAATAATTTCATAGAGAGCATACGTACGATAGTGGTTGGTGTTATTATCTTGTGTGTGATGTCCTATTCCAACACATTAAACGCGCGGAAGTCTAGACAAATGTGAATATGGCCGTCTTGGACGTATTGGTGGATGAGGTTGAAAGGCCCAAAGTGGCTTAGTCAATATTTAGTCAGCAGGGCGCTAAGTCTAAAGTCGCTCATCTTGCTTCTCGCATTCCGTCCACTCTCCCATTTGCTCAAATCTAACCCTCTCACCCACAAACCAACTCCCCGGCTGTCTTTGCGCCTGCTCACTGCACAAAAATAGCCCACAAGTTCAACCTCTTCTCATATTCCCGTGGATCGAGCCAGCGTTGACGCTTCAGCTTGCTCGCCTCTCGAATTGCAATATGGCTGACCGCTACATCCCGGAGCATCGCCGCACCACTTTCAAGGCCAAAAGCGCTTTCAAGCCTGATGAGCTTCGTCGGCGCCGTGAGGAACAGCAAGTCGAGATCAGGAAAGCAAAAAGGGAGGAGAATTTGGCCAAAAGGCGTGGTATCGCCGGTCGTGATGCCCCTGGAGCTTCACTTGGAGCTGCTCCAGACAGTGACGATGAAGGCGTTAACATCGAGACACAGGTGAGTTTTGCCACTACGCTCATGTCAAACATACACACGCAACGGGTTTGCTAACCATCATTCAGCTCAATGAAGAACTGCCAGACATGGTCGCAGGTGTCTTCTCCGACCAGATCGACTCCCAAATCCAAGCCACAACCAAGTTCCGCAAACTGCTTTCGAAAGAGCGGAATCCTCCCATCGAGCGTGTAATCGAGACCGGTGTTGTGAGCCGCTTTGTGCAGTTCCTTCGTTCGCCTCATACTCTGGTTCAGTTCGAAGCCGCATGGGCTCTTACCAACATTGCTTCTGGTTCCGCTCAGCAGACGCAGGTTGTCATCGAAGCTGGAGCCGTGCCAATTTTTGTCGAGCTTCTCAGCAGCCATGAGCCTGATGTGCGGGAGCAAGCCGTATGGGCGCTGGGTAACATCGCTGGCGACAGCCCGGCGTGCCGTGACTTTGTCTTGGCGCAAGGCGCTCTTCGTCCTCTCTTGCAGCTTCTTGGTGACAGCAGGAAGCTTAGTATGCTCAGGAATGCAACTTGGACTCTAAGCAACTTCTGCCGTGGGAAGACACCGCAACCAGATTGGAACACGGTAAGTCAAAGTCCTTTGGTAATGTGACATCAACCCGCTAACCTGAATGCAGATCTCTCCGGCCCTTCCCGTCCTTGCCAAGCTTGTATACTCACTCGATGATGAGGTGTTGATCGACGCTTGCTGGGCAATTTCCTACCTCTCTGATGGATCCAATGATAAAATCCAGGCTGTCATTGAAGCTGGCATTCCTCGTCGTCTTGTTGAGCTCTTGATGCATGCTTCAACCTCGGTGCAGACACCGGCGCTTCGCTCCGTTGGCAACATCGTTACTGGAGATGATGTTCAGACACAGGTCATCATCAACTGCGGTGCGCTGCCTGCGCTTTTGTCACTCCTCAGCTCCACAAAGGATGGCATCCGCAAGGAAGCCTGCTGGACAATTTCTAATATCACTGCCGGCAACTCAGCTCAGATCCAGTCCGTCATTGATGCCAACATCATTCCACCTCTCATCCACCTCCTCCAAAACGGTGACTTCAAGACACGCAAGGAAGCTTGCTGGGCCATCTCCAACGCCACTTCTGGTGGATTGCAGAAGCCGGACCAAATTCGATACCTTGTCCAGTGTGGCTGTATCAAGCCGCTCTGCGACCTTCTCGCATGCCCAGATAACAAGATAATTCAAGTCGCCCTTGATGGTCTCGAGAACATTCTGAAGGTTGGAGAGATGGATAAGGAAGCGGCTGGCGAGAGTGGCGAACCTATCAACACCTATGCCCTCTTCATTGAAGGAGAAGGTGGTATGGAAAAGATCCATGACTGCCAAAACAATGCCAACGAAGAAATTTACATGAAGGCATATAATATCATCGAGAAGTACTTCTCTGACGAAGATGAAGCCGAAGGCCAAGATATGGGTGCTCTTGGTCCCCAAGTCGCTCAGGACGGCACTTTTGGCTTCGGCCAGCAGCCTCAGCAACAGCAATTCAACTTTGCAACCAACGGTGGCGACTCTATGGATATGTAAATCGTTTCCACCACCAACAGAAGTGCTGCAGTACGAAAAGCATGACAGGCAGCATGCAGATGATATGTCCCCATTCCAGCTCCTGGAGGAAATGAACAGTGTAAGTCACCATCGGCGACCTTTCATGACATCACAAACCGCCTTTGGAATTCCGATCCCCGGCCCCAGGTAGTACCAGATCCCCAATTTCCCAGCATCTCGAAAACGCCCATCCTTACATCGCATCAATCTCTCCCGGTCACATCCCTCGACATCGAAAAATATTGCAACCCCTTCGTCGACGACCGTTACGATACACCACCCGCATGTTCGCAATCGATACACAGTCATGTAATCCCCGCAATACCGAATCCGGATTCCGCTTCAGCATCATCTTCACGGCGCATGCATGTCTGGCTTTTCCACCGCCTTTGATACATTTTACACCACTTTTCTTCCGGGTACCAGCTCTTCCCTCCCCTGTACGTTTATTTTTTTTGACACATCTCCTTCAATTGGATGGACGGCGAATGAGCAGAGCTCCCCCTCGATGGCGCTCGTGATGGACAGACCGGCGCAGCTCTCGATGTTGCAAGGATGGCGTGGTTCTAGTGCAAGGATGGGTTGCACATGGCGATGGAGGATTCGATAGACAGCAGTTGAATATCGAGAATTGCCAATATACAACCTTTTTGTCGATCTATTTTTTGGAGACGCAGAGTAAGCGCAGACGGAGCCCGAAGATAGCTCCAGTGCTCGCTTGTCTATTACTGAAACTACTTGCAATGCTTTTTGAGACTATCCATGCATGATTTTATATTGTACAGTGATGAGGCCATCCCAAGGCCACGCTAAATGGAACTGCCCATACGATCTCACTCTCGATGGTCACCACACACAGAAACACACGCGATACCTAGCTTTTCACACCCACATGCTGTCTCGCTCAACGATGCTTTCCAACTAGAAAGCAATCCTCTTCTCTTCGCCTGCATGCTTCTGCTTCTTCATCTGCTCTTCACAACCCTGAACCAGCCCCTCCTCGCCCAACAACGCACCACCAGGCAGCACCCAAGCCCAGCGTCTACTTACTCTTAGTCTTTGGGGTGCCACTGCGCACGCGCTTCGCCTCAGGGCGCTGCAAGTGCTGTGGGGGAATCCAGCTCTCGTCGTAGGGCTTTGCGCCGGAGGCGGCGGCGGCGGCATCAGCGGCGTCGGCGGCGGCCGGCTTCGGCGCATCGGCCTTCTTGGCCTTGCTTGTTTTGGCCGCCGGCTTCTTGCCGTGCGGGAACAGCTGCCGCACCCACGTGCGGTAGATGAACCAGCACGTACCGCCGAAGAGCGCCCCCAGGAACAGGTACAGGAAGATCCTAGACGGCGGGTTAGTGTTGCGTTTGCGTGTGGCGCTGCGTGCTGTGTACATCTGCGGGTCGAAGATCGAGATCGGTGCTTCCACGATGCTGACTGTGCCGTTGTAGGCCGTGATTTCGCTGAATTGGCCCGCCGGATGCTCGACGACGGCCGCGAGCAGCAGGCGAAGGTCCTGCGGGTGCAGCTCCGTGTTGATGCCGTACTCCAGTCTGTGAGTTTCGCCGGGTCTGATCGTAATCGGACCGGCGCGGACCATGCTCAGGTTGCGCACCGAGGCGGAATCCGGTCCCAGAGACCACAATGCGCCGCCAATGAAGTGTACTTTGACGGCTTCCTCTTCGGCATTCTCAACGGTCAAGAACGCCGTGTTCTTCTGGCCATTCACAAGCTTGACACCAAAGATTTCGGCGGCAGGGAATGTCGTATTAATGTGGACGGCAGGGACAGCGTATTCAATGTCGAGAGCTTGTTGGCCCGAGAGGAGAGTTTCTTCTTCTGGACTGGCCTATGAAGGGAGTTAACATGAAGCTAATAAGGCTATGTGCTGCTCGCAGGGTGCGTTATGGCCTCCTAAACGGAAGCTAAGGGCAGTGAGGCCAAATGCTTACTTTCGCAGCGGAGGCCAGTTGGAATGTGTTGAAGGCGAAGAGGGCTAGAGCAGCCGCGCGAAGAAGACCCATCGTAATTGTGAGTTCTTCTTTTTAATTGGGAGTAGAATTGTTAGAAGAGAAGTCGATGGTCGCATGCAGACCAACGAGGACACATGTTGTCATGTAAAAAACAAACCACAACATCCGAAGAAATCCCGACCAGGGCATCCGGAGACAGCCTGAAGAGAAGACGACCAGCCACAGAACGGACTTTCGTACAAGAACTACAGCTTACCAAATTTTACTATTGCAGAATAACCAGCTACTATACTCTTACGATCTTATAACAGCGGCATCCAGCAACTAAGATCCCCTCGGGACCCTAATGATATTTCATTGTAGAGAAGGAAAGAAGTAGACATGTCAAGCCCTCGGTACAAGACTATTATCATAATATGCGTTTCATCAACACAGAAACCCTCATCCTTGAAGAGTATTTCGGCGACCAGATTCCAAAGTATGTAATTCTTTCGCATACATGGAGAGATGAAGAAGTTACCTTCCAGGACTGGCAGGACACCAATCGCAGGTCCACTAAAAGGGGTCTCTGGAAGATAGATGCTGCCTGTATCGAAGCTCGGCGTTCATCCATAGAGTTTCTATGGGTAGACACGAACTGTATTAATAAGGACAGTTCAGCTGAGCTGAGTGAGGCAATCAACTCGATTTTCGTATGGTATCAGCGTTCTTCTGTCTGCTTTGTCTACGTCGACGACTTCCACTATAGCGGCCGCAGTTTAACCAATTTTGAAACCTGCAGGTGGTTCACCCGTGGGTGGACGCTCCAAGAGCTCCTTGCACCCAGGAAGATACGCTTTTTCGACGCGTCGTGGAAATGGATTGGGGATAAGTACTCGCTAGGGGCTCAGATCAGCGCCATCACATCTATAGACGTGCAATACCCCCTACGCCCGGACTCAATTCATCTCACCAGTATTGCTAAAAAGATGTCATGGGTTGGGGTAAGATCCACAACCAGAGAAGAGGATATAGCCTACTGTTTGCTGGGGCTATTCGAAGTCAACATGGCATTCTCTATGGGGAAGGAGGGAAAGCATTCATACGCCTTCAGGAGGAGATTATCAGGCATAACAACGATCACACTATATTCTGCTGGTCCTGGTCGCCGTCAATGAGAAAGGAGGATTTTCCTCACTGGAACGGTTGTCTAGCCCCTAGACCTATCGCATTTCACGATAGCGGTAACTTTGTTTCGATTAGCAAAGTGTTAGAGAACCTCCCCTCCGATTTTTAGATCACAAACAGCGGCCTGCGCATCAGTCTACCATTGTTCTATACCCGAACCAACTGCCTCAGACAGGCCTTGCTCAACGCGGCGCCGGGAAACACAAGCTTTCAGCTATGTCTCTGGCTCCAGGAGCGGGAAGCCGGGGCTTTCGTGCGCTCACGAGTCCAGAATCAGCCTTTAAGTATTCCCACTGAATGGGTAACGCCCGCCATGCCTATTTATCTAATTCACAATCGGAACCCCGACAGAAGATCTTCAGCCGTCATTGGTCAATCTCTTGTAAGTGAATTTCTATGTGCAATGAAACCAGAGCGTTCGGCGTGCCTTGCGGGTGCTTTCTTCGCGCCCTCAGAACCGTTGATATTGACCCCAAGTTCTAACTGACTCCGATTAGAGCCAAATGAGTTCGCCCGCCGAGACTTATGCTATCATTCCCGTCTTTCCAACACACGACATTTTTAGAGCGAGTTATCCCCGTCAGGATCCCATGCCCCTGCATTGGCGTGATGAAAGAAATATTTGGTGTAGGCAGACCAGTGTGAAGACTACACAAGACGCCACGTTCAGTATTGACTTCAAGGCTCGGATTAGGGGCACACTTGACGGTACATGGGATATGACGATACGAGTAAAAAATGATGGCGATAATACATCCGAACATGAAAACCAAGCTATGACCCAGATCAGAACCCTACCATACTCCTCCGAGTATAAAATCGAAGGTTCCAATGGAACGACGTTTGTACGCCCTGTTTTGGTTTCGTTATCGGGGTTCGATGGAGGCTGAAAGACAAAGGAACGCTGAAGCACTAGCGAACGTAGGTACTTGATCAGAACATGGAAGCCATCATTACCTCAGCATTTGTAATAAGTATCTTCGGGAGGGCAATTATCACCATCCGATTCGAGCAGAGCGCACTCAGTGCATAGCCGTCGGCCAGACAATGGAATATTGTACGACTGGATAACCGTGGAATCAAAGCCCATGTTATTGATAGCGTCAACGGGAAGTAGAGCTGATCCGCTAAATGGCTGGAATGAGTAACGTTACAGTCAATTTTACATTGCAGGTTTACCGTAACTTATTCTGTCGCTATGTTCTAACACGAAAAACTTTCATATACCTTTCGGCTTCTTCTCTGTTACATATTCTGTACCCTCTACTGCTCGTACTAGGCATATGCGATTGTCTAGAGAGATAGTCGATTCGTGATCTCCGCCGTCTGTGTATTCAGCAGTTCTTACTACACCATCCTGCGGACACCTGTCAAACCCATATTATTAGCCCTTTGGATTCCTGTCTGCGATCCTTCCGCGGTTCTTTCTTATCTGCCGCCAAGTTAATCAATTTCTGTCCAATTAATCCCGGCATCCTTGATAGGCTGTGAACATCTAGGCGCTGCTGCCTTGGTGTGGAGCCTCGTCGTACACGATCATATAAATTCTGAAACAGCCACCCCGCAGCACAGCCTATTTTCACAACCTCTGTCCAGCAGTCTTCCCATAGAATACGCACGAAATACTGTTTGCAATGTGGACGCGATTAAATCCTCTAAATAGGGGAAATATGAACAATTCCCAGCGGGAATCACAACTACTGCCAGCTAGGGCCATGGACGGTGAAGCCAGCCTTGCCGAATCTCCTCGCCGCGCTGCCAAAGTTCTTCGCCGCCCAGCGCACAAATCCGTAGGCGTGGTGCTCAACAAGCCCTCCATATCGACAGCGTCGATGCTCGCGACCATCCAGAAGCAGGGCTTCCACAGGCAGGCGCAATCGCCGCTGTTCTCCGCGCTGCCAGCCGAGCTGCGCACACACATCTTCGCGTACGCGCTGGCGGAGCGCGACGGCGCGACGGCGATCAGCGAGGAGAGCTTCTGGTACCGGCCGGACTACACGCACTACCGGTGCATCGACACGGCGCTGCTGCGCACCTGCCGCGCCGTGTGGCTCGAGACGTTCGCCATCCCGCGCCGCAACGTCTCGTTCCGGCTGTGGCTCGGCGGCGGCGACCGCATGGCTCCGCGCCGTAAGTCTCCCTCCACCTCGCAGCGACCACGCCCGCTAACACCCACAGGCTTCGACTACGTGCCGTCCGCCTCGGAAGCGCTGCTGTACACGGGCGTGCAGACGCACACGGCGGCGCCGTGGCCGGCCGAGCGCGCGCAAATCTTCGCGCAGATGTACGCGCTGGAGGGCGACGGGGGGCGGCTGGCGCGGGCGCTGCGGACGCTGGCGGCGCGGGCGCTGCCGCCGCGCGAGCTGACGCTGACGCTACGCTACACCGACTGGTGGTACTGGGAGAGCAACGAGCCGCTGCGGGTGTGCGACGCGTGGCACGCGCGCGCGCGCCTGCCGCGCTGCGTGCAGCGCCTCGCGCTCGAGCTGGAGACCCGCTGGGGCAAGAGGGACGAGCTGGCGGCCATTGTGCGCGCCCAGGTCCGCCGCTGGAGGTTCCGCTCCGAGGACGACGACGCGGAGTTTGCGTTTGTGCGGATGACGGAGAGCGATTGGGTCGGCACGACGAGGCCTGGTGGCCAGCTCTATGCCCATCATTGGCCGCTGGCGAATGGAATGCACCTAGAAGGGAACCACATGCGGTATTATGTTGTCAGACTCGTGTGGGAGAAGAGGAAGAAGAGTGACCTGAATGCGTAGCTTTGGAGTTCGAAAGGTAGAGCTGGTAATGCCTGTCTGGCTGTTCTTTTTACCGATCTAATCATACAGGTGACTGAAAATTGAGACATGGTTTGATGGCGACGTTGGAAGTAACAAGATACGAGAAGTCAATACTAATAACCGTATATACCGATATCCTCTACAGCTCTTGGATCCGTAGTTCCATGGAACACCTGCCAGACCACAATATGCTTGCGGTTCGATGGCGGAAGGCAACCTACCCGCTTAAGGGCTCAGCGATTGTTCATTCAACGAAAATCAAAGACGAAACTTCAATTGCAAAAGTTCGGCCAAGATTCTTTGGCGTTCTAGCGTTTTGGCGGCGTATGCCTCCGTTGATGTGGAAACTCTCGCGTGGAAGCGGGAGATAGCGTCCTACTAGGCAGTTCGGTGGCGTGCGCCAGGGAGTTGGGCTTTCATGCCTCCTCGGCAAGTGGAGTTTCTGCCGCAAAGCCGGAAAGCAAGACTGAAGATGGGTGGTCCAACATTTTCGATTGGTGGTTGCAAGGTAAGCCAAACCCCCCCCTTTTCATCATTTTTCTTCAAAATTATCTTGACCCTCACCCCACCATCGTGGAGGCGCTGCCGTCTTGACAGGGTGGGTGTCTCCACGACCATGTCTTTGGATCAACCACCCGGAACTTAGCGTGGGACTGTCAAAACCATGCAGAGATTCAAAAGATTTCTGGGACGACCTTCCAGAGGGAGGATCAGCCGTACGAGGCTGTTTTGCCGTTGCACCGACGAGTTGATTGCGCGGTTTTCTGACGTTCACTGTTCCAGTCGAGCCGGGAGCCACAACAATTACACCGAAATGAGAAGGAGCATCGAAGGGATGGCGAATTTTCTATTTCGCCAACGGCTGTACGAAGGCAGCGGCAGGGGCCTCAGCGAGATTTAACCCATCCTTCGGTAGTACATACATTCATTATTCGATCACTTGGGAAAGGACAGCGAGCCGTTAGCTACTCCATGACTACGTGGTGAGCAGAGCATCCGATCCAACTGATTCGTGACTTGCGAGTAGGTAGGGAGGAAACGTGTCGTCAAACATTAAACTCTGCCGGGATGTTCGCTGAGTGCAAAACGGAGCCTGGATCTATTCGTGCTGGGCTATCAACCAACTTAAAGGCCGCTATATCGGGGAATGCGGGAGCTGCCACCAAAACCGTCCACTCCCGTTTGGACTTTAGGAGACTGCGCCCAGCCAGGAACAAGAAATTTGTCGACGATCTGGTAGTTCCCGTCGTTGGTGGAATCGTCGGACAGCGACTGCTTGGGGATAGTTTTGGTGGGACGCACGACATAGGAGACCGTGGCACAGCGAGATGGATGATCCATGGATTTGCTCTCCCGTCTTCTGCTCTGAAATGACGGTCGTCATGGCAGGGAAGATGCGGGTTTTCTGAGCAGGGCGACGGCAGATATGGCAACGGACAAGACATAGCCGGAGCCAAATGCCGGGATGTCTCAAAGCCCGCGGGCCTCGGAGTCGACGACCATGAACGGCTAGGACGATTTAAGCTTTGTATTTTCAGTGGTGTCGGGATTGGATATCAACAGTATGTAGCGAATTGCAGACACACGGACGCGGGGGAACGTGAATTGAGGGGGTCCCGGCCATGGGGAGGTAGGCTGACAGCCCACACATCGCAAGGCTCAGCGCCTGCATAAAATATATTGCATGCAGTTGACGTGTTCATCCATCGCGAAGCACTCATGAGGCAATCAGACGGGTTTCGCTGCCGATAATCGCCTCTACGGCGTTTTACTTCGCAACTACTTCCGCTAAGGCACCTTATTAGCGGCACAGGTAAGATTTTCACGACTGCGCAGGTGGGATTGGCCTCGGATGCGCCCTGCACTATGAATTCCTTCAACCGCCGTCTACATGTGAGACACGCAACCTAACAGGTGCAGCTGGGCGTTCACGGTAGGCGAAAAAAGGACACTGTGGACACTGTGGAGAAGGTGACAGGCGCTGAAGGATCGGATGCTTCGGAAGTGGTTTAAAGTTGAATGCGGAGCACGACGAAAGGAGTGTCAATGTACCTTATACTTTGGAACACGAGCCAGTACCTAGAAGTGAGCGCTATGAGGCGGAGAAAACAAACCAGGACGCGTTGGTCAGAAGTACTGCTGCAGCAACGAATGGCGGAAACGTGATATGTTGACGTGAGACCCAATGAGTGACGCGATTGATCAACACCTGCGAATGTTACTTGCTAGTGGGGCAGATGAGAGAGCGAGGGGCACGCTTTTGCTTGGCTGGGCAGCATCGGTGTATCCCGTGGCTGGGAAATGGCATCAAATGGGTTCGTTTCGGGGCTTGGGACTGGTTTTGTCATTGACGGTAGCGCTCTGGCTGGGTGGAAGAGAGTGACAGAAACGGAGAGGGTGAAGGAGAATAAGATTGGCTCTTGATGGAGTGATTTGTTCTCCCACGCGCATCGTACGCTTCCCAGCACAGACGGCCTCGCTGCCTGCCTGCTTCTCTGGCTCCCGGCGGCCCCCCCTCTTTTGGCTCTGTTCCCCCCTCGTCGCTCGCTCGTTCGCTGGCTGTTCAACCCGCGCCCGCCCGTCCTTCCCGCCGCTACGCCAGTCGTGGCCAGCCGAAGGACCGAACCAAGTCCAGGCCAGTAAGCTTCAGTCTCCTGCATTTTGCGCTGGCCGGCTGCTCTGCTTGCGCTGCTCTGCCCACCTCCCACCTCCCACCTTCCACCCGCTGCTGACTGCTCCGAACTTCACGTTCCCCCTTCCCCTCCTTTCCACCTTCTCAGCCTGCGAAAAAAAGAGCTGCGCATGTTTTCCAACCCCTCATCTCAATTCTCGACATCCCTTTTTTGACAACTCTTCATCGACAACACCTTCGAATCTCTATATCCATCTCAGACTTAACTCCCACCCGACTCCCGTGTGCAGTAATAGCCCTCGTGCAGTAAATGCCCACAACACGGCATGCGAACGGCCGACCACAAACACACCCACCGACTGCGATCCAGTGAACCAGAATTCTTGCACACCCGCGTCGACCGTGGTCACACTGCCTCAACTAGGAAAAAACCAAGATAATCCGAAAGCGCTCTGTGGAGATGCCTGCCGCTGCGGCAGCCATGAGCGTGATGGCTCCCAGTACAACCACCTCTGCCGCTGCGCGCAAAGCGTCTGGCGGCGCTCCTGAGAAGAAGTACAAGTGCCAGTTCTGCAATCGAGCCTTCTCACGCAGCGAACATCGCAGTAGGCACGAGAGATCGCGTAAGTAACTGCCGCAGAGTGACGCAGGCGACTGCGGGGAAAGGCTCATGGCAATGACATCGCTGACTGTCGTGCTAGACACCAAGGAACGACCGTTCAAGTGCACCAAGTGTCGAAGTACCTTCGTGAGACGAGACCTACTCCTCCGTCACGATCGCACCGTCCATGCAAAAGATGGAGGCGTCCCCTTGGCTAGCGACGTCAAGCGCCGCCCTAACAAGAACAACGCAGAGGCTGCTGCACAACCAAAACCACCACCAGTGGGTATGGATACGGCTACACTCGAGCAGATCGAAGCAACAAGTGATGGAATGGTCGATCTTGAAACGGCGGCAATGCTGATGACCGACTTTCATCATAAAGCCATGGCGAGTCAGGAACCTGATTCAATGCCTGACGGCCCAGAGACTGTTCCTTCCGTCAACGGTCCATCTCTTCTTGAGCCTTCGGTGCATTACCATCCTGGTGCGGTGGCGCTCCCTCAAATGCCGTGGGACTCGTTCATGCCACATTCTGTAACTGAGCCAAAGGTGCATTCCATCCACGCAGGCCCTCCAGATGGCCCTCTCTCATATAACGGTACTTCTGCCACGAGCGTCCATAACGACCGACTTCCGCCGATCATGGAAAGGCAAATGTCAGGAAGTGACACTACCTTGATGCCGTCTTTCCACCGTATGTCGGAGTTAGGCACGCCGGGAGCGTTGTCACCCTTTCCATCCATGCTTGGTCCTGTTTCTCCCGTAGACTACAGGAGATCACCGGGCCCTGCACAGCAGCTTATCATGGCAAAGGCACCGCAACTCGAGAGCGAAGAACAAAGCAACAAAATCTGGGAGAATATCAAAGCCGCGGACAGTGAATCGGCACTTCTCGACACCTTCCGCCTTCCCGGAATGGCTGTATTGAACCGCTATCTATCCACCTATTTCAACCTCTTCCATCATCACTTACCCTTCCTACATCCTGCCTCGTTCGATCCTACCGAAACGTCGGCTCCGCTTCTTCTAGCGGTTCTCTCGATCGGAGCACTGTACACTTTTGAACAAGAGCAAGCTTATATGCTACATATCGGCTCCAAAGTGCTTGTCAACCAGTTTCTGCAAAATAAAGAAAACTTCAGCTCGAGAATGTGTCCGCTATGGACTATGCAAAGCACTTTGCTGAATATGATCTTTGCGAGCTGGAGTGGCGATCCAAAGGGTTTGGAATGGGCTTGCTCCATCAAGAGTCTTCTGGCAAATGTAAGCCGCGTTTTTATGTGCATGAGTATCAGCATACTAATGGTTAGCAGATGGTTGCAGGGAATCGGTATGAGCTCAAGCTTCGTTCTGAAGCGCGCGACGGCGCACAACCAAGCCACGAAGAGTGGATCGAGGATGAGGGTTGCAGACGGACATACTATGCAGTGTACATTTTCTTTGGTCTCTTGACGCTGACTTACAACTACACTCCAGCCATTGGCTTCAACGAATTCGACACTCTCGAACTTCCATCATCCGAGTCTTTGTGGAATCTTGAGGCATCGGATGAAGATTCTTGGAGGGAGTCACTTACGGCCTCGTCGGTAATCACATTCAAAGAAGCTCACGATAGCCTCTTCCAAGGCGAATCAGCTCGGTACAGCGCTTTCGCAACTCGAGTCATGATCAATGCACTCTTCCTTGAGGTGTGGTATCAGAAGCGGAGCCCAGAAGCATTGCAAGACGTTGTTACGGAATACAAGCTGCGACTCGCTTTGGAGACATGGCAGAAGTCACTCGAGATCTGCGAGCCGGAGACAGTGGTTGTGAAGCTCAGCGCGCCTCATAAGGGTCACCCTCTCATCTTCAACGCCATGGCAATGTATCGCAACACACGGGCACGACTTCTCGTTGACCTGAAATCTGTGCAGGAAGCACTACGATATCACGAGACTTATGAGGTGGCGGCCGCAATGACCAAAGCGCGCGACAAGGTGAATCGATCCCAGGAAATGATCAAAGTCATCCAAGAGTGCTTCAACTGTATCGAGGTCGCAGCATTGCAGGGCATTCGTTGGGTCGCGAGGACCTCAGCTACCAATTGGAGCATCGAGCATCCACTTTGTGGAATGGATTTGATGGTAATCCTAACCCTCTGGCTTTATCGCCTGGAACATGACGAAGAACCTGCCACTGAAGAGGAGCTGGCAATGTACAACAAGCTTCGTAGCCTCTTCGATGAGGATTCGGTTGATGTCTATGGCTCAAAGCTCAGCTCTACCGTTGCGAGACTATGGGGTAGCATGATCGATGAAGTTGTCGTTTGGGGGTAAGTTGTTCCTTCCCTATGATAAATACTTGAAGCTAACGAAGCTACAGCATCACCAAGCTCATGGGCGAAGCCTTCAAGCTCCATTCACAGGCTCTGGTTGGATACGAAGACGCAATGTCTCCTCATTCCGGCTCTCCAACACCATCGTTAGCGCAGCACGTCCAACCTCTGGAGATGCAAACTGCTTACTAGCTCTCACCTCTCGGCTATCACTCTCCTTATCGGCTATCGTATTATTTCTTACTGCATCTCCTCTCGATCGGATAACGGCGCTTAGTTCGCCGCCATTACTACGCATTTGGACAAATTGGGCTCGCGGGTGTTTTCTCATGTTATTTGCATATCTCGGATGGCGAGGTTGGGCGGACACTGAGGTGGTCGGCGAGCGGCTCCTCCACACCGAACTCTCACCAAAACACACCAACTTGATACCCTTCCGCGTCACGTTACCGGCTGGCTGGCACTGCCGACGTGTTCCGCTCCTCGCCAGGGCTCGCTCTTCTTCTTTCCCGCATAACCACTACATGGTTTTGGTATACTCCGCTTTTAATTTGGGCTTGTATTCCTATCTCATCTGTTCCTCACTTAGTCCATCTTCTTGCATTGCGGAGGAGGGCCGGGACAATGCCTGCGTTCATTGTTCTGGAGGTACGCATAAAACCTTACTTGTCCGGAGGCGTGGGGGATTCAGCATGTCATTCTGTATCATAGACTCTGATATTGTTCTTGATAGATAATTTCATCTATCTAATATATACTAGGAGCTTCGTATCGGTGCCGAGAATGATAAGAGCTCTTGACTATATAAACGCTGCCCAGATGGCTGTCTAAAGTTGATTTGTACGACTGCAATGGAAGTGGCCTTATTTCGGTTCACATTTCCCAAAGTTAGTGAAGTCAGGAGCAGCAGAAGTACGATCAGTTACTCCGTACGTGTACCTTAATTACCTTATGTGAACGCGGCTCAATCGCGGGTAGACTGGATTTACGTGTGGACCAATCAAAGCCATGAATTCTTCGGCGAAACCTCTTCACCGAAATCTTTTCTTTGCATGGGAGTGAAGTACAACAGCTTAAACAACAATTCTCTCCTCCCTATTTACCGCCCCTGTGACAATGCTGTGCGCGAGTAAGTGAGATCCTGATATACCGGAAATGGGTTTGTATCTGACTTTGTGAATAGTTTCAGGAGAAGCGCCCCAGCATCCCGTCGCTTCGCGCAAAAGCGGTAGGTTATCATCCGCCTCCTTCTACTAGACAACGGACTAACGCGTTAACTTGCAGGCAATGTATTCGAAAGGCGCCTTATAGAGGCTTACATTGCAGATAACGGCACCGATCCCGTAACTGGCGAAGATCTCACGGTTGAAGATCTGATCGAGCTCAAAACACCGCGCGTCGTGAAACCTCGCCCACCCACACTCACATCGATTCCTTCGCTTCTCGCTGCCTTCCAGAATGAATGGGACGCTATTTCTCTAGAAGCTTTCACCCTGAAACAGCAACTCGCACAGACACGACAGGAACTGAGCACGGCGCTGTATGAGTTCGAGGGCGCTGCGCGGCTCATCCATACACTCACAAAGGAGAGAGATGAAGCGAGAGCGGCACTGAGCAAGATTAGCGTCAATGGCGGAGATGCAATGCAAATCGATGGACAAGAGGCGGTCAACGGCCATCAGCTTTCGGAGGAGATTCTAAGCAAGATTGACGAGACACAAGAGAAGTATGCCGATTCACCTGGCGTTAGTGGTGAAACTCCCATCTGACTTTGGCTAGGCTATCTAAGACACGCCGAAAACGTCCGGTTCCTGAAGACTGGGCAACTCCGGATGATATAGAGAGTTTCGACATCCAGGAGGAAGTTACTCCTGATGCGTCGGTCCGCAGGGTGGACGTGGTTCAACCTCTTGCCATCAATGGCACAGGTGATCTCGCCATTACGAATGGAACGACGGGAGATGCTTCTGTGGTTCAAGTGTCGACGGGCAAAACACAGGTTACATTGAAAAACAGTCCTATCCGAGCTACATCTGCTCTGTTCTGGAAAGAAAACCCAATTTTGGGTCTGGCTGATGGTGCCGTGAAGGTTTTTGACCAAACCGGCGCTGTTATCGCAGATATACATATTCACTCTGGACCTGTGACTGCGCTCGCTATACATCCTTGTGGTGACTTGCTTGCCTCTGTAGGCGAAGACAAGAGCTTTGTCTTGTACGACTTGAACACCATGAAAGCTGTTCAGAGGGTTTCAACTGATTCAGGTATGCTTGGTGCTTTTCCATTCGTGATATTGTGCTAATAGCTCCTAGCCCTCACTTGTGGTGATTTCCATCCTGATGGCCATTTCTTTGCATGCGGCGGAAGCTCGCCATCAATTCATGTCTACAGTTTCAGAGCCGGCGAACTCAACACATTACCAGCTTCTGGCCCAGTCGCAGACCTTTCGTTCTCCGAGAACGGTACTTGGCTTGCATATGCAACCACCGACTCTTCTACAGTATACGTCTATAATCTGCGCAACAACAAAGTCATCCATGAGCGCGAAATGAACACTATGATTAGGAAGGTCGAATGGGACTACACCGGACAGTATCTCGCAATGGCTGGCGCGGATTCACTCATCGTTGAGTATTACGACAAGGGCAGCAAGGGCTGGAAGGAGCTGCTCCGTAAGGCCATCAACACAGCGAACGCCAAATGGGGAGCGAATGCAGAGACATTGGTGGCTATCAACACCGAGGGTAGTCTCTTTGTACTAGGTGCAGCAGCCTAGCAGATGACTGTCGTCGGCAGCTCAAAGCCAGACTAGGTTTTTGTGATCAAAATGGAGGCATCATGGGCAACTAGGTACAAGGATATCCGCGCTTCAATTTTCTGAGGCGTCAGATTATTTGGGGGCATCAACTTTCTATACCATTTACGCTACTAGACGTGCTCCGTATCGTAGCAATGATATAGCTGCTAGTTCCAGTCAGTCATTAGCGTACCCAATATCCCGGCTGCCTGATGAAATTCTCGGCGATATTTTGTTACGTGAAAGCAGCCGTTGGGGTGTGAAAGGTTGCACGGAAGCAAGGGTCGGTTTCACGAAGTGCTGCGCCTCACTGAAGCCTCCAGTTTCTCAAAGTCTACCCTCGCGACTTGTTGTGATATCTTTCAAACTCTTGTCATTCGCAGGGACGATCGAGTTGTAATATCTACCCAAAACGAGAGACAAGATGCGCTTGATTAAAGCGGATACAATTCAAACCCATGAATTCCCAGACGTTGACAACGCTCCAGCCTACGCTATACTATCCCATACATGGGGCGACCAAGAGTGTACTCTTCAAGATATGAAAGATCCCACCGTCAAGTCACGAACTGGATACATAAAGATCAAAGCTTGTTGCGAGCAGGCTTTGAAAGATGGGCTCCAGTGGGCGTGGGTTGATACGTAAGCCATCTTTTGCTGAAGAGTTATTGCGAGCATACAATTGTAACCATACCTACACAGATGCTGTATCGATAAAACGAGCTCCGCAGAGTTATCAGAGGCCATAAATTCAATGTTTCGATGGTATCAATCCGCCAAAATATGTTACGCTTACCTTTCGGATATAAATGATGTATCAGCCTTTGGGCAAAGCAGATGGTTCACTCGGGGCTGGACGTTACAGGAATTAGTTGCCACGAAAGAAGTGCTGTTCTATTCCGCTAATTGGACCTTATTTGGTTCAAAGATCAAGATGTCAGATCAGCTTTCCAAGATAACCGGGATTGATACTCAAGTATTAGAGACTGGTGCTTTCAGCCATATTAGTATCGCAGAGAGAATGTCTTGGGCCGCAACTCGAAAGACGACTCGTTTAGAAGATATGGCATATTGTTTGATGGGAATTTTTAACGTCAACATGCCGCTTCTCTATGGAGAAGGCAAGAAATCTTTCATCCGACTCCAAGAAGAGATTATAAAAAGTTCTGACGACTCCTCCATTTTCGCCTGGGGCCTCCAAGAAAACATTCGGACAGAACAGGAGTTTTTCACGTCTACATCTGCAGATAGATCGAAATTGCGTAGTCCATTTGCTGACTCGCCGGCGGACTTCATATTAGGCTATAAAATCAAGGCAGTCGACAACTGGACGACACAAATCAACTCTGTTGTAACCAAAGGCGGCGTACAATTGACTCTTCCTGTTTGGGCGCACGGGCCGAATCTAGCCGCGGCGATATCTTTTACACTAAAGGGAAAGTCCGACTGTGATCTTTGCATTCCATTGATATGGTGGAATCAAATATCTGTTGTACGTTGGGGCGAGCTAGTGCTGGTCTCTAATAACTCCTGGACGAGCTCGAACTCGAATGATGAGAGACTAGGCAAGTGGGAGGGCCGTCAACGTCTTCTTATAGTATCGCCAACGTCTAGCCCCATGCAGCCTCCGCCGTTTGATATCTCGGGAATTCCGGCTCCTTCAAATCTGGAGTTCACTCTTGAAGAGGTTTACTGTCTCCCTTGTTCTCGATACTCAGCCGCAGATGGAGATATAACGCTTTCAGGAGCTAAAGGAGGGCCACAAGCTGTTCTTTTCTTCACACAAACCACCGCGAAACCACTAATCAGTAACTCGTCCGACCCGTATAAGCCGGATTCCTCCAGGTTTGGTCGGCTATACACGGAGGCAAAAGCCAAGTACCCATACTGTTTGCGAGACGTCTGCCTAGACGGATGGGACGGACGATATTCGAGACGTACAAGATTTGCGATTATCCTTGGACGTGATGTAATTGATTTCAGTGAGAGTCATTGGATGAAGTTCATTCATATACTAGATGAGAACAAGGCTGATAAAGACTTTCATTTTTTGTTTGAAGTAAAAGCGGAGCTAGTCCAACATTGCATGACAAGAAGCCAACTTCTATCGGCTCTGACGGAACAAAACGTCGAAAGCTCAATTTTATGGGACCGTGGCAAATGCTCCGAGTATTATGGATGGGTTCAGCGGAGAGAAGAAAAGTTTATCGTTGACTGGTTCTCCTACTCCCGCTCCCACAAGAGCACCTATGATCATGAAAGCAGATTCAAAAATATTCAGGACATCTCGGTCCATGCAAAGATTCAGACAAAATGGAAAAATCTTGGAGAGAGGAAGACAATCTTTTCTATAAATGTAGCGGCAGGGAAGGAAGAACGATGGTTGAGAATCCCGTAGATGTTTTCCAATTTTAATTATTAAGAGCAAATACCGAATAGAGCTCTTGACCATTTCTCACCAGCTATTTTAATTTTGCCGCTCAGACAGGCACGAATGAGGACCGCCACCGCGCCTCTTTCTCTGGTAACTCTCGTCAAAATCTGAAGGCCCTTCTAGGGCGCCTGGGGATCGAGGAATTAGGTCGCCGCAGAAGCATCGTACGGTGGACTCGTCCTCCATAGAAACCGGCTTCACAGCTTCGTCCGCATCCCATCCCGCTGTGCTGACCTTCTCGCACAAGCAGTGGCAAGTAGCGTACTCCAACATGATGGGGAGTCTTAGTTTCGCCCTGCTCATCTTCACTTGCGTTATGAGGGCTTTAACGGCGGATATCTCAGGGCCTAAGAATAGCGCTCCAGCCTCTGCTGCCATTCGAGCGGCCTCACATAGCCAGCTGTGGCATCTCTCGTACTCTTCACCGTATAGCTCTCTGTAGAGGCCCTGGGTTTGATCAAAGCCGGACTTAAGTTCATCCTTTTCGACTCGGTCGTCGTGGTTGATGAACCGCCCAGAAGTTGTGGCTCTGGAGTAGAGGGCATACTTGGCAGGCGACAACTGATGCGTGTGCCAGACCAAATCAACGTCCAGAGTGGGCACCAGGAGATGGCCGGGGTGTTCAGCGATCAGCGCGAAGAAGCGCTGGTATCGGACCACACTTTGCTCGAGTGTGGATGCGAGTGTTGGGCTGTAGAGCCATCCGAAACGGGACATCTTGAGCGCGAACTCCGCCTGTCGGTGGACAGCTGCTGTGGGATCGAAGTTGATGCCGTGCGAGGAATAGGTGAAGTTGGCGTTTTTCAGTTCCTCGAGCTCTTCAAGCCAGTGCTTCTGGAACCCGTTAAAATTGGAAAGAGCGTACCGATTGGCGAGGAATCCGTCGATGCTGAGCGACTCGAGATCTTCTCCTCT
>Ga0335073_10002557_pt1 | contig 24956 bp, 24 predicted proteins | sample Lox_Sample_22_FD_207093 | JGI IMG/M metagenome (GOLD analysis project Ga0335073, IMG submission 207093) | Soil microbial communities from Loxahatchee National Wildlife Refuge, Florida, United States - Lox_Sample_2.2 | ecosystem: Environmental > Terrestrial > Soil > Wetlands | place: USA... | reverse complement strand
CTGAGCAGGTGCTCCGTGCATCCACCGAGTGGATCTCTGTATGGTTCCCGGCGCACTCCGTGCACACCGACCTGGGTTGGCTGGAGTATTACTTGCTGGACGGCACCGCAACGGTCATGCGAGTGGGACCGGGCGACATGACGGCGGCGGAATTCGTAGATAGGGTGCTCACCGAGCTGGGGCGTCAGAGCGCAACGCAGGTTCACTGGCAGACTGGCCCCGGGTCCTCGCCCGCCGGGGTCGACCAGGTCCTGACAGGCCTGGGCGCGAGCGTTCACGAGACCATCGACATCTGCGCATACTCGCTTGATCGCGAGTTCCCGGTCGGCTCGCATGCCCCGGGTGTTTCTGTGCGGCCGGTCCGCAGCCGCGATGACGTTGCCCAGTTCGAACGTACCAGCGCGCAAGCCTGGGGCTACCCCCCTCCTTCCGAGGAAGACATCGACAAGACCTTCGCGGGCTCGACAGAGGGTTACTTCATCGGCTGCTGGCGCGGGGTGCCCGCGGGTGCTGGAGGTTATTCCCTGGTCGGAGATGTCGCTCGCTTCTGGGGGACAGCGGTGGAGCCTGAGTTTCGAGGCCGAGGAGTCTATGGAGGACTGGTCCATGCCCGGATGGGGGGACGCGCGCGGCCGCGGGGCGAACCTGGCCCTGGTGCATGCCAGGCCGACATCCTCGCCCATCCTCCAACGACTTGGATTCGCCGTCTTTGGCCAGCGGAAAATCTGGTCCATCCCGCGGTAGCTTGCGAGGTGGGAGCCATTGGGGCGAACAACCTCAGGAAGCTGCGGATCACAGGGTAGTGACCGCGCCCCGAGGTGCCCCGGATGCACTGGCTGATATGTGCTGCCGTCGCGGAGCTGGCGGTACAACTCGCGCGCCACGTTACGCTTCAGGCGATCATGATCCGCCGCAGCGCGCGGGCAAGCGGTGCGCGAGCCGGGGGAAAAGGGTCAATTCGGGCTGTGCTATACCGTCAGAGTGAAGTCAGGAGTCACGGCTCGCCAGCGCGTGGAACTTGGTCTGATACCTGCCTGGAGCTCAGAGAGCGAAGCGCCTGAGACGGTCGCGGTCCAGGAGCGCATGGAGTGGCTGGGGGCGGCCGGGATGAGTGTCGCGGTGATCGACGGATACGACATCGCCTGGGAAGCCGGGTACGGGCTGGCCGACGCCGTCGAGCGGACGCCAGTCCGCAGTGGGACGCTGTTCCTGGCCGGGTCGATCAGTAAGTCTGTGAACGCGGCCGGTGTGATGAGGCTGGTGGAGCGCGGGGAACTGGACCTCGACCGTGACGTCAACGAGTTCTTGCGGTCCTGGAAGGTCCCGGCACAGGCTGGCTGGCAGGCGATCGTCACCCTGCGCCAGCTCCTGAGCCACACCGCGGGGACCACTGTGCACGGGTTCCCGGGCTATGGCCGGGGGACCGCCCTGCCCACGACGGCGGACATCCTCGACGGGAGGCGCCCTGCCAACACGCCTCCCGTCCGTGTCAACCAGCTCCCCGGCGTGAGCTTCCGGTACTCGGGGGGCGGCACGACCATCGTGCAGCAGCTCCTGGTTGACGTCTGCGGCCTGTCCTACCCGGACTTGATGCGGGCGCTCGTTCTCGAGCCGGCGGGGATGACCTCGAGCACGTTCGAGCAGCCGCCCCCGCCGCCGCTGGTCGAGCGCTGTGCGAGCGGCCACGGCTGGTACGGCAACCGGATCGAGGGACGCTGGCATCTTTATCCCGAGATGGCCGCGGCTGGGCTGTGGACGACCGCTGGCGACCTGGCCCGGTTCGCGCTCGAGATACAGCGATCGCTGCGCGGCGAATCGGATCTGCTGACACCGGACGGCGCTCGGGAGATGCTGACGGAGCCTGCCGGCTCCAGCTCCTATGGGCTCGGTTTCATGCTACAGGGCGACGGCGGCAGCGCTCGGTTCGGTCACGGCGGGGCGGACGAAGGTTTCTTCGCCGGATTGTGGGCGTATCGCCAGCGCGGACAGGGAGCAGCCGTTATGACCAACTCCAATCCCGGGACGCAGATGATCTCCGAGGTGCTCAACGGCATCGCTCGCGCCTATGACTGGCCCGGCTGGCTGAGAGAGGCCCCGGCCGGCGACGGAGAGATCGATCCCGGCCATGCCGGGACCTATCAGGCGGATCGGGTGCGAATCGGGGTCCGCGTGGATGACACCGTCTGGTTGGAGGTGGAGAACCAGCCTCCCGTACGGCTTCTCCCCCAGCCCGACGGCGGCTACCGGCTCCACGGGCTCGAGGGCTCGGTGCGGATCGATGGACACCTGCTGGTGCTGAAGCAGGAGGGAGGTCAACTGGAGGCCCGGCGGGTCGCCGAATAGGAGAGGCGTCGGCTGGGCGGTGTTTCACGCCTCTCGTAATGCGTAGGTCATCGGTTCGATTCCGACAGGCGGCTCCACCCGAAAACCCGGTGCTGCCAGGCATTCACGATCCGGCCGGGTTGGGGGGATCGACTTGGAACAGCGCGCCGGGACCCTGCGGGCCGCCGGACGGCGGGGTGCTAGTGCAGGTATAAGAGCTGGTGTAGACGAGCACGAAGTCGACCTGCTGGTGCGGAGTGAGCTGGAAGACGCCGAAGCTGAGTTCGGTGCCCGCCGGCATGGCAGCGGGGTTGAACGTGATGGTGGGACGCAGACCCTTTGGCAGCCGCACGAACCCGGACCGCGGGGGTGGGTAAAACGAAACTACCTGCGAAAAGCCGTCCGGCGCGGGATCTGAGGAGCAGAAGCTTCCGGAGGTGACCAACGCCCGGATGCCATCGTGCCGAAGGTCGTTCTGCAGGGCCGCGGTGTCGAGCAACTCAGTGGGGTTGATGGTCAGCGTGGCCGTGCCGTTGGCGTGCTCGACCAGAATGAAGGCCGCGGTCCGGATCGTTCCGGTGTCGCGGGCCGGGGCCGAGCCGAGGACCCCGGTCAGCCCAAGGACCAGCGCGGCGCCTGCGGCGACACCAGCGGCTGACAGGCCCGCGATTCCGGTCAGCCGGTGCCGCCGGTGCGCGCGGCCCCTGGCCGTGATCGTCTCCAGCGGCGGCCGCTGTGGCGCGGTGATGCCGGTCAGGGATTGCCGCAGTTCGCGGGTGAGGACGCTGTCAGTCATCTGCTCGTGGTCGTTCATCGTTCCATCTCCGTGGTAGCGCGGGCGGCGGCGAGTTCGCGGCGAAGGGCTGTCATAGCCCGGGCCTGGTGAGCGCGGACGGTTCCCGGCGCGATGCCCAGCTGCCTGGCGGTCGTGCCGATGTCCAGGTCGAGGAAGACACGCAGCACGATCACCTGGCGCTGGCGGGCGGGCAGGCGGCGCAACGCGGTGAGCACAACCGCATCCAGGCCGTTTCCTTGGCTATGGCTCGCCGCGATGTCGTGATTGGCCAGCGGCGTTTCCCTGCCACGCCGGCGCCACCACGACGCCCCTGTATTCAGCGCCGTGCGCACCACCCATGCCCGCGGAGCGGGGTGGCGGCTCACCTTCGCCCAGGACGCCCAGGCCCGGGCAAACGCCTCCGCGACCTGGTCCTCGGCCAGTGCCATGCTGCCGGTGCTGGCAGCGACTACCGTCAGGCACGGCTCCCAGCTGTCCGCGAAGAAGTCCGCGAACCCCGACTTGTCTTGGCTCACACCCATTAACCCGCGAAAGACTCCAGACGCTTACCTCGTCGAGAAAATCTTCGCCGCCCATAGCCCAATGTCCATGATCACGAAGGGTCCGGGCTGCTGTGGCAGCCACAAGTCTTCGCGATCATGAAATCCGGCAGCCGCGGGCCGCGCGGTTTGCGCAGAAAGTACCAAATTATCGGTCAACTGGCGCAGCACACTCAAATTGGGATCGAACCGCATGCGTGATCCTCGCTAACCGCGGCACGTAGGCGCATAATCGAGATATGACGCGAGAACGCCGACATGCTGCGAACGGACGCGGTCTGGCTCGCGCGGTGCACTGGGTCCGCGACCATCTTCCCAGGTGGCGAAGATGGCGCGGATGGCGCAGGCGGCCGCCGGTAGCGGGCGTTCGCGAACCCCGCCGGCCGAAGCCCACTCTTCCGGCAGCCGCGGTTGCGCTTAAAGAGCCGCGCACCATGCGCCGGATCAAGCTGGGCATAAGGCGTACGGGCGAGCACACCTAGCAGGAGCCCGCGAGCAAGTCCAGGACCTGCTGGTGCAGGGCGGGCACCTGCTGTTCGGTTTCCGGCTTCATCAGCACACTGCGCAAAATGCGTCCCCTCGGCACGTCGGCCACAACGTGGTGCCCGCGGGCGATCAGGCTGGCGCCATCCACCGAGTAGGTGGCCACGAACAGTGACTCGGTGGCGGGCAGGTGCATGCCGGCGTCAAGCACGTGTGCGCTGGCATGGTCGATCTCCGATAGCCGGGGCCGAGTGGGGAAGTAACTCAGGATGTCCAGTTGCGGGCGCTGGAAAAAGGTGAGTTCGCCGCTCGTGTCGATGAGATCGGCCCAGGCCAGGGCCGCGCGCCGCCCGGGGCGCAGCACCGCGCCCAGGCCGGCGGGAGTCAGGGGCAGCAGCTGCAAGGTGAGCCAGAGCGCGGCGGCCGCCGCGCCGGCGCGGGAGCACTCCAGGGAGATCTCGCCCAGGTGCAGCTCATCCGAGGTGAAGTAGGTGTAGGGCGAGTCGTGCAGGTAGTGCCGGGCGACGCCGGGATCGCGGAAGAGCACCGCGCCGCAGCCGTAGGGCTGCAGGCCGTGCTTGTGCGGGTCGATGACCACCGAGTCGCACTCGCCGATGGCGGCGAACGGCGCGGCCGCCACCCCATCGGCGGCATCGTCGGCGATCAGCCGGAAGAAACCGCCGTAGGCGGCATCCACGTGCACCCGGGCGCCGTAGCGGCGGCAGAGCGCGACGATCTCGTGTACCGCGTCGATCGCTCCCAACCCGGTGGTGCCACAGGTGGCCACCACCGTGCCGATGCGGCCATCGCGCAGCGTCTCCTCCAGCGCCTGCAGATCCATGGTGCCGTCGGCGGTGGTGGGCACAACCACCGACTCGACGCCGAGCAGATGACACATGCGCCCGTGCGTGTAGTGGGCATCGGCGCTGTGCGCGATCGCCTTACCCGGGTGGATCTCGCGGGCGACGAAGAGCGCTTCCAGGTTCGCGATGGTGCCGCTGCTGGTCAGGTGCCCCAGGTGCACGGAGAATCCGAACATCGCGGCCAGTTGCGCCACGACCTCTTTCTCCATCCGGGCGGTGGCCGGCCCGCCGTCCAGGGCGTGATTGTTCGGGTTGATCAGCATGGCGCTGACGTAGCCGATCACCGCCGCCGGATGCGGTGGCTTGAGCATCTGCCCGGCGTAACGGGGATGGAAGAACGGGTAGTTGTCCCGCAGCCTCTCGTGCAGCGCGTCGGTGGCCTTCCGGAGTTGGTCCAGCGGCACGTCCAGCGACGGATGTGGCGCGAAATCGCCGAACTCGGCCATCCATTCGCTCACCTTGTCCACTGTCTGGCGCAGCTGCTCGGCGAGTTCGCCTGATCCTGCCGGGCCGGCGTGCAGCACGCCGGTCTGCTGTGCGGGGACGACTGGCCTGCTGGCCACGTTGGGGCTCCTCCCGGACGGCTCGTGGTGTTCCGGTTGGCCCTCAGCTCTGACACCATGCGCGTGTGAACGAGGCCTGGGAAAGCTTCATGGCAGCGTGCAGGGACGCTCAGCGCGAGATGGGTGCGGGGCGACCGGAACCCTTTAAGGCCCTATGGTCGCACACCGACGACGTAGTGATCATGGGCGGATTCGGCGGCTACGAGCGCGGCTGGGAGCAGGTCAGCGCCCGCCTCGACTGGGCTTCGAAAGGCATCGCGGCCACGGATCGCAGCGAGGAAAATGTCGTGACGGTGGTCGGTGAGGATGTCGCCTACACCGTCGACCTGGAGCACATGACCCGGCACGCCGGCGGCGAGCCGCGGCCGTACACGCTTCGCTGTACGCAGGCATACCGCCTCGAGGACGGTGAGTGGAAGGTGGTCCTGCGCCACGCGGACGAGCTCTTGCAAGAAGACGAGCAGCAGCGATAACCCCATGCTGGTAGTCGGGCAAAGGTACCCTAACCTGCATGAATCACCCCGAAGAGATCACCCCGGAGCATGCCGAGCGGCTGGTCACACTGCTCGCCATGATGGGTGACCTCGACCGCGAAGCCCTCGGCTTCCTCGTTGGCCACATGGCGTCCAAGGACCTCGACCTCGCGATCGAGGCCTACGGCGCGCTCATGGCGACCGAGCTCCCACTGGATGGCTCGTGAGGAAGTGAAGTGCGGAATCGGTTCGTCTTTCTATCGGCTGTGACCAGTTTCTGCATCTTCATATCACTTATGGCCATTCTGGCGACCGATTTACCCGGAATATGCCTACGGAACTGATAGGGAGTCGCCGAAGTGATAGAAAGATGCCCGCTCAGGAGTGCCCGCGTGACCCCATGGGAACTCTTCGACCCCAAATGCCACGGGTTCCAGGCGGCAACCACCGAGGCGAACCATTCGGCGTCATCGAGCCACGGGCAATGCCCGACTGCGCGGGTCATGTTACGCGTTCGGGTTGCCGGGTAGTGCGACCCAACTTGGCTCACGATTTGGGTGGCGCGGCTGAGGCCAATGGGTGGTCCTGTTCCGCTGCCGGCGTCTGACTGGGCTCTAGGGAACAGCCGACACCCTGAATGGCGGCTTGGGGCATATTCGGATGCTTGCCTGCGAGGCATCTGACACGCTGAGCGTGTGAATCGCGATCCCGTTTCCGACGCACGCGATGTGGTTGCCGAGCTGTTCCCCCAGGCAGTGTGGGCCCTGCTCGCCGGTAGCGTGACTACCGCCTAGCGGACCGCTGGGTCGGATCTCGACATCGTGGTGCTGCTCCCCGGGGGCGAACTGCAGGCCCCGTACCGTGACTCCCGGCACTTTCGCGGCTGGCCAGTCGAATTGTTTGTCCATGATGAGCTGTCGCTGGCCCACTACCTGGCCAAGGATCTGCCGGGACGGCGCCCAGTCATGCACCGCATGGTTGCCAGCGGCGTGCCGCTTGCGGGCGATCCAGGGGAGTGGCGGGATCGATGCGCCAGGACCTTGGCGGCCGGGCCGGACCCGCTGAGCGACGCCGAGCTCGCGTCGCGGCGGTACCTCTTGACGGACCTGCTCGATGACCTGACTCACGCCGCTGACCGGGGCGAGCGTGCTGTCATCGCGGCGGTCGCCTGGATCGCGATCGCTGAGCAAGCGCTCGCCTTGGCGGCGCACTGGACCGGCAGCGGTAAGTAGCTGCTGCGCGAGTTGCGCGACTTGGACGCGGAGCTTGCCGACCGGTGGCTGGAGGCCCAGGGCGACCCGGACGCCATCGCGGCGCTTATCCGCCTCGTGCTCGGTAATCACGGCGGTTCGCTCTTCGACGGCTACCGCCTCGCCGGTGAACGGCAAACTGCGGCCGGTGGCACCATATCGGCTAGCTGACCACAAGGAGTCGGTCGCCACTGGGCACCTGGCCGCAGATTTGTGGTCAACCACCGAGGCGAACCATTCGGCGTCATCGAGCCACGGGCAATGCCGGACTGCGCGGGTCATGTTACGCGTTCGGGTTGCCGGGTAGTGCGAGGGCCGGGGCACGGGAAAGGGCGTAGCAATGGAGCATTCCGCTAATTCGACCGGCGAGCTCGTGAAGCAGCTGTCCGAGCAGGTGTCGCTGCTTGTGCGCGACGAACTGAAGATGGCCCGGCTGGAGCTGAGCCGCAAAGGCAAGCAGGCGGGCCTGGGCATGGGGATGTTCGGCGTCAGCGGGCTGGGCGCCTTGTACGGCGTGGCGTGCCTGCTCGCGGCGGCGATCATCGCGATCAGCGGAGAGGTGCGGCCGTGGCTCGCGGCGCTGATCATCGGTCTCGCGCTGCTCGCCGCCAGCGGCGTGGCGGCCCTCGCCGGAAGGGGACGGATGCGGCGGGCCACGCCGCCCGTTCCTGAGCAGGCCGTCGAGAGCGCCAAGGCCGACGTCGGGGAAGTCAGGGAAAGGATGCACCGGTGACCACTTCAGGAGCGGCCGACCGCGCGGCGGCGTCGCCTGACGACCCGCGGCAGCTAGCGGCGGAAATCGAGCGTACCCGCGAGCGTCTCGGCGAGACGGTGGAAGCTCTCGCCGCCAAGGTGGACGTCAAGGCCAGGGCACAGGAGAAGGCAAACCAGCTGACCGCGCGGGTGAAGGCCAAGGCGAGAAGGGCGGGCAAGACCGCCGGGCAGATGAGGCAGCGCCCGGTACCGCTCGCGGTGTCGGCCGGCGCGGTCGGCGCGGCCGTCCTGGCGATGCTGCTGGTCATGCGGCGGAGGCGGCGGTGACCGAACAGCCGATCCCGCCGCGGAGCGAGGTTTCCGGCGGACCTGACACGCCGCTGGAGATAGGCGGGACCGGCTGGCGGAACACGTTCAAGCGCACCGGCAAGAAGTTCACCCGTGATCGCTGCAGCATGACCGCGGGGAGCCTGGCCTACCACTGGTTCCTGGCCCTGTTCCCCACCGTCATCGCGCTGCTGGGCCTGGCCACCCTGATCAACCTCGGGAGCAGCGCCATCACCCGCCTGGTGAACGGCCTCGACAAGGCGCTGCCGCCCGGGGCGTCGACCGTATTCGCGCAGGCGGTCACGTCGGCCACGGACAGATCACACGGCAGCTCGCTCACCGCCCTGATCATCGGCGTGGTGATCGCGCTGTGGAGCGCCTCCGGCGGCATGGCCGCGCTGGAAACCGGCCTCGACATCGCCTACGAGGTGCCGGTGGACCGCAAGTTCGTGCCGAAACGCCTGATGGCCTTCCCGCTCATGCTGGCGACCGCCGTGCTCGGCGGGATCGCGGCGGCGCTCATCGTCTTCGGGGCCTCGATCGGATCGGGGATCGAGGGTCACATCGGGCTTACCGGGACCGCGTTCGTCGTCGCCTGGACCGTGGTGCGGTGGGTCGTGACGATCATCCTGATCTCGCTGCTGTTCTCGGTCTACTACTTCTTCGGCCCGAACCGGGAGACACCGCGCTGGCGGTGGGTCAGCCCGGGCGGCGTCGTCGGCACCCTCATCTTCCTCGCCGCCTCGCTCGGCTTCTCTTTCTACGTGTCCAAGTTCGGCTCATACGGCAAGACGTACGGTGCCTTCGCCGGGGTCGTGATCCTCATTTTCTGGCTGTACCTGACCGGGCTGGCGGTGCTGGTCGGCGGCGAGCTCAACGCCGAAGCCGAGCGGCAGGCGGCCGCCGACGCGGGCCACCCGCGCGCGCAGGCCAGCGCCGCGCAGCTCAACCAGGGCTAGCCGTCAGCCGATCACCTCGTCGTAGCCGTACTGGTCGGTGGAGGCGTCCCAGAACTCTGTCACCTTGCCGTCGCGCAGATGGAAGACGTGCGCGTCGTTCGTGGTCGCGGTCTTGCCGCCGCGGCTGAGGGTCATCCGCACCAGCGCGACACCGTGCTCGTCGTCGGCGAGGACGGCGTGCAGATCGATGTGGAACGTTCCCTCCGTGACTTCCATGAGCTTGCCGAAGAACCCGTAGACGGCGTCCCGGCCGCGGTATTCCTGGGACAGCTGGTTACGCCCGGCTTCGTGCCAGACCACGTCCTCGGCGAACAGGTCGTTGAGGACGGCGAAATCCCCCTTGGCGAAGGCGGCGTACCCGTCCCTGATGCGTGCGACATTCGGATGCTCTGCCATGACTCCCCCTCAGGCCCGATGGCGTACTCGCATTCTCAGCGGGCCGAGAGCGAACGTCAAGGTAAGCGGGAGTGAACTGTGAGGCAGGTGACCGCCATCGTGGCATAGTTCATCGTGAAACCGCCGCCCACCGCGTCGATCGCGGCGCCCATGCGGGCAAGCACCTCGTTGAGCTTGTCCGGTGGCAGCTGGGAGTGGCCGCCCATCGTCGGTACCTGGTCCAGCCACTCGTCGCGGGTGTACGGGCGGTCCCAGCCGAACCGCCACTGCTCGGGCTCGCCGAAGACCCCCGCCGCGCGCATGCCGTCGGCCGCCTTGTCGCACATGATCTGGTACGAGTCGGCGGCGGGGCGCGCCTGCGGGTTGAACGGCAGGCCCGGCTGCACCGCGCGGTAGATCTCGGCGAAGGCGGCCGTCAGGTCCGGTGGCAGCAGCATCGCGTTCCAGAACACTGCCAGCCGGCCGCCCGGCCGCAGCACTCGCGCGGCCTTCGCGGCGCCCGGATGCGGATCCACCCAGTGCCACGCCTGCGCGGCGACGACCGCGTCGAATTCGCGGCCGGCGCTGTCCCAGTCCTCGAACTTGGCCACCTCGACCTCGAGGCCGCCCTGCCGCGCCACGGCAGCCATCCGGTCGTCGGGGTCGACGCCGAGCACCCGGCAGCCGGCCGCCTGGAACAGCCGGGCGGCGATCCCGGTCCCGCAGCCGACGTCGAGCACGTCTCGTCCCGGGCTGGCGGCCACGATCCGGTCGACCAGCGCCACGGGATAGCTGGGCCTGGCGCGGTCATAACGGGCGGCGTCCGTGCCGAACGATTCGGCTACCTGCCGGTAGTGGTGCGTTCCGGCGGACTGCCCGGGCCGCGGTGCGGGCTGTGCCTGTTCTGGCGGTATAGTGGGCATGTGCCCACTCTAGTGGGCGGCTGCCCACTTGCCAGCTAGTTTCGCGCACGGCGAAGGAAGGACGGACGGTGCCGACCGGAGTCGCCATCCGCGACGCGCGCGAGCAGCTGTTCGGCGCGGCCGAGCGTGTCCTGCGCAGCGGCGGCCCAAGCGCGCTGACCAGCAGGGCGGTCACCGCGGAAGCGGGCTGCGCCAAGGGCGTGCTGCACCGGCACTTCGCCGACTTCGACGCCTTCCTCGCCGAACTCGTGCTCGACCGCATCGACGGGGTCCGCCGCCAGTCCGCCGCGCTGCTCGCATCGGCCGGAACCGGCACCGTCACCGGCAACCTCGCCGGAGTGCTGACGGACCTGTCCGGGTCGGTCGCCGTGCAGATCGTCAGCCTCCTCATCTTCAGGGACGACCTGCGCGCCCGGCTGCGCGAGACCATCCCGTCCGGCGTCCCTGTCGCGACAGAGATCGCCATCATGATCTCCTCCTATCTGGCCGCCGAGCGGGATCTTGGCCGCGTCGCGGCCGGCGCCGACATCGACACGCTCGCGCTCACGCTTATCGGCACCGCCCACCTGATGGCCGCCGACAGGGAAAGCGCCCAGCCGGGTCCCGAAGCCATCCGCAAGATGGTGGCCACGGTCCTCGCCGGCGTGCTGCCCTGAAAGCACGCGATACCGCCGTGTAGCCGCGGTGAAGCCGCGCCCACATAGTGTGCTGGCATGACAGAGATAGCCGCTGTTGACGCCCTTGGCCTGGTCAAGAACTTTGGCGGGCTTCGCGCGGTCGACGGGATCGACCTCGAGGTACACCAGGGCGAGATCTTCGGGGTCCTCGGCCCGAACGGGGCCGGGAAGACCACGATGCTGCGGATGCTCGCGACGCTGCTGCCGATCGACGCCGGGCAGGCCCGGGTGTTCGGCGTGGACGTCGAAAAGGAACCGCATCGCGTCCGCCAGCTGCTCGGGGTCACCGGCCAGTACGCGTCGGTCGACGAGGATCTGACCGCCGCCGAGAACCTGTGGCTGTTCGGCCGGATCCAGGGACTGCGGTCGGCCGACGCACGCGCCTCCGCTAAACAGCTGCTCGCGCAGTTCGGCCTCGAGGACGCCGCGAACAGGCCGCTCAAGCACTTCTCCGGTGGCATGCGGCGGCGCCTCGACCTCGCGGCCAGCCTCATCACCAGGCCGCCGCTGATCTTCCTCGACGAGCCGACCACGGGCCTGGACCCGCGCACTCGCGGGCAGATGTGGGACACGATCCGCGGCCTGGTCGCCGACGGGTGCACGGTGCTGCTCACGACGCAGTACCTGGACGAGGCCGACCAGCTCGCCGGCCGGATCGTGGTGATCGACCACGGGCGCAAGGTCGCCGAGGGCACGCCGGACGAGCTGAAGACCTCGGTGGGCAACTCGACCCTGCAGCTCCAGCTGAGCCCGGACGCCGACCAGGAACTCGCCCGGCAGGTCGTCCGGCGGGTCGCGGGCGCCGAGCCGGCTCTCACCCCAGAGTCGGGCCGGATGAACGTCCCCCTGGACACCGCCGACCGGGCCGCCGACGTCCTCATCGGGTTCCGCCAGGCCGGGGTGTCGATCATCTCGGTCAGCGTCGCGAAACCCACGCTCGACGAGGTCTTCTTCGCGATCACCGGCCACGACACCGGCCCGGCCGGCGACCCCGACGCGGCCGAGACCCTTCTGGAGGTCCAGTGAGCACCATGACCGCTACCCCGCCGGGGGTGCGCATCGTCGATCCCGCCGTCGCGGTGTCCCGCGCGCGTGCGCACCCAAGCCCCGCCGAGATCATCAGCCAGACGCTCCTCATGGCCTGGCGGGCGCTGAAGAAGATGCGGCGCAACCCGGAGCAGTTCTTCGACGTCACACTCCAGCCGCTGCTGTTCACCGCGATGTTCGCCTACATCTTCGGCGGCGCGATCAAAGGCAGCGTGCATAACTACCTGCCGCTGCTGATTCCCGGCATCCTCGCCCAGACCGTCCTGACCACGTGCATGGCCACCGGTGTGCAGTTCCGCGAGGACCTGGAGAAGGGCGTCTTCGACCGGTTCAAGGCGCTGCCGATGGCCCGGATCGCGCCGCTGGCCGGGCCGATGATCGCCGACGTGGTGCGTTACCTGATCGCTGGCGGCCTCACGTTCGTGATGGGAGTGATCATCGGCTACCGTCCCGGCGGTGGCGTGCCCGGCGTGCTCGGCGCGATCGCGCTGGCGATCTTCACCGGCTGGTCGCTGGCGTGGATCTTCACCTGGCTCGGCACGATCGCCCGCAGCGCCCGGAGCGTGCAGGGCTTCTCGATGCTGCTCCTGTTCCCGCTGACGTTCCTGTCCAACGCGTTCGTGCCGGTCACCACGCTGCCGTCGGGGCTGGCGGCGTTCGTCAAGGTCAACCCGGTCTCGTACCTCGTGTCGGCCGCGCGCGACCTGGCCAACTCCGGCGCGATCACGAGCCAGGTGGGCTGGACGCTGCTCGCCGGCGTGGTGGTGACCGCGATCTTCGCGCCGCTGTCGCTGTACAGCTACCGGCGTCACCTGTAAGACAGGCAAGTTCCGCACCAGCCGGCCGGCCTCAGGCACGAGGCCGGCCGGCTGGCGGCTGGCGTACTGGGCCTGGAACTCGGCGATCAGGCCGGGCGCCGCTTCCTCGGCCGCCGGCACGATCCGCTCCCACAGCATCGTCGGCGTCGCGCGGACGGAGGAGAATCGCTCGGCGAGCGCGAGCAACCGGATCGCGTCCCGCGCGGGCGCGGCCCGGCGCAGCAGGGCCCAGGCCCCGAGACCGCACAGCAGCAGCCCGGCGGCCGGATAGTCGTCGAGCTGCGTTTCCCCGGTGCCGAACACCCGGAGCGCGTTCTCATGGCAGGCCAGGTAAAGGGACCGCCCCAACGCCTCGTCATCGCCCGTCGCGTAACGGGCGTGCGCGCCCAGCGCCATCGAATTACCGAACATGACCCATGGCCACTGCCCCGTCTCGGTGACTCCCGGGAGCCGCATCTCGCGCATCCGGGCCGCGATCTCGCGGTAGAGGCGCAGCCCGGTGGCGTGGTCACCGCGGGCCAGCGTCAGCTCGGCATGGCCGATCTCGCCGAAGATGGAGCTGAATATGTCCGTGCCTCTGGCTACCCGGTCGATCCGGCTGAGCTCGTCCTCCGCGTCAGCGAGCCGGCCGTCGGCGATGGCGCACAGGACGAGCAGCGCGCGCAGCTGGACCTCGTCATCAGTGGCGCCGAGCCGCTGCATGACCCGCAGCGCGGCCGTGGCGTGCTCGATCGCGGCGGCGCGGTCGCCCATGGTCATGGTCAGCTCGGCCAGCAGGGTCCGCGGCATCGCCGCTGACCACGGGCCGTCGTCGTCGACGGCGAGCGCCAGCGCACGCTGGGCGGCCTCCATCGCGCCGGCCGGATCGCCGGTGTTCTCGCGCAGGTGGCTGAGCCACCCGCTGGCGAGCTGGGCGACGCGGCGGTCGGGGTCATCGCCGAGCCGCTCGAGCCGGGCCGCGGACGCCTCGGGATCGGCCGGGTCGAACTCGAGCAGCATGCGGGCCAGTCCCGGCACCTGCGTGCTGTCGCCCGGATCCTGGCACAGCCGGCCGAGGATGGCCCGCAACGTGACGTTGCTCGCCGCGTTGGCCATCAGTGTGTTGGCCAGGGTGATGCCCACCGCGGCACGAGCCGTGTCCGCCAGCTCCGGCGGCGGCTGCCAGTCGCGAACCGCGTCGGCCACCGCGTCGGCCAGGGTGAGCAGCCGGACGTGCTCGCCGCGGATCGTCCAGAACTGCCCGAGCGGGGACAGCAGCCCGACGAGCGAGCCGCCGTCGCCGTCGGCGATCGCGCCGCGCAGTTCGTCGGCGAGGTTCGTTTCCTCGGCCGCGAGCGCGTCCATCGCGGCGAACTGGTCGCGGCTCGTCACCCGCGCGCCATGGTCGCGCGCGTAGCCGATGGCCCACCGGCGCTGGGCGGCTTGCGCCTCCGCCGTCTCGCCGGCGTCCGCGAGCCGCAGCTGGCCGAACTCGCGTACCGTCTCCAGCATCCGGTAGCGCACGCCGGCGGCGTTCTCCCTGACGCTGAGCAGGGACTGGCCGACGAGGCCCTGGACCGCCCCGATCGCGTCGCTGCCAAGCACCGCCTCGGCCGCGTCGAGCGTGAACCCGTCGTGGAACAGCGCCAGCCGGCGCATCGCCCGCCGCTCGGGGTCGTTCAGCAGGTTCCACGACCAGTCGATGACGGCGAGCAGGGTCTGGTGCCGGTCCGGTGCGCTGCGATCGCCGCCGCGCAGCAGCGCGAACCTGTCCTCGAGACGGCGGTCGATTTCCTCGAGCGCCATCGCCCTGACCTTGGCCGCGGCGAGCTCGATGGCGAGCGGCAGCCCGTCAAGCCGGGCGACGATGCTGGTGACGAGCCGCTCGGTGAGCCGGACGCCCGGCCGTGCCGCCACGGCCCGCTCCCTGAAGAGCCGCTCGGCGTCACCGGTCTCCAGCTCGCCGAGCAGGTAGACCCGCTCGGCGGCGATCGCGAGGGGCGCGCGGCTGGTGGTGAGCACCCGCAGGTCGGCCGTCGCCGAGACGAGGAAGGCGACCAGCCCGGCGACGGCCTCGATCAGGTGCTCGCAGTTGTCAAGCACCAGCAGCGCCGGCGACTGCCCGAGCAGCTGCGCGATGCGCGCCCGCACATCGGCCCGCTGCTCCGCCGTCAGGACCCGGCGGCCGCTGACCGAGTCGCGAACCCCGAGCGCGGACCCCACCTCGCCCGGGACGTCCTGCGGCGACGTCACGCCGGCCAGCTCGACCACGTGGACGACCGGCTCGGCGGCGTCACGCGCGAGGGCCTGCGCCAGCCGGGTCTTGCCCAGGCCGCCGGCACCGACGATGGACACCACCCGCGAGCTCGCCACCAGCGCCCGCAGCCGGTCCAGGTCATCGTCGCGGCCGACCAGCGCGGTCGCGTCGTAGCGCACCCCGCTGCGGACCGGCCGGTCCAGCGCCAGCAGGCTCCGGTGCGCCCGCTGGAGCGGCTCGCCCGGATCGGTGCCGAGCCGCTCGCGCAGTTCCTTCCTGTAGCGCTCGAAACGATCGAGCGCCGCCGCGGGGCCGCTGACGGCCGCCTCGCTGCGCAGCAGGTCCGCCAGCAGCGATTCGTCGAGCGGCCGTTCCGCGTGCGCCGCCTCGAGCACCGGCAGCGCGTCCGCGGGCGCCCCCATCCGGCTGGCGGCCCGCGCCACGATCACGCGCGCGAAGGAGGCGTCCACCGCGGCCGCCCGGCGCACCTCCGCCAGCGGGCCGCCATCCGCGTCGCTCACCTCGGGCAGGCCTTCCGCGAGCGCCAGGGCCTCCCGGGCGAGCCTGGCGGCGGCGGACGCGTCCCTGTCGAGCTCGGCCGCGGCGTCGCGAACGAGTCCCGACAGCCGCGCGCTGTCAACCTCACCAGGCACTACTCCCAGCCGGTATCCGGGACCGTCGCGGACGATCGCGTCCGCGCCGCACACGTTCCTGGCGCGCGCCACGAGAACCTGCAGGCTCTTCATCCCGTTGTGCGGGGCCTCGTCGCCCCAGACCAGCTCGATCAGCTCGCCGGCCCGCACCGGACGGCCGCCACCTGCCGCGAGAGCCGCCAGCAGCGCCTGCGGCCGATCGCCCGCGACAGGGGTGCCCCGCCAGCGCACATCGGCTAGCAGGTTCAGGGCGATGCTCACCCTGCCAGTTTAAGAACCGGGCAAGCCCGCTCAGGAGGATCGCGGCCAGCGCGCCGCCGAGCATGAACGGCCCGGAGCAGATCGAGTCGCGCAGGCCGATCCGCCTGGCTGCCAGCAGCCCCAGGCTGACCACCGCGGATGCCGCGAAACCGAAGGCCGCGCCCAGGACAAGGACCGGCCAGCCCAGCCAGGCCAGCGCCAGCCCGGTCAGTCCCGCGAGCTTCACATCGCCGGCGACGGCGCCCGCCGCGGTCCAGGCGAGGTTCACGCTCCCCACCGTAGGCGGCACGTGCCGCTAGCAGGGAAGAGATGAAAAATCACTCGGAACGTACCGGGGTTACTCCGCAGCCATGCCGCGTCTGCGGAACCAGGTGCGACATCGCGAGGTGGGGGCTTTTTCCCTCAGATTCCGAAAGAAACCAACACTTACCCTCGGCCTCACCCCGATTTCTGGTAACTTGCAGCGATGTGCCGGGGCCGCACTGAGGTTCACTGGGCGGGTGCATGGCCTGGCAGAACAGCCCTTGGCTGTTCGCCTCGTCGGCAGACTATGTACCAGTACGAAGGCTAAAGCGGTATGCGAACAGTGAAAGACGGCGAGAGGACACGACCCCGTAGGGGCCGCGGCCGGTTGCTGGCCTTGGTGGGCGTACTCGGCCTTGCGGGAATCGTTGCGGGGCTGTTGGTAGCCGTGACGGGAACGCCACAGTCGGATGCCAAGACGGGAAGAGTCGCGGCGGTTCCAGGTTCATCGGCCATCTCGGCGCTTCCTAACTCGTGGGCGATCGTCAAGGACCCATTGAAGTCGGGCAGTAAAAAGGCATCCAGCACCACAAGCAGCACGAACTATGGCGGCCCGATTACTGACGGCGACTCAAAAACCAATTGCATTTACCTGAACTTTTCCGACGGGGTATTGAGTCAATCGGCCATCGACGCCGTAACCGATGTGACGGGGGTAACGTATAATTGCCTGGAGACATTCAATAATCCGATGCCGGCATGGGATGCGTGGGAGACCCCGTGGATGTTCTCCACTGCTTCTGACGGCTGGGACGCCTGGCTGGCAGCGAGTCCTGCGCATCAGGTTGTCATGGCAATGGATCTCATCCCGAAGTCGCTCTCTGACAATGATGATCCGCTGACCTGGGAACAAGCGTGCGCCGATGGCAGCTACAACCAGTACGCTACGACGCTGGCCGAGAACCTGGTGTCTTACGGCGCTGGAAACATAATCATCCGGCTCGGCCCAGAGGCCAACGGCGAATGGGAAGCCGACTATCTCGGCAAGACGACCGCCGAATTTAACGACTGGGCAAAGTGCTACGACAATGAAGTGACCGCGATGCGTGCGGTTTCCGGAGCACATTTCCTGTTCGTCTGGAATCCGAACGTCTGCGCTCACTATATGCCGCTCGACGAATGGTATCCAGGCAACGCCTATGTGAACATTGTCGGGTTCGACGTCTATGACGTAGACTGCGGAACGCAGCAGACAGTGGCACAGGAGGGTTGGGCAGCCTTTTCGACTGACAGCTCGAGCACTGGTGAGAGTGACCCGAATTTTCCCAGCATCGCCAATATCGTGACTTTTGCCGAGGACCACGGGAAGCCGCTGAGCTTGCCTGAGTGGGGCGACACGTCGTCGGACGACGTCGGCTATGTAAACAACCTGGCACAGCTGTTCTACCGCGATGACTTCGCCTTCGAGAGCTACTTTGATTCCGGCGATGGGATAATTCCACTTGGTTCGAGCATTCCGGACTCCACGGCCGCTTACTCTCGAGCATTCAAATAGTGTTTCGCGTGTCGCCGCGCTCGCGGCGGTCGTGTGGCCTGGTGACGAGGAGGCTACGCAGCGGCACATCGCCAGAGCCGAGGGGTGCTGGCTGGCGTGCGCGGTCGGCCGCGACACGGAAGCCTGCCCCGCCAGAACTGTATAAACACCTGATAACGTCTGCGCCGAACGCTAGAATGGCATGACGCGCGGCCCCCCGCATCCGCGCACGAGTACGCGAACGGTTGTGGCGATGCAAGTTACGGTGGTCAGGCCCATTGAGCTAGGCATCAGTGAAGAGAAACAATGGCGCGAGTTCCAGACGACTTACGCGGCGGCCGCAAATCCTAACTACTCATTGACTTTCGCGCGTGCCGCATGCCGCGCTGATCCAAGTGGGCGCGTTGCCATTGTCGAGGATGGCGGCGCGATACGTGCTTTTATACCGTATACGGCAGGCAGTCGGGGTATCGCGACCACACTCGGTGGGGGCCAAGTAAACACGGACGGCCTTATCTCGTCGAATCAACCTCTTGATCTAAGGCAAGTCATACGCCTCGCCGGATTGCGCGGATGGATTTTCTCACGTGCTCCTGTCGCGCAAACTCCCGTGGACCCGTATCGTTATGAAGGCAGCTATCACCGGCAGCTGATACGCTTTGTGAACTTGCGCGGCGGCTATGACGCTTACAGGCAAGCATTGCCGAGAGGCGTGACTAAGAGAATCTCCCGCACGGCGGGATACCGGCGCGCCCTCGAGCGTGACGCGGGTGAAGTGTCGTTCGTGTGGAATGACAGCGATCCAGCCAGCCACTCCTTGCTGCTCAAATGGAAGTCAGCTCAGTACGAGTATGCCCGCAAATGGGCGTCGGCACCTTCTTCGCGATCGATGGTGGACGAGCTGGCCGCCAGTGAGAATGAAGACTGCTCCGGCGTGACGAGCGTTCTCTACGCGGGATCAAAGCCGATTTCCATTGTCCTGAGCCTGAAGTCCGGCCATATTCTCGCCCCGTGGATGCTGGCCTACGATCCGGAATTTTCTCACTTCTCTCCCGGGACGATCGAGTGGATCGCCCTGTTCGAGGAGGCGACCGCGCGCGGAGTGGAGATTGTCGACTTCGGCTATGGCGATAAGCGGTACAAGCAGCGATTCGGGACCGGATCCTACATGGTTGGCGCCGGCGCGGTATGGGCAAGCCGTCTGGAGTCCGGGACCCGTTCGGCGTACCGGAGCGTTAGGTTCCGTGACAAGCAGCGTTAAGGCTGGGCCTGCTCCTGGTGCTCCGCGGAAAGCGTCAGCCGCCGGGCTGCCGTCAGTTGGTAGCGCAGAGTAGTTGGGTGAAACGCCCCATGCTGTCGCCTCGTTCCTGGCAGGATTAGGTGCGCATCTCATGTGTTCTGATGGCACAGATCTGATGATCTTGAACGATGGGCATACCGCGGTGCCCAAGAAGCAGCCGGCACAGGAGGCGCTTCGGTAACAGGGGCGCATCCGGCCGCATCGCGGACAGTTGGGAGACTCGGAATCTTGCAGGTGATCCAGCGTGTCGGCGCAGTGTCGCCATTCCCCCCGGCGCCTGGAGTCCGCCGGTGAGGGGCCGCTGGAGCCTGCTGGCGCTGGTGGCCGCGGTCGTTGTCTGCGCCGGCCTGGCTCAGACAAGCCCAGGGCACGCGGTGCTCCGCGACGTGGGCCTCTACGAGGTGCCCGCCAGCTACACGGAACTGGCGTTCACCGACGCGGGTGCGCTGCCTGACACGCTGGAGCCGGTCAAGGGACCCGTCCCCGTCTCCTTCAGCCTCCACAACGTTTCCGCCTCGCCGCAGACCTACCAGTGGTCGATCGCGCTGACTCACGACGGCAAGAGCAAGGTGAAGGCGACGGGGACTGTCGGTGTGCCCGCCCAGGGCAAGGCCACGGTCACCAAGTCGGTCACGCCGTGCGGGACGGGGCCAGAGGTGCAGGTCGTGGTCCGCCTCGCCAGCCCGGCGGAGTCCATCAACTTCTGGGTCCTCTGCCCGGCAAGCACGGCGACGCCCCAACCTACGGGAGGTACCTAGTGAGCGGTGCTGAGCGGCCGGTAGTCGCTCTCGTCAGCGACGCGATCTACCCGTACTTCCGCGGTGGCAAGGAACTCAGGTACCACGAGGTGGCACGGCGGCTCGCGCGGCGCGCCGATGTCCATGTCTGCACGATGAAATGGCAGCCAGGGCCGTCGACGTGGCAGGACGGGCAGGTTACCTTTCGCGCGGTATCCGGGCTGCACGAAATGTACTCGGGGGAGCGCCGGTCGTTCCGCGAGGCCTTCTTCTTCGCGTTCGGCTGCCTGCGGCTGCTCGGCTTCCGCTTCGACGCGCTGGAAGCGGATCAGTTCCCCTATTTCCACATCTTCGCGCTCCGGCTCGTCGCTCTGCTCAAGCGCAAGCGCCTCACCGTCACCTGGCACGAGGTCTGGGGCCGCGCGTACTGGTGTGAGTACCTCGGCAAGGCCGGCAACGTCGCCTGGATCTTCGAGTGGCTCGCCATGCGGGTGCCGGATCACCTGATCGCGGCGTCACCGCAGACGGCCGACCGGCTGCGCGGCGTGCTCGGCCCGCGGGCGTCGATTTCCGTGGTGCCCAACGGGATCGATCTGGACGGCATCCGCCACTCGTACCCGGACGCCGCGCGCGTCGACCTCGTCACCGTCGGCCGGATGCTGCCGCACAAGAACTTCGACATGCTGCTCGACAGCGTGGCGCTGCTGCGGGCGGCGGGCCTGCCGGTCACCTGCCGGATCATCGGGGACGGGCCGCAGCGCGCGGCCCTGTCCGAGCAAGCCAGGAAGCTCGGCATCGAGGACGCGGTCGATTTCCGGCACGACGTGTGGGAGCAGAAGGACCTCTACTCGCTGATGAAGGCGGCCCGGGTGGCGGTCTTCCCGACCGCGCGCGAGGGCTTCGGCATCGCGGTCCTGGAGGCGATCGCGTGCGGTGTCCCCGTCGTCACCACGTCAGCGCCCGACAACCTCGCCCGGCACCTCGTGGCGCGCTCGGCGGCCGGGGTGGTCTGTGATCCCGCGCCCGAGGCGATCGCCGCGGCCGTCCGCGGGGTCCTGGAGACCCAGGGCACCGACTGGCCGGCCGACGGGCCCGCGGCCCAGGAGGACTGGCTGGCCGAGCACGGCTGGGACTTCGCCGCCGACCAGGTCGCACAGGCGCTCGGCATATGACAACCAGGCTCGATACGGGAGGCGCATACCATGTCGGCTGACCTCAGCGTGGTTATCTGCTCGCTCAACGGCGCCGCTGGAGTCGACCGGTGCCTGCACGCCCTCGCGGCGCAGAAGGACGTGGAACTCCAGGTGATCGTCGTGGACGACGGCTCGACCGACGACACGAGCGAGGTCGCCAGGGAGCACGGCGTGACGGTGCTCCGCCATGAGGTCAACCGCGGCCTGGCCGCTGCCAGGAACACGGGTGTGCAGGTGGCGGCCGCGCCCATCGTCGCCTTCCTCGACGATGACTGCGAACCGGAGCCGGAATGGGCACGGGAGCTTGTGGACGCCTACGAAGACGGCGTCATCGGGGTGGGCGGCCCGGTCGTGCCCTGCGCGCCCGACGGCTACATGCTTGGCTACCTCCGGCGCAACAACCCGCTGCTGCCGCTGGAGCTCAACCTTGCCCACAGCGAGAAGCTGCTGTACCGGCTCGGCCTCTACCTGGTGAGGCAGTGGAAGCCGGAGGAACGGCACGACAGGCGAGACGTCTACTCGCTGGTCGGGGCGAACATGTCATTTGCCCGCGGCGCGCTGCTGCGGACGGGCTTTGACGAGCGGTTCCGATTCGGCGCGGAAGACCTCGACATGTGCCTCCGGCTGCCCCGCGACTTTCCCGGCGCCAGGCTGGTCGCCACGCCGGACGCCGTGGTGCGGCACCACTTCGTGCCTGGCCTGCGCGACACGCTGCGCCGCAGCCGCGGTTACGGGCGCGGCTGTGCCCGGCTGTACCGGAAGTGGCCCTCCATGCCGCCAACCATCTTCCCCGGCCCTGTGGTCACGATCGCGCTGCTCGTCGCGTCGGTATTCTTCCCGCCGCTGCTGCTCGCCGCCGCCCTGTTCCCGATGGTCATGTACCCCAAGGGGGTGCGCCTCGCGATCGTGCGCAGGCAGCCGGCGTGTCTACTCGACTCGTACGTGCAGCTCGCCGAGGAGGCCACAGGCAACATCGGTTACCTGCAGGGCCTGTGGACCTTCCGTCACCTGGTGCCGGAACCGGCCACCACGCCCGCGGAGGTTCACCAGGCGCGTGATAGGAGCCCCGTGGGGTCCTCAGCGTGGCAGTAACCCAGGGAGAACTCTCAGCGCGGCATCGCCGGGGCGAGCAGCCCAGTTCCGCGCCGGCGTCGCGCTACCCGCTGGCCGCGCCCGCGGTCGGACTGGTGCTGATCGCGGTGCTCACGCCGCTGCATGCTTCATGGGCTGCCCAGGTGCTGCTCGTGCCGCTGCTGCTGATCGTCCCCGGCGTGATCCTGCTCAGGACGCTGCGCGTCCCCGGCGAATCGGTCGCGCAGAATCCCGTCTACGTGCCGGCCGCCTCGGTGCTCATGCTCATGGCGTCAGGCCTGGCCATCGACCTCATCGGGCCCCGCGTCGGGATAGCGGCCCCGCTGCGCGCGGCCCCGCTGCTATTCGCCCTCGAGCTTGTCTGCGTCCTCGTGCTCTTGTCCTCGCTGGACGCGCCGCCGGAGACCGACATACCGTGGGGCAGGCTGACGCAGCCGGTCAGGCTGGCCTGGCCGCTGCTCGTGCCGCTGCTGTCGGCCGCCGGCGCGCTGGAGCTGAACAGCGGCCACAGCGGCCACCTCGCGGCGTTCGCCATCGTCGTGGTGATCGCCTTGCTGGTCGCGGGCTTTTTGTTCGCGCCGCGGTGCGACGACACCCTGCTCTTGGTTGGCATCTTCGCGACAGCGCTCGCGATGATGTGGTCTTTCTCGCTACGGGGGGACCTCGTTTACGGGTTCGACATCTCCAGTGAGTACTACTCGCTGAACCAGACGGTGATGTCGGGTGTCTGGCATGTCTACCATCCGAACGACGCGTACGGCGCGATGCTCAGCGTGACCGTGCTGCCCGCTGAACTGCATGCCTTGTCCGGCATACCGGCGCTGCTCATCTTCAAGGTCGTCTACCCGGTGATCGGCGCGTTCTTCGCGGTGGCGGTGTTCTGCCTGGCACGTCGCGTGCTCACCGGGCGCTGGGCGTTCATGGCGGCGGCCCTCGTGGTCATGCAGCAGACGTTCTTCCAGCAGCTGGTTGCCCTGGCGCGGCAAGAGATAGCCATGGTTTTGTTCGCCGCGCTCATCCCGGCAGTGCTCGACAGATCCCAGACGCGGCGCAAACGGTGGATCTTTGTCAGCCTGCTCAGTCTGGGCATGGTCGTGTCGCACTACTCCACGGCGTACCTGGCGATCCCGCTTCTCGGTCTGGCCGCGGGCATGCAGTGGGCGATCTCCTGGTTCCGGCCGGTTCCCCGGCTGACAGGGACGCTGCTGATCGCCTGCGTCTTGTCCGTCGGCGCGGCGACCCTCTGGTACGGCTCCCTCACCGATTCCACCTCGAACTTCTCCCAGTTCGTGCAGGCGGCGAAGGGGCAGGGCATCAACCTGCTGCCGAACCAGGGCGGCAACATCATCGAGACCTACCTGCAGGGCGAGTCGCAGCAGGGGATGACCCCCGCGCAGTACGAGAGCTACCTCAGCGGCTATTACAAGACGAACGACAAGTTCATTACGCCGCTGCCCGACGCGGGGCAGAAGCAGTACGCGCTGCAGAACCCGCCAAGCATCGAGCCGCCGTCGGTCACGTCCCCCGCGGCCAATGCGGCCAGTAACCTGGTCAATATCGGCGATCTGCTCGTGCAGCAAGGGCTTAACGTGCTCGCCGGCATCGGGGCCCTGGTCCTCGCGCTGCGGCGCAAATTGCCGGTGATCGCCCGGCAGATCGGCCTGATGGGCCTGGGCGGGATGGCTATCCTCGTCCTCGTCCGGGTCAGCGGGACGATCGCGCAACAGTACAACCCGGACCGCGCCTTCCTGCAGTTGCTGATGGTGCTCGCGGTTGGCATCTGCTGGCTCTTCCAGCGGATAGGCGCACGGTGGAAGCTGGCCCGCCCGGCGATCCTGGTGGTCGGCGCGGCCAGCCTGGTCGTGTTCATGCTGGGCTCAACAAGCCTCGCCGGCCGGTTCCTCGGCGGCGGCACGTCCGCCAACCTGGCCAACCAATACGGCGACTATGACGAGTTCGTGATGACGTCGCCGGACCTGGCGGCCGCCTCCTGGGTCGATAAGACGGCACCCGCCGGCCAGTTCATCTACGCCGACGAATACGGCACGCTCCGCCTGAATACCGTGGCGGGCAACCGCTCAGGGGAGTTCGACGCCATTACACCGGAGACCCTGGACCAGCACGCCTGGGTGTACGCCGACAGCATGAATTTGCAGGACAACATAGACATCTCGGTATCGAACAGCGTTAGCGGCAGCTACGCCTTCCCGCTGCGCTTCCTTACCTCTAATTACAACCTCGTCTACACGAACGGCACTGCTGAGGTATTCCACCGATGATCTCCGTCGTGATTATCAGCAAGGACGAGCCGGACCTGGACGAGACGCTCGCCGACGTCGCGCATCAGCTGGGATCGCTTGACGAGCCTGGCGAGATAGTCGTGATCGACGCGTCCAGCGGCCGGCTCGATGACATCAGGAAGCGCCATGAGGCGACCGTCCGGTGGGTGGACTTCCGGCCGCCGGAAGAGGTCCGGGTCTCCATCCCCCATCAGCGGAACGCCGGCGTGCGGGAGGCGCGGGGGGACATCATCGTGTTCACCGACGCGGGCTGCCGGCCGCGCCCCGGGTGGCTGGAG
>Ga0335073_10002556_pt1 | contig 24958 bp, 18 predicted proteins | sample Lox_Sample_22_FD_207093 | JGI IMG/M metagenome (GOLD analysis project Ga0335073, IMG submission 207093) | Soil microbial communities from Loxahatchee National Wildlife Refuge, Florida, United States - Lox_Sample_2.2 | ecosystem: Environmental > Terrestrial > Soil > Wetlands | place: USA... | reverse complement strand
AGCGAAAATGATATTTGCTGGCGCGCATCCAGCTTTGCGGGCCAATTGAAATTCGCCGGCAGAAGCAATCTCCAGCCCGCACGCTTTTTCCAAAAAGAACTCCAGAATCGCCAAGTTAGGATTGGCCTTGACTGAATAACAAATCGAAAACCGCTCTGGCAAAACACGACGTAAAGCCGCATATTTTCGCTGTAAGGACGAGCGGTCATAAACGAAAACCGGGGTGCCGTGCCGGCCGACGATGGTGGAGATAGGAAGACCTCCTACCAATAGCTCCCCCCCTGCATCACACTCCCAGTAAGAACTCACAAACGCGGAAAGTTGATCGCTCACAACCCCTCCCGCCGTCGCAACGCCGGGTAGTCGACTTTTCCGCTGCTCGTTTTTGGCAGCTCATCGAGTACCTCAATCGCTCTTGGCACCATGTATCGCGGCATGCGATCTTCGCAAAACCTTATCAATGCTTTTTCGTCGATAGCATTGCCGTTACTTGGAATAACGAACACCTTTACCGCCTGGCCGAGAATCTCATCTGCAATGCCGATCGCCGCAGCATGCCTTACCTGTCCGCTGTGAAAAACAATCTCTTCCACTTCCGTCGGACTGATGCGGAATCCGGAGGACTTGATCATGGCGTCGCGACGCCCTAAATAGTAAAGGAAACCCTCTTCGTCAGTCTTCACCAGATCGCCGGAGTAGCAGACTCGTTCCGCTTTCCCTAATTCCGGCGGAGACAGGGGATTCGGCTTAAATACTTCGTTGGTCGCCTCGGGATTTCCCCAATAGCCCATCGAGACCGTGGGTCCGCGGTGCACAAGCTCGCCAACCTCTCCCGGTTTACAGAGCTGGCTATGCTCATTCAGCACGAGTATCTCGGTGTCAGGAATAGCTTTCCCGATCGAAGTGGGCCTGCGTTCAAGCTCTTCTGGGGGAAGATATGTTGAGCGGAATGCCTCAGTAAGTCCATACATCAGGAAGACGCGCGTGTGCGGCAGTGCTTCTCTCAGCGCCTGCAGCACGTTCTGGGGCATAGCGCCGCCGGTATTCGTGAGGTAACGCAAAGGCGGCGTATTTCTTTTCAAAGTTGAATTCGGCTGAGCGAGTAGACTCCAGACGGTAGGTACACCGGCTAAGCCTGTGATCTTCTCTTTCATTAGCAGTTCAACGATCTGTTTCGCGAAGACAAAATTGATCAGCACCAATGTGGCGCTCTGCTGAAAAGCCGTCGTAAGCTGATTCAAGCCAGCGTCGAAGGTGAAAGGCAGGACCGACAGAATGCGATCTGACGACGTGAGTCCGAGGTATGTGGAGACGATCGTCGCTCCAGCCAGAATGTTGGCATGAGAAAGCATTACTCCCTTGGGCTTGCCCGTTGAGCCTGACGTGTACAGGATGGCAGCTAGGTCTTTCCCGATTGCCAACTCATGCCAATCGTCGGCCTTACTCTCCAGAAGCGTGTCGAAATCAAGAACAAGGAGAGGAATGTCATCACCATTTCTTTCCCCCACAACGATCATAAAGCGCAAGGAGGTCAGGTCGCTCAGAACCGGCCAAAGCGAATCGAGCTTCTCCGCGGACGTGATCAAACTCGAGATCCTGCAATCTCGGGCGATATGGCTGATCTGCTGAGGAACAAGCGCAGAGTTAATCGGAACGAATACGCCACCCGCTTGTGAGATGCCAAAGATTGAAATTACCTGCGCCACACTGGGATCGAGCAGGATGCCAACTCGATCACCGCGGTTCAGCCCAGCGGCCCTCAATCCGCCCGCGAGCCGCACTACGCGAGAGTTCACTTCTCCGTATGTAAGCCGGATGTCTCCATGGACCAGCGCTTCTGTCTCGGGGAACCGACGAGCGCTGCTTCGCAAAATGTGATGTAGTAGGAAGTCCATTTCAGATATGTGTTTCTGAGTTTCGCATCCCTGCCGGCATACTAAATGTAAATCTCCGCATGCCGTGCCGACCATGAGGCCAGCTCGTATACATTAGACCGCGCGTATCCAACAACCCGAGCTGCCCTCTCTCGAGCTCGAAACCCAGCAGCCTTCAGAAGCTTCTGAAGCTCGCTCTTCTCAGAGCAACACCCGTCGATGCCGATCAACTTCTTTCGACGACAAACTGCAATCGCTTCGGACAATAAGGGGAGACCGACTTCTTCGAGGCGCTGACCGAACAGGTCGGATATCGATGCGCGGCCATGGCGGTACGCAACGACTATAAGGAACGCGACAAGCTCGCCCGAACAGCGTGCCACAAGCACATCAACCCCTGAAATCTCGGGATCGTGCCGCTGACGATAGCGCCAATTCAACAGGTCTGCTGCGCGACTCGTGCGGATTGTATCGCGGCTGGGCACGATCGTATCGAGGTACGTAAATTCATCCCCGAATTTTCCTGGCAGCAGGCAGATGTCCAACCCAGCAATCTCTCGACTCGTACGCCTCATACCCAGCAAAACGTTAGCGCCTGTCGTCAGAGGCTTTGTCCACAGACCATTACCAAACTTTTTCGTCAAATACTGATCGCTGCGCAGGAGATATGTATAACGCACGACCTCACACAATGAGAACATTCCTAAACGGACGAAGGTGGCCATACCTCGATCATGAGGCGGGCAGTCGTAACAAAAAGCCAACTCGCCAGTGTCCACCGGATGAAACGTAGCGCGCTGGAGCATGAGCGCTGGTCCAAGACTACGGTAACCTCTGTCGACTGCGAACTCCCCGACCTGTCCGCAGACTACTGGCTTACCGTCCACGTAGGCCCGCCGGGGAAAGACGGAAGCCATTGCGCGAACCGAACCGCTCTGTCGGTCGTAGACAACCCAGGACCACCCAGGCCCTGCAGGGTTCTCTTCATGTCGCCAGCCAAAACCCGTCGCGGGTCCGGGGAAGTTTCTCTCCAGGACTGCGATGAGCTCCTGCCTGTCTTTTGACAGAGAAGCTGGCCTTATAGCGATATCCTTAGACTGGTGCACCTGGACGCCGGTTCAACGGTGCATCATTCTAGATGGAGAAGATAAACGGACTGTAAATTCTTGGGTGAGGTAGTGTCCTGGGACAGTACCTTGGGTGAACTCCGCACGGCCCTCGCACTTGCCCGACGGCTCATGGGTTCGTGTCATGCGCACTTTGATGCTTCTTCCAACGTTCGTTCCAGTGGAGGAACTGGAGACGGCGCATCAGTGCACGAGAAATCCGGACGCTGGCATCGACAAAGATGTGTTTTGTGGCTCGCGACATTTCGCGGACAAACGGAAAGGGGTCGAAGGCACGAAATGTAGCATCGCGAACCGACCAGCCAAAATCCCAAGGCAACTGTCGGAGATCGTTCCAGAGCACGTCACGAGCGCGAGACGATCCGGCTTGTGCGAGGTCGACCAGCGTATGCAGACGCCAGATGTAATCCACGGTACTACGCCATTTGGCGCCCATTCGGTAAGATGTCGGTACTTCAGGAGCCTCGTCGTGCACCACCTGCCAGTGATACCAGGGGAAGTCGACCCCCGCGGAAATCGGCAAACCGATGGTGCCCCAGTAGCGGCCGTTAACTTCCATTAACACCACCCTGCCCTCGGCACTGATTTTGAACTCGACCATCGCGACGCCCTCCCATTGGAGGGCACGCAAGAGCGCCAAAGAGTGCTTTATAAGATTCTCGTTCAGTGGATCGGCCACAGCAGTAACTGAGATGCCTCCTGTATAAGGCATCTCCTTCAAACGCCGGTGCTGAAATAGTGCTATGGATTGGCCGCGATGCATCAGGGCTTCCAAGCCAACACCAACTCCAGAGCAATGCTCTTGCACGAGCATAGGGGGCGAGAAATTGAGTCCGGCAGGAAACCTACGTATGACCTCGTCTGTTGCCGCTAATACGCAGCTTTTTAATTTTTCGGGGCGCGTCTCTCTCCACGCGGGTTTAACTACCCAAGGGAACGGCAACAGTCCGAGTTGATCATGTAGTTCTGACGAACTCCAAACCACTAGAGTTTTCGGGACTTGAATTCCACACTCTGCGGCGATTCGCAGGGTTTCAGTTTTCTGCAAAACTTGCCGAGTGATAGCTGGCGGCGGGCAAGCAACCCGCAGCAGGTCGGCCAGCGAATCGTAGTGTTCGACGACAGCAGTCAGCATCCAATCGTCAGTCGGCACGAGCATGTCGTGGCCTCTCTCGACGATGAAACGGCGAAGTTGCTCAACAAACCCCCCGCCGTCAAGATCGGGCCGAGGAATGCTCCTAAATTCACGAATTGCAGTCGACCGGATGCGTCGGTACGGCAAAAAGCTTACCAAGTCGACTGCGATTCCATGCCGCCGCAAGGAGCGAGCGATAGGCAGAACAATTCGCGGTATCCAGCCCATGATAAGAACCGGGCGGCGATTCACGGGAACTCCAATTAGGGCGGTTGCGGGACTTGTTAAGCCGTTGTCGCGGTTTGCTGTACGCGTTCGTTAGGAGACGGAACTCGCCGGTTGCGCCCGCTTCTGGTCTACAAAAGACGTCAGATTCGTAATGCTTGCAAAGTTCTCGGGAGTCAGTTCTTCATCGGTAACTTTGATCAGAAAAGATGATTCCAGGAATGCCACAAGTTCGAGTACACCCAGCGAATCGATGATTCCCGCATCAAGCAGCGGAGTCGTATCGTTTATCTCGCGTTTCCTGGCTGCCGGGAACTTCCTGGTTATAAATAGCTGGATCTGTTTCTTGTGTGCCTCAGTCCCGCTCATGTGCTAAGGCCCTCATTTTCAATTCCAGTCACAGCATGGAGCGTTTCGCAAGGCGGGATTTTACTCAACAAGTATGAATGAACTGTAAATTTACGACCAAAGATGAACGATGTTTCGGGGATCGGTAAATTCATCAAAATTTCACATCCACGGGCGTCGCGATCGGGTGAAATAACTTCCTGGCTGCGCGACGGGTATTGGTGTGCCCATCTGCAGCTTGGATTGAAGGACTGACGACAAGTCCTTATCTGCGTTGTTGACGAGCGTACAGAATTTGAACCGCTTCAAATCCTGTAAGCGCTTACCCTGGAGGCAAGCGACTTGGAATCTTTAGCGACTAAAAAGAAAGAAGCTCTCGGCGGGCCCTTTTTCTGGCTGACTGCCTTTTATATGGTTTATTGCCTACGTCCCGGGGACTTCTTGAGAGGTGTCGGTTACATTCCTCTCGCAAAAATCACCGGACTGCTAGCGCTGGTGAGTCTGATTCTAGCCGCCGGCAAAACCCCTCGTCGATTCAAGGACATCCCGAAAGAGGGTTCTTATCTTTTAGCAATTATCGTGCTTCTGTTTATAGGGGCGTTCCTGTCTCCGGTGTGGCGTGGTGGTGCTTTCTTTAGCACAATAGATTTCGCAAAGGTTTATGTGGCATGGGCGCTTACTTTTCTTCTGATTACAACGTTGAGCAGACTCAAGCGGATTATTTTCCTCCAGTCTGCTTCAGTGGCTTTTGTTTCCCTTGTCGCAATCGTGAAGGGCCATTCTATTCCACGCCTAAATGGCGTCATCGGCGGTTTCTACTCCAATCCGAATGACATGGCCTTCGCTATCGTGTTGTCCCTTCCGTTCTGTGTGGCATTTCTACTTACGGCCAAAGGGGGCTTCCGCAAGGCTCTCTGGTGTCTCGGCATGTTGTTCATGGCGGTGGCTCTGGTCTTGACTGCATCGCGCGCGGGTTTCATTGATCTGATGATCGCCGGAACAGTCTGTCTCTGGCACTTCGGAATTCGGGGAAGACGTTTCTACCTGATTCTCGCCACATTTCTGATCGGTTCGGTCCTGCTGCTCGCCGCGGGCAAGAGATTGATGCAGCGTTTTTATGCAATTTCCGGCTCCGAACTGACGACAGGTGAAGAGGACACCGCTCGCGCTTCGTATGAAGAGCGCAAGGAACTAATGATCAGAGCGTTGGACGCTATTGTTCACTACCCCATTTTTGGCGTTGGCGTAGGAAATTTCCCGGAGTACTCCGGCCTCTGGAAGGAGGTTCATGCCTCGTACCTTCAGACGGCCGCTGAGGGCGGGTTACCAGTTCTGATTTTATATCTACTGTTTTTCTGGCGGGGTTTTGCCAATCTCAAAGTTCTTAAACGCAGTAAGAATCTCGATTCTCAAACCCAGTTGTTCCTCGGAGCCCTGATTAGTTCTCTGGTCGGTTTCATGGTGGGAGCTTGTTTTGCACCGGAATCGTATCAGTTCTTTCCCTACTTTACCGTCTGTTACACATCAGTCTTTCTTGCCATCAACCAGGAGAGGCAAGCATCCGAAGTGCCCTCAGGACGTTCGCCGGTTTTAGGTCGGCGCTTTGCACATGCCTGAGGCGCCATGGGAGGCTACTTGCGTTCGCGGCTGCTGACTGAAATCCTGCCTTATCTCCGCTGTCCAGTTTGCGGCTGCTCGCTTCATGAGATAGAGCAGGCCGTCTGCTGTTTCTCGTGCCGGAAAAAGTTTCCGTTGGTGCGTGGAGTCCTGCGCTTTGTGGATTCCGGCAACTACGCTGACAGCTTCGGGTATCAGTGGCAGAAATTCTCTCGCACTCAGCTTTGGCCACCGTTTTGTGAGCGCAACCTGCGCAGAAAGACTGCCTTATCTGAAGAAGATGTCCGCGGCAAACTCGTTCTGGACGTAGGTTGTGGCATGGGACGGTTCGCCGAAGTTATCACGCGATGGGGAGGCAGAGTTATCGGAGTTGATTTTAGCGCGGCCGCGGAGGTTGCAGCCAGCAATTTGGCTGACCGCGATTTCTTGGCTATTCAGGCAGATGTCTTTTCTCTCCCCTTTGCCCCGGAAATCTTCGACTGCATCTATAGCGTTGGTGTGCTTCACCATACTCCCGACTGCGAAAAGGCGTTTAAGATCCTGCCACGATATCTGAAACCCTGTGGCGCCATTGCAGTGTGGGTTTATAGCGGCTATAACAAGTGGTATCGTTTCAGCGACCAATACCGCAAAGTTACCACCCGTATTCCACCTCGCAAGCTGCATTTCTTTTTACGTATAGTTGTACCCTGCTTGTATTGGACCAATAGAGGACTGAGGACCATTCCGCTTGTCGGGAACGCACTTGCTGGTCTGATTCACCATGTTTTCCCGGTAAATCAATGCCCAAACCCTGAGATCAGGATTCTTGACACGCTTGATTGGTATTCCCCAGCATATCAATCGAAACACACGTACGAAGAAGTGTTTCGCTGGTTTGAAAACTGCGGATTGGAGCATCTATCTGTCGCTGACGTGTCGATCGGGGTCAAGGGCTATGCCCCGGCTCGGACCGAGACATTTCGGGAATTACCCCAAGCATTTCGCGAAGAGTCGGTCGGGTTTAAAGGCGCCAAGCTCTTATGACTCGATCAAATCCAAAGGGGTTTTCCGCGAGAAAGAAGGCGTTTCGGACCCTGCGGTGGTTTCCGTCCTTTGCCTGGCAACGACTCACACGCCGAGAACCGCGGGGCATCACCCATCTCATCATTGCGCTGGCTGACCATTTTGAGCCTGCGATCCTTCCCCAAAATGGCTCCGCTCGCGCATCCTATGGTGAGCAAGAGCGGCGCTTGGAAGACTGGAGCCGTTGTTATCCAAGGTTCATCGGCGATCTTCGCGATCATGACGACCGTCCGTTTGTCCACACATACTTCTATCCGGCCGAGCAATACGACCGTGGATTGCTGCAACATCTGGCGGCGCACTGTGATGCGGGTTGGGGAGAAATTGAAGTTCACTTGCACCATGGCTTGACGCATCCAGATAGCGCAGAAAGCGAACGGCGACAGTTAATTGCATTTCGCAACGCTCTAGCCTCGGAACACTGTAGCCTGTGCTATTTGGATGGATCCGGGCCACCCCGTTACGGTTTTGTTCATGGAAATTTCGCCTTGGCGAATTCGGCCGGCGGGTACAACTGCGGAGTTGACTCGGAATTGCAGGTCCTGGCCGACACTGGCTGCTACGCCGATTTCACTTTGCCGCCGGGCCTATACCACGTCGCGCATATTCCCAAGATCAACTCGCTCTATGAATGTATTCCGCCGTTGCATCGGCGAGCGGCGCATCGGCACGGTCGAGATCTTCAAGTTGGTCGCGCACCCGCAATTTTTCCGCTAATGATTCAAGGGCCTCTCATGCTGACCCTGACTCACCCTGATGGGCGCCGCATCACCGCTGTCGAAAACGGATCGCTGACCGTCAAGAACCCGCCGAACCTGCACCGGCTCGGACTTTGGAAAAAAGCAGGCATTCGAGTGAAAGGACGTCCCGACTGGTTGTTCATCAAGTTGCAATGTCATGGCATGGACCCACGCGACAAAGACGTGATGTTGGGAGCAACCGGTCGCCGTTTTCTACGCCAGCTCGTCGACGGCGCCGAACAAAGGTCCGAGAGGCTCCATTTCGCGTCCACCCGGGAGATGGTGAACATCATTTTAGCCGCGTGCGATGGAAGAGAAGGGAACCCTGGAGACTATCGCGATTACAGGCTCAAACTTCTGCGCAAGTGTTCGACCTCTGATTCTTTCGCGGGTGCAGCCCCAATTGCCATGAAGGCGTAACTACGATGTGCGGAATTGCCGGGATCGTTAGCCCAGAGAGCGACCAATTACCAACTGGTGACGTGCTTCGCCAGATGTGCCAGACGCTCGTGCATCGTGGTCCCGATGACGAAGGTCTGTTCGTCAAGAGTGGAACTGCGTTAGGAATGCGCCGGCTAAGCATCATTGACTTATCTGGCGGACACCAGCCTATATTCAATGAAGATCGCACTGTATGGATTGTTCTCAATGGTGAGATCTATAACTTCCGCGAACTTCGCAACGAGCTTGAGAGCAAGGGGCACCGCTTCCGTTCCCGCTCCGATACCGAAGTGATTGTGCACCTTTATGAAGAGCTGGGACCAGAATGTGTTCACAAGCTTCGCGGCATGTTTGCTTTCGCTTTGTTTGACGAGCAGCGTCGCTATTTTCTGCTGGCGCGCGACCGGCTCGGCAAAAAACCGTTGCATTACGCGCTGTGGCGGGGACAACTCCTGTTCGCCTCGGAAATGAAGGCAATCATGGAGGTTGTTCCCGAGCTTGCCAGCGTAAACCAGAAAGCTCTCTTGCAGTATTTCTATTTCGGCTATATCCCAGACCCAGAAACAGCGTTTAACGGAATTCACAAGCTTCCGCCCGGACATATCCTAGAATTCAAAAACAGCCAAGTTCACATTCGCAGGTATTGGGACTTGCCAGACTACGGAACGTGCTCACCTGCCACTGAGGAAGAATGTCTCGCCGAATTGGAATCAAAACTTGACGAGGCGGTCCGCATCCGACTCATTTCTGATGTGCCGCTCGGGGCTCTGCTGAGCGGGGGTACGGATTCTTCCACGATCGTCGCGCTAATGGCGCGCGCCAGCGCGCGTCCGGTCAAAACATTTTCGATCGGCTTCCGCCATGCCGACTTCAACGAAACCGACTGCGCTCGGATAGTCGCAGAACGGTTCTCGACGGAACATCATGAGCTGATCCTGGAACCGAACGTTATCGAGGCGCTTGAGTCTTTGACTCAGTCGCTGGAGGAACCTTTCGGCGACTCATCAATGCTGCCGACCTATTATGTTTCGCGCTTGGCAAGGAAGCACGTGACGGTCGTGCTTTCCGGGGACGGCGGGGACGAGGCGTTCGCCGGATATGATCGGTACCGCATCCATCTTCGCGAACGGTCGAAGTATCCGGTCCCGCAATGGGCGGGCCGCATATACCGCGACAGCATATATCCGCGACTCCCCTACGGTTTCCCGGGACGTAACTTCGCTTACAGCCTGTCACTCCCCTGCTCGGAGCGTTACATTGAGGCAGTTTCGATTCTTCCCGCGCACCGGAACTATACTCTTCTCTCCCAGGATTTTCTGAATTCATTTGACGCCGACCCGTTGGACTCATTTCGTCAATTCATCGTCAAAGCCCCAGCAAAGGATCCATTGAGCCGAGCCTTGTATCTCGATACAAAGACCTACCTTCCCGGAGATATTCTGACGAAAGTCGACCGCATGAGCATGGCGGCATCTCTTGAAGCGCGCGTCCCTATGCTCGATCATATTTTGCTTGAGTGGGTCACGTCCTTGGCGCCGAAATGGAAGATGGGCCATGGAAGACAGAAGTACATACTGACAAAATTAGCGCGGCGCCTTGGAGTGCCTGACATCGTATTACAGAGGCCGAAGCGCGGATTTGCTCTGCCTCTGGTGCATTGGATGAGGCGCGAACTCAAGGAATTGGTGCTCACTCTATTGCTGGATTCCAGCACCCTCAACCGGGGATACTTCAACAAGGCAGGAATACAGCGCTTGCTGGACGCATTTTTTCGTGGAGAGACCGATGATTGCCACGAGATTTGGCGCCTGCTGATTTTCGAACTCTGGCACCGAAATTTCCTCGAGAAAATCAGAAGTCGTAATTCTGGAGCGCAAACGAGTTGGGCATCGACCTTGCCAGCGAGGGCGGGATGACTGGGTCAATCTCGGATACAACTTCGAATTCCTCCCAACTCGTGTTTCTGATGACGAACAACTTTGAAACTGGCGGGAGTGAACGCCAATTTGTTGAGCTGGCTAGATCTCTCGCGAACACGTCGTTTCGGCCCAAAGTCGGTTGCATTGCGAAACGCGGACCCCTGACTGGAGCTTTCCCGGATGCGATGGAGTTTCCCGTGGGAGGGAACTTATATGGAATCCGCTCTCTTCGAACGCGTTACCAACTGGCGCGCCATCTCAGGCAGTCGCGGGTCGCAATCGCGCATGCGTACGACTTCTATACAAATCTGCTATTGATTCCCGCTGCGAAAGTTGCGTGCGTGCCGGTCGTGATTGGAAGTCAGAGGCAGTTGGGCGATCTTCTCAGCCCCGCGAAAGCTCGGGCGCAATTGGCTGTTTTTCGTCTCACGGATTGCGTAGTCTGCAACTCGCGGGCAGCCGCAGACCGACTCATCGCAAAAGGCCTGCCAGAAAATCGGATTGTGATTATTGCGAATGGACTGGGCAGTCACTGGTTTCTTCCAGCGTCCCCCCTGCTCGATCGTTTGCCTTCGCTGTTTCGTGTCGGCATGATCGCGCGAATGAACGCGACCTCGAAGAATCACCACTTGTTTCTGCGCGCAGCAGCCGCCATCAGTCGCAAATTTCCGGTCATGGAGTTTATTCTTGCCGGAGACGGCCCCCTTAGGCCGGAACTTGAGTTCTTAGCGAGACAATTGGGGATCCGCAAGCATGTGCGTTTTTTGGGAGATCGTCGCGACATCCCCGCAGTGCTGGCTTCCCTTGATGTCTCTGTCCTTCCGTCTTCCTCCGAGAGTTTATCCAATGCGATCCTCGAGTCGATGGCTGCAGGGGTTCCGGTGATAGCTACGAATGTTGGGGCGAATCCCGAACTGCTTGCGAACGACCGCGGAATTCTCGTCCATCCCGATGACGCCATCGCTTTGGCAAAGGCAATCGAACAGCTCTTTCTGAACTCAAGGATGCGGTCGGAACTTGGTAGCAATTCCAGGACATTTGTCCAATCAAATTTCAGCATGGAGGCCACGCTGAAGCGCCACGAGGAACTTTATTCGAGCCTTCTGCAGAAAAAAGTCCAGCAGCGTACAAGCCATCGCCCATCGGGTATGTCGATGGAGGTTAACGGTTATCGCGCTGCGCGCGTCGCTATCATTGCACCGTCATCACGTTATGTGGGCGGGCAATCTGTTCAGGCGGAGTTGCTCTTTGATTCCTGGCGCGGCGATCCCGAAGTCGCTGCCTCAATGATTCCCATGGATCCATCGTTGCCAAGAGGGTTAGAGTGGGTCCAGGCGGTACCGCTGCTTCGCACCATAGTGCGCTATCCTTTTTATTCGGCAACATTATGGCAAAAGCTTGACCATGCCGACATTGCGCACATTTTTTCGGCTTCGTATTGGTCTTTCTTGATAGCCTCTGTTCCTGCTTGGTTGGTTGCCAGACTGAGGGGGAAAAAAGCTGTACTTCATTATCACAGCGGAGAAGCCCGCGATCACCTACGGCGTTTTCGTTCGGCCCGTTTCATACTCCCGAAGTTCGATCGGCTGGTAGTGCCCTCTCAATATCTAGTGGATGTGTTCCACGAATTCGGCATTCGTGCCCAGGTTGTGCCGAACATCGTCGATTTATCACATTTTGCCTTTCGCCCGCGGCTGCGGCTGCGTCCACATCTGATCTGTACCAGAGGTTTCCATCCTTACTATTGCATCGATCAGGTGGTGCAGGCTTTCGCCGAAGTCCGACGCGAGTTCCCGCAAGCGCGATTGGACCTTCTGGGGATGGGTCCCATGCAGGCGGAAATTCGCGACCTGGTCGCGCAGCTTAAGCTCGGTGGAGTTAACTTCTGCGGCGTAGCATCTCGGCTGGAGATCGCCCGCTTCTATGAGCAGGCGGACATCTTCATCAATGCGTCTGTATTGGATAACATGCCAGTTTCGTTTCTTGAAGCGTTTGCTTCCGGAACACCCGTAGTGAGCACGGCCCCAGAGGGGATGCGCTATCTGGTCGAACATGGACGTACAGGGTTGTTGTCTGAACCGGGTGATGTGCCCGCTTTGGCGCAACACGTGATCCGTCTCTTACGAGATCCCGATTTTGCGCTTGGGATCGCTAGCAACGCTCACGAGGAGTGCCGGCGGTACTGTTGGAGCGTAGTGCGTCAGCAATGGCTTGAGATCTATCGATCACTTGCGGATCGCTGTTACGAACCGGCCGAGCAGACAGTCGACGACCGTTGGTTAGCTGGTTGCTCAGAAAGTCGCTCTCCTGTTGTCGAAAAGGCGCGGCTTCCAACCGCGGCGGAACTGCCGAAGTGAAGCTCATGCCTTTTTTTAAAAAAGTTCTCTGGATGCCATTGCTCGGGCCAGTGCTCGGCGCTGCTCTGCTCTGCGGGGCCGCGCAGGGGGCTCAGAGAGCGACTGGCGGAGATCATTCGACCCAAAACCTTCCGCTCTCTCCGGCTCCTGCCGACAAAAACGATAAAGAGCCCTCGGATCTCTCGCAATCCTGCGGTCCGCCGGATTACAAATGCTCCTACGACGGAGTCGATCCCAAGCCGCTGTGCACCGATTGCTCTTTCCCACCAGTTCCTGACATGAGTGCTGAACCGAACGCGGTCTGGTACGACAAGACCTTTGGCGCTGGCCGGGGGAATCCGATTGTTCGTTGTACATATCCCGATATGAACGGACGAAGCAATCATACCTACGTTATCGGATCCGGAGGCTCGGGCGACAGTCACGGTATCGGAGTCGCGGGGGGTTCTCCGCCCTCCTATCGGCTGATCATCGGTGATACTCACGGCGCCTCCCATCCGTTCACGTTTACACCCGACCCGGTTCATCCGACGTGCCATCCTACGTATCCAATGTGGCTTTTCGGAATTGGCGACGGAACCTTCAGTTGGATTACTCCCCATCTTTATTATGAGTTCAGCGATTTCAAGGTAAAAACTCTGGATCTAGGGAGCCCGAAGCCGCCGAAACGAATCGCGATTCTCGATTTCCAGCAGATTCTCCCGCGCGACGGACCAGACTGGCCGGGCCCGGGCCAACTCGTCCCCCTAGGCACAATTATTCGGCCGCGCAATGAAAATCGAGGCAAGTACCTCTATCAAACAAGCTGTCATGGCGGTCATCCAGATTGCGCTCCTGGCAGGACCGGAGATATCCCCCCCAAGTTTCATCAGGGGGTGATGACCAACAGTCCTGACGGGACTGTCTTATGGCGCAATATTGGTCCCGGATTCAAATCTCCGCCGACCTGGTCCACAATTGGCGGAGTATCGACCGACGATGATGTATTCGCTGAGGGATTCTCCGACGCGAAGGGACAAGGCGGAATCGGCGCGATCTTTGTAACCGCGTACAAGCGGAGCACGAATACCTACTACTTATACAACGTTGGAACGGGAATCATTTCATACTTCAAATGCATGAGCGGTCGCGGCTTCAAATGCTCAGGCGGGTCATGGCAGGAAAGCATCGTCGGGATGACTAACCTGCCGGACCGATTTCTTCTCCATAACGTCAAAGTGAACAAAAGCGGCGAATGGGTTGTGATAGTACAAGAGGAATGCAAGTTCAACTCTTGTTGGATTGTTTCCGGCAGCTTTGGGCCCTATTTCTGGAAGCTAAGCACGACTGAAGCCAAAGTGAACAAAGTCATCTCCCATCCCCTAGGCCACTGGACCGAAGGATTCCATCTCTTCGCGAACGCGGACGCCGAGCCCGGAGCAAAACTCAGTGGCCGAAGTTTTGAGGATGCCGCGAGCCCTTTTGTGTTGAACGACACTCCAAACCCAGGTCTGCCAATTCAGGCAGGCGATGAGCATCCGTCCTGGAACTACAACGACGGTTCCGATACAACTCCGATCTGCACGGAAGTGGTCGGCTTCGACTGGCCATATCTTGCCCCCGACGAGAACGAAGTGGTCTGTTATGGCACGAACCCAGGGCCGGACTGCTCCTCGCCCGGTCACGCCTTGTGTCGCAATGTCACGAAACGCTTCTTCCACACCTACAATCCGGTGACCTGCGATCAAAATAATGGCTTCTGGGGCTGCTGGGGGATCGGCGTCCTCTCGCAGGATGGAAAGTACTATGCATTCACCAGCAACTGGGGAGACACCCTGGGCTCGACTTCAAGCGGTGGCCCGGGGAGTTGCCGCGGCGGTTTCAATTTTCAAACGAATCACCTTTATCATGTTGGCGATGTCTTTGAACCCGCCAACGGAATCAATTCCCATCCCAATTCGAGTTTCAATGTCTATCGTGTAACCGTAGCCGGGAGTTCTGCGAAGTATCCGCACGGAGCTTGGCCAACCGGCTGGAGGTTCAAGCACAATCGCTGGCAGGGCTTTTACCAAAATGGTGACACCGTTCTTCCGCGCGCCGCCAATCCCTGTATTCACGCGTTCCGGGTTACAAGCGGCGGAGGTAGTCCGAACGGCTCTGAGCCGCCGAACTGGAAAAAGGCTTATCACTACGCAGGATCATGCAGTTCCGTTAGCGCCGGTGCGACCATCACAGACGGCGACATCACCTGGACCGACATCGGCGAATATGTCCTGGGAACCATGCACCTGGAGAACATAGGCCACGACGATTGCCGCTCCGATGTGTTTATTGGAGCCCTGAGGTAGAAGTCAGGCTGCGGGCTCATCGAACAGCATCTTCCTGTCACAGCTCCTCCAGCATCGGAACGCAAGCTGTACGCTGCAAGCTGCCAACAGGTACTTACTCCACTGAATCAGATAGGGATACCGGGGTTCTTCTTCCACCATGTAATACATTAGCGGATACACGATCCAAATCGCGAGTAGCGCGTATCCGATCAGTTGCTTTTGCCTGACCAGGAAGATCAATGCAGGAATGCTGATGAGCGAGAGCAGCGCCATAATGATCGTCTGAAGTGGCCGCTTCATTACCGGGAACCAGAAGTAGTACATTCTTTGCAGACTGAGCCAAAGAAACTGTTTCGGGTGAGTTCGAATCCACAGTTCAACTTTGTTTTTCATTTCTTGCTCGAAGGCTAGCTCACCAATCGTTCTGGCCCTAGCCCGTTTCTCCGGGCTCGCAAAGGGATGATATTTGTAAAATGACGCAATGTTATCTTTGAACATCGGACGCGCGTCGTCATTATTGGACAGAAGCAGTTCCAGCGGCAGGTTCGATCGCGTCCACACCCAGCCGCCCAGCACCAACCGGTTTCGCAGGGCCCAGGGAAAAAGCGTAATAACGATCAACACAATCGCGATCAAGGCAAACCGCAGGTATTTCGAACCGAACCTCGCATGGAAGAGAAAGTAACCCGCGACCAGCAAAGTGGCCACAATCGACCCCAGGCCCGCGCTGACCAGCATGGCCAATCCCGATAAGACGCCGGCCCAAACGGCTTTCCCCAGCGAGAAGTCCGCTAAATACCAGCACCTCATGAAGAAAGTGAACACCAGCAGACATGCCAGACCAGCCATGGCCGCCTCGAACGAACCTTTCGTCTCCGCCCAGCGGTTGGCAATGAGCACAGCTGCGAAGATTCCCGCGGTGAACTGCACTCGCCGATCGAGGCCACAAACATCCGCGAGCAGGGGAAGCAAGGCCCAGGTGAGCGAAGCGAGGAGGCAACTCAACACTTCCTGTGCAATCTCGCCTTCCATCCCTATCCCGAACGCGCGATAGACAAGGCTTAAAACGAGCGGGTAGATCGGGGACATGTGTGCCGTAGGGGCGCCATTGCCGTAGGCGTCAGCGAATCCCTGCCCCTGCGCAAGCGACACTGCCACATGCACTACCTCTTCGTCTTCCCTCACAGTATAGGATCGAGTCGCAACCAGGAGACCAATGCGTATAGCAAACGAAAGCAGAAAGACAGCGATGCAAACAACGTAAATCGGACGCCGCCGCCCGTGCGCCTTACAGGTTGATACCGTCGCACGGTACGTCCGCTGGTCGAATGTTGTCGTCATCGAATACTTTCAGGGATCGACTTCACAAGGCCGCTTCTCCGATCCCCAGCGTCGAGCAGAACCCCTGACGCGGCTAGGCGGGCTAACGGATCCTTCCAGCTCGCTGAATGAACACTCCTATGCCGGATGCGCGTCGCCGGTATGCGCCGAGTAGTAAGCTTCGCGTTCCGCTCCCAGCTTGCGCCCCTGCTCGTTGAAGCGGCGCAGGCGGATCACTCCGGCGCGTTGCATCGCGAATTCCAGGGTTGTGCCGAGAACTCCGAATCCGTACTTTACGCTGCGGCGAAAGTTGATCGACGATGCTTGCTGAAAATATTTCGTCGGACACGAGACTTCACCGATGCGAAAGCCGAAATGTACGCACTGCGCCAGCATCTGGTTGTCGAAGACGAAGTCGTCGGAATTCTCCAGCAGCGGCAGGCGCGTCAGCACTTCGCGGCCGAATGCCCGATATCCGGTGTGATATTCAGAAAGCTTCACGCCCAGAAACAGGTTCTCAAACGCTGTCAGGAGCCGGTTCGCGACATATTTGTAAAGCGGCATGCCGCCCCGCAGCGCGCGTCCGCCGATGATGCGCGACCCCAGCACCACGTCGTATACACCATACGCAATCATGCTCGCCATCGCCGTTAACAGCAGGGGAGTGTACTGATAATCCGGGTGCAGCATGATCACCACGTCGGCCCCCGCCGCCAGCGCCTCGCCATAACAAGTCTGCTGATTGCGCCCATAGCCGTAATTGCGGTCGTGCTGAAAAACCAGAAGGCCCATCCTCCGGGCCAGATCGGCGGTCTGGTCCCGGCTGTGATCGTCCACCAGAATGCGGATGTCGACCAGGTCCGGTAATTCCGCTACCGTAGACTCCAGCGTCTTCTCCGCATTATATGCGGGCATGACGACCGCGATCTGTTTCCCGTTGATCATGGATTAGCTCCTCGTTCTCGCGCTCGGCACATGAGCGACGTTGAACAGCTCTCATGAGTTATTAGCTAGGGCTCTCGGTGTCGCCCACCTTTCAAGCACTAGCTGCACACCGTAGGCAGCCAGCAAGTACTTGCTCCACTGAATTCCATAGACGTAGCGAGGATCGACTGCAACAACGTAGTACACCAGTGGATACGTGATCCAAACCGCCAGCAACGCATATCCAAGTAGTTCCCCTCGTCGGACTAGGGGAGATTAGCGCCGGAATGCTGGCCAAGGAGAGCAGTGCCATCACAATCGTCTGCAGGTGCCTCTTCATCCTGAGAAACCAGAAGTAGTACATCCTTTGCAGCGTGAGCCATGCGAACCGCTTCGGATGAGTTCGAATCCAAAGAATAACCTGGCTTTTCAGCCCATGCTGCCACGCAAGCTCCCCGATTCGTTTTGCAATCGCCCGCTGCCCGGGATTCTCGAACGCATAGTACTTGAATCCTGCTACGTGGTTCTCCATAGTCATCGGGAGCGCGTCGTCATTGTTGGACATCAGTAACTCCAGCGGGAAATTCGATCGTGTCCATACCCAGCCACCGAGCACTAGTCGATTACGCAGCGCCAGGGAAAAAGCGTGACGACGATTAGAGCGAGCGCGACGAATGCAAAACGCAGGTATTCGATACCCGGCCTCCTGCGGAAAACAAAACAGCCCGCGATCAGCAAACCAATCACCATCGAACCCAGCGACGCGCTGGTCAGCATGGCCAATCCAGATAAAATGCCGGCCAGAACCGCTGTGTGCATGGAGAAGTCGGTCGAATACCAGCAGCTTATGAAGAAAGTAAATACCAGCAGGCACGCTAGACCGGCCATCGGCGCTTCGAATGACCCTTTCGTCTCTGCCCAACGATTGACTATCAGCACTGCTGCCACAATGCCCGCAGCGAGCCCAACTCTTCGATCGAGGCCACTAATTTCTGCGAGCAAAGGAAGCAGCGCCCAGGTGAGGGAAGCGAGAAGGCAGGCTAGTACCTCCTGCGCAATCGCACCTTTCATGCCCGTCCCAAAGAGGCGAAAGACGGAACTCAAAAGGAGTGGATACAGCGGGGATACATGCGCAGTCGGAGCCCCGTTTCCGTAGGCATTGGCGAATCCGTGTCCCTGTGCGAGCGACACCGCCACGTGTATCAGTTCCTCGTTCTCCCGCTCCGCATAGGACCGGGTGACCACGAGGAGTCCGATGCGTATCGCGAACGAAAGAACAAATACGCCGAGGCACGCGACGTAAATCGGACGGCGGCGTCCTGTCCCTTTCCGCGTTTGTTCGGTAGTTGGATAAGTCTGCCGATCTAAGGTTGTCGTCATCGAATCTCGCCGGTAGGTTTTGGGATAGCAGTACGCTCTTTACGGCTTTCCCCCCCGAACCCCCAAAGCTGGCTGCGCGGCATAGTACATCGTCATTGTTAACGTGCCGTTACCCCTCAGGGACTATCTCACCGGCCGCGCAAAATTCATGCCCCGTTACATTACGGCGACTGGTGTGTGTCAGATTCCCGCAACTCTGACCAACAATTTTTCTCGCCATAGGAGGCATTCTGTGGAACGCCATCCAGGATCATTCCAGACCAGGCGCGCCATACGAATTCCGTGGCACGGGCGCAATTCGAGGAGATCATCGTCCACCGGCCGGACAGCAAGTTAATTGTCGAGACCCGCTATATCCGGGTCCCTCGCCCTTAAGTGCGCTGCCAGCCCTTCGAAACGCTCACGGGTCAGAAAAAAGTAATTCTGGCTGCGCTCCCCGGGTTTCCGCCGGCGCAATCGCGCGCCATCAAACCAATACGGCTCATACCCGTTTTCTCGAAAGAGCTCAAACACGTGAGCCGCCGGACTTCCAGCTTTATCCGGATTCGCCAAGATCTCAATCAGGATTCCGGGCCTTGAGCGTCGAATGGTTTGCAAAGCTCCGCGCAGGCACGGCAATTCGTGATAGTTGACATCGCATTTGATGAAAGAAATCTCTTCCGCACGATTGGCGAACAGCGAATCCAGAGTGCAGACCGATACATCGACCCGCCGACAATCAGCCTTAGCCCGCTTGGATTCCAGGGTCGCATCATAGTGACACTCGCTGCCCCAGCGGTAACGGGGAATGGCAATGCTGGCCACGCCGCATGAATCCGAGAGTGCGCAATCGCATAACTCGACATTCGCGAGCTTCAGTTTCCTCACGTTATGGGACAGGTATTCATAAATGGGCGGATTCGGCTCGAAACTGTAGACTTTGCCGAATGGCCCAACGGCTCGGGAAAGAAATCGCGTGTACCCTCCGATCGACGCTCCGATGTCGACCACGTGATCGCCGGCCCGAATCAGCTGTTTTACGACCGACGCGTCGCGCTCCTGCCAATCGTCGGGCAAGTGGGCCAACAAGTAGGCATAGTAGCTTTTTCTCAGCCGATGAAGAGCCCGTTGCGGAAGCAGGGTTACGGCAGCGCGACCCAGAATGACTTTCGGATTCCACTCCGATTCGGTCGACAGCAGCCGGCGTCCGATGGCATTGAGAGCGCTTGGCATACGTCTACCCGAAGTGAAATTGAAACACGCCGCGATTAAGGGAGTATGAATTTACGCCCCGATTCTGCCTGTTCACCCTGCGCCGCTTAAGGGGAGCCCGACTTGTCAAGGCTGCCGTCTTCTCGTTCCGCCGCTGGGTAGGTAGCCATGCGGCCACGGCGAAGGCCGCGATGATGGCCAAAACCGGATCGATAGGAGCGCGACGGATGTCGCCAGACAAAGTGATGTAGTAAACGAGCGGGAAAATGACCGGGAACGACATGAGCAGCCAGAAGTATTCGCGTCGCTTCCCTCGGAGGGTGATCAATCCCCCAAGCATCATCACCAATAAAACGCAAATGTACAAGAGTTTCACCGTGAAAAGCCACGTGATCGGGTGCGCGAACCTGCGCAGCGGATGCGCGAGGTCAGACCAGAACTTCATCATGCGTCGAGCCGTCACAATTATAAAAGCGCTGGGATGCGCCCTGATCCAGGCGAGCGCCTCACGCTGCTTTTCTTGCACGTACGCGCGCTCGCCTAGAGATGCGAACGCAGCGCGCTCCCCGGCGTCGCCATTCGGGTGCAGCGCTGGGCCGTCGTGATTGTCGCGCCAAAGCTCAAAGCCGAAATTTGAGCGCAGCGGCACGAGGTGGTGGAAGACAACATAGTTACGGACGGTCCAGGGAATGCAACACAGGACGGCGGTCAAGCACGCGAGCGCGGGCAACGTCAGGTGTTTCGAACCCTTCTGCGGCGAGACAAGCCACAATAGAGCTACTGGCATCAACACCAGGAAGCTGGGGTGCGTCATTAACTGCGCGCCCCAAAGCAGACCATACCCGACCCATAGCACAGGCTTTTTCGAATCGCGAACGGCGAGCGTGGCCCACAGAAGCAGAGCGCAAAGAAATCCGGAGAGCGTCGTATACCATATGTTCTTGCAGGCAGTTTCCGCGGCCAGAGGATCGAGAACACAGAGCCATGCGGCCAGTGCGCCGATGCGATCCGCACCTGATCCGTCAGCTACTTGTCCGCCGGAAATTCGACCGCCGGCGATTCGCCTCGCTGCAAAAAACACGGGAAAAATCGTCAGCGCCGAGCAAAGTTCATTGAAAACTACAAAGACGATCAAAGTCGCGCGGGTGTGCAGCCCGAAAGCCAACATATCTGCCGCAAGTATCGCCGGCATGACGGGTGTGAGCCACGCCGTCGGCCCAGCGCCCGGCCATGGCGCGCTGAAACCATGGCCGCTCGCGAGTGACTGTGCGATCCCCACTGCCTCGTAGCCTTCGGTAAGCTGCCAGGCGCTATCAATCGTCATGCGACTGCCATCGCCATGCAGGAAAATCGCGCCGGTCGCCAACCGCATCGTAAGAGCAACGGCGAAAATAAATGCAGGACGCGCAAGCAGGCGCAACAGGGGCTTGGTTGGTGGGCGGATGATCGGCGAATCGAGTTCGAATTTACTTTTGTCCAATAGTGACGGTGTCATAGGGACGCTCGATCGGCAGCCGCAGTACTTCCAACGTCTTGGTGAATGCTCGCGTACCCCAGCCTTCGTGCTGGTAGATATTTCCCAGGGACCTTCCCGGAATATGTCGATGCAGGTGAGCGTCTTCCAAGGATTCGCAGCGGGAGATAATTACGCTGAGGCCCGCGTCCTCATATAACGCCTTCATCCCCTCGGGATAGGCCCGCCAGCAATCGATGGGCTGTTCGTGATAAGGCCAGCTCGCGGGATTGATCGTAATCACGTATCCGCCCGGCTTGCAGATGCGCGCCAGTTCCTTGATCCAGACCCAGGGCTTGCGGACGTGCTCCATCACGTTAGTTGCGATCACGATGTCGGCCGTATCGGAATCGACTGGAAAGGAGTATTCGGTGCCGACGTAAGTCGTGGGGTAACTGGCGTCAATCCCGGCAGTCTCCCAACAGATGGAAGCCTCGTCGACCGCAGGCCGAAGATTCGAGTAAGGCGTCGTACCGGGGCCAATTTCCAACACCCGCATGTTCGGCCGGAAGTACTGCTTCGCATATTTCTTGAAGAGTTTACGAGTATTTACATGCATAGCGGAATTCAGACATTTAGCCACAGGGGGGTGTTTTTCTCCAACCATTTTCACGAGAAATTCACACAGCATTTCCATGCCACCGTTGGGGCTTGAGGTAAACTACCCGTCCCATCTGTATCGACTATGGCCGAAACAGCGATCGAGGTTCAGTCCCTCTCTCCATCGATCCGGCGGCAAGCCCATTTCCCGGTGGCGCCGGCGTTGTTGTTTCTTGTGTGCCTGATCGTTCTGGGTTTTACACGCGCACACTACATGGGCGACACCAATGTCTACACCCAGGCCATTTTGCGCCACGAAAACGGCGCAGCAGATTCCGATTACCGATCGATAACCGGCAATCCGTTTTGGGATTTCGGGCACATCCTCTGGCGGCCACTCGCCTGGCTCTGTTTTCGGCTCACACGGCCGCTAACGCAGTTCATCGCCGATCACAATCCGACGGCAGAGGTCGTCTTTAGTCTGCTTGGAATCAGTCTGGTAGCTGGTCTTCTGGGATTGTTCTTTTTTTATCGCCTGACGAGGAAGGTCACTGGAAATGAATGGGCTGCGGTTTGCGCGACCGTGGGACTACTCTCGGCCGATGCCTTCCTGAACTATTTTCATTCCGGAAACGCATATGTGACCGCCCTCGCCTGTCTGATCGCAGGAATGTACGTTTTGTGGGCTCACGAACCGAAAGGTAATTCATACGCCCAAAGCCTGATGGCCGCGGTTTTGCTTGCGATGGCGGTATTTTTCTGGCTGCCTTATGTGTTTGTCCTGCCAGCTGCCATAGCCGGACCGCTTTTTCTGTATGGAACCGGCAAACGACAGCAACGGCTAGCCATACAGACCATATTGGCCTGTGCTGTCATTGGAGTCGGCGTCTACAGCGCAGCCGCGAGATTCGTTGGGATTCACGATCTGGCTGACCTGAAGGATTGGGCGCTCGCTTCCGGGCATGGTCGAATCCAGCCTGTCGGCTTTCGAGCCGTCGCTCGGCTGGCGATCGGTTTGCCCCGATCGTTCATCGATATGGGCCGCGATGGTATGTGGCTAAAGCGTTATCTGGTTCACGATCCCTACGCTCCGGTCACAATGGGAACTCTGTTCCGCCTGGGCTGGTGGAAGTTTCTTGTCTTCTACGTGCCAGTCATTATTTGTTGCCTTGAACTGCCTCGCACAAGGACCGGACGAAATCTGCTGTGGTTATTGGCTGCTGCGACATTGCCGGTTTTCATTTTTGCGATTTTTATCTTTGAGGCAGGCGCGAGTGACCGCTATCTCCCTCTCTATCCTTTTGCGTTTTTAGCGTTTGGATATGTTCTCGGCGCCAAGGAGACGAGTCGCGCTTCCAAGAGCGTGCTGCTCGTCCTGATCCTTGTAATGATTGCCGTGAATGTTAACGCCACCCGACGGGCCACGGTGGAAAAGCAGAAAGACGAAGCCATGTCGCGGATTCGCGGTCTACTTCCACAACTCGGTCCGAATAGCCTCGTCCTCGCCGTCAACGAGCAGGACAGTCTGGCCGAGTTCCGATTGAATTTTCCCCTTGACCCCATCAATCTGAGCGGAACGCTGCGAACCTATGATGTTCTGGAAATCAATACAGAGCGATTGGCAACTTGGCGACGGGACCTCGCCAAGCGCGTTCTTGCTAGGTGGGATAAAGGCGGCACAATCTGGATTCCTGTGCGATTTCTCAGTCCTCAGCCCCAGCCCGACTGGAATTGGGTGGAAGGCGATGATCCGCGCGTGAAGTGGAGTGACTTGCCGGCGTTTTTCGCAAAACTTCATCGAGGACCGGCAGTGGCGGGCCAGGATGGATTTGAAAAACTCGACGACGACCCCAACAACAGAGAGATCCTTCAGGAGGTCGTTCAACAACGGCGCGATGCCGAACATTCCATGTCAAGCGTTCAAGATGACAGTTCAGGACGGAATGTCATGAGCCATCCTCACATTTCACCAAGACGAAGCCATCACCAATGGGTCTTAAGCATCTTCGCATCCGACCTGTGGCCCTTCGTTTCGTGCCACGAGAGCAACGTAGGGGTTTATTGAGAAAAACAGCATGGCGATTCACGAATTGCTGCGTTACGGCCAGCGCCTAGCGGGAATGCCAAGGGATGAACTGCTCGATCGCAGCCGGCAAGCGGTTGCGAAGCGATCGGATGCGGCACTCCATTTGCTGCGCTACTCCTTTGCAAAGAATTCGCGAAAGCACACGGCGTCTGTGCCTGGTAGTTTCTTCTTTGCTCCCGAGTCGGTCGATGCAATCCTTGAGTTGATTCGGCAGCGGCTTCCCGGACGTGCAGAACAGATCGTCGAGGAAGCGGAGCAAATCCTTCAACACCGTTTCGACTTGCTGGGGTACGAGTCTCTCAACTATGCCAATCCAACGAGTCGGGACCTCGATTGGCATTGGGACGCGGTTCACGGAAAGCGTGCTCCCAAGAAAGCGTTTCATCGAATTCGCTATCTTGACTATGACGAGTGCGGCGATTCCAAGATCATCTGGGAACTAAATCGCCACCAGCACTTCGTGACGCTGGCCAAGGCATATCGCTTCACCAATGACCTGCGCTATGTTGACGAGATTTTCCGGCAGAAACAGCATTGGCAAGATCAGAATCCATATCCGCGGGGAATCAATTGGGTCAGTAGCCTGGAAGTCGCCTTTCGGAGTTTGTCTTGGCTCTGGACTTATTATCTTCTGCGCGGATCGCCGGGCATTCCAGACTTTCGCGGGGAGTGGCTTCGAGACTTCGCCCTGAACGGACGGCACATCGAGCGTTACCTCTCAACCTACTCTTCTCCAAATACGCACCTGTTGGGTGAAGCGCTGGGACTTTTTTTTCTTGGTGTCCTATGTCCAGAATTGCCGGCGGCGGCACGTTGGAAGTCTGTAGGCTGGCAGATTTTGTTGCGG
>Ga0335073_10002554_pt1 | contig 24960 bp, 18 predicted proteins | sample Lox_Sample_22_FD_207093 | JGI IMG/M metagenome (GOLD analysis project Ga0335073, IMG submission 207093) | Soil microbial communities from Loxahatchee National Wildlife Refuge, Florida, United States - Lox_Sample_2.2 | ecosystem: Environmental > Terrestrial > Soil > Wetlands | place: USA... | reverse complement strand
TGCGCCCGCAGTGCGCGAGGATCTCCGGGCCGTGCACGTACTTTTCCGTCGGCATGTGCCCGGTCTCTTCGAGCAGCGGCATGTACACCATCGACGCCGTGTCGCACTGGGCCCCGGGATAGCGGTTCCAGTACCAGGTGCCGCCGAAGTCGCCGCCCTTCTCGATGATCCGGACGTCGACCCCGGCCTCCCGCAGCCGCGCGCCGGCCACCAGCCCGGCGAACCCGCCGCCGACGCAGACGACGGTCCGGTGATCGGCCCGCGGCGCCCGCTCGGTCCGCGGCGTGTACGGGTCGTCTAGGTACCGCGCGTAGTCGCCGGTCAGGCGGAGGTACTGGTCGTTGCCGTCGGGGCGGAGGCGCTTGTCCCGCTCCTCGGCGTACTTGCGGCGCAGCGCCGCAGTGTCGATCGGCCCAGTGTCGACCGGCCCAGTGTCGATCGTCATCTCCGCCTCCGTCAGATGCCACGCGACGGTGTCATCCTGTCACTCAGGTGTGCCATTCGCAACGGCGCGGTGTTAGCATCGGCCCGTGAAACAGGCGATGCTTTACGCCCCGTCGCTCATCGACCAGCAGCGTGAGGTCGCCCAGGCGCGCATCCTTCGCGCCGCCGGCGCGGCGCTGGCCGCGCGAGGCCTGGCCGCGACCGTCGACGACGTCGCCGAGGCGGCCGGGATCAGCCGGCGCACGATCTTCCGGCACTTCGCCACGCGGGAGGCGTTGTTCGTCGCCGTGATCAGGGCGGGCGTGCGGCGCTACGCCGAGCAGATCCCGGCGCCGCCCGACGATGATGACCTGCGCGGCTGGCTGGTGGAGATGCTCACGGTCACGCACCGGCTCAACGCCAGCAACGGCCGGGTGTTCTGGGATCTCGTCGGCGTGCGGGCCGCCGACCTGTCGCCGGACCTGGCGCTGGTCGCGGAGGAATGCCGGGAGAGCCGCAACCGGTTCGCGGCCACCGTGTCCGGGCTGATGTGGCGGGCGCGCGGCGGGCCGGGCGTGCCGCCGCAATGGCTGGTGGACGCCGTCGCCGTGCAGTTGTCCGGGTTCACCACCCAGTCGCTGGCCGGTGACGCCGGCCGCTCCCCGGACGAGGTCGCGCTCGTGTCGGCCCAGGTGATCGAGGCCGTGCTGGCCTCCGCGCTCCCCCGCCCGGCCTGATCCGGCTGATCGAGACCGGCGCCGGCCGGGCCGGGCTCCTCGCCCCGCCCCGATCCCCGTCGTCGAGACCGGCGCTACCCTGGGCCGGGGCGTTAAAGAAAAATGTTTGGGTATTTCCGCACCGTTCCCGGGCTCGCCCTATTTGATTTCTGGTCCATTTGAAACTGGATTTCGGCTGCGATACTGCGGGAATGCGTGAGCCCGACCAGGAAGTGCTATCCGACGTTGCCGGCGTAGGGCGGCGGAGGTTCTTGTCCGTCGGCGGCGGGGTGCTGGCCGGGGCGGCGGCGATCGGCCTGACCCGGCCGTCGCACGACCTCGCCGACGTGAGCCTGACCAGGCCCTTGGCGATCCGCCGGACGGACCGGATCTTCCCGGGCGACCCTCGCTACGACACCATGCGGATGGGGTTCAACCAGCGCTGGGTGGGCGCTCCCGCTTATGTCCAGCTCGTCAACAATGCGCGCGACGTGGTCGATGCCGTGCAGCGGGCGTTCGACCGGCGCCTGCGCATTACCGTGCGCAGCGGCGGCCATTGTTACGAGAACTGGTCGTCCGGGAATTATGGCGGCGTCATCGTCGACCTGAGCAACATGCAGGACGTGTACATGGACCGGACCGGCCGGGTCGTGGTGCAGGGCGGCGCCACGATGTGGAACGTGTACGCGACGCTGTTCAAGAACTACAACCTCACCATCCCGGGCGGGTCGTGCTACTCGGTCGGGGCCGGGGGCCACATCGTCGGCGGCGGGTACGGGCTGCTGGCCCGGCAGTTCGGCCTGACCGTCGACTACCTGACCGGGGTGGACGTCGTGTGCGTCGACCGGCGCGGCCGGGCCCGGCTGGTGCGGGCGCGCCGGGGCGACCCGAACACCGAGCGGCTGCTCTGGGCGCACACCGGAGGCGGAGGCGGGAACTTCGGCATCGTCACCGCCTACTACTTCAGCGGGCTGCCGAATCCGCCCGGGCAGGTGCGCGTCGCGATCACGACCTGGCAGTGGAAGGACCTCATCGCGAAGCCGGAAAGCTTCGCCGCGTTGCTGCGCAACTTCGGCCGGTTCCACCTGGCCAACAGCTCCCCGTCGAGCCCGTACCGGGGCCTGTTCGCGCTGATCCACGCGAACCACATGTCGGCGGGCAAGATCTCGATGACGACGCAAGTGGCCGGGCCCTCGTATGGCCTGCTCGAGACGTTCCTCGCCGAGCTGAACCGGGGCGTGGACCCGCCCGCGGTCACGGGCCTCCTCGTCTCGATGCCCTGGCTCCAGGCGACCCAGTGGCTGAACGGGTCCGGGCGTAACCAGCGCGGCAAGTACAAGTCGTCGTACATGAAGGAACCGTTCCCCGAGCGCCAGATCCGGGCCATCTACGCCGCGCTGACCGACCCGGGCTACGACAATCCGCAGGCACTGCTCCAGATCGACTCCTACGGTTGCCGGGTCAACGCCGTGTCGTCGCACGCCACGGCCGTGCCGCAGCGATCGTCGATCATGAAGCTGCAGTACCAGACCTACTGGGCGCACGAGGCGGACGACGAGAAGAACCTGCGCTGGATCAACGACTTCTACGCCAGCGTGTACCGCGACACCGGCGGCGTTCCGGTCTCCAACCGGGTGACCGACGGCTGCTTCATCAACTACTGCGACGTAGACCTGCCGTCGAGCTGGCCCACGCTTTATTACAAGTCGAGCTATCCCGCGCTGCAGGTCGTCAAGGCCCGCTGGGACCCGCTCAACGTGTTCCACCACGCGCAGTCCATCGTCCCCGCGACCTGAGGCCGGGCCCGGCGGCGCTCAGTCCGCGATCCCTTAACAAAGGTCCTTAACAACGCCCGCGGCGGCCATTGACGTGCGCGGATTTTTGCGCGTAAACCCCCGGCGCACGGCGAGCGTCTTACCGACCAGCGGCAGCGGAAATGTCGCATGAGGCAGGGGGGCGGATCCATTCCATGCACGGCAATCCAGGCGCTCCACAGCCCGCCGGTGACCGAGGCGCCCGGCCGATGGCAGACGGCGGGCGACCGCGCAAGCGCCGCTCAGAGTCCAGGTTCAGGTCGTGGATGACCTGGTTCACCGGCATCCTGGCGTCGGTCGCGACGATCGTCGCCGCGGGGGCATCCGTCGTCGCGGCGCATCAGACCAGCCGTGTGGACCAGCTGACCATCATCGTCAGACAGCAGCGCCAGCAGCTGCAGGCCTCGGCGGCCAAAGCCGCGTCGCGATCGGCCGCGACGACGCCGTCTACCTCGTCCGGCGGCGCCGCCTTGACCGGCGGAACCTACCTGTCAGCATTGCAGCCCACGATCCAGCAGGCTGACCTGCAGACCGGTGCGCAGACCATGTCGGCCACGGCCTACACGAATAGCGTCACGTTTAACTGTGACGGCCCCATAGATACCGACCAGCCAGACGAGGCGTTCGACGTCGCGGGCCACACTCTATTCCGCGCTGTCGTTGGCATCCCGGACAACACTCAGAACGCCACCAGCCTGAACGAAACGGTCGCCTTGGCCAACCAGAGCGGCAGCCAGCTCATGAAGCCGGTCGTGGTCAGCCTGGGGCACCCGGTCGTTCTCCGGCTGAACATCGCCGGCGTGACCCAACTCGAGCTAACGTGCACCGGTACCGATCCGGAGACTCAGCAGCCGGATAACGGCAATCAGGTCACCCTCGGCAACGCCTACATTTCCGGATAGCGGCCAGGCCTCAACCTGGGCAAACGTCAACAGCGATGACCCTTAGGCCCCGAAGGGTCTTGTTCGGGCACCTGGGCGTCGGCAAGATGTTCCTGTGATTTCAGCCGTTGTCTCGCTATCAGAGGACTTCTGGGCGCTTAGGGGGCCTAACCTCGCATGATGCTCTCTCGTCGTAGGTTCCTGCAGATCTCGGCCGCTTCCTCTGGCCTGGCGATCACCGGGACCGAACTGCTCGGTCAGGCCGTCGCCAACGCATCCAGCACCATTCGCGCGAACGGTTCGCGCGGCATCCGCCACGTCGTCATCCTGATGATGGAGAACCGCTCGTTCGACCACTTCCTCGGCTGGCTGCCCGGGGCCGATGGCCGGCACGACCTGAGGTTCGTGTCCGCGGTCGACGGCAACACCTACCCGAACTACCCGCTCGCCCCGGACTTCCAGGGCTGCGGGTACAGCGACCCGGACCACAGCTGGGAAGGCTTCCTGGTTCAGTACGACTACGGCAGGCTCGACGGCTTCCTGCAGCGGCCGACGACCCCGGCGGACAACGCGGGCGTGACCCTGGCCGCCGCCAACACGTTCCCGATCGGCTACTACACCAACCTGGACCGCCACGGGCGCCGCAAGGCCCTGCCCGACCTGCCGGTGATCGGCGCGCTCGCCGAGAGCTACACCACGCTGGACCGCTACTTCTGCGCGTTCGCGGGCGAGACCTTCCCGAACCGCTTCTACCAGCACGCGGCGCAGACCGACCGGGACCACAACTCCGAGGTCGCGTCCACGCTGCCGACCATCTGGGATCAGCTCTCCCCGATCCCGAACTCGCAGGGCATCCCGACCGGCGGCTACTACTACCGCGACTCGCCCTTCCTCGCCCTGTGGGCCAGCCCGGCCATCGAGCCGGGGGCCACCTTCAAGTACCAGGCGTTCTTTCACCCGTTCTCCGACGCCGACGCGAGCACGGCCGCGCTCTCCGCCGGGACGTCCTTTGTCGCGGCCTGCCAGAACGGCACGCTGCCGAACGTCTGCTACATCGACCCCGCGTTCGACAACGAGGGGACCGGAACGTCCGGCGACGACCACCCCCTGGGCGACATCCGGCTCGGCGAGCGGTTCATCGCCGATGCCTACCACGCGCTCGCCGACAACGGTTACCTCGATGACACGGTCTTCATCGTGACCTTCGACGAATGGGGCGGCTTCTACGATCACGTCCGTCCGCCGCAGGTCATCGACGACACCAACCCGGCCAACGTCATGCACGCCGGTGACAGCACCACCCCGACCGACGGGCAGCTGATTCCGAACTACCGCCAGCTCGGCTTCCGGGTCCCCGGCATCGTGGTGTCCAACCTGGCGCAGCCGCACCGGGTCGTGCACGACGGCCCGTTCCAGCACTGCTCCAGCCTGGCGCTGATCGAGTCCACCTTCGGCCTGAATCCGCTGACCGCCCGGGACCGGCACGCCCGCAACCTCCAAGAGGTCCTGCTGCCGTTCCCCGTGCGCGGCCACGAGGTGGTGCGCCCCGCCTCGATCCCGACCAGCTCGGACGTCATCGGCCCGGCGATCAGCCCGCCGTCGGAGTCGCTGCTGCAGGTGCTCGAGGGCACCGCGGCCTTCGACCCCGCCGACATCTGCTCGGCCGACAGCGTGCAGTCGGTGTCCCCGGAGCCGGTGAACTACCCGCCGCTACCGCAGACCTTCGGCGGGATCGCCGGCCTGACCGGGACCTCCGGCATGGCGGACATGCTCAAGAGCTCCCGCGCGAGCGGCTCGTAGCTGGCCAGCCGGTCGGCGTGCGCGAACGTGCTCGTCGTCACCATGAGCTCGTCGGCGCCGGTGCTCGCGACCAGCCTCTCCAGCGACTCGATGACCGTGGCCGGGTCGCCGACCACGTGCGAGGCGGTCGCCTCCCCGATCACCGCCAGCTCGGCCGCCGAGTAGGAACGCCCGGCCGCCTCCTCCGGGCTCGGCAGCGTGGAGGGACGCCCGGCGCGAAGGCGCAGCATGGACAGGCGCAACGATCCGTGTCGCCAGCGCGCGGCCTCGGCGTCCGGCGCGCACAGCACCGTCACGCTGATCAGGCAGTACGGCTCCGCGAGCGTTGCGGAGGGCCGGAACGTGCGCCGGTACAGCGCCAGCGCCGGCCGGGCGTTGGCTACGCTGAAGTGGTAGGCGAACGCGAACGGCAGGCCGAGCAGGCCGGCCATCTCGGCGCTGTAGCCGGTGGATCCGAGCAGCCAGACGGCCGGCTCGTTCCCCTCGGCCGGGATGGCCCGGATCCGGCCCGCCGTCCGGCCGCCAGGGTCGTCTTGCGCCGGACGCGTGGCGACGTCGGCGAAGTAGGCCCGAAGCTCCGCAACCTGAGCGGCGTAGTCGGCGGGCGGCAGGCCCTCCGGATGGCGCCGCAGCGCGCGGGCCGTGGCCCGGTCCGTGCCGGGCGCCCGCCCGATCCCGAGGTCGATCCGCCCCGGGTACATCGCCTCGAGCATGCCGAACTGCTCGGCGACGGTGAGCGGCGCGTGGTTGGGCAGCATCACCCCGCCCGAGCCGACGCGGATGGACGATGTCGCCGACGCGATCTGGCCGGCCAGGACCGCCGGCGCCGAGCTGGCGATGCCCGGCATGTTGTGGTGCTCGGCGACCCAGTAGCGCGTGAAGCCCCACCGCTCGGCGTGCCGGGCCAGGTCGACGCTGCGCCGCAGCGCCTCGCCCGCCGGTTCCCCGGTCGGCACCGGGCAGAGATCGAGCACCGACATGGGAACGGACAGGCCGCTGGTCACGACCGAAAGACTGCCAGGACGGGCGCAACAGCAGCAACCGTGTCCGCCGTCGTACAGACCCACCTCGCCGTCAGGCCGACTCCCCCCACCGTCGGCCGCCTCTCCCGCCGTTAGGCGGCGGCGTTGGTGGGCGGGCCGTGGCTGTGGTAGCTGCGGTAGCGGTCCGGGCTGGTCACGGTGACCGACCCGTCGGGCCGTAGCACGATGCGCCAGCCCCACCGGTGGATCGCGATGAGGTGGTGGAAGCTGCAGAGCAAGATCAGGTTTTCCAGGCTGGCCGGTCCGCCCATGGCCCGGGGGATGATGTGGTGCGGCTGGCACGCCGCCACCGGCTGCTCGCAGCCGGGCCAGCGGCAGTGCCGGTCGCGGACCGCGACCGCGCGGCGCAGGTGCACCGGGATGGTCTCGATCACCGCGCCCACATCCAGCGGCAGGCTGACCGACGCGACGATGTCCGGGGCGAGCCGGGTCCGCAGGTAGCTGGCGAGCCCGCCGGGGCCCGACAGCAGGTCGGCCGCGGCCTTGATCACCAGCTGCCGGGCCGCGCGCGACGAACGGGCCTGCTGGTCCGCTGCGCCATGCGGGGCGGCGCCGGGCTGAGCGGGGCCGGGCTGGGCTGAGCCGTGCTGGGCGGGGCGGGGCTGGGCGGGGCCGGGCTGAGCGGGGCCAGGCTGGCCCGGCGCGCCGTGCAGCAGGGCGGCGGCGAGCCGGTCCAAGATGTCGGGGTCGATGTGGCCGGTGACCACCGGCACGATCGACGCGTCGCACTCCGCGCCGGGCGGCGCCGCCGCGCCGGCCCAGGCCGCCTCCGCGCCGGCCGCGCCGTCCAGGCCGCGCAGCCGGTCCAGGCCGGCGTGCACCACGATCTGGGTCGGCTGCCCGCCCCGATCCGGCAAGCACCCCGACGCGATCAGCCGCCGGCACGCCTCCTCCAGCGCGTCGTGCGCCCGCTGGCCCTTGGTCCGCAGGTCCTCCGGCCCGGCCCGCTTGCCCAAAGCGTCCAACACCGCCGCCAGCGCGGCCGCGCAACCCGGCGTCAGGTCACCATCCAGCTTCCCCGCCCCCTGGAACGTGGTCTCCAGCCGCAGCCGCCGCTCATCAAACCCGTCCCCGTCACGGTCGGGCCGGGCCAGCCGCCGCCGCATCGCCTCAGCCAGGACGCCCAGATCGGCCAGCCCCACCCCGGCCCCCGCCGCCTCCAGGAAAATCTCATCCGCATCCGCGCGGTGCCGCTCGGGCAGCAGATCCGACCACTCACACAACTGCCGCGCCCACGACACCGAGACCCGCCCCGCCGCCAGCGCATCCCCGATCAGCCGATGACGCGCCAGCCGCCGCATCCACCCCATCGCCCCCGCCGCCGCACCCGGCGTGACCCGCGTCTGCCACCGCAGCCAGCTCTTCGCCGACCCGTGCCCGTCATCCGCATACCCCCCGCCCGAGCAAAACGCCGCCAGCACCCGCGCCCGCGCCGCGGTATGCACCGCCTCGGCCCGCTCCAGCCCCCGCAAGCACTCCGCCTGCTCCGCCCCCGTCAGCGCGGTCGCGTCCGCCGCCGCCAGCCACGCCAGGCCCGCACGCGCCATCGCCACCGCCTCGGCGGCGGTCGCCGGCGCGACGGGCGGCTGACCAGCTAAGCACATGGTTCGGGTAACCCCCCATGCCGTTCTTCGATTGTTAGTTCGATCGTACCGGGCGGGTACGACATTTCCGGGGGATGCCCGGAGGGTCGGCATCAGGCGATGCCGTCGACCTGATGGACCTCGCCGCAGGGCACGCCGAGTGCCGCATGGTGGCGGCGGATCGCTTCCTCGTCGGGCCCGTCCAGCAGGCAGTACACCTTCCCGTCGGGGTTGTGGAACAGCTCCACCTGGCGCACGCCGAACTGATCGGCCTTGGCGTTGCGGGCGTCGTCGGCAATCTGCGCGATCGCCTCCGCGGGCAGCTTCAGATCCGCGTGAAAGTCCATGAATCGTGCCATGTCGTTGCTCCTGTGGTTGGTGGTACTGGTGCTGTTGTCCGGCGGGCCCGGTTCAAGCCGCGTTGGCCGGACGCGGCCGGCGGGAACGGGCCCGGTCGGAGATGATGGCCGCGGTCGCGGCGATGAGCGCCGAACCGATCGCGATCAACGCGATCTGCCAGCCAGGCGTGCCCCCGACGACCACGGTGCGGACCACCGTCGGCGGGCCGGCCGGGCTCGCGGAGCCGCCCCCCGAGCCCGGGACCATGGCGAAGGCGGGGGCGGCGCCGAACACGGCGAGGGTGCCGATCAGGCCGGCCAGGATGGCGGCGTATCGGCGGATGCGCTTCATGACGGTCTCCTTCTGGTCGCGCTGTCGTGCGGATATCGAGACCGTATGGCCGCGGGGCGGCGCCCCGGATCGGGAGCGGCGCCCCAGATTTCTTGCCGCGTTCCCTAGATTTCCGGCGCGTCGGTCAACCCGAGCCTGGCCGCCTGCGCGGCGGCGGCCTCGCGGGTGGGGACGCCGAGCTTGCGCAGCACGGCCGACACATGGTGGCCCGCCGTCTTGACCGAGATGAACAGTCTCCCGGCGATCTCGGCGTTGGTCCGCCCGTCGCAGACCAGAGCGAGAACTTCGCGCTCACGGCGGGTGAGGCCGAGCGGATGCTGCCGGGTCGCGGTGCGCCGGCCGACCGGGATCGAGCGGATGCCCTGCCGGCGCATCGTGCGCCGGATGACGCCGGCCGTGGCCGCGGCGCCGAGGTCCTGACCGATGTCCAGGGCCTGCCGGAGCGCTGGCTCCTCGGCCGCGTCGAGCATGGCGAGCGCGGCCTCGTAGGGGCAGCCGAGCTCGTCCCAGAGCTTGGCCGCGCTCCGCCAGTCCCCGGCGAACTGCAGCCGGTACGGCTCGGCGAGCTCGGCCCGCGGCTCGCGGAACGAGCCGGTGCGGCGTACCCAGGCCGCGGTTTCGCCGAGCAGCCACGGGCCGGCCCCCTGAGCGGCCTGCTCTGCCAGCCTGGCCTCCCGGTGGGCCGCGGCCAGATCGCCGTCGAGCCAGCGCGCCTCGGCGCGACCCAGCCGGATGGGCACTACGTATTGCGGGTCGTCGGCACCGTCCGCCGCGGCCATGGCCTCGTCGAGGCATTCCCACGCACCGGGCTCGCCGCGCCGCGCCCGGATGCGGCCGAGCGTCCCGAGCGGGATCAGCCGGTTGAGCGGAGACGAGAGCATGCGCCGCAGCACCGCCTCGGCCAGCGCAACGGCCTCGCTCCATTGCCCGAGCCGCTCCAGCGTCGTCGTGCGGACTCCCTGCAGGCAGCACAGGTACACGTCGATGTCGTGCTGTCCGCAGTGGGCGACGCCGGCGAGATAGTAGCGCTCGGCCTCGGCGTAGCGACGGCTGGCGCAGTACATCTCGTGCAGGTTGGTGTAGGCGAATCCTGCTTCCACGGCCGCCCCGTGGTCGAGCGCCACGGCGAGCGCCTCGTGCAGAAGCGGCTCCCAGTCACCGCCGCGCCACCCGGTCGCCCACGCCTGGAGGTTGAGCGCGCAACTGCGCACCGGGTAAGCGCCCAGCCGCCCGGCGAGCTCTTGCCCCCGGCGCGCCATCGTGATCGCCTCGTCGAAGCGCTGCTCGCCGACCCGGTCACCGGCGGCGCCGACATAGGCCGAGGCCAGTTCGGGGCTGGGGCCGAGCGGCTCCAGGACCTGCAGCGCCGCCGCCGACGCGGCGACCGCGTCACGGCCGCGGGACAACCTCCGCAGGGCGCCCGCGAGCTGGCCCAGCGTGTCCCCCTCACGCAGCCGGTCACCGGCCTCACGCCAGAGCTCAAGCGCCCGCTGATAGCCATGGGCCGCCGCCTCGAAGTCGTCGATCACGCGCAGTTCGTCGGCCAGCGCCCTGTGGCGGGCCGCAAGCGCGGCGGCCGGCTCGCCGACGGCGAAGCGCAGCGCCCGCTCAAACTGCGCGGCCGCCTCCCGGTGTGAGCCAAGCTCGGCCGCCCGCCGCCCGGCCAGCGTGGCATGGTGCAGCGCGGCGGGACCATCGCCCGCCGCCTCGGCGTGAAAGGCCAGCCGGGCGTGGTCTTCAACGCCCGCGCCGAGCAGCGCCGCCAGGACGCGGGCGTGGATAGCCGGACGACGGTGCCCGGGGATCGCCTGCTCCACCGCGCGACGGGCGATCTCGTGCTGAAACCGCAACGCCGCGCCGTCGGCGACCAGCAGCCCGGAGCCGGTCAGCTGATCCACCGCCTCGGGCGTGGCACCGGCGGCCTGCTCGAGCAGCCACGGCTCCACGACGGACCCGGTCAGCGCCGCGGTGTGCAGCGCCTGGCCGGCCCGCGGGCCAAGCCGCGCGGTTCGGGCCAGCACCGCATCCCGGGCGGACCGCGGCACCCGGTCCAGCCCGGTGCGGAGCACTTCGACGACGTAGAAGGGGTTCCCGCCGGTGACCCGGTACAGCTCGCCGGCGTCGAGGCCGCTGCCGGCGGCCATGGCCCGGACGGCCTGCGCCGAGAGCGGCGACAGGTCGATGCGCCGGGTCGCGCGCTGCACCGCAAGCTCCCCCAGGGCCACCCGCAGCGGGTAGCTGGCCGCGAGCTCGTCCTCCCGGTAGGTCGCCACGATCAGCACCGGCATCTCGCGGATCCGGCGGGCCAGGAACCGCAGCAGATCCAGGGTCGCTTCGTCGGCCCAGTGAATATCCTCGACGACGATCACGCGCAGGCCGCCCGGCCAGGCCAGTCCGGCCAGGAGCGCGCCGAACAGCTCCTCCCGGGTCGCCTGCGCCCGGTAAAGATCGCCCAGCTCCCCGCCGAGCTGGGCGGCGATGTCTACGAAGGCGCCCAGCGGGCGCGGCGTGAACAGCCCGTCACATGCCCCCCAGCACCAGCGCGCCCCGGCCAGGTCCGCGGCGAGCTGATCCAGGAGGGCCGACTTCCCCACCCCGGCGTCGCCCGAGACCAGCACGAGCCGCCCCTCGCCCCCGCGTGCCTGGTCTGCGTACTCGGCGAGCGACGCCAGCGGCATCTCCCGCTCAAGCAGTGCCATGGCAACAGTGTTGGACACGTCCAGGTCATCGGGCAATTCCAGGGTGTAGGTCAGGCCTGCCCGACCCGCCGAACGGCGTGTCCGTGCGCTTCTCGAACCCGAAGACCCGATCCGGTGCGGAAACTAACCGGCCAGGTCAAACGGGGTCCGTAGAGTGTGCTTTGTGGAGTGGCCGGAGCTGTCCTGGGGCACGCCGCCAGGCGAACGGGCCGATGCCGTACGCAACCGGCTGCACCTGCTCTCGGTCGCGCGCCAGCTCATCGCGGAGCAGGGCGCGGACAAGCTGACCATGGACGGCCTGGCCGAACGGGCCGGGCTCGGCAAGGGCACGGTGTTCCGCCGCTTCGGCAGCCGGGCGGGCATCTTCCACGCGCTCCTGGACGACGAGGAGCGCGACTTCCAGGCGCAGGTGCTGTCCGGCCCGCCGCCGCTGGGACCGGGAGCCGCTCCCCTGGACCGCCTCGTCGCCTACGGCCGGGCCCGCACCGGCTTCCTGATCGAGCACCGCGAGACCGCCAGGAACGCCCTGGACGGGAGCAAGCCGATCCCGGCCGGCGCGCAGACGCCCCTGTCACAGACGCACATCCGGATGCTGCTGAGCCAGCTTGATCTCGGCGGCGCCGACCTCGACATCCTGGCCGTCCAGCTCACCGCGGCCCTCGACGGGCCCCTGCTGCTGTACCTCTCGGCGGCCGACCTGGCCGAGCCCGGTCACCAGGCCGCGGAACGGATCGCGCGCAGCTGGCAGGACCTGGTCGAACGCGTCTGCCGCTAAAACCGGATGACCGGCTGGGCGCGGAGTGCGACCATCGGCCGGTGGGCGACCATACGCCGATCGACGTCGCCGGCTTCGAGCGGGACGGGTACGTGGCCGTTCGCGGAGCGTTCGACGCCGCGACCGCCGCGGCGTGCCGCGAGATGATCTGGGACGGCCTGGCCGAGCAGAGCGTGCGGCGCGGCGCTCCGGCGACCTGGCGGCCGTGCGTTCAGATCAACTGCCCGGAGGGCGAGCCGTTCGCCGCCGCCGGCACGTCCCCCGCCCTGGAGGCCGCCTACGACGTGCTGATCGGGCCCGGCCGGCGATCGTGGCCGGCCTGGCCGCCGCGGACTGAGGCCGGGCCGGCAAACCGAGTTGTGCCGGGCCCGGCCACGCCATAACGTCGGGCGGCATGTACTCCGCCGCCGTGTCCACCGTTCACGAACACCTGCTGGCCGCCGGGGCCACCGGCGACATCAAGGTCCTGAACGTACCGGTGCCCACGGCGGCGGCCGCCGCGGAGGCGCTGGGCTGCGACACCGGCGCGATCGCGAACAGCCTGGTGTTCGAAGCCGACGGGACGGCGCTGCTGGTCCTGGCCAGCGGGGCGCACCGGGTGCACACGGGACGGCTCGCGCGACGGCTGGGCACCGGCAAGATCCGCCAGGCGAAACCGGACTTCGTGCTCGCGCAGACCGGCCAGGCCGTCGGCGGCGTCGCGCCGGTCGGCCATCCGCGGCCGCTGCGCACGGTGGTGGACCAGGCCCTGGCCTCCCATCCGGTCGTGTGGGCCGGAGCGGGCGACGAGAACGCGATGTTCTCCACCAGCTTCGGGGAACTGGTCCGGATCACCAACGGCACCCCGGCCGAGGTCGACTAGCCGTTCGGCCGGCCAACCGGGCGGGGCGACGTGGTGAGCATCTTGCTCAGCGACACCGCGGACATCACGCCGCCGGCCAGCGCGCCGAGCACGGTGAGCCGGCGCGGCAGGCCCGGGCCGAGACGCAGCCGGCCGGGCCCGGCGGCGGCCAGGGCGGCGGCCGCGGCCAGGTTGGTGAGCGGCAACTCGAAGCCGCGGTTGGCGTTGAGCGGCCCGTTGGCCCGGTGGGTGGTGGCCGCGACGCTCATCACGCCCATGATCGCCAGCGGGCCCGCCGGATCGGCCACTCCGGCCGCGGTGAGCAGGCCTCCGCCGAGTTCGGTCGCGCCGGCCAGCGCGGCCATCGGCTTGCCCGGGGTCAGGCCGATCCGTTCGAAACCGGCACCGGTCTTGTGCAGCCCGGAGCCGCCAAACGAGCCGAACAGCTTCTGCGCGCCGTGTACGGCCAGGTACCCGCCGACCACCAGCCTCGCGCCGAGCAGCGCCACATCACGCATGGGGGAATCGCCTTTCGCTCACATCCGGTTGGCTGAGCCCACGCTATCCGCGATATGCCCGATACGGAGGTCTGCTCCGGATATCCGCTGATCCGGTTCAGCCCGCGTCCTCCCCGGTCGCCGCGCTGCGCTCGTCCGGGCTGAGCAGCTGCAGCAGCGGGGTCGCCGCCGTGCGCAGCCCGTCCACCGCGTGCTCGAGCCGCTCCCGCGACGTGGCCGGGCTGGCCGGGTGCTTGGACCTGGTCGAGAGCGCGTGCGCCATCTCCCCGCCGAGCCGCTGCGCCTTCTCGAGGAAGTTGCGCGAGGTCCGGGCGTCGATCAGGACCGGCGCGCCGACCAGGAGCATCATCATGTACGTCCGGACCTCGTCGGATGCCGCGTCGCGGTCGCCTGAACCGCCGAGCGCCCCGTCCACCGCGCGTACCGAGCGGGCGGCCTGGCTGACCATGATCGCCGCCTGGGCCGCGATCGCGAGCGACTGAGCCCGCAGCTGCCGCCGGCGCACCACCTGGTTCACGACCAGGACCGTGATCAGCAGCACCTGCAGGCCGGACACCGTATCGGTGGTCAGCGCGTGCGCCGCCCACCAGTGCCGCAGTCCGGCGTCTGCGACGTCGAGCGCCACCAGGGCCGAGGCCGCCAGCGTGACGAGGATGGCCGCCAGCCAGCCGAGCCAGGGTTTCGCCATCAGGCAACGATGTCAGATCCGGCTGACCAGGTCAGTGCGACCACCCTCGGGCAATTTCTGAATTTCGCACCGAGTGATACTACTCTACGTGATTGACTCATCACACTCTGATAAGGAGGGCGGCGGCCCGCGCGGCGCCCGGGGAGGCAGGAGACGGTGAGCGTCGCCGCGACGACCTTCAAACCGCCGTCCATTACGCTCCGGCGCCCCCGCATCCGGGCGCACGCTCAGCGGCTGGTCCTGTGCGGATACGTGCTGAGCGCGGTCGCGCTGACCTGGCGGCTGTGGGCCGATCCGGCGGGCCGGGCCCAGGTCGGGGACGCCCAGGACGTCACCCTGTTCGCCTGGTTCATGCGCTACGAGGCGACGGCGGTCGCCCACGCGCACCTGCCCGCCCTGGTCACGGCCGCGATGAACCCGCCGCAGGGCGTCAGCCTGATGTGGAACACCTCGCTGCTGCTGCCCGGCGTGCTGCTGGCCCCGGTCACCCTGCTGGCCGGCCCGCAGGTCACGCTGACCACGGTGCTCACGCTGGGCTTCGCCGGATCGGCGGCCGCCCTGTTCTGGGTGCTGCGCCGGTGGGGGGCCAGCATGGCCGCGGCCGCTCTCGGCGGGGCGGTCTACGGGTTCTCGCCCGCGCTGCTCAACTCAGGGCTCGGCCACTACCACCTGCAGTTCGCGGTGCTGCCGCCGCTGATCATCGACGCGCTGCTGCGGCTGCTGACCGGGCGCGGCCGGGCGGCCTTGTCCGGCGCCTGGCTCGGGGTGCTGGCCGCCGCGCAGCTGTACACCGGGGAGGAACTGCTCACCGACACGGCCATGGCCGCCGTGGTGCTAACCGTGGCGCTGGTGGCCAGCCATCCCCGTGCGGTGCGCGATCGAGCCCGGGGCTGGGCGTTCGGAATGGGTATGTCGATTTTGATGTTTCTTACGCTCTGCGGCCGAGCGCTCTGGCAGCAGTTCGAGGGCCCGCTGCGGGAGCATTACGTCGCGCACACGACGCACTACACCAGTTACCTGAGCGCCCATCCGTTCGTGTTCGTGACGCCGCCCGGTGACCTGCTGCTGCATACGGCGGGGAGCGCCGCGACCGCGGCCGGCTACCCGGCGCACCTGCCGGAGTACCTCGCCTACCTGGGCTGGCCGCTGCTGGCGGTCCTGGTGGTCGCCGCGGTCTGGGGCTGGCGCGACCCCCGGATCCGGATCTGCGCGGTGACGTTCGCGGCGCTCGAACTGCTCAGCCTGGGCGACGCCTACCACGGGCTGCCGGTGCTCAGCGAGCTGATCCCGGACCGGCTGGCGATCCTGGCCGACGGCGCGGCCGCGGGCCTGCTGGCGTTCGCCCTGGACCGGGCGCGGGCCGCCGCGACGGCGCGCGCGACGGCGGGCCCGGAGCCGGGCCCGCCGTGGGGGCATCTGGCCACCGCGGCCGCCGTGCTCGCGGTCCTGCCGCTGATCCCGCTGCCGTACCAGACGGCGCCGGTGGCGTCGGTTCCGGGCGGCTGGGCGGCGGCCTTTGCCCGGCTGCGGCTGGCCCCGGACGCCCGGGTCCTGGTCGTCCCGATCCCGTACAGCAAGTTCACCCAGGCCATGCGCTGGCAGGCGTCGGCCGGCGCGCCCGGCACGCTGATCGGCGGCTTCTTCCTCGGGCCGAACCAGAACGGGACGGCCAAGGTCAGCCCCGGCCCGGCCACGGCCGACGCCCTCGACCTGGATCCGCTGTGGGCCGGGCGGCGGCCCGAGGCGCGCCGCTCCCTGGCCCAGCTCCGCGCCGACCTGGAATCCTGGCGTCCCGCCGCCGTCGCCCTGGTGCTGCGGCGGCACTCGCGGGTGCGGCAGGTGCTGACCCGGCTGCTCGGGCCGCCCAGCTTCCGCAGCGGCCGGGTGCTGGTCTGGCGCCGGTAACCCGCTACGACTCGTGCAGGTGCGGGAACGCGACCGCGCCCATCTCGCTGAGCATCGCGAGCCCGTCGGCGACCAGCACGTTCTCGTCCCGGTTCAGCTCCGGGACGCGCAGGCCCAGCGCCTTGCCCAGCTCGAGCCCGGCGCACAGCGCGGCCTTGCTCAGCGCGCGCAGCGGGACGTCGCTCGGGATGGCCTCGGGCGCGAACGGCGGCACCGGCCGCGGGATCGCGTCGGGCCAGTCCTCCGGCGGCCGCGGGGTGGCCAGGGACAGCACCGGGGCGATGTCGCGGGCCACCGCGTCCCGGGCGGTGAGGGCCGGGCCGAGGTTCCAGCGGTCGCGCAGGGTGCGCAGGACCGAGGTGTTGCGGTACTCGTCGGTGACGACCGAGCGCGGCGGGATCCAGGCCGAGATCGCGATGGCCGGCACGCGCACGCCCGACCGGTTGAAGCCGAAGCCGTACTGGCCGAGCGGGGCGGATGGAACCGGCGGCGGAGCGAGCGGCGGCGGGACGTGATCATAGGTTCCGCCGTGCTCGTCGAAGTTGACCATGAGCAGGGTGTTGTACGCGTTGGACCCGCCGGGCGTGGCCGATGAGCGGATCGCGTCGTAGATCTTGGCCAGCAGCGCCTCCCCGCCCAGCACGGACGACGGCGGGTCGAAGCCCACCCCCGGGTAGAGCGCGTCGAACGCGGGGTGCATGTCGTTGTGCCCGTAGAGCAGGTTCGGCTCGATGAACGAGTACGCCGGGAGCTGGCCGCTGGCCGCGTCCTCGAGGAACTGGTCGGTGGTGAAGAAGTTCTCGTCGAAGCGGCCCAGCAGCCGCGGGGCGTGGATCAGGCCGGTCAGCGAGATGTGGCTCGGCGGGTCGCAGTAGACCCGCCAGGTCTGGTGCGCCGCATCGAGGCGCTCGAAGATGGTCTCGGCGGTGTTATGCACCGGGAACGAGTCGGGCGGGGCCATGTTGACCACGTAGCCGGACGAGGTCGCGGCGTGGAAGAAGGACCGGTTCGCGAACGTCTGCGACGGCACCTCGCAGAACCAGTGATCGAACGCGGCGAAGCCCCGGGCCAGGGCCGAGACGACCGGCAGTTGCTCCGGCGTGTAGCCGGTCATGATCTGGACGTACTCGTCGTAGCTGGGTTCCTTGCCGGTCTCGGCCGTCACCGTGGCGATGTAGTCGGTCACGAACCCGTCCATGCTCGGCGTCCGGGCCGCGTCCGGGGGCGCGTTGTACGGGGCGACCATGTCGGCGGGCCGCCGGGCGCGGTTGGCCGGCGGGTCGATGATCCCGAACAGCTGGGTGTTGACGTGCTGATACTCCTCGCCGGGGTCGGGCGACGGCGTGTTCATGCCGTCGGCCACCCCGTAGGCCACGATCCGCCGGTCCGCGCCGTCGCCGGCCCATCCCGGGATCGGGTTGCTGAACTCGCGGCCGGTCACGCCGTCGAACGAGGCGACCTCACCCGGCTGGTACAGGCGGCCGAGCAGGTTGTCGAACGAGCGGTTCTCGAACATGACCACGACCACGTGGTCGATCGCGTTCGCGCGGTCCGGATGTGACATCGGCGGCCTTCCGTTCCAGGCATCCTGACTGCCCTGATCTTGCCAGAGGTGCCGCCCGGCCGGCAGGGGTTGCCGGTCAGCGCGGCGCGCGGATCAGCCAATCGGGCGCGCCGCGCTTCGTGGCCTTATGCAGGCGATGGCGGCCTGATTCGGCGGCAACCGATCGCCGCTATGCGCGTCGCGGGCAGGCTCTTATCGGGCGCCGTGCTCCCCGCTTAGCGGGCCGATTTCCCGGGTACTGGCGTTCGCCATTGCGGTCTGATTTAATTGCAGCCGTGCTGACCTGGCGGCCGGATTTAGGGAATTGGCGGCGCCGCCCGCCGGGGTCGCGGGCACTCGTCGGCGCAGCCGCGCTGGCCGCGGCGCTTATCGTCGCGGCGCCGTCGCCGCCGGCGGCCGCTTCGGGCAGCTTGACCGTCGCCGGGCCGACGGTGCAGGTCAGCGGCGGTGACCTGGTGGACACGGGCACCGGGATCCGGCTCTGGAGCGCCCACCCTTACATCGCCCGGCCCATGGCCAGTATCACCAAAGTCATGACCGCACTGGCCGTGCTCAAGGCCGGCGGGCTGAGCCGGAAGATCCGGGTCACCAGCGCGGCCGTGAGCTACGTCCGCTCCACCGGCGCCAGCAGCGCCGGGCTGATCGCCGGCGACGTGCTCACCGCGCGGCAACTGCTCGAGGCGATGCTGCTGCCATCCGGCTGCGACGCCGCCTATATGCTCGCCACCGCCTACGGGCCTGGCCGCCCCGCATTCATTCGGAAGATGAATGCGATGGCCCGATCAATGGACTTGATGTCTAGTCACTTCGCGAGCTTCGACGGCATGCCTTTCCCTACCGAGTATTCCACCTATTCATCGCCCGCTGACCTCGTACGGATCGGCGCGCGCGCCATGCGCAATTCCGTGTTCCGGAGCATTGTCGCGCAGCGCCGTTTTTACCTTCCGGCCACGGCCGGCCACCACGCCTACCTGTGGCGCACGACCAACGGCCTGATCGGGTCCTACCGCGGCGCCATCGGGATCAAGACCGGCAACACCATCGCCGCGGGGTACTGCCTGCTCTTCGAGGCGCGGCGCAAAGGGCACACGCTGATCGGCGTGGTCCTGCACGCCGACCCGAGCAGCGGCGGGCTCGCGTCCGCGGTCGCGGCCGCCGAGACGGTGCTGAACTGGGGCTTCCGCCAGGTGTAGGACGCCGCCTGGCCTCCCCCGGCCGGAGCGCGCAAGCCCGGCGAGGGCGTGACCGGGGGCGCGGTCAGGGAACTCCTCGAGGAGACCGGCCTGCGGGCCACCCCGCGCCCGGCGCGGACCGGCGGAGTCGACTGGGCGTTGTTCACCCTCGAGGTCCCGTGGGGCGCGCCGGGCGCCAGCCACGATCCCGACGACCATTTCCATGATCTGGGTCGATTAGCCGCAAATAGCCCACCTAAGCTACCGAGATCATGGAGCCAGGGGGGAAACGGGCGGGCGGCGGGGCGCGGAAGGAGGGCACCCGGAGGGGCAAACGGGCGGAGCGGCGCGCCTTGTCGGTGGCCTGGGTTAATGTGAACAGGTGTTTGAGTCGCTTCACCCTGCCGTGCGTACCTGGTTCGACCGGCGGTTCCCGGCCGGGCCGACCGCGCCCCAGGCCGATGGCTGGCGCGAGATCGGGGCCGGCCGTCACACCCTGATCGCCGCCCCGACCGGCTCGGGGAAGACGCTGGCCGCGTTCCTCATGTGCATCGACCGGATCTACCGCGCGCACGAGGCCGGCGAGGAGATCGGCGCCGGCCCCCAGGTGGTCTACGTGTCGCCGCTTAAGGCACTGGCCGTGGACATCCACCTGAACCTCGAGCGCCCGCTGGCCGAGATCGCCGACACCGCCCGGGAGCTCGGCCTGAGCGCGCCCGCCATCAGGGTCGCGGTAAGGACCGGCGACACCGCCTCCGCCGAGCGCACGGCCATGCTGAAGAACCCCCCGAACTTCCTGATCACGACGCCGGAATCGCTGTACCTGCTGGTGACGTCGGAGCGCGGCCGCGCGATGGTGGCCGCCACCCGGACCGTCATCGTGGACGAGATCCACTCCGTGGCCGGGAACAAGCGCGGCTCCCACCTGGCCATCACCCTGGAGCGGCTGGAGCACCTCGCCACCGAGGATCACGACGAGCCGCTGCAGCGGATCGGCCTGTCGGCCACCCAGCGGCCGGTCGAGAAGGTGGCCCGGCTGCTGGTCGGCGCGGGCGACGGACGGTCCAACCCGGACGGCTCGCCGCGCTGCGCGATCGTGGACTCCGGGCACCGCCGCGACCTGGACCTGGCCCTGGAGCTGCCCGGCGACGAGCTCGGCGCGGTCGCGACGGCCGAGCAGATGGACGAGATCCTGGACCTGATCGCCGGGCACGTGCAGCGGCACCGGACCACGCTGGTGTTCGTCAACACCCGGCGGATGGCCGAGCGGGTCGCCCACCAGCTGGGCGAGCGGCTCGGCGAGGGCCAGGTCGCCGCGCACCACGGCAGCCTGTCCAAGGAACGACGGCAGCGGGTGGAGTCGCGCCTCCGCGGCGGCGACCTCCAGGCCCTGGTCGCGACCGCGTCCCTGGAACTGGGCATCGACATCGGCCCGGTCGAGCTGGTGTGCCAGATCGGCTCCCCGCGCAGCTTCGCCACGTTCCTGCAGCGGGTCGGCCGCTCGAACCACACCCGCACCGGAACGCCGTCCGGACGGCTCTACCCGACCTCGCGAGATGAGCTGGTCGAGTGCGCGGCGTTGCTGCGCGGCGTCCGGGCGGGCCGTCTCGACGCGCTGATCGTGCCGGACGGGCCGCTGGACATCCTGGCCCAGCAGGCGGTGGCCGAGTGCGCCGCCGCGGACTGGGCCGAGAGCGATCTGCTGGCCATGATGCGGCGGGCCGCCCCGTTCGAGAACGTCTCCCAGGAGGACTTCGACCAGGTCGCCGAGCTGGTCTCGGAGGGAATCCGTACCGGCCGCGGGCGGAGGGCCGCCTACCTGCACCGCGACCAGGTGACCGGCCGGCTGCGCGGCCGCCGCGGGGCCAGGATCGCCGCGCTCACCTCGGGCGGGGCCATCCCGGAGCTGGGCGACTTCCGGGTGCTGGCCGAACCCGACGGCACCCTCGTCGGGACGGTCAACGAGGACTGGGCGATCGAGTCCATGGCCGGTGACGTGTTCCTGCTCGGCACCCACTCCTGGCGGATCCGCCGGGTCGAGCCCGGCGTGGTCCGGGTCATCGACGCGCAGGGCGCGCCGCCCTCGATCCCGTTCTGGCTGGGCGAGGCCCCGGGCCGGACCAAGGAGCTGTCGCAGGAGGTGTGCGCGCTCCGCGAGGCGGTGGCCGCCCGCATCGCCGCCTCCGGCCAGGCCGGTGCCGATGCCGATGCCGAGGCCGGGGCCGGGGCCGAAGGCCCGGCCAACCGGGCCGCCGTCGCCTGGCTGCGCGAGGAGTGCGGGATCGGCGACGCCGCCGCCGAGACGATCGCGGCCTACCTGGGCGCCGGCCTGGCCCAGCTCGGCATCCTGCCGACGATGGACACGATCGTGCTGGAGCGGTTCTTCGACGAGGCCGGCGGGATGCAACTCGTCGGCCACACGCCGTTCGGGGCCCGGCTGAACCGGGCGCTCGGCCTCGCGCTGCGCAAGCGGTTCTGCGTCACGTTCGACTTCGAGTTGCAGGCCGCGGCCAGCGACGACGCGATCCTGCTCTCGCTCGGACCGCAGCACAGCTTCCCGCTCGAGCGGGTGCCCAAGTTCCTGGCCTCGAAGACCGTCGAGGATGTGGTCCGCCAGGCGGTGCTGCCCTCGCCGATGTTCCAGTCCCGCTGGCGGTGGAACCTGAACCGCTCGCTCGCGGTGCTGCGCATGCGCGGCGGCAAGAAGAACCCGCCGGCGATCCAGCGGATGGAGGCCGACGACCTGATGGCCGCGGTGTTCCCGACGCTGGCCGCGTGCCAGGAAAACGTCGCCCCGGGACCGCTGGAGATCCCCGACCACGTGCTCGTGCGGCAGACCCTGGAGGACTGCCTGCACGAGGCGATGGACATCGACGGGCTGAAGGAGCTGGTCGGCGCCATCGAGTCCGGCCGGGTCAACGTGGTCGTGCGGGACACCACCGAGCCGTCGGTGCTCGCGCACGAGATCCTGAACGGCCGGCCGTTCACCTTCCTCGACGACGCTCCGCTCGAGGAGCGCCGCAGCCGCGCGGTGCAGCTGCCGCGCGGGCTGCCGGTGGCCGCCGCCGAGCTCGGCCGGCTGGACGCCGACGCGATCGAGCGGGTCGCCGCCCAGGTCCGTCCCGAACCGCGAGATCCCGACGAACTGCACGACCTTCTCATGACGGTAATTACGCACCGTCGCGAGCCCGGCTGGGAGCCGATGTTCGGTGATCTGGTCCGGGATCGTCGGGCCGCCGCCGTATGCGGGCCCGCCGGCGAACTCTGGTGCGCGGTGGAACGCCGGCCGCTGATCGAGGTGCTGTTCCCCGACGCCGCGATCGTGCCGGACCATCCGTGCCCGGTCGCGCCGCCCGCCGAGCCGCCGGACGAGGACGTCGCAGCCGCCGACCTGCTCCGCGGCCATCTGGACTGCCGCGGGCCGTCGACCCCGGCCGACCTGGCCCGCGCCACCGGGCTGCCGGAGAACCTGGTCATCCGGGCCCTGGCCCGGCTGGAGGACGAGGGCTTCGCGATCCGGGGCCGGTTCACCGCCCCAGGGGGACCCGAGGAGTGGTGCGCCCGGCGGCTGCTAGCCCGGATCCACTCCTACACGCGGCAGCGGCAGCGCTCCGAGATCGAGCCGGTCACCGCGCGCGACTTCATGCGGTTCCTGCTGCGCTGGCAGCACGTGGAGCCCGGCACCAAGCGCGAGGGCCGGTTCGGCGTGCTCGCCGTGATCGAGCAGCTACAGGGCTTCGAGCTGGCCGCCGGCGCCTGGGAGAACGCCGTGCTCGCCACCCGGGTGGACGGCTACCGGCGCGAGTGGCTCGATGAGCTGTGCCTGTCCGGCCAGGTCGCCTGGGGCCGGCTGTCGGTGCGCGACACCCAGCCCGACCCGGTGCCGCGACGCAGCGGGATCACCCCGTCCCGGGCCACCCCGATCACGCTGACGATCCGCGACGACCTGCCGTGGCTGCTGCGCGCCGCCCGCGGCGACCTCGCCCCGGCCGAACCGGGACCGGGCCGCACCCGCGACATCCTCGACGCGCTGCGCGAGCACGGGGCCCTGTTCCGGCCCGACCTGGCCACGGTCAGCGGCCGCCTGCCCGCCGAGGTCGAGGAGGCGCTCTGGGAGGGCGTGGCCCGCGGCCTGGTCACCGCCGACGGGTTCCGCGCCGTCCGCTCGCTGCTGCATCGCGGCGGCCGGCCGGGACCGCTGCCCCGGCGCGGGCTGCGGCGCGGCGCCGGCGGTGCCGGAGCGGGCTCGAACGGCCGCTGGTGCCTGCTGCCGCCGCCCGCCGTCGACCCCGACCGCGACGAGCTGGCCGAGGCGGTCGCCGAGCAGCTCGCCGCCCGCTGGGGCGTGGTCTTCCGCGACCTGGCCGTGCGGGAAAGCCTGGCCGTGCCCTGGCGCGACGTGCTGTGGGCGCTGCGCCGCATGGAAGCCCGCGGCACGATCCGCGGCGGCCGGTTCGTGGCTGGGTTCAGCGGCGAGCAGTTCGCCCACCCCGACGCGGTCGACCTGCTGCGAACGGTGCGCAAGCAGCCGCACAACGGCCAGCCGGTCCGGATCTCGGCCGCCGACCCGCTCAACCTCACCGCGGTGATCCTTCCCGGCCCCCGGGTCCCGGCCATCCCGTCCAACTCCGTCACCTACGTCGACGGCGCCGTCCCCGCCCCCGTCGCCACGCCGGCCTGACCCACCGCATCGGGCTGAGGCGTCGCATCGGGCTGAGGCGCTCTTTCACCCGCCGAGCCGCGCGGGCTACGCCGGCGACGGGGACGCGGATCCAGGTGCGTCGGCGCGAGGACGTCCAGGGATCCCCACGCGGTGCGAAAGTGGCTGATCATTTGCCAGGCCAGCATCGTGTCCAGGCCCAGGGCATTCCGGATGCTGGCCAGCGCGTCGAAGCTCGCCGGGCCGCGCGGATCGTTGGTGGCGCGGACGATCCGCTGGTCGTCGAGCTGGTTCGTGAACACGTCCTGCAGGGTCGCGCAGTAATAGCCATAGGCGGCGAGCTCGAACCTGAGGTCGGCGAGCGCGGGGGGCTCCGACACGCCCGGCTTGATCATCAGGTGAACAACGTCCTTGACGCCGCCCTCGCGGGCGGCGAGTCGCGCGGCGTCGTTGAGGTCGTCGTGCAGCTCGGTGGTCCGGCCCGGCGTGGCCGCGCCGGCCGCATGGCTAATGGCCTGCAGTTTGCGTAGCATTTCGCCCCGGATCACGGCGGATGAAATAGCTCCGAGGCTCAGGTCTCTGACGTGGAGGCGCTCCAGCGCGATGTCCTCCCCGTATTCGCCGTACTCCACGATCTCGATGGCGGGCGGCGCGAAATAATCGTCGAACGGCGCCGGCGGTTGCGATGTCAGGGTCGCGGCCGCACGCACGACGTTGCGCGCCGCACGTATGAGGTCGCGGGCGAGGCCGCCCGAAAGGCAATGGCACAATGCCACATATGGTTCACTCAGCCCGACGACTCGGCGATAAAGAAGCCGCCGGGATTCCAGGTAGCTGAGCGGCTCGACCTGAACGATCTCATCGAACGAGCTGTCGAATGCGTCCCGCAGCGGAAGGCCGCGTCGTTCAAAGGACGTGAGGGCGTCGTCGGAAACCGAGACCATAAAATAGAGATGAGGGATGCCGAATATGCCCTTGATCTCATTGAGAAACCGCTCCGCCTGATCCGCGGAGCCGATCTTGTCGAGCTCATCGACTCCGATGAAGACGCGGAAACCCGCCCGGTGCGCCTCATCGGCCACGCGCTGGGCAAAACCGCGAAACTCGCTCACGACATCTGGATAGCTCAGCGGCTGTTCCGCGCGTGACACTCCGCGCGAGAACTGCCCTTGGCTGCCACCGGGGATA